>Ga0302314_10021713_pt1 | contig 10562 bp, 8 predicted proteins | sample III_Palsa_N2_3_FD_200533 | JGI IMG/M metagenome (GOLD analysis project Ga0302314, IMG submission 200533) | Peat permafrost microbial communities from Stordalen Mire near Abisko, Sweden - III_Palsa_N2_3 | ecosystem: Environmental > Terrestrial > Soil > Palsa > Peat permafrost | place: Sweden... | reverse complement strand
ATTATCCGCAGCCTCCGTATAACAATCTCTACATCGGCTACGGCGGCGCGGGCACGATGATGATCACGGCGGGCAGCACGCTGGAAACGACGACCGACGCCTACCTGGCCTATTCCGCCAGCGATTCGGCGGTGGTGACGGTCGACGGCAGCGGGTCGAAATGGACGGTCGACGGGCGCCTCTTGAACGGCGCCTCCGGTAGCAGCACGATCAACATCAGCAACGGCGGCACCGTCCTGGCCGATGATGCCAGCGGAAACAGCTGGGACGGCTCTTCCACCCTCGCCATCACCACCGGCGGCCACTTCACGGCGGTTTCCGCCGTCCAGAGCCTTGGCTCCAGCATCAGTGTCGACGGGGCCGGATCGACCTTCTCCGCGACCTCCTTGCTGCTTGGCGAGGCCATGAGCGGCTCCAGCACGCTCAGCATCACCAACGGCGCATCGGTCTCGCTCAATATTCTCGGCCTTACGGAGGACGGGAACGCCACCTCCAGCCTAGTGGTCAACGCGGCGGCGCTTGCCTTCTCCGCCACCAGCTCGCCGGGCGTCGGCTATGGCATCCATATGGGCGGCCAAGGCAGCAGCGTTCAGTTCCTCGATGGAGCCCAGGTCACCAGCGGCACCGACGTCATCGACTCGAGCTCGACCGCCTCGACCGGCACCGCCTTGGTTTCCGGGGCCGGCACGAAATGGACCACCGGCTTCCTGGCCATCGGCAGCTCGGGCAACGGTGAGGTCACCGTGGCCGACGGCGCCGAGATCGACGCGGGAAGCATCGGCCTGGCCGCCACCCTCGGCGGCGCGACCAGCGGCACCCTCGAGATCGGCGACGGCGGCGCGCCCGGCATCGTCGACACCGCCTATGTCAACGGCGGGACCAACGGTACCGGCACCGCCATCGTCGCGTTCGACCATACCGCGACGAACTATTACTTCACGTCGACCGGCGCCTCCTCCGGCACCGGCGTCGTTATCATGGGCGTGACCCAGGTCGTGGCCAATTCCGGCACCACCACCCTGACCGCCGCCAGCACCTACACCGGCGGCACCACCGTCAATCGGGGCGGTTCCCTCTTCATCGACAACTCCACGGGCTCGGGCACCGGTACGGGCAATGTCGTGGTCAACGCGGGCGGCACCCTCGGCGGCAAGGGAACCATCGCCCCCGGCACCGGAAAGAACGTCACCGTCTCTGGCAACCTCGCCCCGGGCGACACCTCCGCCGGCGGGACGGCGGGCACCCTCCACTTCAGCTTGAGCGCGGGCAGCCAGCTCGTCTTCACCAGCGGATCGAGCCTGACCCTGAATCTGGTCGGCGGCGGCGTCTCCGACGAGGTCAGCTTCGCCAACGCGGCCGCCTCCGGCTCCGAGTGGCTCTCCGGCGCGGGCCAGCTCACCCTCGTCCTCGATGTCAGCGGGACCAATGCCTACGGCCAGACCTACGACATCTTCCACAACGCCATCGGCAGCCTGACCACCGGCCAATTCACCCTGGCCGGCATCACCGGTTACGATACCGCCGACTACCAAGCCGTCTTCACGCAAAGCGGCAGCGACTACCTCCTCAACTTCGAAGAGGTTCCCGAACCCTCGGCCTACGCCTTGCTGCTGCTCGGCGGAGGGCTCGGCTTGGCGGCGCGCCGCCAGCGGCTCCTCCCGGTGTGGGCCGCCTAGTTGGTCTCGCAAGCCCGGCTACGGGATTTGGCTGAAGGCGTAGAGGGTCGGCGCGGAGGGCGGCGTGAATTTCAGCATCCGGTCGGCGGGGAGCGCCTGGCCGGGATGGAGGCAGAGGTAGCCGTGGGCGGGCTGGCCGATCTCTTGGGAAAGGAAGATCCACACCATCCCGCCCTCGACCTTCAACCGGCTCGGGTTGAGCCGGGCGAGGCAGGGGGGCCATTGGGAGGTTGCAACCGAGGCGGCGTCGCCGGCTTTCAGTTTCCCGCACGCATCGGCGATTTCCCGGGCGTTGGGGAGGCCGCGATCGCACGCCGTCAGTATCACCAAGGCCAGCGTGAAGGAAAAAAGAAGTCGCGGGAAAGCACCCATGAGAATCGAGGAGTGTGCGGAGGAGCGCCTCATGACAGCAAGGGTCTAGGAGTGGGATTTAACGCAATTCAATCGGGAAATTATCCCATCTCCACGAGGTAGGCGTCGGGCGGCGCGTGAAGGCATGCTTGATGCGCTAGACGCTTGCGATTGGAGCGGGTTTCGCGCTTTTAACGCCTGGCTTGTCCAGGGCGGACTGGCTCGCGCAGGAGGGCTTGGCCCGGGTTAGGGCTTACGCATCTCTTTCCCACAGACGGAGGCCGGGCCTCGCTCCGCCGCAAAGCGACTGGCTTCCTACGCCGCCGCCTCGGGCGCGGCGTGGGTCCGGCGGCGGGCGAGGAAGTAGGAGCCGACGACGAGGACGAAGGCGAGGGCCTGGGCGGCGAGGGTCTCGACGGTGGGGAAGACGGCGAACCAGGTCCCGGCCCAGTCGGGGGTGCCGGCGAGGGCGGGGATGTTCGTGGTCGGGATCCAATGGGCGAGCTGCATTTCCTGCGCTTCCTCGCCGACCATGACGAGGAGCACCACGCCGAGCATGACGCCGGTGAGGATGAGCATCTTGCGGTAGGGGAGGCGGCGGTGGGCGACGAAGGTGAGCAGGGCGACCAGCGCGGTGAAGAAGAGGCCGAGCAGCGCCCCTTCGAGGACGATCTTTCCGCCCATCTGGAGGTGGTAGCTCTGGAGGAAGAGGACGACCTCGAAGCCTTCGCGGTAGAGGGAGGCGAAGCCGAGCAGGCCGAGGCCCCAGAGGAGCCCGGCGCGGCTGGCGTCGGGACCCTTCGCCTGCTGGAGGAGATCCTTCCGCTTGCGGTTGTGCAGCGCGATCCAGCCACCCCAATAGACCTTGTGGAAGAACCAGTTCATCACGATGAGGAGGACGACGATGGCGAGCAGGCCGGTGGCGGCCTGGACGGCGAGGGCGGGGAAATTTTCCGTCAGGCTGCTGACGATGCCGACCGCGATGAACCAGGTGACGAGGGTGGCGAGGAAGCCGACACCCGCGCCGGCCACGATGGGACGGCGGTGGGCGCGCTGGGGGCCGACCATGCTGGCCATGATGGCGGTGAGGACGAGGATGCACTCCAGCCCCTCGCGGAAGACGAGGACGCCGATGTCGAGCACGGCGACGGTCGGGCTGGTGTGGGGGACGGTGGGATCGGGATTGCCATGGGCGGTGATCCCCTGCCAGACGAGAATGCCCGCCACCAGGACGGCGGCGACGATGACGAGGAGGCGGAGCGGGCCGGAGAGGAAGAGCGGCTTCACTTCCGTCGGCACGGAGGCCGAGGGGGCGGAAAGGGACGGCTGGGGCATGAACGACCGTAGCAACCGGGCGTTCCGCCCGCTAACGATGGATTGTCATTGATTGGCGGCGCCTTGCTGCGCCCGGATCTCCTCTTAGCGGTCGAGGCGGAAGCGGATGGGGATGATGACGCGCGATTTGACCTTCAGGCTGCCGAGGGAGGCGGGGCGGAAGCGCCACTTGCGGACCGCCTCGAGCGCGGCCTGGTCGAGCGCAGCGAAGCCGCTCCCGGTCTGGAGGGAAATGGTTTCAGGCCGTCCGTCGGTGCCGATGATGACCGAGAGGACAGCGAGGCCCTCCTGCTTCTCGCGGCGGGACGAGTCCGGATAGACCGGCGGGGGATTGCTGAGGTAATCGGGCTTGGCCTCCATGATGGCGCCGCCCTCGGAGGAGGCGGTGGTGGCGTCCTTGCCCGGCTTCGGCGCGCTGCCGTCGCCGCGCGCGACGGTGGGGACGAGGTGGGGCTTGGGCGGGATGACGGGCGGCGGGGGGATATGGACCGGCGGAGGGACCTGGGCGGGCGGCGTCGGCGCGGGCGGGACCGGCGTGGCGACGGGGATGGTCACGTCGTCCGGCTGGGGCGGCTGCTCCGGGGCCGGTTCCTGTGGCTCCGGCGTGGGCGCCACGGGAGGCGCGGGGTCGGGGTTGGCGGCGACGAGGTTGACCTCGACGCTGCTCTTTCCGGCGTCCATGGCGAACTCGGGCGGCTTGACGAAGAGGAGCGCCGCCGCCCCCAGCACGGCGGCGTGGAGGAAGGCGGAAATCCAGAAGGGGGTGAAGCGGAGGCGCATGGGCGGGGGGAGGCACCGTCACGCGGTGCCGCCAGCGGATCAGAAGGGATGCGGCGGTTCCGCGGCGGCCCCGGCCTCCGGCTTGCGCGTCTCGATGGCGACCTTGCTGATGCCCGCCTTGCGCACCTCGTCGAGGACGGCGACGACGTTCTCGAACTCGGCCTTGCCGTCGCCGTTGATGAAGACCTTGGGATCTTCCTGGGAGGCCTTCAGCGCCTGCAGGCGCGGGCCGAGGTCGGCGCGGGTGATCGGCTTCTTGTTGAAGAAGAAGGCGCCCTTGTCGTCGACCGTGATCGAGGTGGATTCCTTGTGGTCCTGGGGAGCGCTGGTCGAGGCGACGGGGAGCTTCACCGGCATCCCCTGGTTCTTCACCATGGAAAGGGAGACCATGACGAAGGTGGCCAGCAGGAAGAACATGATGTCGATCAGCGGGATGATCTCGATCCGGGCGCGCCGGGCGCCCTGCGGGGCGGGGATCTTCATGCCTTGACCGGGTCGAGGTTGCGCAGGGCGCAGGCCCCGCCGGAGCATTTCACCAGGAGGAGCTCCAGCTGGGTGGTGGCGTCCTCGATCTCGTGCCGCGCCTCTTCCTGCCGGGCGTTGAGGTAGTTGAAAGGGAGCAGCGCGGTGATGGCGATGCCGAGGCCGAAGGCGGTGGCGATCAGCGCCTGGGCGATGCCGCCGGTGATCGCGGTCGGCGCGCCCAGCTCCGTGTTCCCCAGCAGGCCGAAGGAGTGGATCATGCCGGTGACGGTGCCGAGCAGGCCGAGCAGCGGGGCCAGGGTGATGACGGTGTCGAGCACCGGGAGGCCGCGGCTGAATCGCTGCAATTCCAGGCTGGCCGCGCGCAGGACTGCCTGCGAGAGCGACGACTCGTGATGGGTCAGCGCGTAGGTCAAGGTGCGCGCGACGAAGTCGGTGCTGCCCGCGCCCGCCTTGGCCGCCTCGGCGGTCCGGCCCGACTCGAGGTGCCGCAGGATGGCGCCGACCACCTCCGGCTGGCGGCGGCGGCGCTCCTGGAAGATGAACCAGAGCCGGTCGAGGACGACGCCGAGGGCGACGATCGAGGTGAGGAGGAGGGGCCACATGATGGGGCCGCCTTTGAGGAAGATTTCGAGCATGGGGGGTGTTTCGGGTTTAGGAAAGTGAAGGGGATTTTTTGCCGAAGAAGAAGCGGCGGCAGGCGAGGGCGAGGCCGGTCCAGACCAGGATCAGGCCGCCGAGGGCGCCGAGGACGACGATCGTCTGGCCGATCCAGCCGCCCGCCTCGCCGGTATGGAGCGGGCGCACCCAGGCGTGGAGCTTTTGCCCGCCGTTCTGGTCGGCATAGGATTGCCGGCGCACGACCTTGCCGGTGGCGGGGTCGAGGGTCAGCTGCGCCATCTGGTCGGGCCGTCCGCCGCTGCCCCGCTCGATCATAAAGGTCAGCGGCGCTGTCGCGGACGCGGGGAAGCGGAGGGTGATGGTCTGCCATCCGGGGACCTGCTGCTCCGCCTGCGCCCAGAGCGGCTCGATCCCGGCGAGGTCGGTCTCGCCCGCGCGGCCTTCGCCCCGGCCGCCGGGTCCGCCCTCGCGCCGATGCTCGGGCGCGCCCGCCAGGCGGAAGAGGAGGCCGTTGGCCCATTCATAGGACATGGTGATCCCGGTGAGGGTGGTGCAAAGGAGGAGCGGCGTGGCCCAGAAGCCGACCGTGGTGTGCCAGTTCCAGTCGCGCGCCTTTCCCTTCAGCGTCAGCCGGGGGGCCAGCGCCTGCTTGAAGCGGGCCTTCGACCACTGCTTCGGCAGCCAGAGGTAGAGGCCGCTCAAGAGAAGGATGAAGTAGGCGCAGGCCGCCGCGCCGGTGATCGCCTTGCCGACGTCGCGCCGGGGTCCTTCCAGCGCCAGCCAGCGGTGCCAGGAGGTCACCCATTGGAAGAAGTGGCGTACTGCGGGCTTTCCCTCGCCGAGTACCTCGCCGGTATACGGATTGACGTAGAGGACGTTCTCGCGGCCCATGCTGAGCCGCGCCGCCGCCGTCGGCTCGGCGGAAAGGGTGATGCCGGAGAGCCGCGCCTCGGGCCGCGCCGCCCGCGCCTTGGCGACCAGCGTGGGGAGGTCGAGCCGCGCCGCGTCCGCCGCATCCCCCGGAGGAACGGCGACCGTGCGCTGGCCCCGCTCGGCGAAGGCGGTGATCTGCTTCTCGTAGGCGATGAGGATGCCGCTCGCCGCCATGTTCAGGATGAACACACCGGCGGTCACGCCGACGGCCAGATGGCCCCAGAAGAAGATCGAGCGCAGCGGGCGGCCCATGGTCAAACCTCCGCCCACTGGCGGAGAAGGTTGTGGTAGACCCCGGTCAGCTGCACCGCCGCCTGCTTGGCCGCGGGTTGGTCGGGGAGGTCGCGGCCCAGGCGCTGGATGCCTTGGTCGAGGTCGAGCAGGAGGGAACGCCGCCCGTCGTCGCGCACCATGCTCTGCATCCAGAAGAAGGAAGAGGTCCGCGCGCCCCGCGTGACCGGCCGCACATGGTGGAGGCTGGTCGCGGGATAGAGGACCATGTGGCCCGCGGGAAGCTTCACGCTCTTGCCGCCGTAGGTGTCCTCGACGATCAGCTCGCCGCCGTCGTATTCCTCGGGGTCGGTGAGGAAGAGGGTGGCCGAAAGGTCGGTGCGGATGCGCAGGGGCGATCCCGGCAGCTGGCGGATCGCGTTGTCGACGTGGGTGCCGAAGGAGTGGCCGCCGGAATAGCGGTTGAACAGCGGCGGGAAGACATGGAGCGGCAGGGCGGCGGCGAAGAAGAGCGGGCTGCGGCCCAGGGCCTTCAGGATCATCTCCCCCAGCTGGCGGGCGGCGGGATGGCCCTCCGGGATCTGCAGGTTGTTCTTGGCCTGGGCCGACTGGTGGCCCGCCGTGACGCGGCCATCGACCCACTCGGCGGCGTCGAGGATCTGGCGCGCCTCGGCGACCTGCGCCGGGGTGAGGACATCGGGGATCTGGAGCAGCATGGGGGCCTAGAATTTGAAGGTGGTGCTGAAGACGACGCTGCGGCCCGAGCCGGGGATGCTGTTGCTGCCGGTGGCGTAGATATAATGCTCGTCCCAGAGGTTGCTCACGTTGACCTGGCACTTGACGTTCTGGCTGACCTTGTAGGCCAGCATCGCCTGCTGGGTCCAGTAGCCGGCGGCGGACCACGTGTTCGCGGTGGTGGCGTAGCGCTTGTCGACGAAGTTGGCGCCGCTGCCGATGGTGAGCTTGGGCAGCAGGTCGTACGTCGTCCAGAGGCTGGCCGACTGGTCCGGCACGTTGGGCAGCTTGTTGCCGGCGAGCAGCGCGGTCGATCCGGTGGGGTCGCTCATGATCTCGCTCTGCATGTAGGTGTAGCCGCCGAAGACCTTCCATTCGTCGGTGATGTTGCCCGCCGCGCTCACCTCGATGCCCTGCACGCGGGTCGTACCGGCGTTGGTGACCAGGTTGGTGGTCGGGTCGGTGACGCGGGTGTTGTCCTTGATGGTGCGGAAGAAGGCGCTGCCGAGGGAGAGCCGCTCCTTGAAGACGTCCCATTTGGCGCCGAACTCGTAGGTCTGGTTCTTCTCCGGCTCCAGGTTGGCGCTGGCCTGGGTGAGGCCGTCCGGGCTGCCGGTGTCGCTGGAGGTCCCCTCGACGGAGAGGTTGTACGAGGTGCCGTAGCCGAAGTAGAGGCTGACCGGCTCGATCGGCTTGTAGGTCAGCGCCGCGCGGTAGCTCGGCAGGTCGTCGACGCGGCTCAGGTTGGGCAGGCCCCCGCCGGTCTGGCTGCTCTCGGCGTGGTCGAAGCGCATGCCGCCGCTGAGGATCCAGTGGGGATCGAGCTTGATGCTGTCGAAGAGGGAGAAGGCGGAGTCGTCGATGCGGTCGGTCGTACCCGGCCCCCAAATCACGGGGAACGAGTAGGCGGCGTCGGCATCGGGCGAGAGCAGGGAGGTCTGGGTGGGCGGATTCGTGATCCCGTTGCCGACGGAGGTCCGGGCGTTTTCCGCCTCCTCGCTCACTTCCAGGGTGAAGACCCAGTCGTGCTTGAACGTCCAGGTGTCGAACTTGCCGGAGAACTCGGTCTGATTGCCGACCAGGCTGTTGATCTGCCGCCGGGCGCGCTGTTCCTCGGCGACGTTCCCCGGCTGGAGGGGGATGATGGCGTTGGGCGAGGTCGCCGGATCGACCCCGGCCTCGAAGCGCGGCGCGGAAACGATCTGCGCGCTGTAGGTGTTCTCGTAGCGGGAGGTGTTCTCGACCTTCAGGAAGTCGTCGAATTGGTGGGAAACCTTCAGCGTGGGGATGTCGGTGGTGCTCTTCTGGTAGTCCCGGTCGACCAGGCCGTAGAAGTTGCTGTAGGGCACCCCGGCCACGCCGCCGACGTGGGAAAGCTGCGACGGGTTGGTGGCCGTGACAGTGGGGATGTCGGTCGGCCGGACGGTGGGGATGCCGTAGGAGGGCAGGTTGAATTCCTGGAGGTGGAGATAATCGACCGTCACCTGGGTGTCGGTGCCGAGGCCCCAGGTCAGGGTGGGGTCGATGCCCCAGCGGCTGTCGTAGACGTCGTCCCGTCCCGAGTACTCGTTGTATTGGTACATCGCGTTGAGGCGAAACGCGGTGGTGGAGAACTCCGAGCCCAATTCGCCCAGGGGCTGGTTGATGTCGATGGTGTCGCGGTAGTACTGGTCGGTGCCGAAGCCGGTGGTCCCCTGGTAGCTGGGCGTGAGGTTGGCCTCCTTGGTGATCAGGTTGACCGAGCCGCCGGTCGAGCCGTGGCCGCTGTAGGCCGATGCGGGCCCCTTCACGACCTCGACCTGCTGCAGGTTGAACGGATCGTGATTGTAGACGCCGGTGTCGCGGAAGCCGTTGACGAAAATATCGTCCTGGGCGCTGTAGCCGCGGATCAGGATGTTGTCCCCCGCCAGGGTCGCCCCCTCGCCCGCCTGGAAGGTGATGCCCGGCACGTTTTGCAGCGCCTGCTGCAGGGTCGAGTCGTTCTGGTCCTGCATCAGCGCCTGCGGGATGATGGTGATGCTCTGCGGGGTGTCGCGGAGGGACTCGGTGTACTTGCCGTTGGCCGATTCGGTCGTCTGGTAGGAGTCGGCCGGCTTCGCCGTCACCACGATCTCGTTCAGGGAGCTCGACGACAGGGGGGAGTTCCCGTTGGCGCTGGCATCGGTCGTCGCCGTGCCCGGCTTCGACGGCTGGGAGGCTGAGGGGACGGCGGGCGCGTCGGCCGCCTGGGCGGCGCCCGTCGCCATGATCGCGTTGCTCAGCAGGAGCGCGGAGAGGCGCGGGACTTTGCTTCTGGCGGACGTACGGCGATGCTTCATGAGAGCTTGTCTAGAGCATTGGGAAAAAGTCCGCTAACGGTCCCTTGCGGCTTTTTGGCGCTGAATTGCGAAGGCGCGTGCTAGCGCCGCATTTCATTCACTTAGGGACGGGCCGACGCTCACTGCCGCAGCCGGTCCTCGGCTTGGCGCAGGGCCTGGATGTCGGCCAGCCGCGTCGCGAAGGCGGGCGTCCCGACCGCGCCGAATCCCGCCGCCTGGAGATGGGCCAGGCAACTCCAGAGCGCCGCCCGCGCCGCGGCCAGGGAGACCGCGTCGGGCGCCGGCTCCCCGCCGAGGCTCGCCTCCAGGAATCCGATCAACGCCTGCGGCGTCCCTCCTTCCTGAATGCGGCAGCCGAAGCGGAAGATTTCCCGGGCCGTCTCCTCGAATTGGCCGTGGCCTTCCCCCCGCCAATGCCGGGCCAGGGCGATGCCTTCCGTCGCCGCCGCGATGGCCGCCGCCCGCCGCTCTTCGGGAAGAGGACGCCGGTCGGCCAATTCCTGGACGGCGAGGCGGCACACCAAGTGCCGGGCCTGCAGCGCCGCCTCGGCCACCGCCGCGTCGGCCCGCTCCAGCGGGGCGGCCAACGCCAGGGCCCGTGCGGCGGCGTCGATGGCCTCCGCGCCGTCCGCCGCGCCCGCGGATGCCAGGGCCCCGGCCAGATTGGCCCAGGCGCCGCTCCGCAGGGCCGCCGCATCGGCGAGGGCGGCTGCCGCCGGATGGTCGAGGACGGAGATCGCCGCGCGGAAGCCCCGCGCCGCCGCCTCCGCGTCCCCCGCCGCCTGCCGCCGTTGCAACGCCGTCCCCCGGTTGATCCAGGTGATCGCCAGGCGCCGGGGATAGAGGACATTCTCCTCCAGAGGCAGCCCCTCCAGCAGCGCGAGGGCCTGGCCATAGGAGCGGAGCGCCTCGTCCAGGTGGCCGTCGCCGATCCGGGCCAGGGCATCCCCCCGGTTGATCCAGCCCGCGCTCAGGGCGTAGCGCAAAAAGGGATTCTCCTCCAGGGGCAGCGTGCGGCGCAGGGCGATCGCCTGGTCGAAGCACCGCACCGCCCGCTCCAGCACCGGGACCGACGTTTCCCCCAGCAGGTCGATTCCCA
>Ga0302314_10021708_pt1 | contig 10563 bp, 12 predicted proteins | sample III_Palsa_N2_3_FD_200533 | JGI IMG/M metagenome (GOLD analysis project Ga0302314, IMG submission 200533) | Peat permafrost microbial communities from Stordalen Mire near Abisko, Sweden - III_Palsa_N2_3 | ecosystem: Environmental > Terrestrial > Soil > Palsa > Peat permafrost | place: Sweden... | reverse complement strand
AGCGAGGTGCTCACCCCGATGGCCGGGATGACCAGCGAGACCGGCTCGGCGACCTGGGGCGCCCCAGGCGGCGGGGCGGCCTCGATCGGTCCGGTCGGCGCGGGCAGCACCCGAATCGCGGTCACCGGCGGAACCGTCGGGTGACGGGTCAGCAGCAGGCCGGCGGCGCCGCCTCCCGCGGCGATCACTCCGATCGCCAGCAGGAGCGCGGCAGTCCGCCTGCCAGCGAGCATCCTACGACCGGGCGGCGGGAAGGCGGCGCAGGCGCCGCCCGCCGACCACCGCGAGCAGCAGTCCGGCGCCGATCACCGCCAGCCACGGCAGCGGGGATGACGGCGCGCGCGGTGCCATCCCGCCGAACCCGGTCGCCGCACCGCCGGCCGGGTCCACGGCGCTGCCGGCCGCGTCAAGCAGGTTGTCGACCTGCAGGCCCTTGGCCCCGTCGAGGACCACCAGCGTGTGCACGCTGCCGGCGGCGAGGGAGATGCTGAGGTGCGCGTCCTGGCCGTTTGCGCTGACCGTCAGGGTCGAGGTCCCCGGGGAGACCGTCTGGTACGACGTCGTCGCCCCGAACGCCAGCTTGCTCTGCAGCATGGTCGCGCCCCAGCTCACCGAGACCGCGCTCTGCTTGAGCGAGGCCTGGATGACCCGCACCAGCGCCTTGCCGGGCGGCGTGGTCAGGTCGTCATCGAGAACCTGCAGCCTGAGTCCTGACTCCGGCCCGAGGCCGGCCACCGTGTAAGCGCGCCCGGCGACCACGTCCACGCTGGCCGACAGCACCGGCGAGCTGGTCGCCGACGCGCCCGCGGCGCGCATCGCCACGGTGTAGTCCCCGGTGGGCACCCCCTCGTACGGGGATGCGTCGCCGTACGAGACGTGGTGCAGCACTATCTGAGCGGACGTGTCGCCAAACGAGTAAAGGTAGACGTCGACCGCCGGCGTGTTCGGTGAAAAGTGGGCCAGCCTGATCCAGCCGGTGCCGGCGGCCGCGGCCGCCGTTGTCGACGTCGTGGCGGCGGAAGCCGAGGCGGCGTTGGCCAATGCGGCGGCGGGAATGGCAAGTAGCAACAGTGGCAGCGCCGCCAGCAGGATTATCCGGCGGACGAATCTTGTGAATCTCATGGGTCCCCTCCCTACCCGGCGCTCAAAAGGGAGCGCTGGTGCTTAACTCACGTCCCGCTCAGCAGTCCGAGCGGGCTAGGCGCGCCATACTCGACGCTCAGCGCCGATTGGCGGACGAGCACCGCCTCCATCGGCAGGTATGGCACCCGCTGGGCCTGCAGGAACGACAGCATTGTGCGCAGCCGGGCGGCCGTCTGGCCCCCGGCGCGGGCCGGGGCTATTTCGACGCTGCGCAGCGGGATGGCCGCGCTCGCGCCCGGCGACGGATCGCCGAAGGCGACGATCTGCAGCGGCTGCTGCGCGGCCAGCGCCGCGAGCATGGTCAGCAGCCGGGGATCGACCTGCCCGGCCCGGAGCACCGCCTGGGCCGCGGCCGACATGGTGATGTGCCGGTTGTCGATCAGCTGGCCGCCCGCGGCGATCCGCGCACCGCGGTCCGCGGCGAGCGCGGAGTCATAGGCCGCCGTCCCGTCGGCCGCGACCGCGCGGATGTCGATCCGCGCGGGGCCAGAACCGAAGCTCGCGATGGCGACGGGCGCGTACACGCTCGCCAGCCGCGCGCCGAACTGGTTGCGCAGGGCCGGCGTCGCGACCACCAGGTCGGACCCGAGCGGGTCGCTCACCGATGTCCCGAGCACCAGCAGTCGGCCCGCGTCCACCCCGCTCGCCTGCAGCGCGGCGCACATGGCGGGGTCGCAGGCCACGATCGCATTCGGGCTGACCTGCGCCGCGATCCACCGTGCGGCCGAGGTCCTGGCGGTCGTCGCCGCCTGCAGCGAAGCCGAGATCTGCGAACCGGAGTTCGCGTGGCTGGACGTCCGTGGCAACGACGTGGAGGTGGTGGTCGAGCTTCCGATCGCGACGGCGGCGATGGCGGCCGAGATCGCGAGCACGGCACACGCGACAAGCGCGAGAAGCCGCCAGCCGGTTACCTTCAGGCCGGCGACGGGGTGGCGGCCCAGCCACAACCGGACCGTGGTCGCGATGACCCTCGGCCATGAAGGCTCCGGTCGGCGCGCCTCAGTCCGTGTCTGCGCAGCCTGCCGCCGCCTTGAACGCGCTGGCTCGGGCCGCCGCACCCCTGCGCGTGGCCACGTACCATGGTCTGCCATTATCTCGCCCCCCCACCCCTGCCAGCAGGCAAGATGCGGCTATGGTGCCATCAGAGCACACCTAGTCACCACATTTCAGGTGATACGAGGATTTGGGGCGTTGAATTCGGTTGAAATTCGCTATTGGCCGGGGAGCGACAGTGGTAGCCCGAACCGCGGGAGCACGCTGCTCTCGAAACGGGTCATCGTGCAGACCCGGTCGCCGGCCAGGGCGATGACGATGAGCCCGACCCCGGGGCGGGTGCCGCCAGGGGCGGCTGGAGCGCGCAGGTAGGAGCCGAAGGCGGGCTGCCCGTTGGCCCGGGTGGGCACGAGGTCGAACCTTCGGTTCGAACCGAAAAGGGCGCTGGCGCAGAAGCCGGCCACGACGTCCCGCCCGTGGTATTCAAGGGACATCGGCGGCATCGACATGAAGGCGTCGTCCGTCAGCAGGGCCACCAGCGCGTCGACATTGGCAGCCGAGTACGCGCTGACGAACTTCGCCACGATCGTGTCCTCGGCCGGCGAGCCGGCCGCGGGCGGCGGCTCGCCGTCGGCGGCGAGCCGCCTGCGCTGCAGGCCGGCCCGGGCCCGTTTGAGCGCGCTGTTGACCGATTCGACGCTGGAGTCCAGCAGTCCGGCCACCTCGCTCGCGTGGAAGCCGAGGACGTCGCGCAGGATCAGCACCGCGAGCTGCCTGGGCGGTAGGGCCTGCAGGGCGGTCACGAAGGCCAGGGAGATGGACTCGGCCTGCTCGTAGCGGGCCTCCGGGCCGGGTGGCGCGCCGGTCACGTCCTCGAGGAGTGCGTCGGGGAACGGCTCGAGCCAGACAACCTCGCCGAGCCGGGTCGGCTCGGGCGGCCGGACCCCGGGGATGTTCCACTCCAGGGCGGGTCGTCGACTGGCCGAGCGGAGCGTGCTGAGGCACCGGTTGGTGGCGATCCGATACAGCCAGGTGCGAATCGAGGCGCGTCCCTCGAACCCGCCGAGGCCCTGCCAGGCGGACAGCAGCGTGTCCTGGAGGGCGTCCTCGGCGTCGGCGAAGGATCCGAGCATCCGGTAGCAGTGCACCCGCAGCTCCCGCAGGTGCGGCTCGGTCATCTCCTGGAACGCGCCGTCATCCCCGGCCCGCGCCCGTGCGATCAGGTCGGCTGTCACCACGCTCACCTCGTCTTCCTGCACCTTGGCGAACCTTCCCCACCTCGTCGAACTACTTCACCGCACCTTGTGGTCCTGCCATCGGGTACGGACGCCGGCCGGGGCGCGAACTGGGCGGTCGGCGGGCGGCCAGTTTCCGGATCTCCCGGCGTCTGCATCGCCGGTAGCAGACAACGCCAACAGCGACAGCACCAACAAAGGGGATCCGCAATGGGAAAGATCGTCGTGAGCACGAACGTCACGCTCGACGGAGTCGTTCAGGACCCGGACGGCGAGGAGGGCTTCACCCGCGGCGGCTGGTTCGGCCAGTTCGGCGGCAGGGACCTCGAAGCGTGGGGCAGGGTCGCGCTTGACGAGGCGCTGGGTGCCGAGGCCCTGCTGCTTGGCCGTCGAAGCGATGAGTGGTTCGCCGCGCGCTGGGCAGCCCGGACCGGCGAGTGGGCGGACAGGCTGAACGGGCTGCCCAAGTACGTCGTGTCCTCGACCCTCGACCAGCCCCAGTGGGGCAACTCGACCGTGCTGGCGGGCGACGTGGCGAGCGAGGTCTCGAAGCTGAGGGAGAAGCTAGCCGGGGAGATCGTCGTGTACGCCAGCTATCGGCTCGTGCGCACGCTGCTGGAGCACGACCTGGTCGACGAGGTCCGGCTGACGGTCTTCCCGGTCGTGCTGGGGGCGGGCGAACGCCTCTTCGGCCAGACCGGCGAGAAGAAGCCCATGCGCCTCTCCAGTGCCCGCACCCTCGGCGAAGGCCTCGCCTTCCTCACCTACGAGATCGCGCGAGACGCCTAACAACCCTTCCGACCGAGGCGCCCAGTTGGCCGGGTTATGGCGTGGGGAAGACGCCTGCCCGCGGGATGGCGCCGGCCTTCAGGACCGTGCGGGTCATGGCCTTGCCGATCCGGACGACTTCCTCGGTGCGCTGTTCGCCCAGATACTCCCAGGGGGCCGCGGCCATCCGGTCGGTGTCGTCTTCGACGTGGGCGCGCAGCGCCTGGCCCGCTTCGGTCAGGGCGCCTTCCTGGTCGAACAGCCCGCGGGCGGCGAGGCTGCTGGCCGTCGCGTCCCACTCCTCCTGGGTCCAGCCGCGGCTGGACCGGGCGAACGCGTCGAGGAATCCGTTCCCGGTGGCGCAGTGGGTGACCAGCGCCTCGATGCCGCTCAGGCCCGCTTCGGTCAGGGCGGCGATGTGGCCGTCACCGCGATGCTCGCGCAGCAGCGTAAGCGCGTGCCACATGACCAGGTGCGGGGCATCCGGCCAGTCCAGGTCCGCGTGCCCGGCGTAGAGCGGGCGGCCCTCGGGCGTGCAGGCGCTGGCGGCATCGCGCACCAGCGCCGCCAGCGTGATCATGTCATCGGAGGCGATGACATCCGGGCCGAGCAGGCGGGTCAGCGCGGCGTCGACCGCGGTGAAGCGGGCGCCGATCACGACCGCCGGGCTGGCCAGCTCCCAGGCCTCGGGAATGGCCGGGGCGATCAGCCGCGGGCTGAAGTTATAGAACGTCGCGGTGACCACGCCGCTGCCAACGGCCCCCATCGGGGCCGCCCGGCCCGCGAAATAGCACATCCGCCCTGGCTTGAGTCCGACGGCGGTGAACTGTTGCTCGGCCTCGGGGGCGAAGTAGATCAGCGAGTGAAGGACGTTGGTGGCGTTGTGCGCACTCCGGACAAGAGAGAAGGCCATGCCAGCACGATAACGGCATAATCGATCAGAACAGAGTCGGCGGTCCGGAGGGCATCGGCTCCGGGAGTGGCTCGACCTCGGGTACCCGCGCACGCACGTCGTCGTGGAATCGGCGGGCCAGGTCAAGCGCGTCGACGTTGTCGGGCGTGTGGATGAACACGGTCGGGGAACGCCCCTCGCGCAGCCAGCCGGCCACCGTGTCGAGCCAGGGCTGCCAGCCCGCGACCGTGCGCGCGGTGTCGTCCCGGCCGATGTAGCGGACGACCGGATGCGCGGTGAGGGCCCGTGACCGGCGGGGCAGGCGCGGCTTCTTCCGCCACGCCTCTCGCTCGCCGTCGCTGGTCGGGGGGCTACCGAACAGGACGGTGGTGTCGAAGGCGACCCATTCGGCGTCGACCTCGCCGAGTGCCCGCTCAAGTTCGTGCTCCGACCGCTGGTCCTCGAAGAACGCGCGGTCCCGCACCTCAACCCCGTACCGGTACTCGCGCGGAAGACGGCGCAGGAAACCGGTGAGGGCGCCGAGGTCGCTGGGGCCGAAGGACGGCGGCAGCTGAATCCACAGGGTGTGGGCGCGTCCCCCGAGGGGCTCGATCGCGGACAGGAAGGCGCGCAGTGGCTCATCGACGTCGGCCAGACGGCGCTCATGGGTGATCGGCTTCGGCAGCTTGAGTACGAACCGAAAGTCAGAGTCGGTCTGCGCGGCCCACGACTTCACGATGTCGCGGGCCGGGGTCGCGTAAAAGGTGGTGTTGCCCTCGACCGCATTGCACCAAGTCGCGTAGGCGCTGAGCCGCTCACGCGGCGACAGCGACGGCGGCAGCCAGCGACCTTGCCAGGGTGCGTACGTCCACATCGCGCAGCCGACGTGGAGCGGCCCTATGTTTGTGCTGGTCAAAACAGAAAAACCGTATAGGCGACAGTGGGTCTTGTCAACGAAACGCCGTTAACAACCCGCGATCACTCTACTTTCCCTCCTGAAATGGATTTTCCGTAACACAACGGGAGCATCCCGGCGTCAACCACATCACGCCTGTACACCAGCGGCGCGCGCACCACGTCAGCCATCTGAAGGCAATCGGTGCCTTTCAAATGTTTTGGGGGGAAGACGAATTGACGTACCCGGAGGATTACGGCCAGCCACCAGGGTCCCAATACCCGCAGCAGCAGCCGTATGGGCAGCCGTGGCCGCCCCAGGATCGGCAGGGCGCGCCCCAGCCTCCGCCGTGGCAGCAGCAGCCAGTCATGCCGCCGCAGACGCCGAAGGGGCGAAAGCGCAAGCCCTGGGCCGCCCGGCATAAGGTACTTTCCGGGCTCATCGCGTTCGGCGCGCTCGTCATCATTATCGTCGCCGCGTCCGCGTCCGCGTCGAACAAGCCGTCCGCGTCGAACAAGCCGTCAACGACGGCCTCGGACGTCGGCGCGGCGGTCAGCTCCGCGTCGCCGTCAGCGGCAGTGTCATCAGCGGCAGCGTCACCAGCGGCAGACAGCTCGGCTCCGAGCACGCCCGCTGCTCCCGCTGGCCCGTCGTTGACGGGCGGGCAGCAGCAGGCCGTTGATTCGGCCGAGAGCTACCTCAGCGAAGGGCAGGGGTTCAGCAAGCAGGGACTGCTGAACCAGCTCACTTCTAGCTTCGGCGAGGGTTTCTCGAAGTCGGACGCCGAGTTTGCCATCAAATACCTCAAGCCGAACTGGGACAAGCAAGCCGTTGACTCCGCCAATGGCTACCTCAGCGAAGGGCAGGGCTTTAGCGAGCAGGGACTGCTCCAGCAGCTTACGGCCACCGCGGGCGAGGGGTTCACCGAGGCGCAGGGCGAATACGCCATCAGTTACCTGCACCCGGACTGGGACGCGCAGGCCGTTGATGCCGCCAAGAGCTACCTCGGCGACGGGGAGGGATTCAGCCGATCCGGCCTGATCCAGCAGCTTACGTCGAGCTACGGCGCCGGGTTCACCGAGTCCCAGGCGGAATACGGCGTCAACAAGGCGATGCCGTAACCCCGCCTGGTCCGACTGCTGACAAGCGCCGGCCCGGAGCGCCCTAGGCTGCTGCTGAAGCAGACGGCCACCTCGGCGGTGGGCACGTGCGAACGGTCGACCCGGGTAGCATGTGTGCCAGCCTGTGGCCAGTGCGTCGCCTTAGTCTGTGCAATCGGAGGGCTTGTGGACATCACCCAGCTGATCCTTGACGATCATCATGAGCAGCGCAGGCTGTTCGCGATCATCGAGCAGATCAACCGGTCTGACGTCACCGCGCTGTCCGCCGTCTGGGGACGGCTGGGGGTCTTCCTCGAGCTGCACGCGGCGGCCGAGGAGGAGCTCTTCTATCCGGCGCTGCTGCGCGTGGGCATCGCCGCGAAGCGGACGGCGGGGGTGGAGGACGAGACCCTCGACGCCATCCACGATCACAACGACATCAGGGACGCGGTCGCGGAGGTCGCGCGGCACGCGGTTGGCAGCGACGCCTGGTACGCGGCGGTGGCCGGGGCCAACCTGGCCAACGGCGACCACATGGCCGAAGAGGAACGCGAGGGCCTGACCGATTTCCGCCGCCTGGCCGGGCTGCAGCAGCGCCACGACCTTGCGGTGGCCTTCGCCGCCTACGAGGCGCGGAACTTCGCGGGCGTCCAGCCCGTGGACAAGGACCCGGCCACCTATGTCAGGCAGGCGGAGGGAGGCACGTCGCCCGCCAGCGACGCGTCGCTGGGCATCGGCGGTCTCAGGCGCGGCTGACCCGGGTCGTACTGGGAGAAGGCGGCGTCACCGCCCGTGGCATGCTTGAGCCATGCGACTCCGGCCGGAGAGGCGGGCGAAGAGGGGCATCGCCGTCGTATCCCTGTGGATGATCGCAGCGCTGACGGCGTCGTGCTCCGCGACGCCGCCCGCCACCGGGCCTCCGCCTCCCACGGCCGTCCTACCCACCCGACCGTCCCCGTCCACGCACGCCACCCACTCCGCCCCGGCCGCGCATCCCGCCCCTTCCACTGCCGTGTTCACCGTCGCCGGCAACAACCCGGTGCAGGTCAATGGCAGCCAGGACACGTACGCGGCAACCCCGGACGCCACCTGTGATAGCTCTCGATTGGCGACCGACAGGGCGCTCGGCCGCGAGATAGCCGGCGGGTTCGCCCTGGAGAACTTCCCGGCCGCGGCGAACCTGCTGACGCACTTCCTCACGGGGACGGGCACGGCCGTCGGCTTCGGGATCGGCTCGGCGATCTCGAAGGAAGCAGCGGCAAGCAGCGAGTTCCAGGCCGTGAACACCGACGTTCAGTCGGAGATCGCGGTCCAGCTGAAGGCCAGGGTCACGCGGGTACAGCTGTCGGCCGCGCAGCTGCCGACGGTGCTTTTCTCAGCCAAGTCCAGTGACCTGTACTGGGGATTCCGCGGCACCCAGGGCCTGACCGTGTCCGGGAGCGGCACCCGCAAGAACGGGAAATATGTCGGCACGCTCACCTACGTCATACGGGACAGCTACGGATTCCCGGTTGACGACACCCTCGCCGGCTTCGGGCCGCCGATGAGGTACCTGCAGACGGTCTGCGGTGCCCCGCAGCACCCAGGCGGCGCCCATTGGTTCCCCGACACCATCACGCTAAGCGTCCCCTTCACCGCCTGAAGGCCCGCTGCGCGAGGAGGAGCACGGTCAAATCCTTACCGGGTGGGCTCGGCTCATGTCCGCTGGCACGTACGCGTCTTCATTGCTTTGGAATTCAGGCCATCTTCTGGTCGCCTGCACCGTGACCTCCGGTTGCTTGGGCCTGGCGCTTGAGTTGGGTGATCACGTCAGCGGGCAGACGCAGGGAGGTGGTGGCCATGGGCTGCGGTTCGACCCACGTGCCGTGCTCCATCTCCGCGCCCGTGTCATGGGAATCGTAGTAGCTGGCGAGCCGGTCGAGTTCGGCGGCGGGCCGGGGAAGCTGTTCGTCGTGCTCAGTCATTGATCATCGCGCCTTCCTGCGGAAGGTCTTTTTCTCGGCATCGGTCATGTCGCGGGCCGTCACGACGAATGCTTGGCCTCCCTCGTCGACTGCCACCACCAGGAGATGGCGGCCTGCGTAAGTCTGGCCGTAGACCAGTGTCGTACCGTCCCGTCCGGGAACGGACCAGTATGGGCGCTCAAGCGGGTACCGAACTTGCGGAACGCGTGTGGCCGGTCAGGCCAGGGTGCGGTGCTGTCCCGCGGTCGCTTGCTGGAAGGCCCTCGTTACTTCGCCCGCGTTGGCGGGCAGGCCGAGGGACAGGCGGCTGAATTCCGCGGCCAGGCGGTGCCATAGCGGGGCTCGCCACAGCATGGTGTGCTCGCCGCCGCGTACCTCGATCACGGCAACCCCGGTGACCGAACGGGCGCGCTCGGCGTAGGCCCAGGTCTGCGCGGGAGGGGTGACGCGGTCGGCGGTCCCGTGGGCGAGGAGCACGCGGCGACCCGCCAGCTGATCGACCGGTTCCCCGGGCGGCAGCCAGGGCGCCAGCCCGGCGACCGCTGTCACCGCCGGGTGCCCGGCGACCCGGAACGCCGCCCGCGCTCCCATCGAGTGGCCGATCAGGACGACGGGAATGGCCCCGTAGCGCAGGCCGATCTCGTCGAGCAGCCGGCCGAGGTCAGCCACGGGCGAGGCCAGGTCGCCATTCCAGCCCCTCAGCTCGAAGCGCGGCTGGCACACCGCGACCCCGTATCCGCGCAGCGCCCGCCGGATGGCGTTCGCCAGCGGAACCATTCGCAGCACGGCCAGCTCACGCGCGCTAGTCGGCTCGGTGCTGACTGACTTGCCGCCGTGCGCCACGACAACCGCCCCGCGGATCCCGGCCTCCGCCCACGCATCGCCGCTGTGCCAGGTCGTCTCACCGCTCATCGGCTACCCCCTCAGGCTTCCGGCTGGTTGGCCGCGGCTTCGGACCTTACTCCTCGCCGGAAAACCGCTCCCAGGCCGACTGGCGGGTCATGCCCAGGGCCTCCCCGATCCGCGCCTAGGTCGCTCCCAGGGCGCGGGCCCGGCGCACCCATCCCGCGAGGTGCTGCTCCGCCTGCGCGCGGGCGGCCGCTATCCGGGGCAGGCTCGCCAGCACCTCGTCGAGGCTGACCGCATCCCAGGCCGCCAGCTGGGCGGCCGACACCGGCGGCCCGTCGACTAGCTGCGCGCACAGCGCCACGCAGCCATCGCAGATGAACACGCCGGGCCCCGCCACCAGCCGGCGTATTACGCCCATTGCCGGATGGCGACCCGCTCGTGGAGTACTACGACCCCTCGAGCGGCGCGACATTCAAGGGCACGGTCAACCGTGGCGCGGCGGCCGGGGGTCGCCGCGCCACATCGCTCTCAGGAGGTAACGCTGTCCGCGCGGTGCGGGAGCTTCCAGCCCGGGCGGGGGTAGTGGCAGGTGTAGCCGTTGGGGTAGTGCTCCAGGTAGTCCTGGTGCTCCGGCTCGGCCTCCCAGAACGCCCCGGCCGGGGTGACCTCGGTGACCACCTTGCCCGGCCACAGGCCGGAGGCGTCGACGTCGGCGATCGTGTCC
>Ga0302314_10021707_pt1 | contig 10563 bp, 8 predicted proteins | sample III_Palsa_N2_3_FD_200533 | JGI IMG/M metagenome (GOLD analysis project Ga0302314, IMG submission 200533) | Peat permafrost microbial communities from Stordalen Mire near Abisko, Sweden - III_Palsa_N2_3 | ecosystem: Environmental > Terrestrial > Soil > Palsa > Peat permafrost | place: Sweden... | reverse complement strand
GACATACCTTCGTGCCGACCCTGAACGTGTATGACGCCAATCGCGACCTGATGCGTACCCGTCGCGCCGATTGGCATGACCGCTACACGGACAAGACCCTCTGGAAATATTTCCAGCCGCAGCGCGGCGGCCATGGGTCGTACTGGTACCGGTGGACCACGCAAAACGAAGTGGAGTGGCGCGAAACGTTTCTCCTGTGGATGCAATTTCTGCAGGATTACAAAAATCGCGGCGGCAGGGTGTGCGCAGGCAGCGATTCCGGATTCATGTACCAGCTCTATGGCTTCGGTTTCGTCCGAGAGCTCGAACTATTGCAGGAAGCGGGTTTCAGCCCGCTTGAAGTGTTGCGCGCGGCAACCGCGTACGGCGCGGAATTACTCGGTATCGAGGATGAGACCGGCACCGTCGAGGTCGGAAAACGCGCGGACCTACTGATCCATGACGCCAATCCGCTCGACGACTTCAAGCTCCTGTATGGCACGGGTGCCATGCGCCTGAACGACGACACGCGAGCTGTGGAGTGGCAAAACAGCTTGGTGTTGACGATCAAGGACGGCGTGCTGTTCGACCCGGATCAATTGCTCAGTGACGTGCGAGCAATGGTAGAGCAGTCTGCCGACAATTGATGGGCGATCCAGACATGTCCCAGCCACATCCCCTGAGCTTTATTGTTTTGGCGGGCTTTCTAGGCAGCGGGAAGACCACGCTGCTGTGCGATTTCCTGGCCGAGCGCGCCGACGGCGACACCGCTGTCATCGTCAATGATGTCGGCGAGATCAATATCGACGGTGCGATCATTGCGCTCACGGGCGATCTGCCTATGGCCACCTTGAGCAATGGGTGTGTCTGTTGCAGCCTGACCAACGATCTTCTTTACACCATTGAGGCCTTGCTCGAAGAGCGGCATCTGTCGGGAGCGCCGCCCTTCGCACGCATCGTCCTGGAATGCAGCGGCATCGCAACGCCCGGGCCGATTGTCCGCAGTCTCGGCGCGCTCGCGCATTTGGACATGCGGGTCAAAGTGGTGACGACCTATTCGTGTACTAGCGAGCATGAGGTCATGCAGCAGTTCGAGGAGGCGGTCAGCCAGCTCGCCGCCGCGCACGCGGTGGTACTCACCAAGCTTGATCTCGTGGACGAGCTCAAGCGTGCGGCGGCGCAGACGAACGCCCGCGCGTTGAGTCCGCTTGCCGATATCGTCGTGGAGACTGACCGAGGCCGTCGCGCAAGCCTGGCATTTGCGCAGTCGCTGCCGGTTCGACATGCGAGGTCTCGCGAAAAATTATCGCTCGGGCCGGTTCATCCGCGCGTCGGCGTCTATCACCTTGAATTCGATCAAGCTGTGTCATGGGAGCGGCTAAGCGAGTGGCTGGAAAACCTCATAGGTTACTTCGACGAACGATTACTGCGCTTAAAGGGCTTCGTTCAGTTGGAAGACTACGATGGAAAAATCCTGCTGCAAGGCGTGGGGTCTCATATCGACTTGCCGCGTCTATGTGCGCAGATTGCGCAACCGTCATCGTTAATCGTGATTCTGCGCGACGTCAGCATCGACGAACTGGCGGCGATACAACCGGCTCTGCCTCTCAAGCCCATATCGCGCGGACCGAGGATGAAGCGGCCGCCTTCGATCGGAGCGGTGCCGGCGCAGCGTCAACGCTGATTGAGGCACGCTTTGCGGCACAGTTCGGCGCGCACCAAAAAAAGCATCAGTTTCCCTACTAGATGTAGGTAGCCGCGATCCGACAACATTTCTAACATTGCGTCACAGACTCGGACCTAATGGGGGAAATCATGGACGCGAAAATCGAACAGAGCACGGTGTTGAATGTAATTCGCAACGAAAGCGTTGCCAGGGGTGTATTGACCGCACACCCGCTCTTTGTGGAGCGAGCCGCGGGTAGCAGTATCTGGGACACCGAAGGTCGGGAGTATCTGGATTTTGTCGGTGGCATCGGTGTTCTGAATGTCGGCCACAATCATCCCAAGGTGGTGGCAGCCGTTGAGGCGCAACTCAAGCGCGTGACTCACGCTGCGTTCCAGGTGATGGGCTACGACGTCTATGTGCGTCTGGCCGAACGCCTGAACAAACTTGTCGGCGGCAGCGAGGCATACAAGAGCGTGTTTTTGACCACAGGCGCCGAGGCCGTCGAAAACGCCGTGAAGATCGCGCGCTCGTACCGCAACGCACCGGGCATTATCGCCTTCAATGGGGGCTTCCACGGCCGCACCCTGCTGGGCGTGACGCTGACCGGAATGAGCGCGCCGTACCGGCAAAACTTCGGTCCGTTCGCGGGCGACGTGTACCACACGGCTTATCCCGATGAGTACCGCGGTATCACGGCCGATAAGGCGATCGCGGCACTGGAAAACCTGTTCGCAACCGAAATCACGCCAGATCGCGTGGCCGCCGTCATCATCGAACCGGTGCAGGGCGACGGTGGGTTTTTGCCGGCCGGCACCGATTTTCTCAAGAAACTGCGCGCGCTGACGAGCCAGCACGGCATCTTGCTGATCGCCGACGAAATCCAGACCGGCTTTGGCCGCACCGGGAAAATGTTCGCTTTCGAACATGCGGGTATCCAGCCCGATCTGGTGACGGTCGCTAAAAGTCTCGCGGGCGGATTGCCGCTTTCCGGCGTGGTCGGGCGCGCGCAAGTCATGGATGCGCCGACCCCGGGCGGTCTGGGCGGAACATACGGCGGCAACGCGCTGGCATGCGCTGCCGCGCTGGCCGTGCTGGACATCTTCGAAGAAGAGCAGTTGCTCGAACAGTCGCAGAAGCTGGGGCGCTTCCTGCGCAATGGGCTGGCCCAGATCGCGGATACTTATCCCGAAGTCGGCACGGTGCGCGGCCTGGGTGCAATGCTCGCGCTTGAGTTTGTCAAAGACCGTGATCCCGGCCAACCCGATGCGGCAATGGCGCAGCGCGTGATCGACCAGTGTCGCGAGGCCGGGTTGCTGGTCATCAAATGCGGCCTGCATCGCAACAACGTGCGATTGTTGGCACCGTTGAACACGAGTCTGGACGATGCGCAGAAGGCGCTCACCATTTTGAGCCGGGCCGTCGCTCACGCGCGCGCGTCTTGAACTAGCGGGATCAAGGGCCGAGCGATGGAAGACGCCGCACTGAAGCAATCCGTAACCGAGCAATCCGTAACCGGGCCGATTGCAACCCGGGCGATCGCAACCCGGCAGATCGCAACCCGGCAATTCGCGGGGAAGACGGTTCTGACCTTCGATGTCTACGGCACGCTTATCGACTGGGAGCAGGGCATCGTGGCCGCCCTCCAACCTATCGTTGAGGCGCACGGCTCGCACTTATCCGACGAAGTCGTGCTCGGGATCTACGCCCGGCATGAGACCGCGCTCGAAGAAGGCCCGTATCTGACGTATCGGGAAATCCTGGTGCAAAGCCTGGAGCGGATCGGTCTCGAACTGGGCTTTAAGCCGAGCGCGGCGCAAGGCGAGGCCTTTTCGCACTCGGTAGGCGACTGGCCGGCTTTCCCCGACTCCCAGGCCGCGCTCGGCCGGCTCAAGCAACGTTACAAGCTCGCCGTCATCAGCAATTGCGACGATGAGTTCTTTGCATTGTCCAACAAGCGTCTAGTGGAATGTAACGTTTAAAAAGGAAGTATCATGCAGCCACGGAGGCTGCGATGAAACTGACCAAGAGCGAACGCATGGAACTTCAACAACAAGCCGCATCGCGGAGTGCTCGGGCCGATTCGGCGCGTCACGCCCGTTTGATTCTGCTGCTGTCCGATGGGCTGACCTGGGCCGAGATTCGCGCCAAGCTGGACTGCAGCGACAGCTACATCGACCGATGGAGTAAGCGGTTTGAGACAGACCGCCTGGCTGGATTGTTCGCTCGCCACGCCGGGCGGGAGCGCTACAAGGTGACCGATCGCCTGGAAGCGCGTGTGCTGGCGCGCACGACCAAACACAAGCCGGCAGACGGCTCGACCCACTGGTCCTCGCGCAAGCTGGCCGCTGAAATGGGCGGGGACATCTCGCACATGACAGTGGCCCGAATTTGGGCCAAGCACGGCATCAAGCCCCATCTGCTGGAGGGCTACTTGACCTCCAACGATCCGGACTTCGAGACCAAGGCCGCTGATGTCATCGGGCTGTATCTGAACCCGCCTCAGAACGCGGTGGTGTTCAGTGTTGACGAGAAAACCGCTATCCAGGCGCTGGACCGCCTGGACCCGGTGCTGCCGCTGTCGCCGGGCCGCGCGGAACGCCATGGCTTTGAGTACTTCCGGCACGGCACGCTCTCCCTGTACGCAGCCTTCAACACCCAGACCGGCGAGGTGCTGGGCAAGACGGCCACCCGACACACCTCGGCCGAGTTCGTGGCGTTTCTCACCGACATCGTGGCCAACCAGCCGAAGGGCAAAGAAATTCACGTCATCGCCGATAATCTCTCGGCCCACAAGACCAAACAGGTTGACCAGTTCCTGGCCACGCACAGCAACGTTCATATGCACTTCACCCCGACGTACTCATCCTGGCTCAACCAGGTGGAGTTGTGGTTTGCCAAGATCGAGCGCGATGTCATCGCCCGCGGTGTATTCACCTCCGTGCCTGACTTGAAGAGGAAACTCATGCGATATATCCGTAAATACAACGAACAGCCAAAACCCGTGAAGTGGAAGTACTGTGATTTTTCACGACGCATTACTCCCGATTCAATCGTTACAGCCCACTAGGTGTCGAGTTCGATTATGTCATCACGGCCCAACAGGCCCGTAGCTACAAGCCTTCGCTGAACAATTTCCTGGTGGCGTTCGGCCGAATCGAAGAGCCGCGCGAACAAATTCTTCACGTTGCGCAAAGCCTCTTCCACGATCATTTTCCGGCCAAAAGCCTGGGGATGCCGTCGGTATGGATAAACCGCAGGCACAACAAGCCGGGCTTTGGAGCGACACCCGCGGCAGTGGTGACGACCGATGCCGAGTACCCGGATCTGACGGCGTTTGCGGACGCGATGATGTGAGGACCGCCGGGTTGGTGGATGCCCGCTCGGGCGTGGGGCGCCCGCGGCGTCGGGTCCATAGCGTCGGGTCCATAGCGCCACACGCCCTCAAGCAGAGCTGGCTGCCAGAGTCTGAGTGGCGATAGGGCGCGCCAATATAGAATGACTCATTCGGGCGTCGGAACCCAGACACCTCGCCGCGTTGAAGCCATGTACTGAAGCCATGTAAGTGCTGGCTCGCATGCTTCGCTTTTCGACTCGAGCGCATTCCACTTGTGGAGACAGCAGATGAATATCGCGTCGGCGTTGGTGAAGACGGTTCTCAAGGATGCCACCGTTGTCGCCGGTCATGAGGCATTGACCAACGAAATCCGATGGGTCCATATGGTCGATCATCCGGATATCGCTCAATGGGTCAAGGCCGGTCAACTGCTGCTCTCTACCGGCTACAACTGGCCCAAAGACGACGCCGCCGCGCAATCGCTCGTCTATGCGCTCAAGGAAAAAGGCTTGGCCGGCGTCGTGCTCGCGGTGCCCAAATTTCTTGAGCACTTTCCTGCGGCCACCGTCCAAGCCGCGCAGGAAGTCGGGCTCCCGTTGATGGAGCTGCCGTGGGACATCTCTTTCAGTGCAATAACCGAGGAGATCCATGCCGACATCATCCAGCATCAGAGCGCGATCATCACACGGTCGGAGGAGATCCATCGCGGCCTGACGAACGCCGCCGTCATGGCGAACAGCTTGTCGGATCTGGCGAAATCGATGTCGGAGCTGCTCGGGCGAGCGGTCAATTTTGTCGATCCGGACGGGTTGTTGCTGGGCGGCACGGACGTGTGCGCCGAACATCAGTCAAGAGAGCGCCGTTTCATGCGGGAGCTCGATTCTAGCCTCGTCTTTCGACGCATCCAGGATAGTGTCAAGCCGGTCATGGTCGACGGCATGCCCACGATCGGCATGCCGCGACGGCTGGGATGTCCGATAAGAATCCGCGGCGAGCTGGTCGCCATCGTCTGGCTCGATGACGGAGCGCAGCCGCTGGGCGAACTCGACATCCGGGCATCCGAGCATGCTTCTATCATCGCGGCGCTGCATATCGCTCATCGCCGCGCGCTCCATCTTCAAGAGGAACGGCTAGGCTATGCGCTGGTCGGATCGCTGTTCGAAGGTCGGTTCGAGGAAACGCCCGCAGCGCTCGAAAGGGCGAAATTGATAGGATGGGATCCGCATGCCGACTATCGGGCCTGCCTGGTGTTGCTTGACGAGCCGCTGCCCTTGTCGCGCGAGGGCTTTTTGCGGCGCGAACGGTGGGTCGAGCGGCTGCGCAAGCACTTGCAGGGAATGGGCGAGCCGCCCTTGCTGTTTGTTTCCTTGAATCAAATCACCTTTTTGTTGTCGGCCGGCAGCGCGCCCGAACCGTTGTGGAAGGCGCTCGGCAGCAAAGGTTCGGCCATGGCGGTCAGCCGCATCCACCAGGGAACCAAGGGAATGGAAGTGGCCGGCAGCGACGTCAACTCGCTGTGCTCGATGCTCAAACCCGGCCGCGTACATCATTTCGACGAGGTGATGTTTCCCCGCGCGCTGCTGGGCGATGCCGATGCGCGCCAGATGTTCATCGCGAGAAAGCTCGGCCCCCTGCAGCAGGAAAAGAAAAGCGATGCGCTGCTGGAAACGCTCGAAGCGCTGTGCAACGAAGGCTTCCAGCTTGCCAACACGGCACGGCGATTAAATATACACATCAGCACCCTGCGATACCGCGTGGAGCGTATCGAGGCCATCTTGCACACGACGCTCGAAGAACAGCAAAACCGGTTCGAACTGCAAGTCGCCGTAAAGCTTCTGCGTCTGACGGAGTAGTGAGCTCGCAGCCGTGGAGAACGGCTAAAGGTTTTGATCGCACGCGCGATATCGGCGAAGTGCAGACTTGTAGATTCAAGTCCAAGCCCCCGTCCCCCGTTCCTTCCTCAAGCTGACCGCTCGCCTCTTGCCTCTTGCCGCTTCCCTCTTGCTTCTCCCGTTTTAGATCGAAACGTAGGAATTCGGCCGGGCGATTTCCCTGCGTTCATCGGTAGGCAGTATGACGCGCGCCGAATACGATTAAGTCATGGGTCTGCTGCGCGATCGGGTGGACATGGAAATCGGTCAGAACGAGTCTAGGGGGAAAGTATGTCGCCGTTCGAAGCATTCAGTTCAGTGGATATCCGCGCCGGCAGGATCACGCGAGTGGAAGTCAATGCGGGGGCGATCAAACCCTCGTACAAGATCTGGATCGACTTCGGTGTACTGGGCGAACTCGCGACGAGCGCGCAATACACCGCGCTTTATCAGGCCGAGGCTCTGCGCGGGAAAACGGTTGTGTGCGCCGTCAACCTTGGGGCGAGACGCATCGGCGGCTTCAAGTCGGAAGTGCTGATGCTTGGCGCCGAGGAAGGTCCGGGCAAGACCGTGTTCCTGACCACCGAAAGAGACGTTCCGCCCGGTTCGAAAGTATTTTGATTTATCTACGAGAACATGACATGGCCAAGCTATCGCTCATCGAAGCAGACCGCAAACACCTGATCCATCCCGTGGTCAGCTATCGCGCGCATGAAGCGCGCGGCGTCACCATCCTCGACTCGGCACACGGCGCTTATCTGCGCGATGCGGATGGACGCGAGCTGCTCGATGCATTCTCCGGTTTATGGTGCGTCAACGTTGGCTACGGACAGCAGAGCATCGTGGCGGCCGCGACCGAGCAGATGACGCGTTTACCCTATGCGACGAGCTACTTCCACTTCGGCTCGGCGCCGGCGATTGAACTTGCCGAACGCCTCGTCTCGCTGGCACCGGCTTCGCTGCAGCATGTGTATTTCACGCTCGGGGGTTCGGATGCGGTCGATTCCGCGCTGCGTTTCATCACGCACTACTTCAATGCCACCGGCCGCCCGCGCAAGAAGCACATCATCGCGCTGGAGCGCGGATATCACGGTTCGTCGTCCGTCGGAGCAGGGCTCACTGCGCTGCCCGTATTCCACCGGAACTTCGATCTACCGCTGCCGCATCAGCATCACATCGGGTCCCCCTATCCGTACCGGAACCCCGCCGGCAACGATGCGGCTGCGGTAATTGCCGCATCGGTGGCCGCGCTCGAAGCGAAGGTGGCGGCATTGGGTGCGGCAAACGTCGCGGCGTTCTTTTGCGAGCCGGTGCAGGGTTCCGGCGGCGTGATCGTACCGCCGGTGGGTTGGCTCAAGGCGATGCGCGAAGCGTGCCGCCGGCTGGATATTCTGTTCGTAGCGGACGAAGTCATCACGGCGTTTGGACGTACCGGACCGCTTTTTGCGTGTGCCGCCGAAGGAGTCGATCCCGACCTGATGACCGTGGCCAAGGGATTGACGGCGGGCTACGCGCCGATGGGAGCCGTGCTGATGTCGGATGCCGTGTATCAGGGCATCGCCGATGGCGACGCGTCGGCGGTGATCGGTCATGGTCATACCTATTCGGCGCATCCGGTAAGTGCTGCGATCGGCCTTGAGGTATTGCGGCTCTATCACGAAGGAGGCCTGCTCGCGAACGGCATTGAGCAAGGGCCGCGTTTTGCGCAGGGCCTGGACGGCTTGCTCGAGCACCCGCTGGTCGGCGATGCACGCCATCGCGGCTTGTTGGGCGCGCTCGAACTAGTCTCTGACAAGAACAGCAAAAGGCGCTTCGACGCGTCACTCAAACTGCCCGACCGCATCGCGGCGGCAGCGTATCGAAACCGCCTGGTGTTTCGCGCGTTCGGCGACAACATCCTCGGATTTGCACCTGCCCTGTGCTACACGAGCGCGGATTTCGACCTGATGTTCGAGCGCTTGGAAAAGACGCTTGACGATGTCCTCGACGAACCCGACGTGCGCGCGGCATTAAGTGCGCGCACCGCAGGCAGCGAGCGTGTACTCGAAAATTAAATGAGCACCACGTGACGCAGTGTCTTTCGCCTGTGTGGCGTGTAGCAGGATTAACCGAACTTGATCGTAGGAGTTTTTTTGCATGCCACTTACTATTAACCGAACCGTACTGATTCGTTGTAGCAACCTGATAGACGGTATGTGGGTTCCTGCCTTGAGCGGCGAACGGCTCGCCGTCGTCAATCCGGCCACTGGCGAAGTGATCGCTCAGGTTGCCGACAGCGGTGCGGCCGACGCACGTGCTGCAACCGATGCCGCTGCCCGCGCCTTTCCTGCGTGGCGCTCCAAACTGCCGCGCGAGCGAGCGGAAATCCTGCACCGCTGGCATGCGGCGATTCTGGCCAATGCGGAAGACCTTGCGCGGCTGATTTCGCTTGAACAAGGCAAGCCGCTCGCGGAAGGCCGCGGCGAAGTGGCGTATGGCGCGTCCTATGTCGCCTGGTTTGCGGACGAAGCCACACGCATTTATGGCGACATCATCCCGACGCAACATCACGGCCGGCGCATGACAGCGGTCAAGGAACCGGTCGGTATTGTCGCGGCGATTACACCCTGGAATTTTCCGCTGGCGATGATCGCACGCAAGATCGCGCCAGCGCTCGCTGCCGGTTGTACGGTAGTTGCAAAGCCCGCCGAGGACACGCCGCTGACGGCACTGGCACTGGCACAACTGGCGCAGGAAGCCGGTGTGCCGCCGGGTGTGTTGAACATGATTTCCGCATCGCGTGAGCGCGCGGTGCCCGCGGTGGCGGATTGGCTTGAGGACAGCCGTGTACGCAAGATTACTTTCACGGGCTCGACGCCGGTGGGCAAGTATCTGGCGCGTGAATCGGCGGGTACGCTGAAGAAACTTTCGCTGGAGCTTGGCGGCAACGCCCCGTTCATCGTGTTCGACGACGCCGATCTGGACGCTGCCGTCGCGGGCCTGCTCGCGGCTAAATTTCGCAACGGTGGACAGACCTGCGTATGCCCGAACCGGGTGTATGTCCAGGCGGGCGTGTACGAACAATTCGCCGATCTGCTGAGTACGCGGGTTGCGGCGCTCAAGGTGGCGCCGGCCACCGACGCTGCGGCCCAGATCGGTCCCATGATCAACGTACGGGCGCTCGAGAAGATTGCCCGACACGTGGACGATGCAGTCAGCCACGGCGCTCGCGTATTGGCCGGCGGTAAGGTGCTATCCGAACTCGGCCCGCATTATTTTGCGCCGACGGTACTCGCTGATGCAAACGACGACATGGCGCTGTGCTCTGAAGAAACGTTTGGCCCGGTCGTACCGCTGTTCCGCTTTGAAGACGAAGCGGACGCGATCCGCGCGGCGAACGATACGCCGTTTGGACTGGCCTCTTATTTCTACAGCCAGGACGTGCGGCGCATCGACCGTGTGTCTCGGCAACTCGAAGCGGGCATCGTCGGCATCAACGAAGGCGCGGTGGCCAGCGAGGCCGCACCCTTCGGTGGCGTGAAAGAGTCGGGCTATGGCAGAGAAGGTTCGCGTTATGGACTCGATGACTACCTCTCGATCAAATACATCTGCCAGGGTGGTCTCGATTAACAAGCGATAGGCGCGCGAGCTTCTCGCTCACGTGCAAGCGATATCGCGAGGATGCTTGCGAGGATGCCCGCGAGGGCGCCGAACGCGATAACGGATCAATA
>Ga0302314_10021706_pt1 | contig 10563 bp, 9 predicted proteins | sample III_Palsa_N2_3_FD_200533 | JGI IMG/M metagenome (GOLD analysis project Ga0302314, IMG submission 200533) | Peat permafrost microbial communities from Stordalen Mire near Abisko, Sweden - III_Palsa_N2_3 | ecosystem: Environmental > Terrestrial > Soil > Palsa > Peat permafrost | place: Sweden... | reverse complement strand
CGGAACCGACGTCGGCACTCCCGGGGATCGAGACTTCGCCACGCACCACCACCACCACCACCACCGCCACCTCGTCGTCGCCACCGGAGCCGGCGCACCCGGTGGAGCGGGCCCATCGGGCCAACCTCGCCGCGCCGCCGCCCCATCCGGTCGATCACACCGTGGCCAACGGCTCGGGCAACGGCGCGGGGTCACGCGGCACTCCATCCACTCCTGACGATGCTGCGACCGGTAAGCCCGCGGCGCGGACAAGCCGCTCTTCCGCGGCCGCAGGGGCGACCGCGTCCTCCGATGTATCCGAAGGTGGAGCCGGCTCCACTCCAGAGGTCGTGGGGGAGAGCACGGACGCCATGGGCGGTGCCAGCCTGTCGCTCGAGGAGCTGACCACCGCCAGTGGACTGAACGCCGAGTTCGTCTGCCAGCTCCAGGAGTTCGGGCTGATCCGGGCTGCGGTCGTGGGTGGTGTCGAGTACTTCGACGAGGAAGCGCTCATCGTGGCCAGTGTGGCGGCCAAGTTCGCCGACTTCGGGATCGGGGCCCGGCACCTGCGCCTCTACCGGAATACCGCCGACCGCGAGGCCGGGTTCATCGAGCAGATCGTGATCCCCATGGTCCGTCAACGCAATCCTGAGGCCCGGGCCAGGGCCAATCAGACGGCGGACGACCTCGCCCGTCTCGGCCAGCAACTCCGTGGATCACTGCTGCGGACGGCCCTCCGAGACCTGCTCAACGGGTGAATCCACCGTCAGTGCCGCCGGTCGAACGGTGCACCGGCGGGCAACGCGCCGTCGCGTCCTGCGGTTGCGGCGAGTAGGTTTGGAGCCATGGTCGAGGTACGGCTCCGTGCAGTCCGGGTAGATCTCCAGTCCAACACGCCGGTCCTGCTGCTCCAGGAGTCCGAAGGGCTCGGCCGCACCCTCCCGATCTTCATCGGCGCACCCGAGGCGACGGCGATCGCCTTCGCGCTGCAGGGGATGGACACTCCCCGGCCTATGACCCACGACCTGATCCGGGACATCCTCGAGGCGCTCGATGCCGACGTGGTCCGGGTGGTCGTCACCGAGTTGAAGACCAGCACCTACTTCGCCGAGATCGTCCTCCTCCAGGCCGGGCGCGAAGTGCCGGTCTCCTCGCGACCGTCCGATGCCGTGGCCGTGGCCGTCCGCACCGGAGCCCCTCTCTTCGTGGCCGACGACCTCATGGATGCCGAGGGAATCATGTTGGCGGTGGACGAGGAGGACGAATCCGACGACGAGGAAGATGAGGCCGAAGAGTCCGGCAACCCCGAGGAGATCGTCGGCGAGTTCCGGAGCTTCCTCGACAGGATCCGGCCGGAGGACTTCTCTTCCTGACGGTCGTCGTCGGATGGTCCCGTACGACTCAGCCGCCCGGACGCACCAGCATCCGGCCCCGCACCTTGCCAGCCAGGATGGCATCGAGCACCGGCGCCAGACCGTCGAGGCCGACCTCGCCCTCGACCAGCGAGTCGAGGACGTCTGTCGGAAACGACGCCGCCATCTCCACCCATACCGACCGCCGTTCGTCGATGGGTGCCTCGACGGTGTCGATGCCCAACAGTGCGGCGTTGCGCACGATGAATGGGTAGACAGTGGTCTCGAGCGCCGACCCACCGGTCAGTCCGCTGGCCGCCACGGCGCCGCCGTAGCGCAGGGTCCGGAGGACGGCAGCCAATGTCGACCCGCCCACGCAGTCGACGGCGCCCGCCCACCGCTCCGGTCCGAGCGTGCGCTCCGGGGCCACCACCAGGTCGTCCCGGCCGATCACATCGCCGGCGCCGAGCCCGAGCAGGTAGTCGCGCTCAGCCGTCCGTCCGGTGGAGGCCACCACCTCGTAACCCCGTGCCGCGCACAGCGCCACGGCCATGCCCCCGACACCACCCGATGCGCCGGTAACCAGGATCGGACCGTCCCCCGGACGAAGCCCGTGCTGCTCGAGTCGATGGAGCGACAGGGCGGCAGTGAAACCGGCGGTCCCGAGTGCCGCCGCCCGCCGGGGTGTCAGGCCGTGCGGGAGCGGGACAACCCACCCGGACGGGACCCTGGCATATCGGGCGAAGCCACCATGGTGGGCGACGCCGAGGTCATAGCCGTGGACGATGACATCGGACCCGACGGCCACCGACGGGGACCCGGACTCCACTACCTTCCCGACCAGGTCGACGCCAGGGACCAGTGGTGAAATACGCGCCACCCGATTGCCCGGGCGGGTGACCATCCCGTCCTTGTAGTTGACGGCCGACCAGGCCACCTCGACCACGACGTCCCCCTCGGGCAGGTCGTCCAGTGAGAGCGATGCGATACCGGCCCGCAGATCATCTCCCGCACCGGTGACCAGGAACGCTTCGAAGGGGGTGTCGACGACGGTGCCGACCGGCCCGGGCCTGGTCGTAGGTGGCGGGGTCATTGCCAGTACCGTACAGATTCCATGACCACGAAGGACGCCAACAGGGCCAGACCGCTGTCGGTGGAGCCGCCAACGACCGACGTCCGGCCAGGCTGGTGGCCCTCGCCGTGGACGGCCGCGCAGGTGGCGGCCGGAAAGGTGTCCCGTGGTGGACTGCTCGCCGACGGAGGCACCGTCTACTGGAGCGAGTCGCGGCCCGACCAGGGCGGGCGACAGGTCGTAGTCGCGGTCGATCCGTCCGATCCAACTCCGGTGCCGGTCGACGTGTCGCCGGCCGGGACGAGCGTGCGCAGCCGGGTCCACGAGTACGGCGGGGGAGCGTTCACGGTGGACGGGGGTGTTCTCGTCTACGTCGACCAGGACGACCAGTCATGGCACCGCATGGACCTGTCCGATCGCATCGACCTGTCCCAGGGGGGCACTCTCGTGCGTCTCGGTGGCCCTGTCATCTCTAATTCGGATTCGGGCCCGGATATCCGCTACGCCGACGGCCGGTTGACGGTCGACGGCAGATGGCTGATCTCGGTGGAGGAGCGGGTCGCCCCCGGCGTTGCGACCCACCGGTTGGTGGCGACGTCGGTCGACGGGAACGGGCCTGTGGTGACTCTGGTCGACGACGGCGACTTCGTGGCCGCACCGCGGCTCTCCCCGGATGGTCACAGGCTGGCTTGGATGACATGGGACCACCCGGACATGTCGTGGGTGGCATCGCGGCTGCAGGTGGCGACCTTGCAAGACAGGGACGGTGTCCTGACCGTGGTCGATGCGGTGACGGTGGCCGGTGGCCCCGGCGTCTCGGTCGGCCAGCCGCGGTGGATGGCCGACGGTTCCCTGCTCTTCGTCGACGACCGCACCGGCTGGTGGCTGCCGTACCGGATACCGGCCCGTTCCATCGCTGAACCCGGACACGAGGCTGCCGTGGCCGTGGCGTTGGTGGAAGCCGAATCGGAGTTCCACAGCCCCGACTGGGTATTCGGCCAGCACTCGTTCGACGAGCTGGCCGACGGCTCGATCGTGGCCTGCCGGCGATCCGGCGGACGGGACGCCCTGGTGGTGCTCCGACCCCCGGTGGCCGGACCCGACGCGCCGGGGTGGGTGTGCGAGGAGGTGACCCAACCGTGCGTATCGATCGGGGCGGTGATCTCGCCGGACGGTCGGTCAGCTGTCCTACTCGGCTCCACACCCACCGAGGCGCAGACGGTGATGGCGGTCGACCTCGGCGGTACCGGAGTGACCCGACGTCTATGTGCGGCGCCAAGTGTGGTGGTGAGCCCGGATCGGGCATCGGTGTCGGTTCCCCGGATGGGCTCCGCACCCGGCCACCCGGTACCCGGGCTGTTCTTCCCCCCGGTCAACCCCGATGTCGTGGCATCGGAGGGACCCCCGCCTCTGGTTGTCTTCTGTCACGGTGGACCGACGTCCTCTGCCGAGCCCGGGTACGACCCGGTGGTGCAGTTCTTCACCAGCAGGGGGATCGCTGTCGCCGCCGTCGACTATCGGGGGAGTTCGGGCTATGGCCGCGCCTACCGGGACCTGCTCCGGGGTGACTGGGGCGCTGGCGACGTCGACGACTGCGTGGCTTATGCGAGCGCCTTGGCCGCCGATGGCCTGGTCGACGGTGGGCGGATGGCCATCCGGGGGACGAGCGCCGGCGGCCTGACCGCCATGGCCGCCCTCATCCGGGCCCGCTGCTTCGCCGGGGCAGCGGCCTGGTACGGCGTGACCGACCTGATCACCCTGGCGGCCGATACCCATGACTTCGAGTCCCACTACACGGACTGGCTGATCGGGCCGTTGCCCGAAGCCGAATCCATCTACCGGGATCGTTCCCCGATCAACCACACTGGCGATCTGGTCGGTCGGGTGCTGCTGCTCCAGGGGTCTGCGGACGCCGTGGTGCCGGCCAGCCAAGCCGAGCGGTTCGCCGGTGAACTGCGCTCGGGCGGGGCGGACTGTCGACTGGTGATCTTCGACGGCGAGGCCCACGGATTCCGGAAGGCCGAGACGATCGAGGCCGCCCTCACCGCCGAACTGGATTTCTACCGCGAGCTGTTCTCTCCCGGGGACCACGATGGGCGCTGACCGCCGACACGTCGTGCGTGACCTGTGGCGCCGTTGGTTGGACTGGCTTCGCTCCCTTACGGCGGACGGCCGTGACGCCTTCTTGTACGGAGCGTCCGCCGTATTCGCCGGAGTGACCGCCGTAGCCATGCGGATTCCGCTCTATCGGGAGTGGGGACGGCTGTCCGTCGGCCCTTACGCCGCGGCCACCGTGGTGATGCTGGTCGTCGCCCTGGTCCGCCGGTCCCGGCGGAACTCGATCGACGGCGACGTCAGTGCCAAACCCGGTTCCGGTCGTGGGCGGCGGGCCGCCCGGCTGGTGGCGTTCGCCATCGTCCTGTTCGGGGCCACCGTGGTGCCGCTCGCCCTCGAGGTGGTTTGGGCGAGCGAGGGCGATGCCGCCGCCCATGTCCAGCCCGAGGTGCTGGTGGTGGAGCGAGCCGGGATCCGGGCCGCCCACGGCCACGATCCCTACCAGGTGGTCGACCGCAACGGCCACATCCTGATCCGCCAGAGCGCCATTCCCGTCTACGAGCTCTACTACCCCTACCTGCCGGGCATGGTGGTATTCGGATACTCGAGTGGGAGCAAGGTCGAAGCCCGGCTCACCGACGCCAGGATCCAATTCCTGCTCTTCACTGTCATCGTGACCGCCATCGCCCTCAGCCGGGTCCGGCCGCGCTCGGACGCCCGGGGTCGCGCCTTTCAGGTCCTGACGGTCCTGCCCACCGCCGCGCTCCCGCTGGCCACCGGCGGGGATGACATGCCGGTGGTTGCGCTGATGCTGCTCGGACTGGTGGCGCTCCAACGACGACGACCGGTGCTGGCCGGCCTCGCACTCGGGGCGGCCAGCACGTTGAAGTTCACGGCGTGGCCGATTGTCGTGCTGGCCGCGTTCGCCGCGTCCGACCTCAAGCAGCGCCGGGCGGTCGGCCGCTACGTCCTGGCTGTTCTGGCAGTGGTGGTGCCGGTGGTAGTCCCCGTCGCGCTCCAGAACCCGTCGGCCTTCGTCGACAACGTGATCCGCTTCCCTCTCGGCCTGGCCGGGGTGGCCTCACCGGCGGCCAGCGCTCTGCCGGGACACATCCTGGTGTCGTGGTTCCCGGGAATCCACCGACCCTATGTGGTCCTGGTCGGCGTGGTCGGACTCGCCGTGTTGGCGCGATACCTGTGGCGGCACCCGCCACGCGACGCGGCAGAGGTGGCCCGGCTCACCGGATGGGTCATGTTGGTGGCCATCATGCTGGCACCGGCCACCCGGGTGGGCTACCTGCTCTATCCGATCAACCTGTTCGTGTGGGCCTGGATGTTCAGACGATCTTCCGACCCGGTCGATGAGATCGATGCACCCTCCGAAGGAGACGCGGACGAGGCTCAGTTGCCATCCGGGGTCTGTATCACCTCGACGGAGTACGGCGTGGCACCGGTCGGCGTGGTGGAGGAGACCACGACGCCCGTCTCCCAGTAGAAACCGTCACTACTGCCACGCTTGGCCAGGACCTCGGTGGCGCCCGGGGTGCCCTGGGGGGCGGCACCGGTGTAGACGACCTGCCAACCGAGGTCTTTGAGAAGCAGGGAGAAGGTCGAGACCACCTGATCCTGGGAAAAATGGGTAGTGAAGTCGACGGTACGATCGAACTGAGCGGTGTTCTGATCGGAGTTGACGGTGCCGGTGACCACCGACTGCTGGGGCACGCCGAGATGCCCGAGGATGTCGGCCGGTGGTTGTTCGTCGCTGACGATGGTGTGGAGTTTGACCGACCCGGCCGCCAGGGCCACGGTGGTTCCGTCGGGCAGGGTCACCTTTTGCAAGCCGAAGGTCTGGTTCGGGGTGCTGCTGAAGGCCGAGGCCACGACTCCTCCGAGCAGGATGAACACGGCCAGTCCGAGGACGATCAGAGCCGGTCCCTTAACCGACATCGGTTCGAACCCGCGGGAGCCGGTCGGCTCCTCCGTTGCGTCGTTGTCCGTCCCGGTTCCGGTTTCGGCTCCTGTTCCGGTTCCGGCTCCAGGTCCGGTTTCGGCTCCGTCGACCGGCGGGGCAGCTCCGTCCGAGGTGACGGTGTCGGGCGACGAGGTCATGCCCGCATGCTATCGGCGGCAAGGAGGCGCTCCCCAGCAGCAGTGCGGCGCGCCCGAGCAGCAGCAAGGCACGTTTCAGGAGCAGCGAGGCACTCCCCGGCAGAACAGAGACGCCCCCCAGAGGCATCGGGATCTCCCGAGCGGCCTTGGAGGCGCACCCCCGCGGGCTGCGGGTATGCACCTTCGGATTGCAATGTTTGGGTTGCTTCTTCCGAAGAATTCACTTAATTACCACGCAGAGGATACGCGTAAACGCTCCAAGTGAAATGCGTTCACCAGCTGTTTACATTGGGGTCGCGATCGCTCACAATGCCGACGTCGATGACAGCGCATTGCGGTCATCAGGAGAGACGGTGGTCCGATCGAGGTCAGATCGGACAACACCAGCTGTACCGGGGGATTCCGGGGGTGACAGAGGCCGGATCATTCGATCCGGCCTCTGGCGCGCCCAGGGTCGGGCGGCCCGGACGCTACCGGGACGACCAGCCGAACGGATCGAGCGGCCCGTGGCCCCGTCCGAGATCCCATCCGGCGGCACCGGTCAGGGCATCGTGGACGAACTGCCGGGCCCCCGCCACCGCGGTCTGCACGTCGGCTCCCCGGGCCAGCATGGCGGCAGTGGCCGACGCCAGACTGCAGCCGGTTCCGTGGTTGTTGCGGGTGACGACCCGGGTGTCGTCGAGGACCCAGAAGTCGGCGCCGTCGAAGAGGACGTCGGCCACCCGGTCGGGTGCGGGACCCGGCCCGGCCGAGTGCACACCGGGCAGGTGGCCACCCTTCACCAGCACCCACCGCGGCCCGAGGTCGTGGATCCGCTTGGCCAGGTCGACCATGGAGTCGACGTCCGCCGCACCGTCCGGGTCGACATCGGCCAGGATCGCCGCCTCGAACAGGTTCGGGGTGACCACCAGCGCGCATGGCACCAGTTGGTGGCGGTAGGCATCGACGGCCTCGTCGTCGAGGAGCCGACGCCCGGTCGAGGCGACCATGACCGGGTCGACGACCAACGACGGCAGGTCGCCGGCGGCGGCCCGCTCGGCCACCAGTTGGACGGTGGCGGTGACGGCCAGCATCCCGGTCTTGACCGCAGCCACCGGGAAATCGTCGAGTACCGCGCTGAGCTGTGCGTCGACGATGGCAGTGGGCACCGGGAGCACGGCGGTGACCTCGGCGGTGTTCTGGGCGGTGACGGCGGTAATCACGGTGGTGGCGAACACTCCGAGGGCACTCATCGCCTTCAGGTCGGCCTGGATGCCGGCGCCCGCCCCCGAGTCGGAGCCGGCGATGGTCAGGGCGACCGGTGGACTGCTCACATCCCGACCATGCCCTCGAAGGACGAAGACGCCTCGGCCACGAACCTCCGGGTGATCCGTCCGGCCCGTCGGGCGGCGCGCCCGGCGATCACCGCGTCGCGCATGGCTGCGGCCATGAGCCCGGGGTCCTCGGCCCGGGTGACCGCCGTGGCCACCAGGACGGCGCTGCAGCCGAGCTCCATGGCCAGGCAGGCGTCGGAGGCCGTCCCGATTCCGGCATCGAGGATGACCGGCACCCCCGCCTGTCCGACGATCAGCTCGATGTTGTGGGGATTGCGGATGCCCAGTCCGCTGCCGATGGGCGAACCGAGCGGCATGACCACCGCGCAGCCCACCTGCTCGAGCCGGCGGGCGACCACCGGGTCGTCGCCGCAGTAGGGGAGGACGACGAAGCCGTCGTCCACCAGCTGCTCGGCCGCGTCGACCAGCTCGATCGGGTCGGGCAGGAGGGTCCGATCGTCCCCGATCACCTCGAGTTTGACCCAGTCGGTGGCAAACGCCTCACGGGCGAGCCGGGCCGTCTGCACGGCGTCGGCGGCGGTAAAGCACCCGGCCGTGTTCGGGAGGATCCGCACACCGAGGCCGTCCAGAATCTCGACCAGCGAGTAGCGGGTGGTCGGGTCCACCCGCCGGACCGCCACCGTGGCCACCTCCGCGCCCGAAGCCTGGAGGGCGCGCGCCAGTGATTCGGGGCTCGTCATGCCGCCGGTGCCGAGCAGGAGCCGCGATCCGAGCCCGGTGCCGGCGATCACGAACGGGTCAGGTGCGGCCTGCAGGGTCATCGCCCGCCACGGTACCCCGCGCCGGGCCGGACCTAGCCGCCGGCGGCGGCCGTCACGATCTCCACCGTGGCTCCCGGCGCGATGGTCGTCGTCTCCCAGGTGCTCTTCGGGACAACGATGCCGTCCACGGCGACCGCCACGCCGCGGGGCGACCGACACATGACGTCCACCACGTCGGCCACCGTGGCTCCGTCGATCGCCGGGGTGGGCTCCCCGTTGACGGTGGTCACGCCGGGTTCCGCCGGGGAGTGGATCATGCCCGATCCCCGGCGACGACGACGGCGGCGGGACGGGCGGCGAAGCGGTCGGGCCGGAAGGCGCCGAACGGCCCGGCCCCGGGGTCATCCATCTCGCCGGTGAGCAATCCCACCACCTCGTCGGCGGTGAGCGGTGCGAGGAGGATGCCATTGCGGAAGTGGCCGGTGGCCACCACCAGCCCGTCGGTCGACGTGGCGCCGACCAGGGGTCCGTTGTCCGGCGATCCCGGTCGGAGTCCGGAGGAGGTCTCGACCAGGGTGTACTCGTCGAGGGCGGGGACGACACGCCGGGCGTCGTCGAGCAGGTCGACCAGACCACCGAGCGGGATCGAGTCATCGCTCCCTCGCTCCTCCATGGTTGCTCCCACCACCAGACCGCCGTCGTCGCGGGGCACCAGATAACAGGTGCGTCCATGGAGGAGCGCCCGCACCGTGCGTCGCAGTCGCGGGGCTCCGGGAGAGGCCTGCAGGCGGACGGTGACCCCCCGGACCGGCCGCACCGGCGGGCGCGCATCGACGGGCAGGCCACCGAGCTCGCCCGATCGGCTGCCTGCGGCCACGACCACCGCACCGGCATCGAGTCGGTCCCCACCGCTCAGGGTGACGGCACCGGCGCGACCGTGGTCCACTTCCACCCGGGCGACCTCGTCGGCCACGGATTCGACGCGGGCGATCCGACAAGCCTCCACCAGGGCGGTGACCACCGCTCGATTGTCGACCTGGTGGTCGTCGGGGAGCTCTGCGCCACCGCTCACCCCGGGGGCGAGCAGGGGTTCGGCCCGGCGGCACTCCCGGCCCCCCAACCGGTCGGCGGCCAGGCCGATGGTGCGGTGGAACTCGAGCACCCGGTCGGTGGCGGCCCGGTCGGACGGGTCGCCCGCCACCAGGAGGGTCCCGTCGGCCCGGAAGTGCACGTCCATCCCCGTTGCGGACTCGAGGTCGCCGGCGAAGCCCGGCCAGGCCCGCACGCCGGCCACGTTGAGTGCGGCCAGGGCTTCCTCGCCGAAGTGGGCCTCCGCCACCGGGGCCAGCATGCCGGCCGCCGCCCACGACGAACCGCGGCCGGGGGCCGGGTCCACCAGCGCCACGCTCAGCCCGGCCGCCGCCGCCCGCCAAGCGATCGCCAGTCCGATGATGCCGCCGCCGACCACCACCACGTCGTAGCGGTCGGAGCGGGTCATCCGGCCATGTTACGGCTGTGCCGGCGACCGCCAGGCCCCGGCAGGACGTGCCTGAGGGACCGGGTTCGACCCTCCGATTCCGGCCCCCCTATTGCCTCCGGTACCAGGGCACCGTGTACACTCGTCGGACCACGCAAGGGCCAACGTCGTCCCGCGCGGGGAGATCCATTCCTCACCTGGAGCGACCCGATGACGACAGTTGCACCTTCAACCGACGGCGGCGCGCAGGTGTCCGCGCCACCCGTCCCTGTCGCCCTGACCACGTCCCGCCGCCGGGTCTCCTCCCCACCGACCCGGGTCACCGCGCCACCGACCACCGGGCTCTACGATCCGCGTTTCGAGCACGATGCCTGCGGTGTGGCCCTGGTCGCCGATCTTCAGGGTCGACCCTCCCACGCGCTGGTGCTCCAGGCGATCGACGCGCTCGAGCACCTCGCCCACCGGGGAGCGACCGGCAGTGAGG
>Ga0302314_10021705_pt1 | contig 10563 bp, 5 predicted proteins | sample III_Palsa_N2_3_FD_200533 | JGI IMG/M metagenome (GOLD analysis project Ga0302314, IMG submission 200533) | Peat permafrost microbial communities from Stordalen Mire near Abisko, Sweden - III_Palsa_N2_3 | ecosystem: Environmental > Terrestrial > Soil > Palsa > Peat permafrost | place: Sweden... | reverse complement strand
ACGCCGGACGCCGGACGCCGGACGCCGGACGCCGGACGCCGGACGCCGGACGCCGGACGCCGGACGCCGGACGCCGGACGCCGGACGCCGGACGCCGGACGCCGGACGCCGGACGCCGGACGCCGGTGTTCGGGCTCTCCCCGCAGTGGCTGCTTGCTAATGACTCGCCCATAGCGGACGCCCTGGTCCTGTCCCATCCGGAGCAGTTCGAGCGGCTGGAAGCGGCCTGCCCCCAGGCGGCGCCGACGGCTGTCCTGGGCGGGGACCCGTGCTTCGACCGGATGCTCGCCGCCCGCCCGTACCGCGACCGCTTCCGCCGGGCCCTGGGGGTGGGCACGGGCCAGCGGCTGATCGTGCTCAACTCGACGTGGAACCCGCAGTCGCTGTTCGGCAACGGCGGGGAATACGACGTCCTGCCCTGGCTGCTGGAGCGGCTGGCTGCGGAACTTCCCGCGGACGAGTACCGGGTGGCCGCCGTGCTGCACCCCAACATCTGGCACGGCCACGGCGTCGGTCAGATCCGGACCTGGCTGGACCGGGCCTGCCGCAGCGGCCTGGCCCTGATCGATCCGCTGGACGGCTGGCGGCAGGCCCTGATCGCCGCCGACGCGGTGATCGGGGACTTCGGGTCGGTCAGCTACTACGCCGCGGCGCTGGGCCTGCCCGTCCTCCTCGGCGCGGCGTCCGGGGAGGTACTGGACCCCGACTCGCCGGTGGGCGTGTTCGCCGGCCAGGCCCCGCGGCTGGATCCGGGCGCCGCGCTGCGGCCCCAGCTGGAGCGGTTGTTGGCCGAGCACGTCCCCCTGACGGGCCCGGCCGCGCTGACGACCTCGGTACCGGGCCAGGCAGCGGCCCTGCTGCGCCGCCTGTTCTACGAGCTGATCGCACTACCCGAGCCCACGCGCGCCGCCCTGCTCGACCCGCTGCCGCTGCCTGCCTACCAGCCCGCCGCGCGCACCTCCCCGCTCAGGGTTCTGACGCGGGTCCTGGGCCCGGCACAGGTGGCGGTCACCCGCTACAGCGACCCGCCCCACGAACCGGCCGGGGAAGGAGGAGTCCACACCGCCGTCCACGAGGACACCCTGGACCCCGGCCTGCTCGACCTGGCCGATGTCGTCTTCCGCCACGGCACGGCCACGGACCACCGCTTCGGGTCGCCCTCGCAGTGGACAGCCGAGGTCCTCGCCCTCCACCCGCAGTGCGCGCTGGCGGTCTACGTGACCGGCCCCGGCAGCTGTACCGTGCGCACCCGCGCCGGGCATCTCCTGGCGCTGGATGCCGACCCGGGGACGACGGCCGACCCTGCCGCCTACGCCTCCGCGCTGCTCGCGCTGCTCGCCGAGAGCGGCCCCCTCAGCGAACCAGACGCCCTGGCGGCCGGGGGTCTGACGGTGCAGACCGGTGCCAGTGCCCACGCCGTGTCGCTCACTGTGCTTCGTTGACGCACCGCTCCAGCAGCGCCCGCGCGTACTCCAGGTGCGCGAGCGCGTGCTCCGACTCCAGCAGCTCCAGTGCCTCCTGGGCCATCGGCCGCGCCGCCCCGGCGTCCCCGGACTCCAGCAGCACAGCGGCCAGGTCGGTCAGTGTCCGCGCCGTGTTGTACGCCTCGGCGGTGCCGCGGAAGAACCGCAGCGCGGCCAGCAGCCGCTCGCGGGCCTCGCCCAGCCGCTCCAGTCCACGCAACGCCCGCCCCTGGTGGCGCTCCAGCAGGGCCCGGGCCCGAGGCAGGTCCTCAAAGCCCCGCTCCCCCGGCCCGATCGCCTCCAGGAGCCGCTCCGCCTCCTGGAACAGCGCCAGCGCCGCCTCGTGGTCCCACTGGCCCAGCCGCAGCAGACCCAGCGACTCCACCGCCGTGGCCTGGCCGCGCAGGTGGCCGGCGAGCCGGTCGGCGGTGGCGGCGGCCTCCAGCTGTGCCACGGCCTCCTGGTCCTGCCGCAGGTCCTTCAGTGCGAGTCCGAGCTGCGCGTGCGCCCGCCCCGCCATGTCGGTGCCGGGGAACGCCTCGTCAGCCAGGCGCGCACCAGTGCGCAGCGCGGGCAGGATCTCCTCCACGTGGCCGGCCTTGAGCTGCACCGGCCACACGGCCTGGCAGAGGTAGAACACCGTCTGGGCGTCGTCGCGGTCCTCGGCTGCGCGCACTGCCTCCAGCAGGTTGCCCAGTTCGGATTCGAGGGCGGCCAGCGCCTGGCCCGGACCTGCGTAGGCACTCGATCGCAGCGCCTGGCGCGCACGGTCGGGCCCCTCGTAGCGGGGGCCGACGTGCCAGCGCCGGTCCAGTGCGACCAGATCGGCCTCGACGGCGAACCGCACGAGCTCGGCAACCGTCCGGTCCACCACCGCGGCCCGCTGCGCGGGGGTGTCCTCGCGCAGGGCCGCATCCATCGCGAACTGGCGCACCAGCGGGCGCATCACGTACTGGTCGGTCCCGGCGCCCTGCAGCAGTTGGCGCTCCGCCAGCTCGGCCAGGACCGCTGCGGCCTGTTCCGGATCGGTATCCAGGGCGGCTGCGGCAACCGTCCCGGTCAGCACCGGCCAGGGGCGCAGCGCCAGCGACCGCAGCGCGGCCGCCAGGTGCGGTGGCAGGCCGCCGTAGACCAGGTCCAGGATGCCGTGGAGCGGATCGGTCGCCGGCTCGTCCGGAGGGGTGCCGTGCGCAGCCTGGCGTAGGGAGGGGGCGCAGGCCCTCAGGGCCCACGGCGAGCCCGCGCAGCGCTCCAGTACCGACGGCAGCGTGGCGCGGGCTGAGGCGAGTGCCTGTTTGCCGACCAGGTCGCCGAGCAGGTGGAGGGCGTCCTGCTCCGGTAGCGGTCCGACCAGTACGTGTACCGCGTCCAGGCCCACCAGGGCGTGGCGGCTGACGGCGACCACGACGACGCCGGGAGCGGAGGTGACCAGGGGACGGATCTGGGCGGCGGAGTGGACGTGGTCCAGCACCACCAGCAGTCGCCGCCCGGCGACTGAGGTGCGGTAGAGGCCGATCCGGTCCTCCAGGCCGGGCGGGATCGTGTCCTTGTCCAGGCCGAGCTGGGTCAGCACCCGGTGCAGCACCGTGCCGGTGGGAAGCGCCGCGCTCGCCGAGGTGCCGTTCAGGTCCAGGTACACCTGCCCGTCGGGGAACTGCTCGACCTTGCGCCAGCCCCAGTGGACGGCCAGCGTGGAACTGCCGATCCCCGCCGGTCCGTGGATGTTCACCACCCGGGGGCGTCCGTCGCCGGGCCGCGACAGCTCCTGGTCCAGGACTTTCAACGCGTCCTGGCGGTCCTTGAAGAAAGGGCTCGACGCCGGCAGGAGCCGTGGGACGCCGTGTGCCGCAGACGGGAGCGGGACACCACGCATCAACGCCGACAGCTCCCGCGCCCGGTCGGGATCGCGCCGAGCGCCCTCGGACAGCAGCCGTGCCACGTCTTCGCGGCCCTGCGCCCCGCCCGGCGCCGGTACCGCGCGGCCGGCGCAGCGCCGCGCCAGGACCCCGGCGGACTCCCACAACGACCGGCCCGCCTCGGTTCCCAGCGAGAGGTTCAACGACCCCAGGAACGTCACAACCGCCGACATCGACATGGGATCGACCACGCCACACCCCCGTATTCAGCGCGGCAGCGCGAACAGGCACCGCCCCAGCACACCGTAGAACCCACCGTAGTCACACCGAGCCCCGCACGCCCCTCAACACCCGGAAAATGCCGGAGTCCTCTCACTCCTTCTCCTGGCTGACCCGTTGGCAGGGCTGCCGGTTAGGACTGAAGGGCCGCGATCAGGCCGAGGACGGCTGTGGCCAGGCTGACGAGCTCGGGTGCGCTGGTGCACAGTTCGCGTACCCGGGTCAGTACACCGGTGGCGGTAGTCCGCCCGGCGGGCTGATCCATGGGCTGCTGAGCGGCGAGGTCGACGAAGGCGGTGCACTGGTCGTAGGCATCGACCCGGTCGCGCTGGGCGTCGAGAGCGGCTCGGAGCCGGGTCAGTCCATCGGCGATGTTCTGCACGGCGTTGGGGTCGGGCGCGGTGGCACCCTGGCTCTGGATCGAGCCGATGGCGCCGGGCTGGTTCTGGACACCGCTCATGGTGCCGGTGTTGTGGATGCCCGATCCCTGGTCCTGGTTGCGCTTCCTGTTCCACATCATGCGCCTCCCTGCTGCTGTTGTGAGCCCATCGCACCGGGCTGGTTCTGGACACCGCTCATCTGGCCGGAGTTGACGATCCCGCTGTTGTTGATGACCCCGTTGTTGAGGATCACGGTGAGTTGGGCCTCGTAGGCCTTGGTGTCGACGTTGTGGTCGATCAGGAAGTCCTCGACAGCGGCGAACACCCGGCCCTGCATCATCTCGATGTAGCGGCGCGCGTCGTCGTATTGGAGCATGTCGTCGATGTAGCGGGCCGAGTAGACCTCGCGGACGCTGACGACCGGCTGCTTGAGGTCCTGGGCCGGTCTGCGGGCGCGGGAGGGGCGCGGTTTGACCAGATGCCAGGTGGCGACCGCGCTGTCGGCCCCGGCCAGCAACAGGCTGCGGACGTGGAATCGCCACCCGGCGCGGTCAGCCTGGCCCCAGGCCCCGGTCAGCGCCGGGTGGACCGGGTTGACCACCTGGGGGCGCACGATGACGCGCAGGTAGTGGTTCTCGTAGGAGAAGCTCACGAAGACGCAGGCCACCAGCTCACCGTCCCAGGACACCATCCGCGCGCACAGGTACCGGCGCGCCACTTTCGGGGCCTGGTGGGCTCCGGTGGCCCGCACCCCGTCGTGCGCGAGCGTGACCAGCTGCGCCCACTGCTCGTGTGCGAGACGCGGCCAGCGTTTGGCACCGATGGTCGCCACGGGGAAGACGTCCTGGCGGTTGTCCGGGTGGAAGACCCGGTCCGGCGCGATGGGCCGGGCCAGTTCCTTGCCCACGTGAGCGAGCAGGTCGTCCGGGGTGAACGGCCTGATCCCCGTCCCGGGCTCGCCAGCTGCCATGATCCGGTCGGCGTTGGGGAGCAGGCGCGTGATCGCCTCGTGGTCCTGCTGCCGGCCCTCGCCGCTTCTGGGCGGTGGGGACATGACGTCGATGCCGATGCCCGACTCGAACCAGACCCGGCCGGCGCCCAGGAAGTGGTAGCGCACCGCTCCCGGGCGCAGGTCCTGCTGGTAGGGGATCACCGGCTGGCCCTCCAGGGCGTGCACGCGCCGCACCGTCTTGTCGTGCCGGGCGGACAGGCGCGGCAGCTCGCGCCACCGGTCGGCATCCTGGCCTAAGGCCCGGCGCAGCAGCCGCTGGCTCCAGACCCGCTCACCGTAGTAGGCCAGCCAGCAGCCCAGTGCCAGGACGACGGGGGCGAAGGTGACGCCCTGCCAGTGCCACCACAGGGCACCGAGGACCGCTGCGAGGGCGACCAGTGCCCGGCGGTTCCTGGTCAGGCGCAGGGACTGCCCGCAGTGGGCGGCGACCTGGGCCAGGTCGAAGCCGTGCGAGGGCACCGGGTAGTGCGGGGCGAGGACCCGGGTACGCACCCAGCGGGCGTAGTCCGCTCCCAGCGGGACGAACTGCTCCTTGGCTCGCGTCGGCGCCCCCAGCGCGTCCGCGTCGGCGGCCTTCTCCCGTGCGGCCTTGTCCCTGCGCCGCTCGTGTCCCCGCTGCAGCCACCCGGGCCCGTGCTTCTTGATCAGCGTGTCCGTCAGAGCCGCGCGTTCCGCGGCGATCCGCTGATCCCACTCGGGGCGCAGGTGCGCGGCCGCGCACAACAGGCGCGTCGCATCAGAGGACCCGCTGTCTGCGGCGTCGAAGGATCCCTTGGGTCCCGGCACGGGGACCGCTGGGAAGCCCCGCAGCTGCTCTGGTGCCGTGAACAGGCCCGCGGCCTGGTCCGGTGTGGTGCGTTTGAACGCGGGACCCAGTCCCATCGGTTACCCCCTCCATACGGACTCCCCCTGCCGTATGACCGGTGCCCGATCCTGCCCCACTGACGTGCACCTGACTACTATGCCAAACCGGCGCAATACGGGCCCGGGGTTCTGAGAGGAACTCATCATGGCCGGGGCGCGGGTGCTCCGCCAGGGGGTATGACGCTCCGGTCGGCAATCCAGCCCGAGGCAGCCCGAGAGGCACGGGACGGCAAGCAGGGTGGAGTCGGCCCCTGCGGGTCGGCGCGGATGGCGGCTCTCAATCGGGCCGGCTGGCCCAGCTCCTGCCGCGCCTCGTGGAAGACGTGCGGGGTGATGTCGGCGGGCGCAGAAGACACCGGTGAACCCCGAGGGGTTCCCGCGCGGATCAGCTCCAGCATCGACCAGGCCGCCACGCGCCCGGCCACCCGGCGCCAGGACGTCCGGTGCAGCTGGCCCCGGGCACCTGCCCGTGCTGCATGGCGGTGCCTGCAGGCGGCGCGCCCGAATGCGCCGATTGCCCGGGCCGGCGCATGGCGGTTCAGTAAGCTGTGCGGTGTCAGCCCCGCACCGCCTGGCCCCGGAGTCGACTTGGCGCTGTTCCGTCCGCTGTTCCGCCGACGCGCGGACGAGGAGCGCTGGAATACGGTGCCCGTGGACGGGCATGTCCTGGCCGTGGCAAGAACGTTGACGTCGGCGACCCGGGTGATGGACGCGCTGCTGGCGTTGCCGCCCCAGGTCAAGGTGTCCTTCACCGTGAATCCCGGTTCTGCGTTCGTGACTGGTCTGAAGGCCTACACGCATGCGCTGGAGCTGGACGGAGTGGCTGTGCTGCCCTGGCAGGAGGCGGTCAGCCGCCGGTTCGATGTGGCCGTGGCCTGTGCCGTGCACCGTTCCATGCACCAGCTCAGGACACCGCTGGTGGTCATGCCGCACGGGGCCGGCTACAACCGGCTGGTGCGTCAGTCCACCGGCGACGACTCCTCCGCGGCCGGATTGTCCCGGCGTGAGCTCACCTACCGGGGCAGGGTCTTTCCCGCTGTGGTCGTCCTGTCACACCAGCGCCAGTTCGAGCAGTTGCGGCGCTCGTGCCCGCAGGCGGTGGATCGGGCGAGGGTCGTGGGCGACCCGTGCTTCGACCGGATGAGCGACAGCCTGCAGCAGCGCGACCGCTACCGTGCGGCGCTGGGTGTACTGCAGGGGCGCAGGCTCGTGGTGGTGAACTCCACCTGGAGCGAGCACTCATTACTGGGCCGCCACCCGGACCTGCCGCTGCGGCTGGTCCACGAACTGCCCGCCGACGAGTTCGCCGTCGCCCTGGTACTGCACCCGAACATCTGGGCCCGGCATGATCCGCACCGGCTGATGCGTGGCGCCGAGGCGGCCGGGCTCATGGTCGTCCCGCCGCAGCGCGGCTGGCAGGCTGCGCTGGTGGCCGCCGACTGGGTGGTCGGGGACCATGGATCGGTGGGCTTCTACGGAGCCGCTCTGGACCGGGTCACCCTGCTGGCCGCCACCGGAGAAGCGGAGCTGGACCCACACTCGCCTACCTATGCCTTCGGGCGCACCGCCCCGTTGCTGGACCCGGAGCGCGACCTGCACGCCCAACTGCTGCAGGCCGCTGAGGACTACGACGGGCTGGCGCTACGCCAGGTCACCGACCTGTCGCTGGGCGAACGCGGGCAGTCCACCCGGAACCTGCTGGGGGTGCTGGGTCCTTTCATGAAGACGGCCCAGGCTCCGAAGGACGACCCCGGCCCGATTCCCTATCCCGACCCGCAGCCGGTCACCGGTCGCCCCACCGCCTACGACGTCACCGGCGAGCGCACCGGGGACGGGGTGCGGATCCGCCGGTACCCCCTGGGCGTCGAGCCGTCGGCGGCGCGCGGCTTCTACGCGGTCACCGCGCAGGAGCGCCGGCTGGGCCTGCGCGCGGTCGCCGAGGTCGTGGTCCGCGAGCACCCCCACGGAGAGCTGCCGCCCGCTCAGTGGCTGGCCGCGACCGCCGGGCAACTGCCCGGACTGAACGTGGCTGTCACCGCGCTGGACCACGACTGCCACCTGGTACGGCTGCGCTCGGGGCTGCTCCTGGAGGCCACCGCCGTCAGGCCCTGGGGCGAGGCGCCGCCCCCGCTGGACCCGGTGCTGTTGGGCGCGGCACTGGCACTGTGGCTGGCCCGTGGCGGGGCCGAGGCCAGCCTGTCCCGTCATGGCCTGGTGGTGCACACGGGCGAGCGGGCGGTGCGCGTGCGCTTCAGCGTCCGGCCCTGACGGCGGCTCTCAGGGGCGGGCTGTCGGGTCCTGGCGCGGTGCCACTCCCGCTTCCTGGAGCAGCTGCCGCCCTCGGGCCTCGCTTGCGACCCGCAGCTGCGGGTCGCCGGTCCGGGCGGCCAGGTCGGCCACGAGTGCCACCGCCTGGGCCTCTTTCGCGACCTGGCCCAGGTCGGCTGCGAGTCGGGCCGACTCCTGCGCACATGCCAGAGCCGCCGCCGGGTCCCCCATGGCCCACAGGACCCGGGAGCGCACGAGTCCCAGCCGCATGAGCATCGGCGCGTCGTCCTGGTCTTCGGCGGCGTTCACCGCGCCGTCCAGGACCTGCAGGGCCTGGGAGTGCCGGTCGGCCGCGAGCAGGGCCTGGCCCAGGTTGTAGGTTTGGACGACCGTGCCGTGCGGATCACCGCTATTCGCCTCCAGGGACAGGGTGAAGTAGTGCACAGCCCGGTCCGCGTCGCCCTGTGCCAGGCTCAGCAGGCCCTGCGACTCCCAGAGCATCCCGGCCAGGCGGGGGTCCTGGACCCGGCCGAGCTGCTCCTGGGCCAGGTCCAGCTGCCTTTGGGCGCGCGGGTAGTCCGCCATCTCGTAGTGGGCGCGGGCCAGTTGGTTGTGCATCCGGATCTCGGCGTCGGCCCGGCCGTCCCACCGGGCCGCCTCCACGCCCAGCTCATGGGATTCGACCCAGTCCGCGAAGTGCTTGCGGGAGTGGTACAGCGGCCATAGTGACTCGCACAGCTGCCAGACCGGTTCGTGCCACCCCTGCTCGGCAGCCGCGTGCAGGACCGCGAGGAGGTTGGCTCGCTCGGACTGGAGCCACTCCAGTGCGGAGGACCGCCCGGTGGGCAGCCGCTCCGCGGGCGCGGGGCCGGGCGGTGGCTGCAGGCGGAAGCGTTCCCCCAGCACCTCGCGGTCCGCGAACGCCGCGCGGTCGCGGTAGAACAGGACGATCCGCCGCAGGACCGCATCGCGGCGGGCCTCGGGCCAGGCCTGGTAGGCGCGGCGGCGCGCGTGCAGCCGCACCAGGTCGTGACAGCGGTAGCGGTCCTCTTCGGCGGTCTCGTCGACCAGATGGGCGTGCAGCAGGTCCTCCAGCGCCTCGTCCACGCTCTGAAGCCCGACGGCCCGAGCCAGGTCCGGGGTGAACAGCGGCCCGGGGTGCATCCCCAGGAGGTGGTAGAGGTCGCGGGACTGCGCGGGCAAGTGCGCGTAGACCGACTCGAATGCCTCCTGCACGCCAGCCTCCCGGCTTCCAAGGGGTTCCAGGCTCCGTTGCCGCTCGGCGAGTTCGGCGACCACCCGTTCCATCCGCATCCGGCTGCGGGTGATCATCTGGGCGCCGACCGCCTGCAGTGCCAGCGGCAGCCCTCCGCACAGCCGCACCAGCTCGGCCACGTCCCTTTCGGTGCCCCGGTCCTCGCCGAGCCAGCGACGAACCAGCTCGCCGGCCGCACCGGTACCGAGCGGGCCGACGGTCACCGGCCGGGCGCCCTCCAGCACCAGGGCGTCCAAGCGGGTACGTCCCGCGGCCACGACCAGTCCCGAAGACGGCGTCAGGGCGCGCGCCTCGGCCGCGTGTTCGACGCCGTCCAGGAAGACCAGCAGCCGCCGGCCCGCGGTCACCGTCCGGTAGAGGTTGGCGCGCTCGCCCATCGAGGCGGGGATGGAGTCCTCGCGCACGCCCAGGGCGCGGACGAACCCGCCCAGCACCTCGCCGAGATCCACTCCACCGCTGTGGCGCACCGCACCGAGGTCAGCGTACAACTGCCCGTCAGGGAAATGCTCGCGCTGGTCGCGTGCCCACCGGGCGACCAGTTCCGTCTTCCCGACGCCGCCCAGTCCCGTGCACGTGACGACCACAGGTCTGTCGCTGCTGGACTCCAGCGCCTCGTTGAGCGCCGCGATCTCCGCTTCCCGGTTGACGAACACGGTTCGGGGTGACCGAATCTGACGTGGAGTCAACGATGTTGACGCGAGCGCTGCCGGGTGGATGTGGACCTGACCGATGGTGCCGGCCTGCACCAAGGTGCTTTCGACCACACTGCCGGAGACGCTGTTGCCTACCGTGCCAAGCCCTACGGTGTTCTCGCCGGTATCGCGGCCCACGACCATCCGATGTCTCCCTCCGAGCCGCACGTGGCCCCCGCGCCATCCTGCATTGCCCAGACTACGGTGTCCGCAGGACAGCACGGCCCTTGTCGCAACCAACGACACGCAGAACCGGCCGGGGCACCCGCCTTGGGAGGGCAATGCAAGCCTCATGGCATAGGTTTGACCTTCGGTAACCTTCCCCTGGCTTGTCGGGTCTCGAGACAGATTGTGGCGACTCAGCTTTATGTGTGCTAAGAGAGTGGCCGCGAGCCGCGAGCCGCGAGCCGCGAGCCGCGAGCCGCGAGCCGCGAGCCGCGAGCCGCGAGCCGCGAGCCGCGAGCCGCGAGCCA
>Ga0302314_10021703_pt1 | contig 10564 bp, 7 predicted proteins | sample III_Palsa_N2_3_FD_200533 | JGI IMG/M metagenome (GOLD analysis project Ga0302314, IMG submission 200533) | Peat permafrost microbial communities from Stordalen Mire near Abisko, Sweden - III_Palsa_N2_3 | ecosystem: Environmental > Terrestrial > Soil > Palsa > Peat permafrost | place: Sweden... | reverse complement strand
TGGTTCTTGGTGCGAGCGGGCTCCTCGCCGCCGGTTTGGCCAGCGCGGCGACCGCCGCGAACGCGGCGGCGACGTCAACCTGGCGCACGGTCCTTTCCGTGCCCAACGGCACCGGATTCAACTTGGCTGACACGGTCGTCGCGACCGGCAAGACCAGCGGATGGGCGTTCCTGAACAACGGCGCGGCCTACGAGCGCACCGGCACCACCGCGTGGAAGAAGGTCGCCTTCCCCGGCAAGAACGCGGCGGTCGTCGCGGCCGGGGCATCCTCGCCGTCCAACGTGTGGGCCGCGGCCCTGGGTCTGGCCGGGACCGAGACGAAGGTCTACCACTGGAACGGCGGCAAGTGGGCGCTGGCGAAGACCCTCCCGAACGGCGCCGACATCACCGCGCTGTCCGTGCTCGGCCCCGATGACGTGTGGATATTCGGCGGGCTCGGCAAGACCGGCGCAGACGGGGTGTTCCACTTCAACGGCCGCCAGTGGACGGAGGTCGCGGCCACCCTGCAAGGCGGCTCCGCGCTGAGCGACAGCGACGTCTGGGCCTTCAGCGGCACGCAGGTCGCGCACTTCAACGGCAGGAAGTGGACCGCGGTGAGCGTGGCCAAGCTGCTCCCGCCGCCCAGCGCAACCCACGTTAGCTCTTCCGTGACCGACATCGTCGCGCTCGCGCCGGACAACGTCTACGCGACCGGTGAGGACGCCAACCCGCAGGCCGGCCCCGGGGTAGTCCTGCACTACAACGGCCGCGGCTGGAGCCGGGTGGCCGAGTCGGGCAGCTTCGACAGCGTCCCGGGTAAGCAGCTCACCTCCGACGGCGCAGGCGGTCTGTGGATTCCGGCCCAAACCGGGACGACCTCCCGGCTGTTCCGCTACTCCGCCGGCCACGTCACCGCCGTGACCTTGCCCGGTGGCGCGACCAGCGTCTCGGTCTCCCGTATCCCGGGTACGACGGACGAGCTGTCTGGCGGCGCCCGGTACGGGACGGGCTACGGGGACTCGGTGGTCCTGCAGTCGTAGCGAACTAGGGACCCGCGGCTCTCCCCCGCCCGCGCCGGACGGGGGAGGGCCGCAGGTCCGTTCCGGCCGATGATCGTGGGTCATAGACGGCGATATTCGCCGCGGATGACCCACGATGATGAAGCTCGTAGCCTGGGAATGTGATCACCCGCGATGTGCGCCGCGCGGTGGACCGTGCGGTCGCGGCCGCGGGCTTCCGGCCGGGCACTGACCCGGGCCTGCGGCCCACCGGAACTCCCGGCCAGTACGCCGCCAGCGTCGCCCTCACCCTTGGCGCGAACCCCCGCGGGACGGCCGCGACCCTGGCCGCGGCGCTCACCGGGGAGCAATGGATCGCAGCAGCCGAGGTCACCGGACCCGGTTACCTTGTCATCACCGTCACCCCCGAGGCCCTCGCCGCCGTCGCGGACGACGTCACCGCGGCGGGCTCCGCTTGCGTCACCAGTAGCGCCCTCGCCGGGCTGACTGTCCCCGCGGCTAGCGCGGACGACCCACTGGCCGCCGCTAACTGGGAAGAGGCCAGGGCGGCACTCGCCGCGCGGCTGACCGCCCGGCTCGCCGCGGCGGCAGGCGCGACGGTCGCCGACCTCCGGCCCGAAGAACGAGAGCGGCTTACTCTCCCGGCTCACCCGTCTTCGCCGACCGGACCAGAGCCGCCCGTCGGGGGCGCGTCCCGGCGCGTGGCGAACCGGGACAGCGGCGCGGGAGCAGGCCCCCACCGCTGCGGTGACCAGAAAACAGTCCCGGACGCGAAGCCGCGGTCGCGGGAAACGGACGTGGCCCGGGCGGTCGCCTTCGCGGGCCGGGACGAGGTTACCTTCACCCTAGCCAGAGCCATTCCGGGCCAGCTGGTGCAAGTGGACCCGCGGATAATTGCGAGGCGGGTGCCGGGCAATCCCGCCTATGCTGTGAGGTACGCGCACGCCCGGGCCGCGTCCGGCGTGCGCTGGGCAGCCGTCTCCGCCGGGGAGAAAACCGCTTCACCGGCGACAGCCGTCGCGGCGGACGGGTCCGATACGGTGGCGAACTTTGCCATTGGACCCGGCAGCCGGGACAGCGGGGGGTCCGGGGGGGCCCCCCCCCCCGAGAAACTGCTTGACGCGCTGTCATGGCTCCCGGAACGGGTCGCGATCGCCGCGCGCCGTGGCCGGCCCGACGAGTTCGCCCGCTACCTGGAGGATCTGGCCAGCGTCACCGTTGACGTCCTGAGTTCCGCGAGCCACCCAGGGAACGCCACCCGAGGAGACGGCAGAGCCCCGGGAACTGACAGACTGACTCTGGCCCGGGCTGCGCGGACTGGCCTCGCCGCCGGGCTCGGGCTACTCGGAGTCAGCGCGCCGGAACGATTGTGAACCCCTGTCGATCGCCCGATAAGATGGCGGTTTTGGCCATCGGGCGCGCATTCGGCGGGTACGGGGGTCGCCCCCCGGAAGACGACAGGAGATAAAGAGCCATGAGCCGTGTCGCCCACCCGGCTGGGCCGCGTCATGGGGACGTGCTGCCCGCCGACCACCCGCCGGCGCCGCCGGAGGACCTGAACGCGCTTGACCCGGCCATCTGGCCGCGCAGCGCGCGCCGCGCCGACGGCGTCCTGACGATTGGCGGCATCGACGCCCGCGACCTGGCGATGCAGTTCGGCACGCCGGCGCTCATCATGGACGAGGCGGACGTGCGGAGCCGGGCGCGAGAGTACGCCGACGCGTTCGGGGCGGACGCCCGGGTCTGCTACGCGTCCAAGGCCTTCTGCTCGCGCGCCGTGCTCCGCTGGGTGACCGAGGAGGGTCTCGGCGTTGACGTCTGCACCGGCGGCGAGCTCGCGGTCGCGCTGTCGGCCGGGGTCGACCCGGCACTGATCACCCTGCACGGCAACAACAAGCTGCCCGCCGAGATCGAGCAGGCGGTGGCCGCATCGGTCGGGCACATCGTGATCGACTCCTTCGAGGAGATCGCCCGGCTGGCGTACTACGCGGAGGCCGCCGGGGTGCGGCCGCGCGTCCTGGTCCGGGTGACGACCGGGGTCGAGGCGCACACGCACGAATTCATGGCAACCGCGCACGACGACCAGAAGTTCGGTTTCTCGCTCGCTTCCGGCGCGGCCGACGAGGCGGTCCGCCGGGTGCTCGCGCTCCCGCAGCTCGAGTTCGCCGGGCTGCACTCGCACATCGGCTCGCAGATCTTCGACACCGGCGGCTTCGAGGTGGCCGCCCGCCGGGTCCTCGACCTGGCCGCGCGGATCCACGACGAGTACGGCGTGGACGTGGCCGAGCTCGACCTGGGCGGCGGGTTCGGCATCGCCTACGTGCCCGGGGACGACGCCCCCGAGGTGAAGGAGATCGCGTCCAGCCTCCGCTCGATCGTGGCGGCCCAGTGCCTGGCCCTCGGCATTCCGCTGCCCCGGCTGACGATCGAGCCCGGCCGCGGCATCGTCGGGCCGTCGACCGTGACCCTCTACGAGGTCGGCACGATCAAGGACGTGGACGGGATCAGGACCTACGTGAGCGTGGACGGCGGGATGAGCGACAACGTCCGCACCGCGCTGTACGACGCGGAGTACACCTGCGTGCTCGCGTCGCGGTCCTCGGCCGCACCGCCGGTGCTGTGCCGGGTGGTCGGCCGGCACTGCGAGAGCGGCGACATCGTGGTCCGGCACTGCTACCTGCCGTCGGACCTCGCACCGGGCGACCTGCTGGCCGTCGCGGCGACCGGGGCCTACTGCCGGTCGCTGGCCTCGAACTACAACCACCTGCCGCGCCCGGGCGTGGTCGCGGTGGCGGACGGGGCGGCGCGGGAGATCGTCCGCCGCGAGACACTGGATGACCTGCTGCGATTGGACGTCGGATGAGTGGATACGCGGACAAACCGGGCAAGGTGCTCCGGGTAGCGCTGCTGGGCTGCGGCGTCGTCGGCACGCAGGTCGCGCGGCTGCTGGCCGAGCAGGCCGACGATCTCGCCGTGCGCACGGGGGCGCGGCTCGAGCTCGCCGGGATCGCGGTGCGCCGGATGACGCACCCGCGTCCCGGGGTGGACCCGGCGCTGCTCACGACCGACGCGATGGGCCTGGCCGCCCGGCCCGACGTGGACATCGTCATCGAGGTCATCGGCGGCATCGAGCCGGCCCGCTCGCTGATCCTGGCCGCGATGGAGGCCGGCAAGTCCGTCGTCACCGCGAACAAGGCGCTGCTGGCGGAGCACGGCGAGCAGATCCACGCGGCGTCCCGCGCGTTCGGCACCGACCTGTACTACGAGGCCGCGGTGGCGGGCGCCATCCCGATCCTCCGGCCGCTGCGCGAGTCCCTGGCGGGCGACACGGTGCACCGCGTGCTCGGCATCGTCAACGGCACCACCAACTTCATCCTGGACCGGATGGACGGCTCGGGCGCGGACTTCGGCGACTCCCTGGAGGAGGCGCAGTCGCTCGGTTACGCCGAGGCCGACCCGACCGCCGACGTCGAGGCGTTCGACGCCGCGGCCAAGGCCGCGATCCTGGCCGGGCTGGCCTTCCACACCCGGGTCACCGCCGCCGACGTCTACCGCGAGGGCATCACCGAGGTAACCGCCGCGGACATCGCGTCGGCGAAGTCGCTGGGCCGGACGGTCAAGCTGCTGGCGATCTGCGAGCGGTCCGGGGACGGCGTCGCGGTGCGGGTGCACCCGGCGATGATCCCGCGTTCCCACCCGCTGGCCGCCGTCGGCGGCGCCTACAACGCGGTGTTCGTCGAGGCAGAGGCGGCGGGCCGGCTGATGCTGTACGGCGCGGGCGCGGGCGGGACCCCGACCGCGTCGGCGGTGCTCGGCGACATCGTCGCCGTGGCCCGCAACCGGCTGGCCGGCACCCGCGGGCCCGAACTGTCCACCTACGCGGAACTGCCCGTCCTGCCGATGGGCGATACGCTGACCAGGTACCACGTGTCCCTGGACGTGGCCGACAAGCCCGGGGTGCTCGCGCCGGTGGCCGAGGCCTTCGCCCGGCACGGCGTGTCCATCCAGGCGGTACGGCAAAACAGCCGGGGCGAGGGCGCCCTGCTCATCATCGTCACGCACGAGGCGCGCGACGCCGATCTCGCCACGACGGTTTCCGAGCTCCAGGCCCTGCCGGTCGTCCGCGCCGTGGTGAGCGTGATGCGGGTCGAGGGAGAGGAGGGCCAGTCATGAGTGAGGCCGCCGTCACCACCGGGGCGCGCGCGCCGTGGCGCGGCATCATCACCGAGTACCGGGACCGGCTCCCGGTCACCGCCGGAATGACGCCGGTCACCCTGCAGGAGGGCGGCACCCCGCTGCTGCCCGCTCCCGTGCTGTCCGCGCGTACCGGCTGCGACGTGTACCTGAAGGTGGAGGGGCTGAACCCCACCGGCTCGTTCAAGGACCGGGGCATGACGACCGCCATCACGGTGGCCGTCGCGCAGGGGGCGCAGGCGGTGATCTGCGCTTCTACCGGCAATACCTCCGCCTCGGCGGCCGCCTACGCGGCGCGGGCCGGCCTGACCTGCGCCGTCCTGGTGCCGAAGGGCAAGATCGCGATCGGCAAGCTCGCCCAGGCGCTGGTGCACGGCGCGAAGCTGCTGCAGATCGACGGCTCGTTCGACGACTGCCTCGAGCTGGCCCGCAAGCTTTCCGTCGACTACCCGGTCGCGCTGGTCAACTCGGTCAACCCGGACCGGCTGCAGGGACAGAAGACCGCCGCCTTCGAGATCGTGGACGCGCTCGGCGACGCTCCCGACATTCACTGCCTGCCGGTTGGCAACGCGGGCAATATCTGTGCCTACTGGATGGGCTACAAGGAGTACTTCTCGCTCGGGCTGGCCAGCCGGAAGCCCCGCATGTTCGGCTTCCAGGCGTCCGGCGCGGCCCCGATCGTGGACGGCGCGCCGGTCGCGCAGCCGCAGACGATCGCGACGGCCATCAGGATCGGCAACCCGGCGTCCTGGTCCCTGGCCGAAGCGGCCAGGGACGAGTCGGGCGGCCTGATCGACAAGGTGACCGACCGTGCGATCCTGGCCGCCTACCGGACCATCGCCCGCGACGAGGCGGTGTTCGGCGAGCTCGGCTCGTCCGCCAGCGTGGCGGGCCTGCTCGCCGCGTCGGCCGACGGGCGGATCCCGGCCGGGTCCCGGGTGGTCTGCACGATCACCGGCAACGGCCTGAAGGACCCGGACTGGGCGCTGTCCGGCGCCCCCGCCCCGACCACGGTGCCGGTGGACTCCGGCGCGGCCGCGGCCGCCCTGGGCCTGGCCTGACGGCCCTGACGGAGAGGTCTGCGGTTGATGGGGTTGCCAGTGGGGTTGCCCAGGCAGGCGGTGCTCGTGCGCGTGCCCGCGACGAGCGCGAACCTGGGGCCCGGTTTCGATTCGCTCGGGCTTGCGCTCGGACTGTACGACGAGGTCGAGGCGCGGGTGACGCAGTCCGGGCTTGACGTCGAGGTCTCCGGCGAGGGCGCGGCGGAGATCGCGGACGCGGGCGAGAAGCATCTCATCGTGCGCGCCATGCGGGTGGCGTTCGACGAGCTGAACGTCCCGCAGCCCGCGGGCCTCGCGCTGCGCTGCGTGAACCGGATCCCGCACGGCCGGGGCCTCGGCTCGTCCGCCGCCGCGATCGTAGCGGGGCTGCTCGCGGCCCGGGCCCTGGCGGGCGCGAGTGAGCGCCCGGAGGACGTGCTGCCGCTGGCCAGCATGCTCGAGGGGCACCCGGACAACGTGGCGCCCTGCCTGTTCGGCGGGCTGACGATCGCCTGGGTCGCGGCGGACGCCGCCGGGCTGCCCGCGGCGCGGGCCGTCCGGCTCGACCCGCGCCCCGAGGTGTACCCGGTCGCGTTCATCGCGCCGGAGTCGGTGTCCACTAAGGTGGCGCGCGGCCTGCTGCCCGCGACCGTGCCGCATGCCGACGCCGCGCGCAATGCCGGGCGCGCCGCGCTGCTCGTCGCCGCGCTGACGTCCCGTGACGTGCTGCTGGAAGGCACCGGCGCGCTGCTCGACGCCACCGAGGACAAGCTGCACCAGGATTACCGCGCGCCCGCGATGCCGCACTCCCACGAACTGGTCACCCGGCTGCGGTTCGCCGGGGTGCCCGCGGTCGTCTCCGGCGCGGGCCCGTCGGTGCTGGCCTTCCTGACCGGCGACCCGGGCCTGACCGGCGACCCGGGCCTGACCGGAGATCCGGGCCTGACCGGCGACCCGGGCCTGACCGGAGATCCGGGCCTGACCGGGAACCCCGGTCTGACCGGGAACCCCGGTCTGACCGGAAACCCCGGCCGCGATGAGCTGATCCTGCTGGATTCAATCGCCAGAGAAACGGGTATCGAGTGGCACATAAGCCCGCTAGCCGTCGAGCGACGGGGCGCCAGCGTGGCACCGAGTGCTTCGAGTACTCGGTGACGCTGCTGCTGGGTAGTCTTCACCTAGCCGGCTAAACCCCCTTTATCGCAACATGGATCGCTGCAAAGGAATGCCGTGGGCGCTGTCGGTGTTAGGCTGAACGCAGCATCGGTTGCCCCAATGCGGGGCAGGTGCTGTTCATCCACGCGTCGTCTGGGCGGTAACGTATACCTGCCCAGGGATCGGGCTCTTGGCGTCACCCCAGGAGAGCGGCACGTTCCCCTGAGCGCCACCCCGTTGCACATCTCAGCGCAGACAGTCCCGCAATCGTCCGTGGATACGGACAAATGCGACAAGTCGGCGAAGGGGAAAGTGTAATTGCGAGCAGAATCATGCCCCCATGAGAGTCTCGCGAGCGATACGGATCGGGTCTGGCTCAGGCGAACCGGGGTCGGGAAGACACCCAGGCGGCCGAGGATCATAATGGAAGGACCATTAGTGAGCGACACCACCGAAGTCCTCAGCGGCGCGGCCTCCGCGTCCGGGGAATCCCCCATCGGTCAGCCGGCCGCCGACTCCGCGGGCAGCGCGCCACGGCCAGCGGGCCGCAGCGGCGGCGACCTGTCTAAGCTGCTCGTCTCTGATCTTCAGCGGATTGCCCAGGAACTTGGCATCTCCGGGACGGGGCGGATGCGGAAGGGGGACCTCGTCGCCGCGATCCAGGAGCGGACTGGTGGCAGCCGCCCCGCCGCACGCGGTGCCAGCGGGGGACGTACTTCCAAGACCTCCGGTCAATCAGCCACGCGGGGCACGTCCGCGGGAGCCGACGCGCCTCGCCCCGTGAATCAGGATGCTATGGAAGCAGACACATCCGTCCGGTCGGGCATCGGTGAAGCCGCCACCACGGGCGGCGGCATCGGCGACGCGACGGTCAGTGCCAGCAGGTCCAGCGTGATTGAAGCCGAGCGCCCGGCTGTGGCCGCGGCCCTGGCGGGGCCGTCTGGCCCGGAGGCGACCGCCGCGGAGGCGACCGTCGAGGCCGGCGCCGAGTCGCAGGGCCAGGAGAGCCGCCGCGAGCGCACCAGGAACCGGCGCCGTGACGAGCAGGGCGGCCCCGGCCGCGACCGCGAGCAGAGCGGCACCGGCCGCGACCAGCGTCGCGACGGCCGCGAGGCGGCCGCGGCGGGCACCGGCCGCAACGGCCAGAGCGCGCAGAACGGCCAGGGCGGGCAGACCGCGGGCAACCGGTCTGACAGCCGGCCGGACAACCGGTCTGACAGCCGTCCGGATAACCGGCCCGACAGCCGTCCGGATAACCGGCCCGACAGCCGGCCGGACAACCGGGTCGACGACGACGATGACAGGGGCGGACGGCGCGGCCGCGACCGCTTCCGCAACCGTAACCGGCGCCGCGGCGACCGCCAGGGCGGCGAGCCCGAGACGGTGATCGCCGACGACGACGTGCTGATCCCGATCGCCGGAATCCTGGACGTGCTCGAGAACTACTCGTTCGTGCGGACGACGGGCTACCTGCCCGGCCCGAACGACGTGTACGTCTCGCTTTCCCAGGTCCGTAAGCACGGGCTGCGCAAGGGCGACGTCATCGAGGGCGCGGTGCGCCAGCCGAAGGACGGCGAGCGCCGGGAGAAGTTCAACGCGCTCGTCCGCCTGGACAAGGTGAACGGCCTCGACCCCGACGAGTCGGTGCGCCGGCCGGAGTTCTCCAAGCTGGTCCCGCTCTACCCGCAGGACAGGCTGCGGCTCGAGTCCGACCCGACCAACATGGCGACCCGGATCATCGACCTGATCAGCCCGATCGGCAAGGGCCAGCGCGGCCTGATCGTGTCGCCGCCGAAGGCCGGCAAGACGATGATCCTGCAGGCCATCGCCAACGCGATCACCAAGAACAACCCGGAGTGCCACCTCATGGTCGTCCTCGTGGACGAGCGGCCGGAGGAGGTCACCGACATGCAGCGCACGGTCAAGGGCGAGGTGATCCACTCGACCTTCGACCACCCGGCCGACGACCACACCACGGTCGCCGAGCTGGCCATCGAGCGGGCCAAGCGCCTGGTCGAGATGGGCCACGACGTGGTCGTGCTGCTCGACTCCATCACCCGGCTCGGCCGCGCCTACAACCAGGCGGCGCCGGCCAGCGGCCGCATCCTTTCCGGCGGTGTCGACTCCACCGCGCTCTACCCGCCGAAGCGCTTCTTCGGTGCGGCGCGCAACATCGAGAACGGCGGCTCGCTGACCATCCTGGCGACGGCCCTCATCGAGACCGGGTCCCGCATGGACGAGGTCATCTTCGAAGAGTTCAAGGGCACCGGCAACATGGAGCTCCGGCTGCGCCGCGAGCTCGCCGACAAGCGGCTCTTCCCGGCGGTCGACGTGGACGCGTCGTCCACCCGTAAGGAAGAGATCCTGCTCGCCCCGGATGAGCTGAAGGTGATCTGGCAGCTCCGCCGCGTGCTGCACGCCCTTGAGCCGCAGCAGGCGCTGGAACTGCTCATGGAGCAGATGCGCAAGACCCGCAGCAACGCCGAGTTCCTGCTCCAGGTCCAGAAGACCACTCTGGGCCACGACCGGGACCGGTAGCGCAGCACCCCGAACGCGCTTCGATTCCCGCTGGTTTCGCGCCCGATGGCAAAAACCGCCATCATATCGGGCGCGAAACCAGCCTCCCCCGGGGGACGCCCCCCCGTACCCCCCGATGTCCGCGCACGCGCGGACGAGGCGCGGCTACGGCCCGCCCCGGAATGCAGATCGGTCACATGTGGTTAACACATGTGGCAAACTTAAGGCCGCTAGTTCGCGGTTCCGGTTCACGTCATAAAGCGCCAGTCCCTATCGCGGGAACGGGTGCGACGACCCGGCGACTGCTTGAGGCAAGGAGCCAGCAGATGAAGTCTGAAATTCACCCGACTTACGAGGTGACCACCGTGACCTGCGGTTGCGGGAACACCTTCGTCACCCGGTCGACCCAGGCGAGCGGCGCGATCCGCACCGACGTGTGCTCGGCTTGCCACCCGTTCTACACCGGTAAGCAGAAGATCCTCGACACCGGCGGCCGCGTGGCCCGCTTCGAGGCGCGCTTCGGCAAGGGCAAGGTCCAGGGCGCCTCGGCCGCCAAGAAGTAGCTTTCGGAAGGCGCCCGTGTGCTATCGGCACACGGGCCTTTTCGTGGGCTAAGGCCAGCGGCCCGGTTTGGGGCCGCTTCCAACAGCAACCACCGGG
>Ga0302314_10021702_pt1 | contig 10564 bp, 6 predicted proteins | sample III_Palsa_N2_3_FD_200533 | JGI IMG/M metagenome (GOLD analysis project Ga0302314, IMG submission 200533) | Peat permafrost microbial communities from Stordalen Mire near Abisko, Sweden - III_Palsa_N2_3 | ecosystem: Environmental > Terrestrial > Soil > Palsa > Peat permafrost | place: Sweden... | reverse complement strand
CGCTGAAGACGATCAACGGGCTGGTGACGCCGGACGCCGGCGAGGTCATCATCGACGGACGCGCGGCGGGCGAAGAGGCCGGCTGGGCGCTGCGGCGGCGGATCGGCTACGTCTTCCAGGAGATCGGACTCTTTCCGCACCTGACCGTGGCCGAGAACATCGCCATCGGGCCGCGCCTGGCCGGCTGGGACAAGCCAACCACCGCCGCGCGCGTCGTCGAGCTGCTGAAGCTGGTCGACCTGCCGGGCGACGTCGGCGCGCGGCTGCCGGCGGCGCTCTCCGGCGGCCAGCGGCAGCGGGTGGGCGTGGCGCGGGCGCTGGCGGCCAAGCCGGCGATCATGCTGATGGACGAGCCCTTCGGCGCCCTCGACCCGGTCACCCGCGACGCGCTCGGCCGCGACTACCGCGCCCTGCACGAGCAGCTGGCCTTGACCACGGTGATGGTGACCCACGACGTCTGGGAGGCGCTGCTGCTCGCCGACCGGATCGTGGTGATGGACCACGGCAAGATGCTGGCCGACGCCACTCCCTCGTCCCTGCTCGCCGGCCATGACGATCCGCGGGTGCAGGCGTTGATGGAAACACCGCGGCGGCAGGCCGAGCGGGTGCGGGCGCTGGCGGGCGGGGCGCTCGGATGAACGCACGGCTCGCCTCGGCCTGGGCGCTGCTGCCCGACTATCTCGGCCAGCACGTGCTGCTTTCCGCCTGCGCCCTGCTGCTGGGCCTCGCCATCAGCCTGCCGCTGGCGGTGGCGGCCAGCCGCAGCGCGGCCGTCCGCTGGCCGTCGCTGCTGGTCGCCAGCCTGATCCAGACCATCCCGGGCCTGGCGCTGCTGGCCCTCTTCTATCCGCTGCTGCTGGCGCTCTCGTCGGTGAGCCTGGCGCTGATCGGCCACGGCTTCCCGGCGCTGGGCTTCCTGCCGTCGCTGCTGGCGCTGACGCTCTATTCGATGCTGCCGATCCTGAGGAACGGCGTCGCGGGTCTGACCGGCGTCGATCCGGCCATCGTCGAGGCGGCGCGCGGCGTCGGCATGACCGACCGCCAGCGCCTCTTCATGGTCGAGCTGCCGCTGGCCGCGCCGGTGATCATGGCCGGCGTGCGCACCGCGGCGGTGTGGACGATCGGCGCGGCGACCCTGGCGACGACGGTCGGCCAGACCTCGCTCGGCAACTACATCTTCTCCGGCCTGCAGACCGAGAACTGGGTCTTCGTGCTGTTCGGCTGCGCGGCCTCGGCCGGGCTGGCGATGACGGCCGACCAGCTGCTCGGCCTGATCGAGAGCGGCCTCGCCCGCCGCCAGCGCTGGCGAATCGTCACCGGCCTCGCGGGCCTGATCGTCGGCACGTTCGCGGCCCTGGCGCCGCTGGCTGGCGTGGGTGGCGGCGGCCAGGTGCGTTACGTGGTCGGCGCCAAGGACTTTTCCGAGCAGTACATCCTCGCCGATGTCATCGCCGACCGGCTGGAGCGCGGCGGGGCCCGGGTGCTGCGCAAGGAGGATCTCGGCTCGACCTTCGCCTACAATGCGCTGAAGGCCGGCGAGATCGACACCTATGTCGACTATTCGGGCACGCTCTGGGCCAACATCCTGAAGCGCACCGACAACCCTGGGCGCCAGGCGGTGATGACCCAGCTGACGGCGGCGCTGAAGCAGCGCGACGGGGTGGTCGTGCTGGGCTCGCTCGGCTTCGAGAACGCCTATGCTCTGGCCATGCGCCGCTCGGAGGCGCAGCAGCTGGGGATCAAGAGCCTGGACGACCTCGCCGCCCACGCCGGCGAACTCACCCTGGGCGCCGACCTGGAGTTCCTCTCGCGGTCGGAGTGGGCGTCGGTGCGCGACGCCTACGGGCTGAAGTTCAAGCGCCAGGCCGAATACCAGTCGACCTTCATGTACCGCGCCGTGACCTCGGGCCAGGCCGATGTGATCTCGGCCTTCTCCAGCGACGGGCGCATCGCCGCCGACGACCTGGTGGTGCTGAGCGACCCGCGCCACGCCCTGCCGCCCTATGACGCGGTGGTGCTGGTCTCGCCGAAGCGCGCCGGCGACGCGCGGCTGATCGGCGCGCTGCGACCGCTGATCGGCAAGATCTCGGTGGACGCCATGCGCGCCGCCAACCTCACCGTCGACCGCGACCAGGACAAGGCGACCCCAGCCCAGGCGGCGAAGGCGCTGGAGGCGGGGCTGGGGCGGTAACTTACCCAGCGCGTCCCTCCCATTCCTGGGCAGGGACAGACCATGAAGCGGTCAGGATGGGCGTGCGGCCAAGAGATTCTGGGACCGGGGAATAGGTATCGTGTCGCTGTGTTCCGGCGGAGATCACGAGTCCGGCGCGGGCTTACGAGATTGAATGTCGAGGCGCGGTCTCGGCCGTGAGCGACGTAGCCATGGAGGCGTTGCGCGGATGCATGCGCGCGGCAGGCGCGCCGCCCGCCGACGGCGGCTTTCAGAGCGACGACACACGCCGGCGGCTTGAGAACCTCTTGGCTGGGGCACTAATCGAGGCCGATGCACACGCCAGGCTGAACAACCAACGGGCGCTGCGAACCCTCCATATCGGGGCGTCGCTTCATGCTGCCCTGCGGTGGGACAAGCAGCGGCGTTTTAAGCCCAACGACTTCCACGACTTTGGACACGCCACCGCCGCCATCGGCTACTGCGACGCCTTCTTTACCGAAGCGCCTTTGTGCGAATTGGCGAGTAAGCGGCAATTGAAGCTCGCCGATATGAACGGATGTCGGATCGTCGCCTCGGCGAACGCGGCGCTTGAGGTTATTGGGGCGCTAGAGCAGCGCTTTAGATAGGCGGTTCGACTTCTGCTTGGCTAGCCCGGCAGACGCCGGCTTAACCGGACCCACGGCGAACGTCAGGCTGTGACACTCGAAACATCGATGGTTACGACAACCGCTTGGGGAGCGTCTTGGGCCGAGCCGGCACTTTCGGCCGCTATCGCGTTTAAATGAGCGGCCACCTGCTCAAAAGTCAGGAAAGAACCGTCGGTAGCCTGCCAACCCTGAGGTCTTGCCTGCTGATGAACGAGCAACAGAATCCCGTGCTTGCCGTCCTGCGCGCGAAGATAGCGACCGCCGAGCTGATCATTTAGCGCGATCTCAAGTTCACGAAACGACCAGCTTTCGGCAACCTTAACCTCGATCGGCAGACTCGCGTCGGACGCCTTCGCTCGCAGCCGGATGTCAGGCTCCTTCTCGTCTGCGACATGAGGTTCGCGTTCCACGGAATAGGCGCGGCCCTGCCGGGTACGCAGCTCGTTCGCGATCCACTTCTGGACCTCTCGCTCATTGCGCAGGCTTTTGACGGTTCGGCCCTGCGCGAAGTCCGAATGGAGGAGATCGTGCTCAACGTCGTGGAACCGTCGGACGGCCACTTCCTGAAGATCGCGGGGGTTTGTCGGCGCCAGATCGAACCTTTGTTCAAGCTCATAAGGTTCGGACGGCGACCACGGCGCATGCTCGGAGTCATTGGCGGCTCGCATCATGGCTTGCTCACGAAGCTGCCGGGGATGGATCGGAAAGTTCGGCAACTCAGCCCACTCGTTCAGCGTGGCGAAGGTCGCGCGGCCAGGCGTGCTCACGAGGCGATTGAACCCAGCACTGCGGGCATTCTGAGCGTGATCCCGAGCATCGGGTGAGTAGACGACACCGCTCGGACGCGTGGTGTCCTCGTCGACGCGGATCGTGCGAAAAGCGATCAGGACAAGGCGCTTCAAGACTTCAAACGGAAGCGCTGTAGACGCCGCGCGCGGTCCAAACGGCGCTTCGCCGAACAGGCGTGGCAGCAGTCGCACGCTGAGGGCCGTTTGCGCAGTTTGGTCGAGAGCATCCAACTTTGCGGTTAGAGCTTCGCTGGCGAGCCCTGCGTTGCAGGCGAATGCGGTCGAGAGGTAAAGGGCCGCCAAATCTGGATCGGACGAGGGTTGAACTCGCTCCAGGGCCAGCTCTCCAAGCTGCCGGCGGGACTCGTCAGTGGTTGCCGCACGGACCAGGATATCCAGCACCGGCGCGAGCAGGCCCGAACTAAAGTCGGGACGACCCTGAAGTTCTCCAAGGAGACCATCGAAGATCGCGGCAGCGGCTTCCATCGGTCCATATACGAGATCTTGCAGTACGCCATGGACCAGGCCTTCCCCCCCAAGGGCGATGCGAGCGCGGACCTCACCCATTAGGATGCCGGCGACCTCATTCGGCCAGGCCGCCGCAAGCGGTGCGAACCAAGAAGGAAAACCGTTGAGTTCCAACGTCGCGTATTGGGCAGCCCGCGTCGCCTCTGCCGACGTCAACGTCGAAGGCCAGTCGGCGGCAGCTTTCGCCTCGACTGAGACAGAAGTGATGCCCATGCAATCGACTGTGTAGATCGTATTGCGCTTGTCGGGCGCGCGCTCACTGACCAACTGAGGCCGCCACTGCCGCCAGAAACTAACCAGGGCGTCTCGAAAGGCGCTCGTGAGGTCTGTCCCCAGCATTGGCTCCAAAGCGCTCACGGTGTCGATGGCGTAGCGGTTGCCGTCACCGGAGGCGCTGTTGAGCAGCTGCCAGAGGTCGAAGAGCCGCCCGTCAACTTTCTCCCGCGTTGGCGGAGAAAGCCGGCGCAGCTGGCTGGGATCGGCGCGAAGCTCATCCACGAATGCCGCCCAACTCCGATCGCGCCCCACTTGATCCGCCTCGTGCTTCGCGCGAGCAGCGGCGAACTCCTCATTCTGCCGTCGCTCTTCGTCGGAGACCGGAACTGGGGAGAGCATCGCGTTAAGGTAGTCGCGGGTGCCGGCGTAGGCTTGGGCGGGAGCGCGTATGCGGTCAAGAACGTCGTCAAGCCTGCCATTGTCGCGCCAGATGACGAGGGCAGCGTCGAGCGCCAAGAGCCGACGGTCATCCGACTGTTGCTCTTGGAGGTCTGCCAAGGCCCAGCCGAGATCGTCCAAACGTAAGCCTGGCGACCATCCGAGAATCTCTAAATGCGATGTGTGGCTGATCGGTCGGCCGTGCAGCATCCAGTGTCCGCTAAACCGGTCCGCGGCGCGCCAGAAAGCGGCGCGGCGGCGTGGTGCTGTCGAATGGAGAGCAGCCTGAAGGTCAGCGTTTTTCCCGTTTTGCCGATAAAGCCGGTCCTCGCCCAAACGGAGCGCCGCGTCGATCGCGATGTCAGGCGCTTCGGAAGGAGGAACGAGCTCGAGGAGCTTGCGCGCCGCCGCGGCCACGCCTGGAGTGCAGGCCTTCTCGGCCTCGGTCTCTTGATATGTGCCCGGTGGAGCCGAAGGCCCCATCAGGACCATGAAGCCTTTGAGAAGGTGTTCAACATCGTCGCGGTTCGCGAGACGGGCGACTAGCTCCGGACCGTGGATTTGCAGGCCGTAGTTCGCGTCACGCTGCTCGTCGCTCAGGGCACCGAGCAGAGTCACCAACTCATCCGCTGAGACGTAACTTGGAACCAGCCTTTCGAGCGAGATCCAGAGAAACTGGCCAGGAAGGGCCCGGACATTCTCTTTAACATAGGCCGCCAAGCGGCGGAGCAGCGTGTCGTCTGCAACGGCGACGATTGCGTCCGCCCCATAGATGAGTGTGTACCGATCGCGGAATCCGCCGAACACCGCCTCGGTCGCGATATCGGCGCAAGCCTCAAGCCGCCCCAGTGAGATGACGAGCAGCACCAGGAGTCGGGCATTCTCATGCGCTTTGTGGGTGGACCACAGAGCTCGCACGCATGGCGCCATGTCGGGGGTCGCGAGGCGGCGAAGCCGCTTGCGTTCAAAAAACCCGAGACGATCTCCCGTGGCAACGATCTGTTCGATCGCATGCGTCAAAGCTGCGGTGCGTGTCGCTAGGGAAAGGCTCGCGGGATCGCCGTTCATCAGAAGCAATCCGGCGTCTCGCGCGATTACCTCTCGCGCGACGTCTTCATCCCAAATGGAAAGCCATGCGACTGTCTGCGTCATCGAGGGGCGGATGACGCTGACGCCATACGTGGTGGCGAAGAGCAGTTGGAAGATGTCGGCGAAGGAAGCGTTCGTTTGACGGCGCTTCCACAACCAGCGCGCCGCAAGGTAGCTGCGCACTTCGCCCAGATTGTCGTTGTGAAGCCGCACGCGCCCAAAGGTGGCCGGGTCGAAAACGGGGCGCGACAACAGTCGAAGCCGGTGGCCGGCCGACCAATCGGGGAGGATGGCATCGAGATTGAAGTCCGGCGCGGCCGGCTGGAAACTGAGCTGTGAGTCCGGGATGACAATCTTGTCCGTCCGCCCGAAGTCCAGGGCAGCCCCCACCCGCTCAAGCGCCTCCATCGCGCGGGTCGTCAGAACCTCATCATTGCGGTATCGAGCGGGATCGGGCTCGCGAAGGCGTTGCCGGAGGCTCTCATCGAGCATCTCGGCCAGCGTGCCGACGCGGCCATGTTGCCGCCAAAAATCAACAAGCCAAGCGAGATCGAGCGGCCTGGCCGCCAAGCTCCATAGGTTCGCTTCTTCGATTGCCGCGATGAAGTCGCCGACGCGATCAATGCCGTTGGCGACGGCGAAGCGCTGAACGCGATCAGGATCGAGCGGCGCCATGAGTACAACAAGCGGTTGCTCTGGCTCTTGCGCCGGGGGCGGCCGCTCGCTGCGGAGAGTCCGAACCAGCACCTCGTTGGGGGCGGGAGGTTGGGGCACCGGCCGTGGAACTGGCAGTACTTTTTGGAGACGCTCAAGGTCGGCCTTAGCCTCCCAGTCGGTATGGCGCCCTGACAGAACGATGTGGGCCCGAGCTGTGACGCCGTCGATGCCGTCGGCGATCTTCCGCAGCGCATTTTCCAGCCGGATGTTGTCGAGCTTGGCCTCGTCGACGCTATCGATGAAAAACCAAGCCTGAGCCTGAGACGCCTTCCAAGCCTCGAACTGCCGGCGAGCCTCGACGCCCAGGCATCCTGGCAGGCCGTCCCGAGCGACTTCTTGGACCGTTGTGACGAAGGCATGCCGACCGGCGGCGCGTTGAATATCGGCTTGGGCGGTCAGCTCATCGGACTTACCGCTGCCCGCTTCCGCAAGGACCACGACGCGGTAGTGTTCTAGTAGCTTCGGCCAGTCGAGGCCGCCGTTCAGCCGGCCCATCGAGAAGCGCGCCTCGGCTTCCGCCGGCTCTTTGTCGTTCCATGTGATGAATTGGCGATCGAGTTGAACGAAGGACATCAAGACCTCGGCGAGGCGAGCAATCGCACCTCGGCTTTGTGGCACCCACTGGTGAACGTAGGAAGCTTCGCGCTCGCTGCCGCTTTGATCGCTTTGCAGCTGGGGCCATGTCGACCACTTCGAGTCATCGCTATCTCCCGCGCTGGATGACACGCGCGACGGTCGAAACCAGCTGCCCGTCAGGAAAGAACCCGAGCTTATGAAGCTCCTCAAGCAGCGGCTCGAAGTCGCGATAGCCGATGTCGCGGCGCAGGGTTTCGCCGGCGAGCGCGTCGATCTGATCGGCAACCCGTTCGATGGCCTGACGGCTGTCTACCTTCTCCTCGGCAGTGGCTAGGCGCCGGCCGGTTAGCGCGACCCCCACGGCGGCGTTCGCCCGCGCATAGCGGGCGACAGCCTTTAAGGCATCGGCTGTGGTGGCCATGACGGAGTAGCTGGTGCTGCGGCCGCCGCCTGGGTCCTTGGCGAGGATTCCGCGCTTGAAGAGATCGTCGAGGTCTCTGAACGCGGTGTCGGTGGAAGCCTTCGTCAGCGCCGCCCATTTGGACGTGGTGAGATTGCCCTCGAACCCATCGAGGACACGGTTGAGCACCTTGCGCTGCCGGTCATTGAACGGCTCGGCGGCATAAGTCTCCCAAAAGCGGGCCTTCCTCAGGACCGAGGCGAGCGCGGTTTCCGCGCCAGCGAACGCGCGGTCGAGACAGGCGAGGAACCACCGCAGCCAGGCCGTGATGTCGAGATCGCCTTTTTGAGTGACCTCGAGGATGTCGTAGTAGCCCTTCCGCTCGACGTGGATTTGAGCCGACATGCTGTAGAAGCGCCGCGGGCTCTCTTCCGAGCGCGCCAGGGCCATGTCGGCGATCGCGCGGGCTATCCGGCCGTTGCCGTCCTCGAAGGGGTGGATGGTCACGAACCATAGATGCGCGACGGCGGCCTTCAGCACCGGATCAATGGACGCGCCGGCGTTGAACCATTCGAGGAAGGCGCGCATCTCGCCTTTCAGCCGCGATGCGACCGGCGCTTCATAGTGGACGCGCTCGCGCCCGATAGGACCGGAGACAACCTGCATCGCACCGGATGTTTCCGTGCGCCAGCCGCCGACGGTGATCTTGCTCATGCCGCTGCGGCCGGTGGGAAAAAGCGCGGCGTGCCAAGCGAACAGCCGCGCCTCGGTGAGCGGCGCGTCATAGTTCTGGGTGGCGTCGAGCATCATTTCGACGACGCCTTCGACGTTGCGATCAATGGGCGCGAGGGCGCCGATATCGAGACCCAGGCGACGGGCGATGGACGAGCGGACCTGGTCCTTGTCCAGCACCTCTCCCTCGATCTCGCTGGACTTGATCACTTCCTCGGTGAGGCTTTCGAGTACGGCCTCGGCGCGAAGCTGAAAGCCGAGCCCTTCCATGCGCCCGATCAACCGCCCTTGATGGCGGCTCACGGCGGCCAGGTGATCGGCCACCTGCTCATGGCTCCAGCGGAAGCTGGGCCAGTCCTTCAACTCATGGATATAAGTCGGCATTCACTGCACCTCATGCAGTGATTATAGCCCCTATTCACCGCAAAAAGCAACCACATTCACCGCATAGAGTGCGGTGAATGAATCGCCCAATCACCGCAAGGGCTTCCGACATGACTGCGCTCGGTTGTAGCATCGCGGCGACGGCTTGATTTCTTCGGGCACTTATAGTATCGTCACGCCGATGCTCGTTGCGCCACCCGCTCTTTCTCATCGTGAGCCGCCAAACTCCCGCCACGGGGACGAGGCCGATCCGGGTTCGCCACAATTCGGCCACCGTTGATAACGGAAATTTTCGGTGGCGGCGGCCGGAATTGGCGCTGGCGTGACAGGTTTGAAATACGGGTGATCGGGGAGATCGCCCATCCCAACTCCGCCATCGCCGGCGCCCCAGGTCGGACTTGGCGACGATGGTCGGCGGACTCGGGCGCGTCCCCGACTCCCCCACCCTGACCGCTTCGCGGTCTTTCCCTTCCCCTGAAGGGGGGAGGGAAATAGGACTTCGTTAACCACGTTCGGCCGATGCTGGGGCCGACGCGATTTCCCCATCGGAGGCTTGCCCATGAACGGCGCCGAGGTTCTCGACATCGGCCGCGACGCCATCTGGCTCACCATCCAGCTCAGCGCGCCGGTGCTGCTGGTCGGGCTGGTGGTGGGGGTGGTGATCGGGCTGCTGCAGGCGTTGACCCAGGTGCAGGAAGCGACGCTGGTCTATGCGCCGAAGATCGTCGCGATCTTCATCTCGCTCTTGGTGTTCCTGCCGCTGATGGGGGCGCTGCTGACCGGCTTCATGCACCACATCGCCGATCGCATCTCCTCGCTCTGAGGCGCGAGGGGCGTGGAGCACTACGCCAGCGCTCAGCAGGTCTTCGTCGGCGGCATGGTGTTCGCCCGGGTGGGCGCGATGATCATGACCTTTCCGGGCGTCAGCAGCACGGCCGTGCCGGTGCAGTTGCGCGTGGCCTTCGCCTTCCTGATGTGCCTCGTCGTGGCGCCCGTCGTCGCGCCCAGCCTGCCGCAGGCGCCGCCCGATCTCGGTGGCCTGATCGGCGACATGTTGCGGGAAATCCTGATCGGCCTCGCCATCGGCTCGATCCTGAACATCTTCATGGCGGCCATGGCGATCGCCGGCGAGGTGATCTCGATCGCCACCACCCTGTCGTTCGCCCAGACGGCCAACCCGTTGCTGGGCCAGGAGAACACCACCCTATCCACCTTCCTGTCGCTGATGGCGATGGTGATGGTGATGGCCACGGGCCTGCACCACCTGTTCATCGCGGCGATGGTGCGCTCCTACACCCTGTTCCCGTATGGCCATTCCGCGCCGGTGGGTGACTTCGCCCAGCTCGCGATCCGCACGACCGGCGGCGCCTTCGCGCTCAGCGTCCAGCTGGCCGCGCCGGTGCTGGCGTTCTCGCTGGTCTTCAACATCGCCACCGGCCTGGTCGGACGGGCGATGCCGCAGTTCCAGATCTACTTCGCCGCGGCGCCCCTTCAGGTGCTGCTCGGCCTGTCGCTATTCGCCCTCAGCCTGGGGGTGATGGGGACCTATTGGCTCGATCGCTATCGCGACGTCCTGATGACGTTCGGGTGAGCTGACCGATGGCCGAGGGCGACGACGCAGCCTCAAAATCAGAAGAGGCCACCCCGAGACGGATCGAGGAGGCCCGCAAGGACGGCGATGTCCCCAAGTCCGCCGAGCTGGCGCAGGTGTGCGCGCTGGCCGGCGCCTTCGCGGCCATCGCCATGGGTGGCGGCGCGATGGCGCGGCACATGGCGGACGCGCTGCTGCCGTTCATCGCCCATCCAGACTCGATCGATCTGCGGGGCGGCGCCGGCGTCGCGGTGACCTGGCAGGCGGCCATCGCGGCGGCGCCGA
>Ga0302314_10021699_pt1 | contig 10565 bp, 9 predicted proteins | sample III_Palsa_N2_3_FD_200533 | JGI IMG/M metagenome (GOLD analysis project Ga0302314, IMG submission 200533) | Peat permafrost microbial communities from Stordalen Mire near Abisko, Sweden - III_Palsa_N2_3 | ecosystem: Environmental > Terrestrial > Soil > Palsa > Peat permafrost | place: Sweden... | reverse complement strand
GTTGAGCCCGAGCAGCGCGGCGGGCTTGCCCGAGCCGGGCACGAGGATGGTCGGCGCGCCCGCGTGGTCGGCCCGCGACAGCCCGCACGTGCACACGCCAAAGCTGAGGTAGGGGTCGGCCTCCTTGAAATCGCCGCATCCTTTGGGCAGCGATTTTTTGGCCGGCAGCGGCGACTCGGCCGGAGGCACGTACGTGCCCGTGCGCACAAAGCTGCCCTCGTCCAGCAGGCCGTGCAGCGCGCGCGCGCGCTCCAGGTCGCTCAAGCTCTCGCCGTACTTTTCTGCAAACTTGGCGTCGATTTCGGCGCGGCCGATGCGCACCGCCCACTGCACGATGGACCGCAGCTTGTCGTCCTCCAGCTTGCTCGTGTCATGCTTGCTGTAGAACGTGATCAGGTCTGCGCGCATCTTCTCCTGCTCCTGCAAGGCGTCGTCCACGGACAGCTCCACAAACCGGCCGCCGCCACTGACCGCCGCGGATGCGGGCGCTGCGGTCTGGGGCGCCTCCGCGGGCTCGCTGACAAGATTCTTGCCGTACTTTTTATCCAAGTACGCGTTGAGCGCCTCGAGGCCTTGTGCCGACGCCATGCGCACCATCGAGTCGACGATGGCGTCGCCCCGCTCCTTCAGCAGCGCGCGGTCGTTGGCCTCGAGGAACGCCTTGACCTGCTCGCGCAGAGTGGCAGGTGCCATGTCAACAAGCGAGTTCTTCCGGTCCTTCTTGGGCAACGGCAGGCCGACCTTGTACCACAGCACCAGCTTGGCGTTCAGAAACGTCTCCCCGTGCACCGACGTCCACGCAGCCACGCGCGCAACGTCGTCTAGCTTATTCGCGTCGTAGCGCTGGAAAAACGCTCGGATGCGCGCCTCGAGATCCTTGTCGACTTGGCGGCTGTGCGCGACCTTGGGGAAGTTGGCGTCGACCCAAGACTGCTCGGGCGGCGGCTCCTCGTCGGGCGAGGCTTTGGCTTTGAAATTCGAGTCCAGCGAGAGCCTCTGGTCCGGATCGACGCCATTGTCAAACGAGCCGCCCTTGGGCGAGCCAGGGTCGGCGTTCGGGCTGCGGAGCGACATGTCGGAGAGCGCGGCAGTAATGTTCGACGTTAGGGCATTAAAGCTGCCGGCCTTGGTCATCGGCGGACGAGTGGACGGCGCGTCCTCGCCGAACCGGATCGTGCTCGGCTTCCGCGGCGGCTTGTTGCTGAAGTTGAACATGGCTCCGCGCACGACGCCACCGAGGTGCACGCGCGCGCGCGCGTGCGCGCGTGCTGCCCGTGTGTGTGTGTGCGAGCCGGGCCTTTACCCGTGCCTCCCGCTATGTAGTTATAAGTGGCAGCGGCAAAGCGTACGCCGCCGTATTGAGGTTGAACAATGAACGAACCGTTACCTAATACCGGGGTCCGGCCGCCGGCGGCGGGAACGAGGACCGGGCGGGGCAATTGGGCAAAACTGCTTTTAAAAAAACGCCGGCCACGGCGGAGCGACGGCCTACAACAACGCGTTGGCCTCCTCGGCCCTCAGGTGAGCCTTGAACACGAGAAGCCGGTCGCGCAGCTCGGCTGCAACGCGCACGCGCTCGTCGAGCAAGAGGTCCAGCGCGGCAACGTACTCCTCCACGTCGTAGTCGACGGTTTTCCGCACCGTCGACAGCAGCTGCGACTCTTCCGCCAGCAGCCGCGACTCGCGCGTGAACGCGTCGGCGTGCATTGCGAGCACCTGCTCCTCCTCGTCGATCAGCGCCGCCACCGATGCTGCCAGCGGGCGCTCGTCCTCCGTGGCGACGTCGTCCTCCTCAACGGGGAGTTCCAGCGGTGGCGCCGGCGGCGGGCTGGGCTGCCGTGAGCGCTTGACTGCCTCGGGGCGCGCCGGCTCCCGTCGAGTCATGGGCGATTTCACGTGCAGCCGCGGCGCAGAGGCCGGCGCCGGCGATTTCGCGCGTAGCGACGGCGGCGGCGCTGGCGACTTTGCGCGCAACGGCGGCACGGCGACGGGCGACTTGGCCGATGCCGTGGCAGGGCGCACGGCCCAAGGCGAGCGCGGCGATTTGGCGGCGACGGGCAGGGAGCGTTCCTTGACGCGGTCGGCGTAGCGCAGCGTGTTGAGCGTGTGGTCCGACGACGACGCTGCGGGACTGACGCATGAGATCATGACGGTGCGCGAGTCCGCGGCGAAGGAGTCCTTGAGAACCATGGTGAGCTTGCTGCCGCGGTAGGGCACGTGCGCGCAGCCCGAGTTGGGGTCGAGCGCGCGGATGCACTCCTTGAGCGCGAGCAGCGAGCGGTTGATGGCCGCGCTCTCGTTGCGCCGCGTGGCGTCGTGGTTCTTCGTGTCCTGGCCGCGCTCGCTCCCCGCGAGGTCAATGAGCGACAGCTTGCCGCCCGTGCTGAGCGTGATTTGGAAAATGGCGTGCGAGCGCGACGAGTCGGCGTTCATTTCCGTGCATCGCGTTGTGCGCATGGCGGCGCCCAGCGCCAACACGTCGAGCAGTTGCGCCTCGTCGGCGACCTCGCTCTCGCCGAGGCCGTCGATTTTAACCTCGCCCTTGCCGTCCTCGCGCACAGCGCACACGCGCCTGTCGTTGAGCAAGTCCAGGCACTGACCGCCGTACAATTCAAAAAACGAGCATTTGACGCGGACGCCCGATTGCTTGCGCTCGCGCGCGCAGGCAAACACGTCGCGCGCGGCGCATTGGTGCAGGCCCTCCATCGTGTGCGTCTTGCCCGAGCCCGTTTGCCCATACGCAAAGCAAGTCGATCGCCCGTCGTGGAGCACGGCCCACTCGACAAGGGGCAGGCAGGTGTTCTCGTACACCTCTTCGTTGGTCGCCAGCTCGTCAAACGCCTGGTCAAAATGGAAGCTGGTGTTTTCCAGCGTCTTGGTAATGCCGTCGACTTTGAGCTTGCAATGGTGCACGACCACCAAGGGGTGGCTGCACGTCACCGCGTCGTGGTCTAAACTAGCGCGCTCGCGCTCGCTCACCGGCCGTTTGCGAACCGCCACGTTAATCTTCGCATCGCTGGGCACGTGGTGCGCAGGCGCGGTGAGACTGAGGCGGAAACGCTCGATCATGCCGACAAAGTCGCTGTCGCCAAACTTGCCCGTGGACGCCAGCGCCTTGGCGTCCTCAGCGCGCTTCTTCTTGAGCAGCTCAGCGTGCTTGCGTCGGTCCTCGCGTTCGCGCGCCAGCTGCGTGATCACCGCCAGCGTCGTCGTGTTGTTCGTGCTATTCTCCTGCATCGCCCTGTGCTGCCGCGATGCCTATATGCTTGGGCGCGGCTGTCGTGCGCGCTCGCAACGGCGGGACTCCGCGAAACTCGGCAAAAATTGCGCGCAGGCAGGAAACACCGGCTATTTACGCGTGTTTTTAAAACCTCGAGTCGAAATGCAGTGGTCGCGCCCAGCGTTCGACGCGTTGACGACGCGTGCGCTGGGCGAGCCCGGGCATGCGCCAGACACGTGGAAGCCTGGCGCGTTCTGGGAGCGCAGCGCGGCAGAGGCGCCCACCAACAAGACGTGGATGTGCCTGGTGTGCCGCGAATCCTACAGCGAGAAGGCTGGGTTGCGCGCGCACTCGCGGTCGCACCTGGGTGTGCCCGGATATGCCGCGTGGCACGTGTTCCAGTTCGCCGACGACGCCGAGGCGGCGCACGCATTGGCCGGTCCACACGCGCTGGACGATTTGCCCGCGCCTGCCGACGAGGCGCACGGGATTGTGCGCGGAACCAACCGCTTCTTCCGCAAAGCCAAGAAGCAGCAGTACCTCCACGCGTTCCCTGCGGCCATTGCCGATGACGTGCGCGAGGCGTTTGCGCGCCTGCCGAGGGACGAGCGGGGCGACGTTAACCGCGCGCATGGTAAGTCTTCCGCGCCTGCTACGTGTTTTTTTTGTTGCGCCGGGCTAATAACGCGACCCCAAGTGCACAAACTTCTCATCCCCTTTTTGAGACAGCGCTTTAGCGCGTGTGCGTGCCCCACCACCGGCACGCGTGATCGCGCGCGCATTGAGCGCTGACGAGCTATGTTTGGGGGCGCGCAGACCGCGAGGACTTTGACAACGCCAAGCCGGCCAAGTTTTTCAAATTCGCGCGCGCCGTGGCACTTCGCGCACCGCACGCGCGGTTGAGCGGCGAGCTCACGCTGCCCTTTGCCTCGCCCGACGACGCCGCCGCCGTGGCCTCATGCGCGCCGCCGCGACCGTGGATTCAGCGCCTGCCCTTTGCGCCCTGGCCGCAGATTCGACGCACGAGCGCTTCCATGTACAATACAGTGTGCGAGTTGGAGGCCGTTGGTCAACTCGTGTACGGCTGCGATGCGCTGCTGTCGCGCGTCGCGCTCGGCAACGCGCCCCCGGCGTTGTCGCTGTCGCTCTCGTGGTCGAGCCCCGTGCAGCAAGTCGTTAAGCTCGGCGCGGCGTCGTGCGCGGTGCGGACCAAGTCTCACATTGCCGTCTGCTCGCTCGAGCGCGAATGGACGTGCGTCTCTGTCGCTGTGGACTTTATCGAGCGCGTCTCTCACGCTGCGGCCAGCTTGCACAACCCCGGCGTCCTGGTGCTCGCAACGCGCGATGTCGGCGCCGCCGCGTTCGAGGGCGACGGCCGCGCGCTCGTGCTGGACGTCGGCGGCCCGGGCGGCGGTTTTCACCGCCTGCCCGAGGCGTTTCAGCCGTGGAGGGTGGACTGGGTGCTCGGCCGCGACCAGGTCGTCCTAGGCGCCGAGCTCGGCGCGCTCAAGTGCGTCGATTTGCGCACCGGCGCCGTCGACGCCTCCCTCGCGTGGCGCGGCGGCAGTTGGTTCACGGCCGTCTCAGCGGTGGAGGCGCTGCCGTTCGCCGTGGCGGCGCTGCTGGCGGACGGCGACGCGGCGCTCTTCGACCTGCGCAGGCTCGACGGCGCGCTGGCCCGCAAGCCCGTTTACGGCGCCCATGTGGCTCCGACGTGCCTCGCCAACGCGGGCGCCGTGGTGGCCGCGTGGTCGCCCGCCAGCGCGCAGGTGCACGCCATGCATCTGAGCGAGCTCGAGCTGCCCGGCCGCGGCACTGGCTTTTTCGCGCGCCCGCTCGATTGGCTGATGCGGCCAGCGCGCGTGGGCACTATGCCCGCGGGCGCCGAGCTGCTGTGCCAGCAAGGCGTGGCTGTGCGCGGCACGGGCGAGCTGGTATCCGTTGCGCTCGCCGGCGGGCCTGCGCAGCAGCACGGCGACGTGGCGGTGATTAGAACAGGCGGCGTCTCTTGACACAGTCGTTGTAGGTCTAAGGTAGGCTGCTACAGTTTGGGTGCGTACTTGTAGTTTAGGTCACATGGAGGCTAGCCCGTATGGACTACAGTACCAATCGAGTGTTAAAAAAATAAACCAAGGTTTTCCGAGCGGAACAAAAAAAGACGACAAAAAACAACGCGCGGGGTCAGCGCCGCCTACTTCCCTCAGGGCCGTCAGGCACATGTCCGCTGGTCCGCCAGGGGCGTGCGTGAACGACTCGCAGTGCGTGACGTTCAACGCGCGCTGCGTGGGCGCGCAGGCGCTCGCGCAGCCGCCCGATTCGCCGTTTATACCGGCGTTCAACCTGCCGGGCTGCGGGTGCGACACGTGGACGGGCTGGGAGGGCCCGACGTGCTCGGAGGCGTCGTACATCACACGGGGGCTCACCGCGCTGTGGTCAGTGGTTGCCTCGTTCGCATTTGCCTTCTTCATTTGGACCCTGGTCAATCTGGGCGTCTTGCTGCGGCGCGCCAAATGGAGGCGGCCGCCGTGCAACGTGCTGCTGTCCACGCTCGTGCTCTCGTCCTTTTCGCTGTTGCTCCTGGGCGCATGGACTTCGCTCGAGGCGTATCGCGTCAACTCAATGATGTCGGAAATCGTGAACGCGGGCACGGGCCAGCGCAACTTCTGGGGCGACGTGCCTAACGCAGTGCTCATCGCGCTCCTGCCCGTGTTCTACACTCTCACGCTTCTCAACCTGGCTCTCATGTTCATTGAAATTCTCACGCTGCACCCTTCGCAAATGGGCCACAACCTGTCGCATCGCTCGCGCTACACGCTCTTTGTGCTCGAGGCAGCGCTCGTCGTGTGCGCGGTGATTTATGTTCTCAACGGCTCGGTCACCATGGCCGTTGTCGTCTCCTTGGCCTTTGCCGCGATCATAGCTCTCGTTTTTGCCATTGCCGCGTTCAAGTTTTACATGCTCGAGTCCTCGCCGCTGTCGGGCCAGTTCATGCGCCTCTCCACTGTGCTCTTCGTCTTCACATCCGTCATCGCTGTGCTCTTTCTCGTGCGCTACCTGTACGCCGACGCGCCTCTGCCGTATGCGTGGACGGTGGACCGCGTCATGCAGTGGAGCCAAATCGCCAGCCAGTACTTGCTCGTCTTTGTAATGTTTCTCGTCGTGCTTGTGGACCACGACGCCATTCACTCGGGGCGCGACAGAAGACGGCGCACCACCCTGCAGCGCATCGCCAGCAGCAGCGGCAAGAGCGAGGGCGCTCCCAACCCTTCGCAGCCCACATCGGCCTCTCAGCAGCAGCAGCAGCCGCAGCAACGGATCACCCTTGTGTAATCATTTTTTCCGTGCGCAGTGTACGTGCGCAGTTGTGCTCGTTCAGCGCTGGTCTCGCGACCCGCGAGGGGGTGACCTGCGTTTGCAAAATGTGCGTTAAACTTCTATTTTAACCGCACGCACGCCAAAAATGTAACACGGGGGCTCCTTGCGCGCTCGCGTTGCGCGGGCCGTTTTCCCACTTTCGCCGCGAAGGCCGTCGACAGAAAGCGGACGCCGCCAAGGGCGATGGACGATGGCGCAATCAACCCGGCGCTCTTGGCGCCTCCGCCTCCGGCTCCAGTCAAGCGGTGCGTTTGTTGGTCCGTCGCAACGTTCGCTGACGCGATGAGAGCAAAAAGCAACTCTGTTCTGTGGGCCAAGTTCAACGCCCTGTCGCTCGTGACGGCCGGGTCGGACGCTCGGCCGGCGCCCATTTTCGAAGACGCGGCTGCATTCAAAGCCAAGGCGGGCCACGGGCAATTGCCCGTGCACCCCTGTGTGCCGGAGTCGAACGTGTTCGCGGCCAAGGCGCCCAAGGACCCTTCACGCCTCGTCTCGGTGCTGGAAACGTACCTCATGACGCCCACGAGCTTGCAGCGCGCGCAGACGTTTAGACCGAAGCGCAACGACGTCATCGTCGTCGCCCCGCCCGAGTGCGGCGAGCCGTTTGTCACGCGCATCGTGCGCTTCCTGCAAAACGACAAGCCGTTGGAAGTGGCCAAGGAGCGCAAAACCACAGCGCCGTGGATCGAGTCGCGCTATTGCGACGACGACGCCGAGGTGCTCGACAGACTGCAGACGCGGCGCGGGCGCGTGTTCAAGACGGCCATGTCGCTCGAAATGTGCAAACCGCACTCGCATCCTGGAGTACGCTACGTGGTGTGCGTGCGGCACCCGATTGATCTGCGCGCGCAGTGGGTGCAGTACCTGAAGCGCTGCTACGAGGTCGAGGACGAGCACGACCCCCTGCCCGAGTTTGACGGCGTCTTTGACGTTGACGATTTCGTTGCGCTGCCCGTCACGCTCTGCCACGTCTCCGCGCCGCCGGCGCCCAAGCTGTACGAGGCCTTTGTGCACGAGGCGCGTTTGCCGGCCGCAGCGCGAGGCGAGGCGACTATGGACTGACCCGACGCGCGCGCGCAGTGGAGTGCTGAGCGCAAGGCGAACAAGGAGCAGGTGCTCATCGTGTGCTTCGAGGCGCTCGTGCACGACCCGGCGCGCGAGATCCGCAAAATCGCCGCCTTCCTGCAGCTGCCAGTGTACGACGACTTGATTAACATTATCCTCAAAGACCTCGCCAAGGACGGCTTCCAGAACAACAAGGCCAAGTCGACGATGAAGCGCCGCATGACGCGCATCATGACCCCAGGGGACAAGCAGCGGCGCAAGACGGAGGGCGCCGGCGCCATGCCCGGCCACCGATTCGGCATGGGGCTCGGCTCGCAGTTCCTCTCGGAGGAGAGCTGCAAGTCGATTATGGGCGCGTGGCGCCGCATCGTGACGCAGGACCTCGAGGCGCCCACGTATGCAGACTACTACGATTTGTTCGGCGCGCGCGAGGAGTACCCCTTTCCCCAGGTGCGCGCTCAATGACATCGGGCGCTGCTGACCCACGCGCGGGCAGGAGGACGACCCCGCGCGCAAGTCGCGGATGCTCGTCAAGAGCTTCCGCGCCGCCAAGTCGCTCAGCATGCGCGTGCTGCAGGCGCCCGCTGACCTCACGCGCACGCCGGAGCGCTACCGGAGCTACCGCAAGGAGAAGGAGTCCAAGCTCAAGGAGGCCAAGAACGAGAAGGCCGTGTGGCGCGCGCAGCAGAAAATGAACCCCATCGCCGGCAGCGTCGACGGACAAAAGGTGTTTAGCCTAGACGACGTCGACGACGGACCGCCCCTCCCGCCGCTGCCGCCGCGCGCCTCGGCCGACGACGACGCCGCGCCGCCGCCCTCGTACGAGTCCGCGGCGCACGTCAGCGCAGACGACATTGCCGTTTTCGCCGAGTCGCCTTCGCCCCGCATGACCGTGGTGAGCGACTTGCCGCCGCCGCCCACTTAGCCGCCGCCGCCGCCGCCCTCGCCGCCGCCGCCCTCGCCGCCATCGTCGCGGTCGCAGCAGCAGCAGCAGTGTGTGTAAAACCAGTGACGTAGTAAAACCTCCACAGGCGTCTCTCAGCACTCAGCCAAACCAGCCGAGTTGCACGCCATCGACGGCGTTGCTGGCTAGCGCAGCAGGCTTGTCCGCGAGGTCGAAGCGGCAGTTGGGACACGTCGTCTTGCCTCCCGCGAGCCAGGGCAGCAGGCACGCCTGGTGGAACACGTGCAAGCACGGCAGAGCGACGACATTGTCCAGGAGCGCCTCGGTGCAAATGGCGCACGCGCGCGAGCCCTCCCCGCGGGCGAGCGTGGCCACAATACGCGCGTCGGCGTCAAGTGGCCGCGGCACGCTCACGTGCTGGCGCAGCCGCTGACCCGCGTCATGTGGAATGGCCACCACGGGGATGAGCACACCGGGACCGCCGGCGCGGCACGTGGGCGTGAACGGCCATGCGCCCGGGTTGCTCTGCGCCACGATGAGCGCCACGGCTCCCGCCGCTTGTGCGACACGCGCCTTGTCGGCAAATGCAGAGCCGCCGCGGCCGCACAAAACGATGCGGCCCCTGGCCGAGGCCGGCAGGCTTTCATCACCGTCGCACGTGAACGGCTCGGCCACGTGAAGCGGCGCGCGCACGCCAGCCGCAGGCAGCACGGGGCCGAAACTGGCCTGGGTGCATTGAAGCTCGCCGGCAATGCCGCCCACAACCAGGCGGATCTCTGGGTCCAAGCCGCGGGCCGGGTCCACGGCCACCGGCCTGAGCTTGTCCAGCAAGCCCACAGCCACCGGTGGCGCGCGCTTGGATGGATCAACCGCCGCAGGTTGCAAGCGCAACGGCGGCTCCACGCCTGCGGTGCCGCAAATCGGACACCGCCGCGCTTCCGGCGACGGCGGCGGCGCAAAGAGTGACTCGCATTCCGGGCAGTAGCTCATCCGGGCCCGGGCCACCTGGGCAGCGTGGGGACAACAAAAGCGAGCGTAATAGGCCGGGCGGCTGCGTAAAAAGCCAAGGCACCAGTCTTTTTTTAGTGGAGAGGTGAGCCTCCTCGCCATCGCGCGCCTTGCCGTGATCGCGGACGGGAGCGCGCGAGCGGGCGGTCCGCGCCTCGCACGCGTCGTTCGCCGGCGATGGCTCGTTGCTGCCGCGGGCGTGGCCGTGCGCCGCCGGTGTGTATGCAGGGCCCGTTTCCAGCCTGCTTTACGCGCGCTGTGGTTGGCCCGGGCCGGGCGCGCGCGAGCGCAACATTTGGCGAATGACTGCGAGCTAACTCCACGGCTGTGCCTCAAGAAAATGACGGACAACGCCGTGACGATTCGCACCAAGCAATTCCTTCGCAACCCTCTCCTCAACCGCCGGCAGTGCACCGTCGAGATCCTGCACCCCGGCCTCGCCAGCGTGTCCAAGAAGGACATTCGCGAGAAGCTCGCCAAGCTGTACAAGGTGAAGGAGACGGACTCTGTTGTGCCGTACGGCTTCAAGGTGGCCTTTGGCGGCGGCAGGTCGTCGGGCTTTGCGCTCATTTACGACTCGGTGGCCGACGCCAAGGCGCTCGACAAGCACGCCAGGCTCACGCGCTTGGGCGTTGCGGAGAAGATTACAAAGAAGGGCCGGAAGGGCATCAAGGAGGCCAAGAACAGGGGCAAGAAGACGCGTGGCCTGGGCCGCCGCATCGCGCGCAAGAAGGCCAAGCGGGCCGCCGAGTAAAACAAAACTTCACACATTCCACGCGCACACTCGTTCTACGTAGGCGCATAGCTCGCCAATAAAAGGCGCTCCAACGCGGGCCTGTATTGGTGAGCCGTGCGGCTGTGTGGCAACCATACGCCTGCACTTTTTTTGTTTAAAAGGCGTCACAAGGCGGCGTGGCCATGCCAATTTTCAACTGTCAAACGCCGAGCGTGCAAAAACCTTTCTGTGCACGTATTATTACTATGCATTGATGC
>Ga0302314_10021694_pt1 | contig 10567 bp, 8 predicted proteins | sample III_Palsa_N2_3_FD_200533 | JGI IMG/M metagenome (GOLD analysis project Ga0302314, IMG submission 200533) | Peat permafrost microbial communities from Stordalen Mire near Abisko, Sweden - III_Palsa_N2_3 | ecosystem: Environmental > Terrestrial > Soil > Palsa > Peat permafrost | place: Sweden... | reverse complement strand
ATCGTCTTCGTGCTGCTGGATCAGCCCCATGGCATCAAGGCCACCGGCGGCTTCGCGCTGGCCGGCCAAACCGCCGCGCCTTTGGCAGGCCGGGTGATCGCGCGCATCGCGCCCCTGCTGGGCGTCCCCAATCAAGCACCGCCGGCCATTCTGGCGGATGGAAATTCATAATAGCGCCCCATTCGGCGACGAATGTGGCGCGCAAGAAAGATAATACGCCATGGTGGCGGCAAAGAATTTGAGCGGCCTCGACGTCCGAGGCCTGACCAGCGACAGCCGCAAGGTTGAGCAAGGATTTCTGTTCGCGGCCCTGGCTGGGAGCAAGACCGACGGCGCGCGTTTCCTCAAGGACGCGGTCGCCAAGGGCGCGCACGTGGTGCTGGGCCGGCCCGAATTGGCCGACGACGCCAAGGCTTTGGGCGTGGTCTTCATCGGCGATGACAATCCACGGCTGAGGCTGGCACGCCTGGCGGCGGAGTTCTATGGCGCCCAGCCCGGAACCGTGGCCGCCGTTACCGGCACCAAGGGCAAATCCTCCATCGTCGCCTTTCTCCGGCAGATCTGGACGCAGCTGGGAAAACAGGCAGCAAGCCTGGGCACGGTGGGCATGGTCGCACCCAAGGGCGAAATCCCGCTCGACAACACCACGCCCGATCCGGTGGAGATCCATCGCCTCTTGGCCGAGTTGAAGCATGACGGCGTGGATTATCTCGCCATCGAGGCCTCCAGCCACGGGCTCGACCAATATCGCCTGGACGGCGTTTTTGTGCGAGGTGCGGCGTTCACTAATCTCACCCGCGATCACCTGGACTATCATCGCACTTTCGAGGATTACCTCGCGGCCAAGCTTCGGCTGTTCACCGAAGTGGTGGCGGAAGGCGGCGTGGGCGTGGTCAATCGCGATGCCGAACATAGCGACGCCTTCATCGCTGCGGCGAAGAAGCGTGGGCTTGCCCTGATCACTGTGGGTGAAGCCGGCGAGACCATCAAACTTCTTTCCCGCCAAAGCAAAGGCGAGGCTCAGGCCTTGACGATTGGTTATGGCGGCAAGACCTATCCCGTGCTGTTGCCGCTGGCCGGCGCATTCCAGGCGTCCAATGCCCTGGTCGCGGCCGGGTTGGCGATCGGCCTGGGTGAGGACGCGCAAAGAGTCTTCGCCGCATTGGCGCAACTCAAAGGCGCGCCGGGCCGGATGGAGAAAGTGGCCTTCGCGGTAAGCGGCGCACCTATCTACGTGGATTATGCCCATTCGCCGGACGCGCTGGAGAAAGTGCTGAAGGCGCTCCGCCCCCACACCGACAACAAGCTGCGCGTGATGTTCGGCTGCGGCGGCGACCGCGACAAGGGCAAGCGGCCCCTGATGGGCCAGATCGCGGCGGCGCTGGCCGACGACGTGATCGTCACCGACGACAATCCCCGCAGCGAAGATGCCGCCATCATCCGCAAGGAAGTGATGGCCACTGTGCCCAATGGGCGCGAGATTGGCGACCGCGCCCAGGCGATCCGCTCGGCTATCGCTGCGCTGCAGGCCGGCGATGTGCTGGTGCTGGCGGGCAAGGGCCATGAAACCGGCCAATATGTGAAAGACAAGGTGTTGCCCTTTTCCGACCGCGAAGAGGCGGTGAAAGTGGCGCTGTCGTTGGGCGGGCGGGCGGCATGACGCTCTGGACCGCCGCCGAAGCCGAGGCCGCCACGTTGGGCAACGCCAGCAAGGATTTTTCTGTCACGGGAATTTCCATCGATACCCGCACCTTGAAGGCTGGCGATTTGTTCGTGGCGCTCAAAGGCGCGCGCGATGGGCATGAGTTTGTGGAAGCCGCGTTCAAGGCGAAGGCTGGTGCCGCGTTGGTAAGCGGCGCACCCGCCGCATCCGGCGCGCTGCTCACGGTGGCCGATACCCAGCGTGGGTTGGAGGATTTGGCCCGCGCCTCGCGCGCCCGCAGCAACGCAAAGATCATCGCCGTCACCGGCAGCGCCGGAAAAACCACCACCAAGGAAATGCTCAGGCATTGCTGCAACGCTTTGGGCCGCACCCATGCCTCGGCCGCGTCGTATAACAATCACTGGGGCGTGCCGCTCAGCCTCGCTTCGATGCCGCGAGACACTGAATATGGCGTGTTCGAGGTCGGTATGAATCATGCCGGCGAAATCCGCAATCTGGTGTCTTTCGTGCGTCCGCACGTGGCGCTGATCACCACCATCGCTCCGGCCCATCTGGAATTCTTCGGTTCCTGCGAAGCCATCGCCGACGCCAAGTCGGAAATCTTCGAAGGCCAGGTTACGGGCGGCGCGGCGCTGATCCCATCGGACTCGGCTTATGCCGCGCGTCTTGTGCGGCGGGCGGAGCAGGCGCAGGTGAGCCGCATCCTGCGCTTCGGCCATCAAGGCGATGCCAGACTCATTTCCTTCGAGACGGCAGGCCAGGGCATGCGGATCAAGGCCGATATCCTGGGCCGCGCCGTGGACTGCCTGATCGGCGCGCAAGGCGCTCATATCGCGATGAACGCGGTCGCGGCGCTGGCGGCGGTAGCCCTGGCCGACGGCGATGTGCTGAACGCGGCCGCCGCACTCAAGGATTTCGCTGCGCTCAAGGGGCGCGGTGCGCGGTTCCAGGCAGCCGGCATCGAGGTGATCGACGAAAGCTACAATGCCAATCCCGCTTCGATGGTGGCGGCGCTGGCGCTTCTGGCCAACGCGCCGGGCCGCAAGCTGGCGGTCTTGGGCGACATGCTGGAGATGGGCGAGGACGGCCCCAAGCTTCACGCGGCGTTGGCCGACCCGATCGAAGCCGCGCATGCCGATCTGGTTTTTGCCTCCGGACGGCAGATGAAGGCGTTATGGGACGTGCTGCCGCCCACGCGGCGGGGCGCGTATGCTGAGACATCGGCGGGGCTGGTGGAGCGACTGACCGCTTCGTTGAAACCCGGCGACACGGTTCTGGTCAAAGGATCACTCGGCAGCCGCATGGCGGTGATCGTCGAGGCCCTGAAAGGGAAGGCGGGCTGATGTTGTACTATTTGTCGCTTCTCACCCACACAGACCAACTGGCCTTCTTCCGGCTGTTCGGCTATCTCACTTTCCGCTCCGGCGCGGCGGTGATGACGTCGCTGTTGATCGCCTTTCTCATCAATCCCGCCTTGATCGCATGGCTGAAAAAGCGCCAGGGCAAGGGCCAGCCCATCCGCTCCGACGGCCCCCAGCGCCACATCGTCGCCAAGGCGGGCACTCCCACCATGGGCGGATTGCTGATCCTGATCCCCTGGGTGGCTTCGACCTTGTTATGGGCCAGCCTCTCCAACCGCTATGTCTGGGTGGTGCTGATGGTGACGGTATCGTTCGGGATGCTGGGGTTCCTGGACGACTATTATAAGGTGACCAAGCGCACGGCCGACGGCCTGTCCGGCCGTTCCCGCCTTCTGATCGAATTCATCGTCGCCTTCGTCGCCACCTGGGCGATCATGGGGATCGAGGCGCCGGCGCTGTCCGGTGCGCTGGCGGTTCCCTTCATCAAGACCGCGCTTCTGCCGCTGGGCCTGTTTTTTATCATCGTGGGCGGTTTCGTGATCACCGGCGCCGCCAATGCGGTGAATTTCACTGACGGATTGGATGGTCTGGCTATCGTGCCGGTGATGATCGCCGCCGCCACCTTCACCCTGATCGTCTATCTGGTCGGCAATGAGAAATTCGCCGCCTATCTGGCGGTTCCCTATATCGACGGCTCGGGCGAGCTGGCGGTGTTCCTGGCCGCTTTGGTCGGCGCAGGTTTGGGCTTTCTTTGGTACAACGCGCCGCCCGCCGCCATCTTCATGGGCGATACCGGTTCGCTGTCCTTGGGCGGCGCGCTGGGTGCCGTCGCGATAGTGGCCAAGCATGAGATCGTGCTCGCCATCGTCGGCGGCCTCTTCGTGCTTGAGACCGTGTCGGTGATCGTGCAGGTGATCTCCTTCAAGCTCACCGGAAAACGCGTCTTTCGCATGGCGCCCATCCATCATCACTACGAACAGCTGGGCTGGACCGAGCCCACCATCGTGATCCGTTTCTGGATCGTGGCGGTGGTGCTGGCGCTGGCCGGCCTCGCCACCTTGAAACTCCGGTAGGGGCATGATCGCGGCCAAGAGCTTTCCGGGAAAGATCGTCGCCGTGTTCGGGCTGGCCCGCACGGGCTTGGCCAGCGTGCGCGCCTTGAAGGAAGGCGGCGCCGAAGTGATTGCCTGGGACGACAATGCCGGCGCGCGCGATGCGGGCCACCAGGCCGGCGCACAGATCACGCCCTGGCGCGAATGGGCCTGGGAGAATATCGCCACCCTGATCCTCAGCCCCGGTGTGCCGCTAACCCATCCCCGTCCGCATGAAGTCGTCACCCACGCCGGCAACGCCAAGGTGCCGGTGATCGGCGATGTGGAATTGTTCGCGCGCGAGATCCGCCCCGATGCCGGCAAGCCCGGCAAAGCGCCGGTGATCGCCATCACCGGGACCAACGGCAAATCCACCACCACGGCATTGATCGGCCATATCCTGGCCAGCGCGGGATTCGACGCGCAAGTCGGCGGCAATATCGGCAAGTCGGTGCTGGAATTGGCCCCGCCCGGTCCCAAAACCATTTATGTGCTGGAGATGTCCAGCTTCCAGATCGACCTCACGCCGGGGCTTCATCCCGATGTGGCGCTGCTCTCCAATCTCACGCCCGATCACATCGACCGCCATGGCAGTATGGCGAATTATGCCGCGATCAAGGAGCGGCTGCTGCGCCAGGTCCCCAAGGACGGCCAGACCGTGGTGGGTGTGGATGACGATGTCAGCGCGGCGATCTTCACCGCGCTCTCGGCCGCGGGGGGCGCGCCGGCGACGCCGGTGTCGGTGGGCAAGGTGCTTGGCCGCGGCGTCTTCGTGGTCGATGGCGCGCTCTATGACGCCCAAGGCCAGCGCGCCGCCAAAGTGATGGCGGTGGAAGAGGCACAGCGCCTGCCGGGCGCGCATAATTGGCAGAACATGGCGCTGGCCTATGCCGCGACCCGGATTTTCGTCAAAGACCCGCGTGTCATCACCGCCGCGATCGCGTCTTTCCCCGGCCTGGCCCATCGCATGGAAGACGTAGGCCGCATCGGCAAGACGCGGTTCGTCAATGATTCCAAGGCCACCAATGCCGATGCCGCCGCCCGGGCGCTGGCCTGTTATCCCGATATTTTCTGGATCGCCGGCGGCAAGGCAAAGGAAGGCGGCATTTCCGGTCTGATGCCGTATTTTCCTCGCATCCGCAAAGCCTATCTGATCGGCGAGGCGGCGCATGATTTCTCCCGCACCTTGGACGGCAAGGTGATCTATGACCTGTCGAACACGCTCGACAAGGCGGTGGAACGCGCCGCTGCCGATGCCGCCGCCTCGCAAGCGCCGGCGCCCGTGGTGCTGCTGTCACCGGCTTGCGCCTCCTACGACCAGTTCAAGGATTTCGAGCAGCGCGGCGACATGTTCCGCGCCCTGGTGGCAAAACTTCCTCGCGACATAAGGGCGGCGTCATGAGCATCTCGCGCGCCGACAAGGGCGGCTTCGCCAATTGGTGGTTCACGGTGGACAAGGTGGCGCTAACCACCATGGGTCTACTGCTGAGCATCGGCCTGATGCTGGCCTTCGCCGCCAGTCCTGCCATCACCGGCGGGCCGGTCACCGCGGGCGATTTCCATTATGCCGTACGCCAGCTGGCCTTCGCGGCGGTGGCGTTGTCCATCATGGCGGGTGCGTCGCTGCTCACTTTGCGCCAGGTCAAGATTGTGGCGGCGCTGATCTTTGCCGGCGCCCTGATCGGCTCGTTCCTGGTTCTGTTCCTGGGCAGCGATGTCCTGGGCGCGCGGCGTGAGCTGAATTTCGGTTTCATGAGTCTGCAGCCCTCGGAATTCCTCAAACCCGGCTTCGCCATTCTCGCCGCCGCGGTGTTGGCCGACCGCGCGCCCATGGCGCTGCCCAAGCCGGCCATCACCTTGCTTCTGATCTTGCCTGCTATTGTCATCCTACTGCTGCAGCCGGATGTAGGGCAGAGCGGTCTGCTTCTGTCGCTGTGGGGCGCGATGTTGTTCTTCGCCGGCTTGCCTGTTTATTGGGTGGGCTTGATGGCGGGGGGAAGCGCTGCGCTGGGCGCGGCGGCTTATGTGATCTTTCCCCATGTCCATCATCGCGTGGCGCAATATCTCAGTTCCACCGACATCGGCTATCAAGCGGAATTGGCGCTCAAGGCCTTTGCCCATGGCGGCCTCGCCGGCGTAGGGCCTGGCGCGGGCACGGTGAAGTACCGCATCCCGGACGCCCATTCCGACTATATTTTCGCGGTGGCGGGCGAGGAATTCGGCCTGATTCTTTGCGCCATCATCGCCGCCTTGTTCTGTCTTCTCACGGTGCGGATCCTGCTGCGCTCGGCCAATGCCCGCGATCCCTTTTGCCAGCTGGCGGGCGCGGGCCTGGCGATGGTTACCGCCGTGCAGGCCTTCATCAATATGGGCGTGGCGGTCTCGCTGTTGCCGGCCAAAGGCATGACCTTGCCCTTCATCTCCTATGGCGGCTCGTCACTTTTCTCCATCGCTCTCACCATGGGCTTTGTGCTGGCGGTGACACGGCAGCGGCCCAAACTCGCCGCTCGCGCGGAGTCGCTGTTGGGCGCGCTGGGAGTGAGCGCATGAGGGGCCCCATCGTCCTTTCGGCCGGCGGCAGCGGCGGTCATCTGTTCCCTGCCCAGGCGCTGGCCGGCGAATTGGCCAGGCGCGGCCATGGCATTGTGGTGATGACCGATGCCCGCTTCGCCAACTATGCCACGTCGTTTCCGGGCTCGCGGATCGAGACGGTGCCATCGGCGCCGCTCAATTCGCTGCTCGCACCTTTCAAGATCGCCGCCGGTATTCTGCTGGCGCTTGGAAAATTGTTGCGGCTGAGGCCCTCGGCGGTAATTGGCTTCGGCGGCTATCCGTCAGTGCCAGTGATGTTGGCGGCCGTGATCGCCCGGCTTCCCACCGCCATCATCGAGCAGAATGCCGTGGTCGGCCGGGCCAATCGCTTGGTGATGAATCATGTGCGGCGCGTGGCCGCCGCCTTCCCCATCGCCCGCTTCGCGCCCAAGGACAAATCAAAGATCGTCCTCACCGGCAATCCGCTGCGCCCGGGGGTGATCGCGTTGTGGGGAGCCGCTTACAACACGCCTTCCGCCGATGAGGCCTTGCACCTTCTGGTGTTCGGCGGCAGCCAGGGCGCACGCGCCCTGAGCGAGATCGTGCCCGCTGCTGTCACGCGTCTGCCCGATGCCTTGAAATTTCGGCTCTCCATCGTCCAGCAATGCCGTCCCGAAGACATCGAGAGAGTTCGCGCCGTCTATGCCCAGGCGGGCATCCGCGCCGAACTCAAGCCCTTCTTCCACGACATGCCCCAGCGCATCGCCGAAGCGCAGCTGGTGATCGGCCGTTCCGGCGCGGGCACTGTCTCCGAACTGATGGCGATCGGCCGTCCCGCCATCCTGGTGCCGTTGCCGCACGCGCTGGACGACAATCAGACCCCCAATGCTGAAATCCTCTCCCGCGCCGGCGCCGGCTGGACCGTGGCGCAGCGCGACCTCACCGCGGACGGCTTGGCGCAGATGCTGACCGAGATTTTCGCCGCGCCCGGCGATCTGGGCGTGCGCGCGGCCCGCGCCCACGCGTTGGCCACGCAAGGCGCGGCGGAAAAGCTGGCCGACATGGTCGAGCAATTGAGCGCAACGCCGGAAAGGAGCGCCGCATGATGGCCACGCCCATCGCCACCCGCGTGCCGCTCGATATCGGCGCCATTCACTTCATCGGCATCGGCGGCATCGGCATGTCCGGTATTGCCGAGATCATGCACAATCTGGGCTACAAGGTTCAGGGCTCGGACGCGGCCGACAGCGTCAATGTCAAACGCCTGCGCGCCATGGGCATTCCCATCGCCGTGGGCCATGCCGCCGAGAATCTCAAGGACGCCCATGCCGTGGTCTATTCTTCGGCGGTAAAGCCCGGTAATGTCGAATTCGACGCGGCGCGCGCTTTATCCCTGCCGCTGGTCCGGCGTGCCGAAATGCTGGCCGAGATTATGCGGCTCAGGTCCTGTGTCGCCATCGCCGGCACCAACGGCAAGACTACCACCACCACCATGGTGGCGGCGTTGCTGGATGCAGGCGGGATGGATCCTACCGTGGTCAATGGCGGCATCATCAACGCCTATGGCACCAATGCGCGGCTAGGCGCGGGTGAATGGGTGGTGGTCGAGGCCGACGAAAGCGACGGCACCTTCCTGCGCCTGCCGGCCACAGTCGCGGTGGTGACTAACGCTGATCCCGACCATCTGGATTTCTATGGCACCTTCGACGCCATGCGCGACGCCTTCCAGCGCTTTGTCGAGAATGTGCCTTTCTACGGCTTTGCCGTGCTCTGCCTCGACCATCCGGAAGTGCAGGCGATGGTGGGCCGCATCACCGACCGGCGCATCGTCACGTATGGATTAAGCCCCCAGGCCGATGCCCGCGCCGTGAACGTGTCCTATTCCCAAGGCGCGTCGCATTACGATGTGGTCTTCACCGACCGCCGCAAGGGCAGTGAGACGCGGCTCACCGGTCTCAGTCTGCCCATGCCGGGCGACCACAATGTCCAGAATTCGCTGGCCGCCATCGTCGTGGCTCGAGAGCTGGGCGTGGCCGACGATGTAATCCGCAAGGCGCTTGCAGGATTTAAAGGCGTGGGCCGCCGCTTCTCCAAACTTGGGGAGTGGAAGGGCACCGCCATCATCGACGATTACGCTCACAATCCGTTTAAAATCGCCGCCGCTTTGCGCGCCGCGCGCCAGGCCTATAGCGGCCCAGTGGTCGCGGTGGTGCAGCCGCATCGCTATAGCCGCCTGCGCGACACCTTCGAGCAATTCGCCAAATGCCTGAATGACGCCGATGTCGCCGTGATCGCACCCGTCTATGCCGCGGGCGAGCAGCCCATCGAAGGCATCAGCCGCGACTCCTATGCCGAGGCCCTGCGCGCCCACGGCCATCGCAATGTCATCACCATCGAAGGCGAGAATGATCTGGCCGCCACCGTCGCGCCGCATTTGAAAGCGGGTGGGGTGGTGATCGGCTTGGGCGCCGGCTCGATCACGGGTTGGATGCACAATCTCGAAAAGAAGCTGGAGGGTCTGTGACGCGGCCCTGCGACATGCTTCCTCCCGTGCGCGGCACTGTCATCCGCGAAGCTCCGCTGAAAGAGCTGGTGTGGTTTCGTGCCGGCGGTCCCGCCGAGGTGCTGTTCCGTCCCGCCGATATCGAGGACCTGGCTGGCTTCCTGGCGGCGCGGCCGACGGGCTTATGTGTTCAGGCGATCGGCGTGGGCTCCAATCTTTTGATCCGCGATGGCGGCTTTCCTGGCGCGGTGGTTCGCCTGCCCGCCAGTTTTGGCAAGATCGAGACCGACGGCACGCGACTGCGCGCAGGCGCGGCGGCGCTGGACGCCAATGTCGCCAAGGCGGCGGCGGACGCCGGCATCGCCGGTCTGGAATTCCTGCGCGGCGTGCCGGGTACGATCGGCGGCGCGTTGCGGATGAACGCAGGCTGCTATGGCCGCGAGATCGCCGACATTTTCGTGGAAGCCACGGCGCTGGACGGCGAGGGCAATAAGATCACTCTCACCAAGGCGGAGATGGATTTCACCTATCGTCACACCGCGGCGCCCGAGGATCTGATCTTTGTCGAGGCCGTGTTCGAAGGCACGCGCGACGCGCCCGAAGCGATCAAGGCGCGCATGGAGGAATTGGTGGCGAACCGCGAGGCCAGCCAGCCCATCCGCGCCAAGACCGGCGGCTCAACTTTCAAGAATCCGCCTGGCCAGAAAGCCTGGCAATTGATCGACAAGGCCGGCTGCCGGGGGCTGATGCATGGCGCGGCCCAGGTGAGCGAAAAACACTGCAATTTCCTCATCAATACCGGCGACGCCACCGCCGCCGATATCGAGGCGCTGGGCGAGGACGTACGCCGCCGCGTCTCGCAAAGCCAGGGCGTGGCGCTGGAATGGGAAATCAAGCGCATCGGCCTGCCGCTGTCCGCCGAGGTGACGCCATGACCGCCTATAAGCGCATCGCGGTTTTGATGGGCGGACGCTCGGCCGAGCGAGCGGTCTCGTTATCCTCCGGGCAAGGCGTGATGAAGGCTCTGGCCGAGGAAGGCTTCGAGCCCATCAGCGTCGATCCCGGCGACAATCCCGGCGATCAATTGTTTCGGACCAAGCCGGATGCTGTATTTAATGCACTGCATGGCCGATTCGGCGAGGACGGCACCGTGCAAGGTCTCCTGGAATTGATGCGCCTGCCCTACACCCATTCAGGAGTGCTGGCATCCGCTTTGGCCATGCACAAGGAGCGCACCAAGGACGTTTACCGCGCGGCAGGCCTGCCGGTGGTGCGTTCCATCGTGGCGGATCGCAGGGAAGCGGCCGCCGGGCACCTGATGGAGCCACCCTATGTGGTCAAGCCGGTCAATGAAGGCTCCAGCGTGGGCGTCTTCATCATCCGCAAGGGCGACAACCGCCCGCCTGAAGCGCTGGGC
>Ga0302314_10021693_pt1 | contig 10567 bp, 8 predicted proteins | sample III_Palsa_N2_3_FD_200533 | JGI IMG/M metagenome (GOLD analysis project Ga0302314, IMG submission 200533) | Peat permafrost microbial communities from Stordalen Mire near Abisko, Sweden - III_Palsa_N2_3 | ecosystem: Environmental > Terrestrial > Soil > Palsa > Peat permafrost | place: Sweden... | reverse complement strand
CATCATATTCCGGCACCGCCCAAGCCATTTGCGGATCGCTTTGCGAATCAGGCGCGGAAGCGCGCTCAGCGAACATTATAGCTCAACGGCCTAGTTGACGGCCTCTTGCGCGTATTCGGCGTCCAGACCTTTATAGCCTCAATGGGAAACCGGCGTGAGCGGATATTCTTCCAGCCGGGGGATTATCCGGACGGCCCCTTAGGGGCAAAGAGCTGGCACCAGCCGCTGGGGTTGATCTCGCCTTGGACGAATTTGCATCCGTGCGGCGGCTGGAAGTTGGTGCAGACCTCGCAGTGATCGGCGCCCTTGGGCGCAGTCTGATAGTTCGCAAGCGCCTGGCTGATCTTCTGTTGCGCCGCCGCCTGTCGGACCACCATCGCGGCCGTCGCCCCACCGAGCGCGAGCGCCGCCCCGGCGAGCGCCGCGCGACGCGATAGGCGTTGGCGATCATTCCCGTGTTCAGTCATGCTCAACCCCATCCGTTGCGGCGGCTTCACCGCTTTGGGTAGGCCGTGAAAACATAGTCCTTTGCCGCCACGAGCGTGTGGCACGCGAATCCGCACCTGGCGTCGTGCGCCTGCGGCGGCTTGTCGGTTAAGTTGCCGGGCCTGAACGTGTCGGACGCGGCGTCATACTCGAACTCGGCATAGCCCCATCCGCCGCTGTCCGCGAACCGCTTGGCGCCCTTCACCATGAAGTCCACGTCGTGCAGGGTGTCCGGCACGGTCGGGGCGCCGGGCTCGTCGGCATTCTTCCTGGCGTTCCAATGGATCTTGGCCATCCTGGCGCCGTCGGGGAAAGGCTTGCCGTTGCCGGGGCTGCCCGCCTTGTAGGCCTCGATCATCGCGGGATTGCCGAGGATGGTCTCGATCAGGGTCCCGTTCTGACTGACGGCGACCGTCTGCCAATCCTGGTATCCCCTGAACTCGGAGAAGGCGAGACCACCCGGGACCTGCAAGGCGTACCTGTCCTGTTCCGCCAGAGCGACGCCGCCAAGCGCGGCGAGCAGCGCCACAATGGCGACGGTCGGGGCGACGGCTGGGACCACGGTTGGGGGGATATTGATGCGCTTCGTCTTCATCTCCACCCTTTCGGAGTTGGTCACTGACGCAAATGGGCTTCGGCCCCACAAGGCTGCTTTGCCAACTCGCCGCGACCGCTCATTTGTAAGTGGATCTCCAGCGGGTCTTCGACCCACAGCGACCAAGTAGAACCCCACGTGGCCCCGTAGAATATCCGATTTCCGGCAGTAAGTCTCCCGTCAAAGAACGGAGTTGCTCATTTCTACTAAAACGATAACTGGAGCTACGGAGGACATGCACACCTTGAGCTACGGTGACGTGACATCAATTGCCCCGTGAGCTGGAGATACAACTCAATCGCGATTTCTCTCCGCAAAGGCGTGGGCGGTTTCGGCGATCCGTCGCATGGCGCGTTCTTTTTCCCTTCTCCCCTTGCGGGAGAAGGGATTAGCGCAGAAACCTTGACTTTTGCGTCGCATTCGTTCATGATATGTTCTCATGTTCGATACGCCCTCCCCCAGAGAACCGGAACCCTGCGACGCCGCCTCGGCGGCGCCGGCGTGGCATGGGGAGATGTTGCGGGAGTTGGCTGAGCTGGGCATGCGGATGGCTCGGGCGGTGACGGTCGGAGCTGAGATGCGGGCGCAGGCCGGCGAGGCGAGCTCGGCGGATGAGGCGGCTTCGACGCTGGCCTTGCAGCGGGCGGCCAAGACGGTGCGGCTGACCGTGGCGCTGGACAAGAAGCTGCATGAGGCGGCGCGGCCCAGGCCCGTTGCTGAGGGCCAGCGGCGGGAGATCGACGCGGACGAAGTGCGCCGGCAGATGGCGGCGGCGGAGGCTTCCGCGGACGCGGTGTGGGTGATCCGCAGCCTGTGGAAGCTGGTGGGCAGGCCCATGATCCAGAACTCCGTCGAGCTGGTGATCGAGACCGAAACCGAGGGCGCCGACCGCGAGCGGCTGCTGGCCGACCTGCGCGAACAGCTGGTCGAGCGCGAGGAAGAGCTGATCGCGATGGGTCCCGGGCAGTATGAGGACATACTGCGGGAGATACTGGCGGGGATGGGCCTGGCCGGACGCCGGCTGGGAGCGTCTTTCGCCCAGGCCCTTGCGGGTCAGGTCGCGAGAGCGGCGAATGATCCGGGGGTTGCGCGGGCAACGGCGGCGCGGCCAGAGGCAAAGGTGCATCCGCCGCCTTGATGGGGGGCGGACGACAGCCCCCTCCGTCGCTTCGCGACAGCTCCTCCAGAGGGGGAGCGGCTTGGTCAGAGTAAAATTTAGACTGCCGCTGCGCCACGTGGCGACGAAAGCGGCGTCTCTGTTTTTGCTGAGGACTTCGCGGCGTGGTCGGTCCGCTTTCACGGGAAAATCTCCTCTACTCAACTACGCTGACGGCGCCCTTTCGCTACGGGGCAGCGTATCGGATTGGGGGAATCTGCATGATCATGAAATGGCTTGGCCTGGGGGCGCTGTGCGCCGGGCTGATCGCGCCGGCCGCGGACGCCCGCGTCCTGCGGCTGGAGATTCTGCGGCGCGAACCTGTTCTCAGCGGCAAGCCGTTCGGCGGCGCGGGGTCGTACGAGAAGCTGGTGGGCAAGGTGCATTTCGCGCTCGACCCCAAGCTGGCCATCAACAAATCCGTCGTGGACCTGGACCTGGCGCCCAGGAATGCCCAGGGCGAAGTGGAATTCACCGCGGACTTCTTCATGCTGAAGCCGGTGGACCCCAGGATGGGCAATCATCACCTGTTCTATGAAGTGGGCAATCGCGGCGGCAAATCCATGCTGCGCTATTTCCAGAAAGCCGTGAACGCCGGGGACCCGACGAGCGCCCAGGAGATCGGCGACGGCGCCTTGATGGACCAGGGCTGGACGCTGCTATGGATGGGCTGGCAATGGGACGTGCCGCCGGGGCAGATGCGCATGGACATGCCCATCGCCACCGATCACGGGAAAAAGATCACCGGGCTGGTCAGGGCCGATTTCGTGCCCAACGATCGCTCGCCCACCCAGTCGCTGGCCGACCGCGATCATCTCGCCTATCCCATCGACGACGAGAACAGCCCCGACAATGTGATGACGGTGAGGGACAATCCCGCCGACACGCCGCAAGTGATCCCGCGCGCGAAATGGCGTTTCGTGAACGGCGTCGCGGTTTCGCTGGACGGCGGCTTCGAGCTGGGCCGCATCTATGACGTGGTCTATCGCGCCAGGGATCCCCGCGTGGTGGGGACGGGGCTGGCGGGCACGCGCGACGTGATCAGCTTCCTCAAGCATGACCAGAGCGCGGCCAATCCCATGCCGGGCCTGACCTATGCCTATGGCTGGGGCGTGTCGCAGTCGGGCCGTGTCCTGCGCCAGTTCCTGTATGAAGGCTTCAACGAGGACGAAGACCACCGCATCGTCTTTGACGGGGTGATCGACGAAGTGGGCGGCGCGGGGCGGGGCTCGTTCAATTACCGCTTCGGCCAGGCCTCGCGCGACGCGGAGGAATTCTTCGACTTCTTCTATCCGGTGGACATGTTCCCCTTCACCGATGGCGTCGAGACCGACCCCGTCACCGGCGAGACCGGCTCGCTGCTGGGCAACGCCCAGGCGCACCATGTGCAGCCCAAGCTGTTCCACATCTTCTCCAACTCGGAATATTTCAACCGCGCCGGCTCGCTGATCCATACCGACGTGATCGGCACGCGGGACATCGCGCCCCCGCCCGATGTGCGCATCTACTTCGTCTCGTCCGGGCCGCATGCCTTTGGCCCCTTCCCGCCTGTGCGGGCGGACGGCGCCGAAGGCTACAACAATCCGGTGAGCCGCAATCCCATCGTGCGCGCGCTGCTCAAGGACATGGACGAATGGGTGACCCAGGGCGTCGCGCCGCCGGACAGCCGCATCCCGCATATCGCCGACGGCACCCTGGTTCCGACGGCGGAGGCGGGCTGGCCCAAGATTCCGGGCGTGCCGTTCCCGGCGCCGACCATCAAGACCTACCGGCTGGATTTCGGACCGGAATGGAGCAAGGGCGTCGTGCTGAACGAGCCGCCCAAGGTGGGCCAGATCTATGTCGAACTGGCGCCCGCGGTGGATGAAGCCGGCAACAGCCGCGCCGGCATCCGCCTGCCCGCGATCGCGGCGCCGGTCGGCACCTATGGCGGGTGGAATTTCCGCTCGCCCGCGATCGGACGGCCCGACCAGCTGTTCGGCGAGATGGGCTCATTCCATCCCCTGCCCCGCACCAGGGAAGAACGGCTGAAGAGCGGCGATTCAAGGCTGTCCATCGCCGAGCGCTACCAGAGCCGCGACGCCTACGTCGCCACTGTGACCGCGGTGGCGAAGCAGATGGTCACGGATCGTTTCCTGCTGCCCGAGGATCTGAATGACCCGATCGACCAGGCGGTGGCGATCTATGACTGGGCGGTCGACCCCAGCCGTCAAAACAAGGGGGGCCAGAACGGGAGATAGCGGTCGTCAAAACGGCCCGGCGAAAGCCGCCGGGCCGCTGACGTTTCAGACGAGGCGAAAGGCTCAGGCCGTGGCCAGGGCCCCGCTGCGACGCCGTGACCGCAGAGAGCCGCCGACCAGGCCGACGCCCGAGATCATCAACGCCCAGGTGGAGGGCTCAGGCACCGCGCCGCCCCAGGTGACGTTGAAGGCGAAGTCGGACGGCAGGGTGTTGGCTTGCGTGAACGTGGTCACGACGGCGAAACGCTCGCCGGGCAGCAAGGCTTCGCCCGGGGCCGCCGTATAGGTGATCGAGGTTCCCGCGGCGTTCTCCGTGGCGGTCCAGTCGCTCAGAAAGTTGCCGCTCGACGTGTAGGTCTCGAAGAAGTTCCCGAACCCGGCGTTCAGCGACAGGATCGGATCCAGGGCGCCCGTCTCGGTCAGGGTGAACGACGTCGCGTCCTTCAGGCCGCTGGAGCCCGGATTGAACAGCACCTGCTGGGTGGGGTCCGACTGGGTGCCCGCGTCCTCGGAAAAGTTAACCAGGCCGCCGCCGAACGGGCCGATCGTATAGGCGCCGCCCAACGCATCGGTTCCGGCGGGAACCTGTCCGGCGAAAGTGTAGGTCCCGGCCTGGGCCGAGAGCGGCGCCGCCGCGATGGCGGCGGGGATTAGCGCGGCCAAGGCCGCCGCACGAAGGAAACTCATTGTTGAAACGCTCACGTTCACCCTCCTCTGGTGAAAATTACCGCGGTCTCGTTAACCATTGGACATGACAGATTCATGTGGGCGCCGGTCGCCGACGGACGTTTTTTGAGCTTTTCTGGATCAGCGCTCGGGAGTGCGGATTCGGCGGGGCGCCTGAGGGGAGCGGCTCTACGCCGCCGCCCCGCTCGCGCGCATCGCCGCGATCTCCGCGTTGCTGTAGCCGGCCTCGGCCAGCACATCGTCCGTATGCTGACCAAGACCCGGCGGCGGGCCTTTGGGGCCGTCGTCCGAACCGGGGAACCGCACCGGGACCGCCGGCGCGGGGAAGAAGCCGCCCTGGCCGTCCGGGGTCTCGACGAAGCAGCCGGCGGCCTGGGCCTGGGGATCGTCGACCAGCTGGGCCGGGGTCTGGACCGGCGCCCAGACCAGGTCCGCCGCGACGAACCGCCGGGCCAGCTCGTCGTAGGTCAGGGCGCCGAAGCCGGCGTCCAGCAGGCTCACCAGCGCGGGGGTATTGTCGCGGCGCGCGCGATCGGATTTGAAGCGCGGATCGTCGATCAGGTCCTCGCGCCCGGCGGCCTTGGCGATCTTCGGCCAGTCGGCGCGGGGGTCCTTGGGCATCAGGCAGACCCAGCGGTCGTCCGCGCTCTTGTAGAAATTGACCAGCGGGGCGATCGAGGTCATGCGCGGGCGGGTCGAGGACAGGCGCTTGAGGCGCATATAGACCGCCATGTCCGAGCCCACCGCATAGACGCCCGAACGGATCAGCGAGGTCTCGACCAGCCGCCCCACCCCCGTCCGCTCGCGCTCATAGGCCGCGGTCATGATGGCGCTGACCGTGGCCAGCGAGCAGGTGTGGTCGCCGATGCCGGTGCGCAGGACGAATGGCTCCTCGCCCTTGGGGATCATGATCGAGGCGACGCCGCCGCGCGACCAGTAGGCGGCCACGTCGAACCCGGGCAGGTCGGCCTCGGGCCCCTCCAGGCCGTAGCCGGTGACGCTGGCGTAGATCAGCCGGGGGTTCTCGGCCCGCAGCGTCTCCCAGTCGATCCGCGCGCGTTTCAACGCCCGGGGCCGAAGATTGGTCAGGAACACGTCGGCGTCCTGGATCAGCCGCACCAGGGCCGCGCGCCCCTCGGGCTTCTGGATGTCGAGCACGATCGAACGCTTGCCGCGATTGTCCAGCTGGAACACCGGGCTGTCGCCGTCGGGGGTCAGGGTCTCGAAGCCCAGGCGGATCGGATCGCCGGCGGGGTTCTCGATCTTGATCACCTGGGCGCCCCAGTCGGCCAGCATGCCGCCGGCGCCGGGCGCGGCGATGTGGGTCGCCAGTTCAACGACCTTGAAGCCTTCCAGCATTGGCGTCACCCTCTCGTCACCCTACCGGAGTCTGATCCGCTCCGTTTCGGTATCAACGGGCCCTTGGCGGAGGCGTCAAGAGCCGGGATCTGTGTTCTGGGAAAGGATGCCCCGGATGGACGGCCTGCACTTCATCTATTTCGCCGATCCCATGTGTTCGTGGTGCTGGGGCTTCGCGCCGGTGATCGAGCGGCTGAACGAGATTTATGGCGAGGCGCTGCCGATCCGCCTGGTCCTGGGCGGCCTGCGCCCCGGGACGGACAAGGTGATGACGCAGGCGGCCAAGACCTCGACCCGCACCCATTGGGAGCATGTGCACGAAGCGTCGGGCCAGCCCTTCGACTTCGGCTTCTTCGACCGCCAGGACTTCGTCTACGACACCGATCCGGCCGCCCGGGCCACGGTGCTGGTGCGCCGCGAGCGGCCGGACCAGGCGCTGGCCTTCCTGGCGCGCGCGCAACGGGCCTTCTATGCCGAGAACCGCGACGTGACCAAGGCGTCGGTCCTGGCCGATCTGGCCGCCGAGTTCGGGATCGCGCGCGAGGGTTTCGCCGAACGCCTGGAAAGCGACCAATTGAAACAGGAAACCTGGCGCGATTATGGGACCTCGCAGCGTGCGGGGGTCGTCGGGTTCCCGACCCTGATCGCGGGCCCTGGCGCCGACGGAACCTTCGGCCTGGTCACCAGCGGGTTCCAGCCGGCGGAGGCGATCCTGCCGGCGATCGCCCAGTGGCTGGCGGGGCTGAGGGCGGCGTAGGGACTATTTGCGGCCCGCCAATTCATTCCCCCGCGCGATCTGGCCGGCGAAGGTCTCCACATCGATATTGGCGCCGCAGACGATGACGCCCACCCGCTCGCCGCGCAGCTCGTCGCGTAGGGGGCCGAACAGGGCCGCGGTTGCCGCCGCACCGGCCGGCTCGACCGCCAGCTTCATCTCACGGAACAGCACCGCCATGGCGTCCATGATCTGGTCGTCGTCGACCAGCACCAGCTTGTCCACGTTCTCGCGGCAGAGCCCGTAGCTGTAGGGCAGCGAATAGGGCGGCCCCAGGCTGTCGGCGATGGTCGTCACGGGGGTGGCCGTCACCGGCTCGCCCGCGGCGAAGCTGCGGCTCATGGAATCCGCGCCCACCGGCTCGACGCCATAGACCTTGCATCCCGGCTGCAGCCGCTTGAACGCCCACGAGACCCCGGCGCACAACCCTCCGCCGCCAACCGGTATGATCACGGCGTCCAGCGGCCCGGCCTGCTCGCTGAACTCCATGCCGAGGCTCGCCGTGCCGGTGGCCACCGCCGGGCCCTCGAACGGGTGGATGAAGGTGCGGCCCTCCGCCTCGGCGATCTCCTCGGCCAGGGCGAACGCCTCGGCCCCGGTGGGACGGATCAGGATCTCCGCCCCATAGGCCTGACACCGCGCCACCCGCGCCGGATTGGCGCTGGCCAGCATCACCACCTTGGCCGACGCGCCCAGCCGCTGGGCCGCATAGGCGACCGCGATCGCGTGATTGCCCGCGCTGACCGCCGTCACGCCCCGCGCCAGCGCCTGCTCCGACAGCGCCCGCATGCCGGTGATCGCGCCGCGCGCCTTGAAGGTGCCGGTGTACTGGAACAGCTCCAGCTTGAGCACCACCTCGGTCTCCACCCCAACCCGCCGGTCGAGTTCAGGACCCCGCCAGTTGTGGGTCGGGGTGCGCAGAACATAGGGCTGGTTGGCGGTCGCGGCCTCGCGGACGAGGTCAAGGCTCAAGGGGGCGAAGGCCTGCATGGGGCGTGACATTCCTTGGGGTGGCGTTGCTTGGATATGGCGCTGGCGGGGCACGTCAAAGCAAGAGGTCCAGCCAGGGCAAGGTCACATTCCGCCGCTGTGCGCTCGATCAGGAATCCGACCAGCGCCCGGTCGGCCGGTGTCGCGGGTTTTGCAGGATCATTTGGAGATCGAGCCGGCCGTCGACGGCGAAGATCGACTTGGCTGGCACGGCGACGGATGGGCCGGTCGTTCGCTCCAGCCGGCAACTCAATCTAGGGCTGCGCCTTGACCAGAACAAATAAGGAACATAAAATGCCTACGTAGATTCACCGCGGAGGTTTCCTTGTCGCTGATCGATCGAAGGTTTGGGCTAGAAAATGACGGAAGCGGGTTCGGGCTGAACTGCACCACGAACGGCGTGTCGCTCGCGGGCGTGCCATTGCTTCACCAGACACTCGCTGGTTTGGCGCCCAGACCGGCCTATGAGATTGGCGCGCTCATGAAGGGGGCGTAAACGGAACACCACAAATGACTGAAGAAAACACCGATAACGTCGACGCCGATTTTCCCTCATTGTCTCCAAGCGCCGAGCGGGACGCGCCGGAAAATCCAGCCTTTGTTGAGGACTGCCTTGCTTCTCTCGATGGACTGAAGAAGCTGGGCGCAATTGAAGTCGGCTCACGGCTCCTGACGGAGAGCGAGAAGTGGGGTTTGGTTTTTCGTGCGGATTTTACGGTCAATCATACTTCAAACGGAAACTTGATCGACAGACTCATCTGCTGGAAACAGATGGATGGGCACATTGGAACAATATATGCGGTCGGTCAGAACATACCGCCGCTAGCGCCTCGCGATAGCGGCGGAGCGACCGGGCCGCGCCGACATCCTTGAACGGTTCGGCGCGAGTTGTGTCGCCAATCGGACCGCGCCGTCCTATCGTGGAGTATGGCCATAGCATCGTCCTCGCTCCCGACGACGCCGACCGACCCGCTCGTTCTGGCGGGAGTCGCCATCGCCGTTGGCTTCTTCGGCGCTCGCTACTGGCGCCAAAGCAATCGCCTGGCGCATTTCCTCCTTCAACTTCTGGTCTTCGCCGTCCTCACGGGTTTGATGCTGGCGGGCGGCGTTGTCCCCTATCGCCCTGAACTGATAACAGGCGACGAACCCAGGCGCCTCTTCGTGGGCGCCCTAGAGGTCATCTGGTGGCTGGCCGGGGCGTGGCTGGCGGCCGGCGCCCTGCGCGCGTTCCTGGTGCTGGGGCGAAGGCCGCGCGAATCGAAGCTGGTTCAGGATCTGCTGGCTGCACTCATTTACGCGGCGGCTGTATTCGCAATCGTCGCCTACGTCTTCGACCTGCCGTTGAAGGGATTGCTGGCGACGTCGGGTGTCGCGGCGATCGTTATCGGCCTGGCGCTTCAAAGCTCGCTCGGAGACGTCTTCTCGGGCATCGTCCTGAATATCGAGCGACCCTACCGCGTCGGCGACTGGATCATCCTGGACGACGCCGTCCAGGGCAAGGTGATCGAGACAAATTGGCGCGCGACGCATATCCTGACCAGCCGCCAGGATGTGGCGATCGTCCCCAACAGCATCATCGCCAGGTCCAAGCTGGTGAATTGCAGTTCGCCGACGGAAATCCACGGAGCCAGCATCCGCGTGAAACTGGAGCCCCTGCTGACGCCCGCCGCCGGACGTAGTTTGCTGAAGGAGGCGCTGCTGGGCAGCACGCACATCCTGCGAACGCCCGAGCCGTCCGTCACCGTCAAGGATCTCAGCGCGGAGATGATCGACTTCGAGCTCTCCTATTCGGTCGCGGACGTCAGCACCGTCGACGTGGCGCAGAATGAGCTTTTCGACCGGATCCATCGAGGCGTCTCGGCGGCCGGAGCGAAATTCTCGCCGCGCCTGGCGAGCCGGGGGGAACAGGTCGCTCCGACAGGCGATCCGCTGTTGAGCGTTCCTGAACGTCTGCTGGCGGGAATCTCACTCTTCTCGACCTTGACGGCGGAGGAGAAGGCCAGCCTGGCGTCCAATATGCAGCGAAAAGAATATAGGTCAGGCGACGCGATCGTCAGGGCCGGCACGGTCGTGCAGGCTCTGTGCATCGTCAGCCGCGGCGTTCTGGTGGCGTCGACAGAGGCAAACGGCCGCCAGATCGAGGTCACGCGTTTGGCGCGAGGGGACTATTTCGGCGAGCTCGGCTTACTCACGGGCGAGCCGCTCAACGGCGACGTGACCGCCCTCACCCGGGTGGTGATCTATGAGATATCCAAGGAAGCGCTGACCCCGCTCCTCCA
>Ga0302314_10021692_pt1 | contig 10567 bp, 9 predicted proteins | sample III_Palsa_N2_3_FD_200533 | JGI IMG/M metagenome (GOLD analysis project Ga0302314, IMG submission 200533) | Peat permafrost microbial communities from Stordalen Mire near Abisko, Sweden - III_Palsa_N2_3 | ecosystem: Environmental > Terrestrial > Soil > Palsa > Peat permafrost | place: Sweden... | reverse complement strand
TCGCTGAGACCGGCCGCCGTCGGGTCGTCCGCCACCGCGGTGGCCGGCTGCGCGTCGGCCGCTGTATCCGTGGTACCTCGGGGCTCGGCCACTGTTTCCTCCTCTTCAGGCGGCATCGTCTACGCCGCGCTCTGGGCCTGGGACTGGCGTCCGGCGGCTCCGGTCGTCATGTACTCGACCGCGCTCTGACGATCGAACTCCGACGACGGCGCGCTGATCACAAGCTGGCCCAGATACAGGACCGCGATGCGATCCGCCACTTCGAAGACGTCGTTGAGGTTGTGGGAGATGAGCATCACGGCGACGCCTCGGCTCGACAGGGTCTTGATCAGCTTGAGGACCATCGTCGTCTGCGCGACGCCGAGGGCGGCGGTCGGCTCGTCCATGATCACCAGCTGCGCTTGGGACATGACCGCTTTGGCCACGGCGACCGATTGGCGTTGCCCTCCCGACAGGGAGGCGACCGGCTGACGGATGGAGCGGACGGTCGTGACCGATAGATCATGCAGCGTCTTGCGGGCGGCGATCTCCATCGTCGCCTCGTCGAGCAAGTAGCGCTGTGCCGGCTCATGGCCGAGGAACATGTTCTGAACGATGTCCAGGTTGTCGCACAGCGCGAGGTCCTGGTAGATGGTGGTGATGCCGAGCGCCTCGGCATCCTTGGGGCCGTGGAGGTGGACCGCGCGGCCCTCCCAGACGATCTCGCCGCCGTCGGGCGCCCACAGCCCCGAAACCGTCTTGATCAGCGAGGACTTACCGGCGCCGTTGTCGCCGATCAGCGCGGTGACCTTGCCTGACGGAATCGACAGGTCTACGTTGGTCAAGGCCCGGACCGGGCCGAACGTCTTGGTGACCTTCCGCAGTTCGAGCAGCGCGCCGGTGCCGTTGGTCGACCCGGTGTGCGAGCTCCCGTCGCTGGGAGGAGATTCTGAAGTGCTCATGTTCTGGCCGTCCTGGGCATTGTGCCCGCCCGCTGTGAGGAGCGGACGGGCACACTGCGCCGTTGCTTAGTTGCGATCGCGAGAGGTCAGCTTATCCCTGCCTTCTTGCAGGCGGCGGCGTAGGAGCCTGCGCACAGCTGGCTCGCCGGGACGAAGTTGTCCTTGATGACCGTCGCCTCCATGTTGGCCGGCGTGACCCACTCCGGCTGGAGCAGGACCGATGGGACGGGCTTGTTGTGCTCGTCGATGTCCGCGGTGGTGCCGTTCAACAGCGACGACGGCGGGGTCTTGCCGGCCCGGAGATAGACGGCGAGAGCGACGGCGGCCTGGGCCTCCTTGTAGATCGCCTTGTAGACGGTCCCGCACTGATAGCCCGACAGGATGTTCTGCAGACCGGTCAGGGTGGCGTCCTGTCCGGTGGTCGGGAAGGTGTTCGGCTTGACGCCGTGGCTCTTGAGGTACGTCAGGATCGGCGCGCCGTTCTCATCGTTGGGGATGAGTGCGGCGTTGGCATTCTTGTGAGCCGTGTAGGCCGCCTCGAACTCGGTCGCCGCCGTCGGCGGGGTCCAGGTGCCGGCGGGATTGGCGACGTCGACCCACTTACCTGACTTGAACAGCGGCTGCAGGACGCCGTTGTAGTAACCCTGGTAGAACAGGGTCGCGTTGTTATCGGTCGGATCACCGCGCATGACGATGACCTGCGGCTTGGTGATGTGTTCCGCCGCGACGCAGGACACGAGGCCCTGGCCCATGACCTTGCCGACCGTCACGTTGTTGAACGAGACGTAGTACGGACGGCTGCCGCCGAGCGTTAGGCGGTCATAGTCGATGACCTTGGCGCCGTGGGCGGCGGCATACTTCTCCACCGCGGCGCCGGTGCCGGAGTCCTCGGGGTCCGAGAGGATAATCGACGCTCCGTTGGTGATATCCGACTGGGCATCGGTGAGGAACGTCTGGTCGCTCTTCTGAGCGTTCTGGATGATGATGTCCGACGCCGGCACTCCGGCGGCGAGCAACGCCTTCCTAATGTCGGGCTGGTCGAACTCGACGTAGCGTGTCGAACTGGTGGTGTCCGGCAGGATCGCGGCGACCTTGCCCTTGCCCGAGGCACCGAGCGACTTCAGCGCCGCCATCGCCGAGAAGTTGTTGGTGAACGACTCGGCCGAGATGCTCGGCGCCGCTGCGGCGGAACTGGTGGTGGCGGCGGAACTGCTCGTGGCAGCCGCCGACGACGTGGCGCTGGAACTGGAACTGGAACTGGAACTCGATCCTGAGCTGCCACAGGCAGCGACCCCGACGCTGGCCGTGACGGCCAGGGCAGCGATCATTGACTTGCTCTTCAGCAAGTGCACATGTACCTCCTCCTCCTACGTAAACAACAACCGCGGCACGGGCACACCTCTCGCGCCCGCTCAGCGACTGTCGCAGTGATGGAATCTACGCAGGACCCTAGGCCGGGGAGCGTGAACGAGGCGTTAACATCGATTGTCGCAACGTAAATATGCGGTAAACAGCCGCAGCGGTCGGGCCCCTACGGACCCTTATTCCGCCACGAACCGGTAGCCGGCGCGTGGTGCCGTGATGATCAGGGGCTCGGCGTCGTCCTCCTCCAGCTTGGCCCGGAGTCGCCGGACGTAGACGCGCACGTACTCGGTCTCGGTCTGGTAGCCATGCCCCCAGACGCGGCGCAGCAGGTGGGCGTGGCTCAGGAGCTTGCCGCGGTTGATCACGAGCTCACGCAACAGCGAGAACTCGGTCGGCGTCAGATGGACCGGCTGCCCGCGTTTGGTCACCTGCTGCCGGGTGAGGTCGATGACGATGTCGCCGACGGTGACAATCGGTGGCCCAGGTTCGGTGGCGCCGACGGCCCGGGTCCGGCGCAAGGTGGCGGTGATCCGGGCCAGGAGCTCCTCGACGCTGAACGGCTTGGTCATGTAGTCGTCGGCTCCCATGTTGAGCGCCGTGACCTTGTCCCGCTCACCGCCACGAGCGCTGACGACGATCACGGCCACCGCCGAGCGCTCACGGATCTGGCGGCAGAGATCGAAGCCGTCGGCCTCGGGCAGCATCAGGTCGAGCAGGACGATGTCGGGCTCCTCGGTCTCCAGTAGCTGGAGTGCCCGCATCCCGTCGGTGGAGACGACGGTGTCGAACCCCCGCACAGCCAGGTTGGAGCGGACGAGATCGACGATGTTGGGGTCGTCCTCCACCAGCAGCGCCCGGGTGTTGACGCCGTGCTCAGGCATCGGTCGGGCCGGGGCTCGCCAGGTGCCGTGCGCCGCCGCCGACCAGGACGGGCAGTTCGGCGCTGTCGGCCAGATCGTGCGGGTCGCCGCCGGGTTCCGGGGTCAGCGCGCCCTCGATCGGGAGGCGGATGCGGAAGGTCGTCCCGACGGCGGTCGGCGCCAGCTCGATCCGGCCGCCGTGGGCCTCCATGATGCCGCGGGCGATCGACAGCCCCAGGCCGGCGCCGGCGGTGGGTGATCGATGCCGCCGAGCCGAATCGAAGGGAGCCGCTACGAGCTGCTCGGGGAAGCCGGCGCCGTCATCGCTGACGGTGATCTCCACCTCGTCGGCACAGCCCGCAGGGAGGGCGTCGCCACGAGCCATCCCGGCACCCGCTGCGGCGGCCACCTCGTGCGCGGTGACGCTGACCCGCGTCCCCGGGGGGTTATGGCGCAACGCGTTGGTCAGCAGATTGACGAAGACCTGCTCCAGGCGGTCGTGATCGGCCCACACGACCGGCAGGGCTGCCTCGCACGTGACGGAGACGGCGGCCGGCGCCTCACTGGGCAGGCACGACACGGCCGCCTCGACGACCAGGCGGATATCGCACCAGTCCCGCTGCAGGCGCATGACTCCGGATTCGATGGCCGAGAAGTCGAGCAGGTCGTCCACGAGCCGCCCGAGCCGCGCCGACTCGGCCGCGATCCGGTCCATGAATCGCTGCTGGGAATCGCCGTCCCACGTCACGTCCGGCTGCATCAGGCTCGAGGCGTACCCTCGGATGGCCGTCAGGGGTGTGCGCAGCTCGTGACTGAGCCGGGACAGGAAGCCGCGCTGGAGCTCCCGAGAGCGGCGCAGCGCGGCAGCTTCCTGATGGGCCAGACCGGCCTCCTCGCGCTCCAGCGCCAGCCGCAGGGAGTGGGCGGCATCCTCGATCAGGGCGGTCTCCTCCTCGGTCACCACGGGCCCGCTCCAGGTTGCGAGCAGCACCGTCGGGCCTGCGGGCCCGGGAAACGGGACCGCCAGCACCCGGGTCCGCCGGCTGCCGCCGACCGATCGTGCGGAGCCGTCACGGCGGCTGTCGGCCAGAGCCGGCTGGGTCGCGTCGCGCAGCGATGTCGACATCGTCCCCGGATCGGTGCCCCGCGGGCCGGCGTAGGCTCGCCACGCGGTGGTGGTACCGGTGCCGTCCAGTCCGGTCAGCAGTCCCACCTCGTCGGCCTGCAGGCCCCGACGCAGCGATTGCAGCGCGACGGGCAGGCCTTCGGTCACCGAGACCGGGCCGGCCAGGGTCTCCAGCATCTCCCGGATCGTCTCGAGCACCCGGTTGCGCGACGTCGCCTGGTCCAGCAGGCGGTCACGCTCGACCGCGCTGGCCGCATAGCCGGCGTAGAGCGTCAGCAGATCCAGCTCATCACGCTCCGGCGCTCCCGGATCGGGACGGAACACGGTGATCACGGCGCTGACCCCCGTCGGCCCGGTCACCGGAACCGACCACGAGCCGGCGATCACGGTGGAATCCGAGATCCCGCCGAATGCCGACCACGCGCCGTTGGCCCGCAGGTCCGCCTCGACGACGCGCTGCTGGCCCGCCGCCGCGCGGCCGACCGGGCCTCCGGCGGGACCGAACGGCAGCCGGGACCAGTCGGCGATCTGTCCCGGGGCGAAACCCAGCGCCGCCGCGCAGACCAGCGAGTGGCCGCGGACCACGTGGATGCACACCATGTCCGAGCCCAGCGCGGAGCCCAGCGCGGACAGGATCAGCGACAGGCTGGACGACGGATCGGCCGACACCAGGCGATCGGCCAGCCCGTGCAGCCGGGTCAGCTGGCGCCGGGCAGAGGAATCGACCTGCTGGCCCGAGAGCAGCGCCGCCACATCGTCTGGATGCGTGCCCCTCGGGTCCAGCTCGGCCACCACCGCTCCGCGCCGCATGACGATGATCCGGTCGGCCAGCCGGAACGTCTGCTCGATGTCCCGGGTGGCCAGGAGAATGGTGGTGCCGCGGCGGCGCAGGCTGGTGATCAGCTCCTCCACCTGGCCCGCCTCCACCACGCCGAGCGAGGCCGTGGGCTCGTCGAGGACCAGCAGCCGCGGGTCCCGGCTGAGCGCCTTGGCGACCGCCACGAGCCGCCGCTGCCCGCCGGGGAGCGAGCCGACGAGCCGGGTGGTATCCGGAATCGGGATCTGCAGACGCTCCAGCAGCGATGCCGCAGCCGCTTGCAGGCGGTGCGGCGAGAACATCAGCCGTGATGTCTCCTGGCCGAGCAGGACGTTGCCCGCCACGTCCAGGTTGTCGCACAGCGCCAGGTCCTGCCAGACGACCGAGATCCCGCGGCGGCCCGCGGCCCCGGGATCTGCCGGAACCGGTCGTCCATCCAGCAGGATCTCGCCCTCGGCGGGGGCGATGTCCCCGGCGATGCAGCGGATCAGGGCGGTCTTGCCGGCGCCCGGCTCGCCGGCCACCGCGACCAGTTCACCGGGGCCGACGGTCAGGCCGACGTCGGTGAGGCCGCGGACCGGGCCGAGGCGGACGGTCAGCCCGGACACGCTGAGGAGGGGGAGAGGTTCTTCGACGTCGGCGTGCGAGAGAGCGGCGTTCATGACCAGCCTTGCAGTCCACGAGAAAGCGCCTGGCGTCGGAGCGGTACGACCAGACCGGCAACTCCCCCCGGGGCGACGGTGTCAGCAGGCATTCTAGAACTGCCAGTGGACTGGGCTCGCTCGGCGAGCGGTCTACGCCAGCCGGGCCGGGGTGCGGGCGTGCACCACAGCGGCCTCCAGCTCATCGGCCAGCCCGGAGAGCCGGGCGCCGCCCGTCAACCATCGCTCCAGGCGGGCGACGACGGCTAGGCGGGTGCTCTCGTCAGCCCGCAGCAGCTCGGACAGCCCACGGCTGCGCCAGGTCGTCCGAGGCGCGCACCGGTGGCGCACCGACTCGTACCGGTCGCCCAGGGCGCGGATCCACGCCGCTTCGCTGTCGGCCAGCTCCTCGCCCAGCAGGTCGGCAAACCGGCCGGCGGCCAGCGACCTCAGGCCGGTCTGCAGCCGGACGGGATTCGTCTGGGCGGCCGGCGTACACGCGCAGGCGAACACCATCCGGGCGGTCTCCCACTCGGCCGAGGTCCAAGCCGGCGCCAGGGATCGCAGCCCGAGCGCGCTCCACAGCTCGGCGGTCCCGGCGAAGACCAGTCGCTCGGCCTCGCCCGCGGCCGAGGACAGGAGCTCGCCGAACTCCGGCAACGCGCGTGACAGCCGTCGCATCTGCTCCAGGTCGGCCCGTACGGAGACGGCAGACCCGCTCAGCGTGGTGACGATGGCGGTGGCTGCCGCGAAGCCGCTCTCCAGCTCGCCGGGCACGGAGCGGACTCGGTAGCGCGCCAGCGCCTCGCGGAGACGGTCAAGCTGCGCAGCGGCCTCGGGGGGCAGAGCCAACCCGGCCGGTGAGTCGGGTCCGAGCGCCGACGCATCGCCCGCCGTCGGCAGGGTCCCGCGGAACTGCGTCTGTTCATCGGAAACAAGCATTCGTTACACGTCCGTGGTAAGGAATGGCAAGCGCCGCACACCAAGCCCGCTCGGCGCCGCAATCAGCATATGACCGTTCGGCCCCCCCGTCAAATCGTCCGCTGAGGTTCGCGTCAGCGATGCTGTGCCCGCCGTGCCCGTCGCTCCCGTCGTCGCTGCAGGCGTACCTCTCGCGCCGGGCGCAGCGTGATCGGCTCGGCCCGGGTACGTCGCAGGATCACGAACGCGACCGTCCCCCACATCGCCGGGACCCACAGCGCGATCGCGTGGTAGACGACCGTGGCCGCGGTGGCCAGGGTCGCCGGGATCCCGTAGATGGCGAACATGCCGACGAGACTGCCGTCCAGCACCCCGATGTTCCCCGGGACCGGGATCAGGTTTGACAAGTATCCGATCTGGTAGGCGAGCACGATCGTCGCCAGCGGCGGGACGACTCCGGCCGCGGCGAAGCACGCCGCCAGGACCGCGATGTCGCACCACAGGAAGGCGATGGCGCCGATGATCCGCCAGTCACGCCGGAACAGGACCTGCTCGGTCAGCCGGATGCTCGATGCGAACTCCACCAGCAGCGTCCGCAGCCGGCCGGGAGCACGGCGAGCCGCGACCCGTTCGGTGATCCCGGGCAGCGCCAGGAAGATGATCAGCACGACGATGCCGACGGCCGCCGGGACGAGGCTGAGCAGCGGGTTGCGAGGGCCCGGGAGCACGCCCAGGTAGAGGCCGAGACCGGCCAGGACGAGGGTCACCACGTTGATCGCGCTGGTGATCAGGAACAGCACGGCCGAGCGTTCCGCCACCCGGGTCGGATCGCCGCCGCGCTCCACCAGCAGCCAGGCTCCCACCGCGATGCTCCCGGCGCCGCCCAGCGAGACCGCCGCGCCGAACGCCAACTCGCTCAGGGCCACCCGGGCGCCGAAACGCAACGGCGCTCGGTCGAACACCTGCAGGAAGGCGATGATGTATCCGACGCACGACAGGATCTCGAGCCCCACCGCCACCAGCACCCAGACGAGTTTCATGTCCCCGACCTTGTCGGCGACGCCGTGCAGGCCCGGCACCGCCAGCAGCAGCGACACGACGAGCGCGACCAGGATCACCAGGGAGATCAGGCCACGCCACAGGCTGCGTCCGGGGTCGGCGTCGTCACGACCGCCGCCAGGTCCGTCGCCGGTGACTTCTAGCGCTCCCTCGGGGTCATTCCCGGCGGGAGGAGGATCATCGGCGGCCGCCGCCATCCTGGACAATTCAAGCAGTGACCCGGCTGGACCTCCCTGGAGATCAGATCATCGGAATCCGCGCCGCCAACCCGGGACCGTTCACGCTGACCGGAACCAACACGTGGATCGTCGGCTCCGATCCGGCCTGGCTGGTCGATCCCGGGCCGGCCCTGGACGAGCACATCTCCGCCGTGGCCGCCGAGCTGACGCGCCGGGGTGGTCTGGGCGGCATCGCGCTGACGCATGATCACGCCGACCACGCCGAGGCGGTGCCGGCCATTCGTGCCCGGTTTTCGTCAGCGCCCCTGGCGGGGATGCGGGGCGACGTGGATCGCCGGCTGCTCGACGGGGAGCGCTTCGGACCGCTGGAAGTGGTTGCCACGCCGGGCCACGCGCCTGACCACGTGGCGTTCGTCGTCGGCACGACCGCGTTGAGTGGCGATGCGGTGCTCGGCGAAGGGAGCGTGTTCATCGCTCCCGACCCGGGCGCCCTGTCGGGCTACCTGGCCGGCCTGGCAAAGCTGCGCCGGCATCAGCTCACGGTTCTGCTGCCGGGGCATGGTCCGGTGGTGGGCGAGCCGGCGGCGAAGATCGAGGAATACATCGAGCATCGTCTGGACCGAGAGCGCCGCCTGATCGCCGGCCTGGCCGACGGCGCTCGCTCGGTGCCGGAGCTGCTGGCGGCGGCCTGGCCTGAGGTGCCGGAGATTCTGCGCCCGGCGGCAACCGTGACCCTGGCCGCGCACCTGGACAAGCTCCAGGATGAGGGGCGCCTGCCCAGCGGCGTCGAGCGTCCCGGTCGCGCCGCGCTGTCGGCGCCCGGCGGGGACACCGAGGTGCCCGGCCGCAGCGACGCTTAAGCGTCCGCCAGGCGGCGGCTGGCCAGATCCAAAGCCGCAGCCAGCGGCGTCTGACCGGTGGTATCCGAGCGGTCGAAGATCTCGGTCAGGGTCGCGGCGATTGCGCCGACCCGCCTTCGGGCGACAGCCGCGTCATAGCCGCCCAGCTCCTCGGAGATATTGATCAGGCCCCCGGCGTTGGCGACGAAGTCCGGAGCCCACAGGATCCCCCGCTCCTGGAGTCGCTCGGCGATGGTCTCGTCGGCCAGTTGATTGTTGGCCGCGCCGGCGATCACCCGGCAGCGCAGGCGCGGAACCGTGTCGTCGTCGAGCAGGCCGCCGAGCGCACAGGGAGCCAGCACGTCCACCTTTGCTGACCAGGCTCGGTCGGGGGCGACCCACGTCGCGCCGAGCTGACGGGCCAGGACCTTCCGGCTCTCGTCCACGTCGGCCACGATCAGTCGGGCTCCGGCGCGCGAGCAGCGCTTGGCCACGCGGGACCCCACGTGGCCCAGCCCCAGCACGCAGATGCTCCGATTGCGCAGCGACCGATCGGAGAACGCGCGCTCGCACGACGCGCGGATCGAGACTTCCACCCCGAGCGCCGTGAACGGGCTGGGATCGCCTGATCCGCCACGGCTGCGGGCGAGGCCGGCGACGTGGGCGGTCCGCTCGGCGATCACACCCATGTCGCGGCTGGATGTGCCGACGTCTTCGGCGGTGACGTAGCGGCCGTCCAGGGAGTCGACCAGGTCGCCGAAATCGAGCAGCGCCGACCGACGCTGGCCCGGGGTCAGGCGGACGCCCTGCGGCACCATGATCGCGCCCTTGCCGCCGCCCAGCGGGAGATCTGCGACGGCGGCCTTGAACGTCATCGCCCGTGACAAGCGCAGGACGTCACGAACGGCCAGCCGAGTATCCCCGTACGCCCACATCCGGCAGCCCCCCAGCGACGGACCACGCCGCGTGGAGTGCACCGCCACCAACGTGTACAGACCGGACCGCCGCCCGCGCCGCACGATCAGCTCCTCGTGCTCGAGCGTCTCGAGGTAGGAGTCGGTCAGTTGCTCGTCACGGTGAACACGGCGACTGCGCCGGAGTGCTTGCCCGTCTTGCGTGATTTGACCGGCGGGGCCGCCCCGTGTGAGCTGGGGGAGGCGGCGAGGGTGACATTCGCTGACCCGCTTTGGCTCGTGGTGCCCGGGGTCGTGCCGATGCTGGCGGTCGCGCGGGTGCTGGTGGCGCTGCCGGTGCTCCCCGTGCTGCCGGTGCTGCCGGTGCTGCCGGTGCTCCCAGTGTTGCCGGTGCTCCCTGTGCTGCCGGTGCTCCCCGTGCTGCCGGTGCCGGCGGTGCTGCCGGTGCTGCCGGTGCTGGCGGTGCTGGCGGTGCTGGCGGTGCTGCCGGTGGCGGAGGCTCCCGAGGACGAGCCGGTCGTCCCCGGGGCCGTCCCGGTCGAGGTCGTCGACCCGCCGGCCCCGGTGCTCGTGCTGATACCCGTGCTGCTGGTGCTCCCGGTGCCGGTGCCGGCACTGGCCGATCCCGTTGTGCCGGCGGTCGCCGAGTTGCCGGTGGTCGCCCCAGCCGTCGCCGTGCCCGGGGTGGTGGCGGATGTCGTGGCGGAGGTGGGGCTGGCGGCAGTCCCGCTGAGATAGGTCATATGGTCAGGGTCGGCGGTCTCGGAGAGAGGGAGCTGCGAGGCCGTTGTCAACGTGGCCTTGCCGTGCCGATGGATGCTGGTGGCTGCGGTCTGGGAGCCGGACGAGCCGGCGGTCACGCTGGACGCCGGGCCGGCTGTCGCCGCAGGGGCGGCGGAGCTCGC
>Ga0302314_10021691_pt1 | contig 10567 bp, 7 predicted proteins | sample III_Palsa_N2_3_FD_200533 | JGI IMG/M metagenome (GOLD analysis project Ga0302314, IMG submission 200533) | Peat permafrost microbial communities from Stordalen Mire near Abisko, Sweden - III_Palsa_N2_3 | ecosystem: Environmental > Terrestrial > Soil > Palsa > Peat permafrost | place: Sweden... | reverse complement strand
GGGCCATCTGGACCGGCAGCGCGTTGAACGTGGCGGCGGCGCCGGCCAGCGACGCCTTCATGGCGCCGGCCAGCTTGGCCAGCAACACGTCCCGCGGCTCCAGGTCGGCGAGCCTGATGATCTCCGCTGAAGTGATCGCCTTGCCGTCGAGCACCCCGCCCTTGATGACCAGCAGCGGGTTCGCCTTGGCGAAGTCACGCAGGCCCTTCGCGGCCTCGACCACGTCACCGCCGACGAATGCGATCGCGGACGGACCGCCCAGCATCGACGACATCTGATCGGACAGCCCGGCCTCGGTGAGCGCGATCTTGGTCAGCGTGTTCTTGACCACGGTGAACGTGGCATGGTCCCCGAGCGACCTGCGCAGGTCGGCGAGCTGGGCCACGGTGAGCCCGCGGTACTCGGTCAGCACCGCGCCGGACGAATCCTTGAACCGCTCGGTAAGCTCGGCGACCGCGGCTACCTTTTCGGCGTTAGCCATGTGCCTCCTCTCGTTTTGCGTCGTTTTTCTGCGTCGTTACACAGTCATCACGCAGCAGCCGGAGACACGAAAAACGCCCCGGCGCGAGGCGCACGGGGCGGCATCGGCCCAGCCCTGTCGCGGGCGAGCCGGTACAGCTCACGTTCACCTGCGCGGGATGTCCGGCCGGGTCTTGCGACCCGGGACCGGAGCCTTCGGCCATCGCGAGCGATGGCATCCAGCGGTCTTCGGCGTTCCCCAGTGTATGCGGTGGTTGCCGTGGCGCAAAACGGGTCTCCATGATCGCGAAGGGTTTGGTACGGATAGCGGTACAAAAGCCTTCGCGATCATGAAAAAGCGGCGGGCGCACCGGCGGCCGGGACACGTAGAAGCGGCGGGCACCCCGCATCGGGGGCCGCCGCTTCTGGCGTGTGGGGTTACGCGGACGCTTCGGCTAGGTCGTCGGCGAAGTTGCGGGTCTTGTTGGGGTCGACCGGGATGCCGGGGCCCATCGAGGTGGTGAAGGTGACCTTCTTCAGGTACCGGCCGCGGGCGGCGGCGGGCTTGAGCCTGACTACCTCGTCCAGGGCCGCGGCGTAGTTCTCCAGGAGCGCGGTGGGAGTGAAGGACGCCTTGCCGATGATGAAGTGCAAGTTCCCGTGCCGGTCGGTGCGGAACTCGATCTTGCCGCCCTTGATCTCGGTCACGGCCTTGGCCACGTCCGGGGTCACGGTCCCGGTCTTCGGGTTCGGCATCAGGCCACGCGGGCCGAGGACCCGGCCGAGCCGGCCGACCTTGCCCATCAGGTCGGGCGTGGCGACGACCGCGTCGAAGTCGAGGAAACCGCCCTGGATGCGCTCGATCAGGTCGTCGGAACCGACGAAGTCGGCGCCGGCCGCGCGGGCCTCCTCGGCCCGGTCGCCGGTGGCGAAGACGAGCACGCGGGCCGTCTTGCCGGTGCCGTTCGGCAGGTTGACCGTGCCCCGGACCATCTGGTCCTGCTTGCGCGGGTCGACGCCGAGCCGCAACGCCACCTCGACGGTGGGATCGAACTTGGTGACCTGGTTCGCCTTGGCCATCGTGACCGCCTCCGCCGGGCTGTACAGCCGGGCGCGGTCGATCTGCTCGCTGGCCTCGCGGTAAGCCTTGCTGCGCTTCATTGCTATCTCCTCAGTGCTGGAGGTCGTGGTCAGCGGGCCCGCGCGAGGCCCTGCCACAGGTTGGAAATCCTATTCATCTACAACCAGCCACGCCGGGACGTTGTTCCAGCGTGGCCCGAAGTCAACCGGCCCGAAGTTAACCGGCCCGAAGTTAACCGGCTCAGCCCTCAACCTTGATGCCCATGGAACGGGCGGTGCCCGCGATGATCTTCTCCGCGGCCTCGATCGTGGTGGCGTTCAGGTCCGGCATCTTGGTCTGCGCGATGTCGCGGACCTGGGACTTGGTGATGCTGCCGACCTTGGTCTTGTGCGGCTCGGCGCTGCCCTTGTCCACGCCCGCGGCCTTCTTGATCAGCTCGGGCGCGGGCGGCGTCTTGGTGATGAAGGTGAAGCTCCGGTCCTCGAAGATGGAGATCTCGACCGGGATGATGTTGCCTCGCTGGCTTTCCGTCGCCGCGTTGTACTGCTTGACGAAATCCATGATGTTCACGCCGTGCGGGCCCAGCGCGGTACCGACCGGGGGGGCCGGCGTGGCCTGACCGGCCGGGAGCTGCACCTTGACGACGGCAGCGAGCCTCTTCCTTCTTGGCGGCATGGGACTATTTCCTCACTTGCGCTTGTGCTCTTAGAGCTTGGTTACCTGATCGAAAGACAGCTCGACGGGCGTCTCGCGGCCGAAGATCGACACCAGCACCTTGAGCTTCTGGGTGTCCGGGTTGATCTCGTTCACCGTGGCGGGCAGGGTCGCGAACGGCCCGTCCATCACGGTAACCGACTCGCCGACCTCGAAGTCCGGCGTGGACGTACGGGCCGCCTCGGCCTGCTTCGCGCCGGGCTCGGGCTCGGGTGCCAGCAGGGAGGCCACCTCGTTCAGCTGCAGCGGCGAGGGCCGGCTGGACAGGCCGACGAAGCCCGTCACGCCCGGCGTGTTGCGCACCACCGCCCACGACTCGTCGGTCAGGTCCATCCGCACCAGGATGTAGCCGGGCAGGACCTTCTCCGAGACCTGCTGCCGCTTGCCGCCCTTGATCTCGGTCACCATGTGTACCGGGACCTCGATCTGGAAGATGTAGTCCTCCATGTTGAGCGACTGGATGCGGCTCTCCAGGTTGGTCTTCACCCGGTTCTCATAACCGGCGTAGGAGTGCACCACGTACCAGTCGCCGGGCAGCATGCGCAGTTCGCGCATGAACTCTTCCAGCGGATCCGGCTCGCTCTCCTCAAGCTCCTCGGCGGCGTCCTCGAGCTCCTCGGCGGCGTCCTCGAGCTCGTCGGCGCTGTCCTCGAGCTCCTCGGCGGCGTCCTCGGGCTCGTCGGCGCTGTCTTCGGGCTCGTCGGTACCGTCCTCGGCCGTCGCGGCGACGTCGTCAGTCAGGCCGGCGGGATCGGACCCGTCGGCTTCTTCGCTGTAGTCGCTCACCTCATCGGCCTCTCCGGTTTCCGCGTCCGGCTGTCCTGTGTCCGTCGCCGCGGAATCCAGCTGGGTCTCGGACACGATTGCTCTCTCTCTTTCCTCGAGCCATCACCATCGGGCGTGACCATTTCGTCGCGCTCTGCGGTGTGGCTGCCGGCCGGCGGCCGGCGTTCGGTTCGTGCGGGGTAAACCTGTCAGTCCCGCAGGCCCTGGAGCCGCCTAGCCGAACACCGCGAACACCAGCTTGGTGAACCCGTAGTCCAGGCTCGTGACGACGACCACCATGAAGAGCACGAAGACCAGGCACACCACCGTGTAGGTGACAAGCTCCTTGCGGGTAGGCCAGATGACCTTGCGAAGCTCGGCGACCATCTGCCGGAAGAACAGGGCGGGGGTCGTCCGGTTCGCGCGCTTGGACGCACGCCCGCCTCCGCTCCGTTTCTCCGCGGCCTCGCCGCGTGTCTGAGTCGCCATATCCTCACCTATTAGTTCGCCGGCAGCGCGGTTTGGCCGGACCGCACTCGCAGGGCAGGAGGGACTCGAACCCCCAACCACCGGTTTTGGAGACCGGGACTCTGGCCAATTGAGCTACTGCCCTTAGCTTTAAGCACCACTGCTTCAAGCACCACAGCGTCAAGCACAAACTGCTTTGCGGCAAACACAGAAAGCCGTCGGGCATGCTGCCGCATACGACAGCTCGGCTGCCGGTTCAAGCAGTGTACGTCCAATAGCCCCCCGCGTCGAACCGCGAGGCCCCGCGGGCCTGCGGTGAGCCCGGGTCGAGCTCCCGGGCTGACCGGTCAGAACTGCTACGGCAGTCCATCCACCCCAATATATCGCGGCGGGGCACCTGCCTCCGGGTGCCAGAATGGAGCCCATGCCAACCAGAGTCTCCGCACGCGTGTCCGCCATCTCCGAATCCGCCACGCTGGCCGTGGACGCCAAGGCCAAGGCGCTGAAGGCAGCCGGCCGGCCGGTCATCGGCTTCGGCGCCGGGGAACCAGACTTCCCGACGCCCGGTTATATCGTCGAGGCCGCTCAGCGGGCGTGCGAACAGCCGCGTTTCCACAAGTACACCCCCGCCGCCGGACTGCCCGAACTCCGTGAGGCGATCGCGGCCAAGACCCGCCGCGACTCGGGCTACCAGGTGGAACCCGGCCAGGTGCTGGTGACCAACGGCGGCAAGCAGGCCGTGTACCAGACGTTTGCCACCCTGCTCGACCCGGGCGACGAGGTCCTGGTGCCCGCCCCGTACTGGACGACCTACCCCGAGGCCATCGCCCTGGCGGGCGGCGTGCTGCGGCCGGTGCTGACCGACGAGCGCTCCGGCTACCTGACCACGGTGGCGGACCTGGAGGCGGCCCGCACAGATAAGACCAAGGCCCTGCTCTTCGTTTCCCCGTCCAACCCGACCGGGGCGGTCTACCCGCCGGAGGCGGTCAGGGAAATCGGCGAGTGGGCGGCCGAGCACGGCCTGTGGGTCGTCACCGACGAGATCTACGAGCACCTGGTCTACGGCGACGCGGTCTTCTCCTCGATTCCGGTCCAGGCGCCGCGGATCGCCGACACCTGCGTGGTGCTGAACGGCGTGGCCAAGACCTACGCGATGACCGGCTGGCGGGTCGGCTGGATGATCGGGCCCAAGGACGTGATCAGCGCGGCGGCCAACCTGCAGAGCCACGCGACGTCCAACGTGTGCAACGTGGCCCAGGCGGCGGCCCTGGCCGCCGTGTCCGGGGACCTGTCCGCCGTGGCGGTCATGCGCGAGGCGTTCGACCGGCGCCGGCAGACCATGGCCCGGATGCTGAACGAGATCCCGGGCGTGCTCTGCCCGGAGCCGCAGGGCGCGTTCTACTGCTATCCCAGCGTCAAGGGACTGCTCGGCAAGGAAATCGCCGGGAGAACGGCGCAGACCTCGGCGGAACTGGCCGGCCTCATCCTGGACGAGGCCGAGGTGGCCGTGGTCCCCGGCGAGGCGTTCGGGACGCCCGGATACTTCCGGCTTTCCTGCGCTCTGGGCGACGCCGACCTCGAAGAGGGCATCACCCGGATGGCCAAGCTGCTCGCGGACGCCCGCTAGCGGAGGCACACTAGGCCGATGCCCGCTTCCGGCCGACCGCTCGCCGCGCTTCCGAAGGCGCACCTGCACCTGCACCTGACCGGGGCCATGCGGCACGCGACGCTGATCGAGCTAGCCGGGCGGCACGGCATCCGGCTGGCGCCGGCGCTGACCGAGGACTGGCCGCCGCAGCTGAGCGGGATCGACGAGCGCGGCTGGTTCCGGTTCCAGCGGCTGTACGACATGGCCCGTTCGGTGCTGCGGACTCCGGACGACGTGCGGCGGCTGCTGACCGAGATCGCCGAGGACGAACGGGCCGAAGGCTCGGGCTGGCTGGAAATCCAGGTCGACCCGTCCGGGTTCTTCGCCGCCCGGTTCGGCGGGGTCACGCCCATGCTCGAGCTGGTGCTCGAGGGCACGGCCGAGGCTGAGGCCGCGACCGGGGTCGGCATCGGCGTCATCGTGGCGGCCAACCGGACCAAGCACCCGCTGGAGGCCCGGACCCTGGCCCGGCTGGCCGTCCAGTACGCGGGGCAGGGCGTGACCGGGTTCGGCCTGTCCGACGACGAGCGGCGCGGCCCGGCGCACGACTTCGCCGCCGCGTTCCGGATCGCCGAACGGGGCGGCCTGCTGCTGGTCCCCCACGGCGGCGAGCTAGCCGGCCCGGCCAGCGTGGCCGCCTGCCTGGATGACCTGCACGCGGACCGGATCGGCCACGGCATCCGGGCCGTGGAGGACCCGGCCGTGGTCAAGCGGCTGGCCGCCGAGGGGGTCACCTGCGAGGTATGCCCGTCCTCCAACGTGGCGCTCGGCATCGCGGCCGGGCCGGCCCAGGTCCCGCTGCGCGTCCTGTTCGAGGCGGGCGTGCCGGTCGCGCTCGGCGCCGACGACCCGCTGCTGTTCGGCCCGCGGCTGACCGCCCAGTACGAGATCGCCCGGTACGTGCACGGGTTCACCGACGCCGACCTGGCCGACCTGGCCCGGACCTCGGTGCTCAACTCGGTCGCGCCCGAGCCGCGGCGGACCCGGCTGCTGGCCGGGATCGACGGCTGGCTGGCCGGAACGTCCTGATTACGGCGTGCGCGGAATACCGGCGCAGCGGCTAGGCTTGAAACACCAAGGCGACGATCCGGCCATCACCGGGGAGCCCCCGGAAGAAAGGGCGCGCCGCGCCCGACTAGAACCGGGCGGGTCCGGCCCGTCACAGCCGGCTGACGAGCGGTCGCCGGGAGAGGTGCCGGAAACGGCGCGGACGCTGGCGGCAAGCGAGGTGGTACCGCGGTACGCCCGCGCAGGAGCGGGCGCGTCGTCCTCGCGGCCCAGCCGAGTGACGCACCGCGAGGACCAACCAATGGCCGTTTATCCACGGGCCGGGGACACCGAGGTACCCGCCCAGCCGGACTTTCCCGCGCTGGAGCGGGATGTGCTCGAGCACTGGCGGATCCACGACACGTTCCGCGCCTCTGTTGAGCAGCGCCCCGAGGACAACGAGTACGTGTTCTACGACGGGCCGCCGTTCGCCAACGGACTGCCGCACTACGGGCACCTGCTCACCGGTTACGTCAAGGACCTGGTCCCGAGGTTCCAGACGATGCGGGGCAAGCGGGTCGAGCGCCGGTTCGGCTGGGACTGCCACGGGCTGCCCGCCGAGGTCGAGGCGGAACGGCTGCTGGGCATCTCCGGCAAGGCCGACATCCTCGCGATGGGCATCGAGAAGTTCAACCAGGCCTGCCGGGAGTCGGTGCTGCGCTACACCCGCGACTGGCAGGACTACGTCACCCGCCAGGCGCGCTGGGTCGACTTCGAGCACGACTACAAGACGCTCGACCTGTCCTACATGGAGAGCGTCATGTGGGCCTTCAAGCAGCTGTGGGACAAGGGCCTGGTCTACGAGGGGTTCAAGGTGCTGCCCTACTGCTGGCGGTGTGAGACCCCCTTGTCCAACCATGAGCTGCGGATGGACGACGACACGTACGCCGAGCGGCAGGACCCCTCGGTCACGGTCCGGTTCAAGCTGGAGACCGGGGAGTGGCTGCTGGCCTGGACCACCACGCCGTGGACGCTGCCGTCCAACCTGGCCTGCGCGGTCGGCGCGGACATCAGCTATGTGGTGGTCGAGAAGGACGGCGAGCGGTACATCCTGGCCCGGGACCGGCAGGCGGCCTACGAGCGGGAACTCGAGGACGCCGCGACGGTTGGCGTACTGACCGGCGCGGAGCTGGCCGGGCGCCGGTACGAGCCGTTGCTGCCCTACCTGACCGACGCCGGGACGTTCGGCACCCAGGACGCGTTCCGGGTCATCTTGTCCGATGACGTCACGACCGAGGACGGCACCGGGGTGGTGCACATGGCGCCCGCCTACGGCGAGGCCGACGCGCTGGCGTGCAACGCGGCCGGGATCCCGACCGTGCTCACGGTCGACGAACAGGCACGGTTCACCGGCGTGGTGCCCGACTTCGAGGGCCAGCACGTCTTCGACGCGAACGACGGGATCGCGGCCAAGCTGCGCGCCCAGGGCAGCCTGGTGCGGAAGGAAACCTACACGCACTCCTACCCGCACTGCTGGCGCTGCCGCAACCCGCTGATCTACAAGGCGGTGTCGAGCTGGTTCGTCGCGGTGACCGCGCTGCGGGACCGGATGGTGGAGCTGAACCAGGAGATCACCTGGGTGCCCGGCCACGTCAAGGACGGGCAGTTCGGCAAGTGGCTGGCCAACGCCCGGGACTGGTCGATCAGCCGGAACCGGTTCTGGGGCTCGCCGATCCCGGTCTGGCAGAGCGACGACCCGGCGTACCCGCGCACCGACGTGTACGGGTCGCTGGATGAGCTCGCGCGGGACTTCGGCGTCCGGCCCGGCGACCTGCACCGGCCGGCCATCGACGAGCTGACCCGGCCGAACCCGGACGACCCCACCGGCCGGTCGGTGATGCGCCGGGTGCCGGAGGTGCTGGACTGCTGGTTCGAGTCGGGGTCGATGCCGTTCGCCCAGGTGCACTACCCGTTCGAGAACCGCGAGTGGTTCGACCGCCACTACCCGGGCGACTTCATCGTGGAGTACATCGGCCAGACTCGCGGCTGGTTCTACACCCTGCACGTGCTGGCTACCGCGCTGTTCGACCGGCCGGCCTTCCGGACCTGCGTCAGCCACGGCATCGTGCTCGGCAACGACGGCCAGAAGATGTCCAAGAGCCTGCGCAACTACCCGGACGTGAACGAGGTCTTCGACCGCTACGGCTCGGACGCCATGCGCTGGTTCCTGATGGCCAGCCCGATCCTGCGCGGCGGGAACCTGATCGTGACCGAGCAGGGCATCAGGGACGCGCTCCGCCAGGCCATCTTGCCCCTGTGGAACAGCTACTACTTCTTCGCCCTGTACGCGAACGCCGAGTCGTACCAGGCCCGGCCCTCGACTACGAGCGAGAACGTGCTGGACCGCTACGTCCTGGCTAAGACCCGGGCCATGGTGACCGAGCTGACCGGGCTGCTCGAGGCCTGTAACGTCGGCGGCGCCTGCCAGCTGCTCCGGGAGCATCTGGAGGTGCTGACCAACTGGTACATCCGCCGGTCGCGCAGCCGGTTCTGGGCCGGCGAGCCCGACGCGCTTGACACCTTGTGGACCGTGCTCGAAACGGTCTGCCGGGCGGCCGCGCCGCTGCTGCCGCTGACCACCGAGGCGATCTGGCGGGGGCTGACCGGCGAGCCCAGCGTGCACCTGGCCTCCTGGCCGGAGGTTTCCGGCTGGCCGGATGACGCCGGCCTGACCGGGGCCATGGACCTGGTGCGGGCCGTGTGCAGCACCGCGCTGGGTATCCGCAAGGCCCAAGCGCTGCGGGTCCGGCTGCCGCTGGCGTCGCTGGTCATCGCCCACCCCGAGGCCAAGTCGCTGGCCCCGTTCACCAACCTGATCGCCGACGAGGTCAACGTCAAGACCGTCGAGCTGTCGCAGGAGGTGGCCAGCCTGGGCAGGTTCGAGCTGGCGGCCAATCCGCGACTGCTCGGACCCCGGCTCGGCGCCCAGGTGCAGCAGGTCATCCGAGCGGTCAAGGCGGGCGACTGGACGCGGTCCGGGGACCAGGTCACGGCCGCCGGGATCGCCCTGGAACCCGGCGAGTACGAGCTGCGGCTGGTCGCCGCGGACGCCGGCTCCACCTCGGCCCTGCCGGGGAGCACGGGCCTGATCGCGCTGGACACCCAGGTGACCCCGGCGCTGGCCGCGGAAGGCACCGCGCGGGACGTGGTCCGGGCCGTGCAGCAGGCGCGCCGGGACGCGGGCCTGTCGGTGTCGGACCGGATCCGGCTCACCGTCGGCGCCGACGGCGCGGTAGCCGCCGCGATCCGCGCGCACGCCGGGTTCGTGGCCGCGGAAACCTTGGCCGTGAGCCTGGACGTGCGCCCGGCCGAGGAGGTCGACGGCGAGCCCCAGCCCGCCGGCGACGGCTCGGTCACGATCGCCGTCACCAAGGAGGTCACGGTGGCCGTCACCAGGGAGACCGACCCCGCCTGAGCCCCGGATTCCCGCCACCACCCGGCAGCCCACTTCCTGCGCGGCATCACCAGCCCCGCAGCTCACCAGAGCAACATTTAAGTGGATGATTCGGCCTATGCGGAGATTTTGGGCAACTGGTGCACACCGGATCCGCACAGTGCCCTGCCGATCGGGCGCTGCGCATGCAGACTGGCCGCCCCGCCAGCCTCATCTCCACCTGCTCGCTCATGAATTCCAGATGGCTGGGCTTTCCTGGGAGGATTTGGGCTTCCGGGAGCGCTTTGGGTACTGGGGTGCACAAAACACTCCCCGGAGCCCGGATCCACCACGCAAATGGGACGTGTGCGCACGGTGGGGCGGCTGGGAGGCGGCGGGCGCGCGTCGCTGAGGGGCCGGGGCGACGCGGGGCCACGCATCCAGAGGCTGGTCAGAAGTTGTTACCGGTCGATTACGCGGGGGCAGACCGTTGAGCCGCTCTGGGTGGGCCGGTCGTAGTTAAGGTGACGGCCAGTGCCCGCGGCTGTCGCGAAAGATCACCGGATCGGCTGGTCACAACCGTCGACGATCTCCGGCCCGGTGAGCCGTGTCCTTTCGGCGGCAGTCGCGGCACTGGTCGTATTCTGGCGCGCCCCGAACCATCTCGCTCCCCGCCACGTGCACATGGGTGGAGACATCCTTCACCGGATAGGAGCGCGATTGAAATGAAAACAACAAGACGGTACGCGGTCGGCCTGGCCGCGATCGTCACCACCGCGGCCGGCCTGCTGGCCGGAACGGCCGGGAGCGCCAGCGCGAGCGGGTTCGGGGCCTTCGTCGGACCGTTGCACCGGACCTCGGTGCTCGCGTCCACGGTGCCGGGCAACGGTGACGTCAACCCCTACGGGGTGGCGGTCATCCCGCGCAGCACCGGGGATGAGTTCCAGGGCAACGTCCTGGTCAGCAACTTCAACAACAAGGCGAACGTGCAGGGCACCGGCACCACCATCAC
>Ga0302314_10021690_pt1 | contig 10567 bp, 7 predicted proteins | sample III_Palsa_N2_3_FD_200533 | JGI IMG/M metagenome (GOLD analysis project Ga0302314, IMG submission 200533) | Peat permafrost microbial communities from Stordalen Mire near Abisko, Sweden - III_Palsa_N2_3 | ecosystem: Environmental > Terrestrial > Soil > Palsa > Peat permafrost | place: Sweden... | reverse complement strand
CGGGTTGATCTCTTTGGCGTACTCGATCGTCTTTTCGATGGTTTCCTGCGTCTCGCCCGGCAGCCCCAGGATAAACGTGCCGTGAATCTTGATGTCCAGCTTGCGGCAGTCTTCGCTGAAGCGTCGTGCGATATCCGTACGCAGGCCCTTCTTGATGTTCAGCAGGATCTGGTCGTCGCCCGACTCGTAGCCCACCAGCAGCAACCGCAGGCCGTTTTCCTTCATGATCTTGAGGGTCGAATACGGCACGTTCGCCTTCGCGTTGCAGGACCACGTCACGCCCAGCTTGCCCAGACCGCGTGCGATCTCTTCGACACGCGGCTTGAAGTCGGTGAAGGTGTCGTCGTCGAACATGATCTCCTTGACCTCGGGCATGTTGTCGCGGATCCACTTCACTTCCTCCAGCACGTTCTCCACCGAGCGCGTGCGGTAGCGGTGGCCGCCTACCGTCTGCGGCCACAGGCAGAACGTGCACTTCGAACGGCAGCCGCGGCCCGTGTAGATCGAGACGTACGGATGCTTCAGGTAACCGATAAAGTAATTCTCGATCTTCAGGTCACGCTTATAGACCGGTGCGACAAAGGGCAGTTCGTCCATGTTCTCGAGGATCGGACGCGCCTCGTTGTGCTCGATCGAGCCATCCGCCGCGCGGTAACTCAAGCCCTGGATCTGCGCGAGCGGCTTGCCTGCTGCCACTTCCTGGCAGGTGAAATCGAATTCTTCACGGCAGACGAAATCGATCGCTTCGCTCGCCGTCAGCGAGTTGTGTGGATCGACGGCGACCTTGGCGCCCACCATGCCGATCATCACTGACGGGTTGCGCTTCTTGAGGTCCTGAGCAAACATCGCATCGGTAGGGAACGACGGCGTGCTCGTGTGGATGATGACGAGCTCGTACTGCTGCGCAATTTCGAGCGAGGCTTCGACCGACAAACCATCAGCTGGCGCATCGAGCACGCGGCTATCCGGCACGAGCGCCGCGGGCTGCGCGAGCCAGGTGGGATACCAGAACGAGCGGATCTCGCGCTTCGCCTGATAGCGCGAACCCGCGCCGCCATCGAAACCGTCATACGACGGGGCCTGCAAAAACAGTGTTTTCATGAGTGCTCCGGCAATCTTCGTTGATTCTGATAACTGACTAACCCAGTGATACTGCACCGATGCGCCGGTCAAACCGGGCACCTGCTTTTCGTCCCATCCAACAGACGCCCTTAGCCACGATCGGACATCTCCACAATCGACGTACGTGGCTGCGCGACGCGATTGACGACCGGTATCCGCGCGCCGCGCCACACGACGTGCGTGCCGAATGCCGCGCCCAGCCATTGAAGCGCGAGCAGCGTGTCGCGCAACGGCACCAGCGACAGATCACGCCAGAACGTGCGCGAAATCCAGGCGCTGCGTGCATGCAACAAAATACGCGCAATCACACCGATCGCCGTACTGACCGATAACGTCATCGCCATCAAGGGATGGGCGCCCCCCCCACCGATAAACCCACTGTTCAGCCCAGCCGCCAGCAACGCGCCCACCAGCAGCCAAGGCGACGTGAACGTAATGACCAGCGAAGCAAACCCTGGCGGATTCACCGAGCGGATCGTGCGCAACCAGCGCATCTCGCGCAGCCACAGCATGGTGAAAGTCGGCTCGATCACGTCGGTGGCCACCATCACCGGCGACAACACCGTATTTAGCCCGAGCTTGCGTGCATGTTCGGCCAACCAGTAGTCGTCGGCAAGACAGTCTTTAAGGGTCTCGAAGCCGCCGATATCCTCGAGCGTCGTGCGACGCAACGCCAGGGTCGCGCCAAAGCCGAAGCGGCGCGAGCCGCCCGCATGCGCGACACGCACCGACGGCGCGAACCACTCGTTGATGAACAACGCCCCCACGCGCGGCCAGAAGCCGCCCACGCTCTGCGCCCGGTACAGGCAGGTGACGACGCCCGTGTCGGGATCGGCGAGCGGCGCGGTGACCGTGTCGAGGTAGTCCGGCTCGACGGCAATATCGCTATCGGCAAGCACGATCACATCATGACGCGCGCGTTGCGCCATATTGATCAGATTGCTGACCTTCAGGTTGCTGCCGTGCACCCGCGAATCGATCACGAGTTCGATGTCGCACCGCGGATACGCCGCCTGCAGGCGCCGCACCACACCAATCGCCGGATCGACCGGAGAAGACACACCGAACAGCAATTGAAAGCACGGGTGGGCCTGCTCGCAGAACGTCACGAGGTTCTCGTACAGACGCGGCTCGATCCCGCACAGCGGCTTGAGCACGCTCACCGAGGTCCAGCCGACGTGACATAGGCCGGCACGCTTGCTGAAAAACGGCATCGCAACCGCGGCAACGCCTGCATACACCGTGGCAGCACAGCAGAACCCAACCAGCAGCCACTCCAGAACAGATAGCGAATGCACCGTCATTGGCCCCCGCTCCGACTCCCCGTGGCCCGCACACCGGCAATGACAAGACTGGTCGACAAGAGATGCTCAAACACACTCGCTCGCACGATCGGAACTCCTTCTGTTGCGTCAGAACAATCGGCGTCGAATTGAGCCGCTGCCTTAAAGCAAAGCGTGCAAAGACATTCCCTGTAATTTCCAGTAATATTGCGGCGGGCATATGACAGATAATCGAAAGCGTTTAGACAGATATAAAATGGTCAATTGCAATAGGTTGCAATAGGTCGATCTGGTTTCGCTTCTGTTAGTCGCCGCAAGGGATTTGAAACCACAAGATTAGGAAGCACCGCCCGCCGCCAACGGAGCGTCAAGTGTGGTGCGCCTTTGAATGGTCATCGCACGCACATTCATGGGTCGCGAAAATTGTAGCAGCGTTGGCGCAGACTTGCTCATTGCGTTCAGTCATATGAGCTGCGTTTTATTGTCCCACCGGGATTATTTTTACAGTTTCATAACTCTGTCTTGTTGGACTGGCAATAATCGCGGCATTCTGACAATAATCGCCATGCCGGCGTTAATGATCTAATCAAACTAGTTAATTACAGCAGCCGGCCCAGCCTGCTGCGACGCCTGCCCGATCCGCCTTCCCTGTGCATGAGCCGACCCGCTTCCGGGCGACCGCAACACCCTGCTGCAGTTGTGGACTTGTGCAGCCCGTCAGCGAGAACGAACACGCTTTGGCACAATCCGATTTTGCCTTTGCTGTCGACGGCCTTACGGCGTGTGAGCACTTCGCTCCATGCGTACCTGTGCGGCGCAGGGCTTCGGACGAATTCGCCATGATCCCTTTTTCGGTTCTCGATCTTTCCCCCGTCACCGTCGGCGCAAGCGCGTCGCAGGCTTTCGCCAACACGCTCGATCTCGCCCAGCACGCTGAAAAGTGGGGTTACCGTCGCTACTGGCTCGCCGAGCATCACAACATGACCGGCATCGCGAGCGCAGCGACGTCGGTGGTGATCGGCTATGTGGCGGGCGGCACCCAAACCATCCGCGTCGGCTCGGGCGGCGTGATGTTGCCGAATCATGCCCCGCTCGTCATCGCCGAACAATTCGGCACGCTCGCCTCGCTCTACCCCGACCGCATCGATCTGGGCCTCGGCCGCGCGCCCGGCACGGACCAGACCACTGCACGCGCCTTGCGCCGCGATCTGCAAGGCAACGCAGACACGTTCCCGGACGACGTGGTCGAGCTGCAGCGTTACTTCGCGGACCCGGTGCCGGGTCAACGCGTGCGCGCGGTGCCAGGCGCAGGGCTGCACGTGCCGCTGTGGCTGCTCGGCTCCTCGCTCTTCAGCGCGCAACTGGCGGCAGCGCTCGGCCTGCCGTTCGCGTTCGCCTCGCACTTTGCCCCGGACCATATGCTGACCGCGTTGCGCCTGTACCGCGCGCAGTTCCGTCCGTCGGCGGCGCTCGACAAGCCCTATGCGATGGTCGGCGTGAACCTGTTCGCCGCCGATACCAACGAGACCGCCCTGCGCCTCTTCACGTCGTTGCAGCAGCAGTTCATTAATTTGCGGCGCGGCACGCCGGGGCAATTGCAGCCGCCCGTCGACCGGATCGAAGCAGCGGAGATGGAATTGAACGGCGTCGCGCAGTCGCTGGCGTGCTCGGTGATCGGCGATCCGGACACGGTGCGGGCGGGACTGCTATCCGTGATCGAGCAGACCGGCGCGGACGAGTTGATGCTGACCGCGCAGATCTACGATCACGCCGCACGGCTGCGGTCGTTTGAAATTGCCGCGCAAGTGCGCGAAGCAATCGTCAGTGGAAAGTGAGGCACGCGGGCCGCAACTAAGCAGCCCGCTGCAGTAAAAGAGGCTCGCCGCAGTTCACGGCGAGCCTCTTTTTTACGAAGGCGTTCAAACACCCGATCAGGTAGCTGGCGTCCTTATATGACGCAACCTACGGATTAGCCGGCAGCGCCGCCAACCCATCAAGCAGCGCCTTATGGAAAGCCTGCGGATCCTGCATCTGCGGCGCGTGGCCCATATCCGCGAATTCGACGAGCGTCGCATGCGGAATCGTCCGCGCGGCGAGCCGCCCCAGTTCCGGATAGTGGCCAAGCTTCGCACGCACCTCGGGCGGCGCGGCATCCTTGCCGATCGCCGTCGTGTCCTTCTGGCCGATCATCAGTAGCGTCGGCATCTGCAACTCGCCTAGCTCATAGACCACCGGCTGCGTGTAGATCATGTCGTACAGCAGCGCGGAGTTCCACGCCACGATCTGCTTGCCCGGCCCGCGGTACATGCCCGCCAGCATCTGCACCCACGGCTCGTAATCCGCGTGCCAGTGACCCGCGTAGTAGGTCGACTGCTCGTAGCGGCGGATGCCGTCGGCGCTCGTCCTCAACTCACGCTCGTACCATTGATCGACGGACAGCGACGGCACCCCTTTCGCTTTCCAGTCCTCGAGGCCGATCGGATTGACCAGCACCAGTTGCTGCGTCTCGTGCGGATACATCAGCGCATAGCGGATCGCCAGCATGCCGCCGGTCGAATGACCGATCACGGTGGCGCGGCTCACGCCCAGCGATTCGAGCAGCGCATGCGTATTGCGCGCGAGTTGCTGGAAACTGTATTGGTAGTGCTCGGGCTTGCTCGATTTGCAAAAGCCAATCTGATCCGGGGCAATCACCCGATAACCCGCCTCGCTCAGGCGCCGGATGGTGGACTCCCATGTGGCGGCACAAAAATTCTTGCCGTGCAGCAGCACTGCCGTGCGTCCGTTCGCGTGGTCCGGCTTGATGTCCATGTAAGCCATGTGCAGCGCCACGCCCTGCGACGTGAAGTCGAATTGTTCGACTGGCTCCGGGTACGCGAAACCTTGAAGTTCGGGTCCGTAAGCAGGACCCTCGTTGCCCGCGGCAGCGACAGCGGCACTCGCCTCGGCCGGCTCGCTCCCAGTCGCGGCCTGCACCGCGGGAGACAAGGCAGACGAGACCAGCGCGCAAGCGCACGACAACGCAAGCAGGGAGTGACGGCTGAAATTCGTAGGCATGGGGTCCGGCGAAATCGGTTATGCGGAAAGTCCCCGGCGGGCAAGCACCCGAGCCGCCCGGGATCGGAGCCGCTGATTCTACGTGGGCAGGTCAAATCCTGCCGCGAGGCAGGCTCCCAGCGCCTTAGGCACGCATATTGCCCTTCGCCAATTGCACAGGTATGCGCCGTGCCGCACGGACGCGTCGATGGCTGGCTGCGATCTTGCGCAGGACACCGATATGTTGCGATACCTGACGATTCGTTGCGCATCCACATAATCCAGACTATTCGCAAGTGGCCATTCGGTGCTAAAAATAGCAAAGAATCGTCAAGGCACCGCGACAAAAGACAGCGTCTGGACCAGAATCAACAAGAAAAAAACCAGCAGAACCATTCGGGGCATACCACCAGCAACCAGGTTGCATGGCGCAAACACGTTGCATGCGACCGGAGTAAGGCGCTAAAGCGCCAACGCCGGTCGACATAATGGAGACAAAGCATGGAAACTCCGGCAAGCCTCAACGATCTGCAACGCACCACACTCGCAATCGTCCTCGCGGGCGGACGCGGCACGCGGCTCGGTCCGCTCACCAACAAGCGCGTCAAGCCGGCCGTGCACTTCGGCGGCAAGTACCGGATCATCGACTTTGCGCTGTCCAATTGCCTGAATTCCGGCATCCGCCGCATCGCGGTCGTCACGCAGTACAAGGCGCATTCGCTGATCCGGCATGTCCAGCGCGGCTGGGGTTTCCTGCGCGGCGAGTTCAACGAGTTCATCGACCTGTGGCCCGCCCAGCAACGCGTCGAAGGCGCGCACTGGTATCGCGGCACGGCGGACGCGGTGTTCCAGAACCTCGACATCATCCGCTCGATCCGGCCGAAATACGTCGTGGTGCTGGCGGGTGACCACATCTACAAGATGGATTACACGCGCATGATCGCCGACCACGTCGAAAGCGGCGCGGACTGCACGGTGGGCTGTATCGAGGTCCCGCGCATGGAAGCCGTGGCGTTCGGCGTGATGCACGTGGACGAGAACCGCCGCGTCACCGGCTTCGTCGAAAAGCCCGCGGACCCGCCCGCCATGCCGGGGCGCCCGGACATAGCCCTCGCCAGCATGGGCATCTACGTGTTCGATGCGGACTACCTGTATTCACTGCTCGAAGAAAATATCACTAGCGCCGACACCGATCACGACTTCGGCAAGGACATCCTGCCGCGCGTGGTCACGAAAGGCAACGCGATCGCCCATCCGTTCAGCATGTCGTGCGTATCGTCGGACCCGAACGTGGAGCCATACTGGCGCGATGTCGGCACGATCGACGCGTACTGGGCCGCCAATCTGGACCTCTCCTCCACAATTCCGACGCTCGACCTATACGACCGTGACTGGCCAATCTGGACGCACCAGCAGCAGTTGCCGCCCGCCAAGTTCGTACGCGACATGAATGGGCTGCAAGGCACGGGCACCAACCTAATCGTGTGCGGCGGCTGCGTGATCTCCGGCTCGCAGATTTCGCGCTCGGTGCTGTCGTCGAATGTGCTGGTGAATTCTTTCTGTAACATCAATGAGGCAGTCTTGTTGCCGCAGGTCACCATCGGCGCCAGTTGCCGGTTGCGCCGCGTCGTGATCGACCGCGGCTGTGCGATTCCGGACGGTACGGTGATCGGCGAAGACCCCGTGCACGACGCCGAACGCTTCTACCGTACTGAATCCGGCATCGTGCTCGTGACGCCGGACGCGTTGCGAGGCCAGAAGGCGGAGCACTAGCGCGGGGGCCTGCACACCCGAACCCACGACCGCCACAACCGGAAAACTGCCCATGACGATTCGCGCCCTGCACGTCGCAAGCGAGCTGTATCCCCTCCTGAAAACAGGCGGTCTTGCCGACGTGGCGGGCGCCCTCCCCCCGGCGCTGATCGAGCGCGGCGCGGACGTCCGGGTGCTGCTGCCGGGCTTTCCAGCGGTGATCGCGGGCCTCTCCGATCTGCGCACGGTGGCGCAGTTGGGGCGGCGTTTCGACGCGCCGCACGTGACGCTGGAACAGGGCACGCTGGCCTCCAGCGACCTCGTGGTCTACGTGATCCGCGCCGACAGCCTCTACGATCGCCCCGGCAACCCCTACCTCGACGCCGAACACGTGCCCTACGGCGACAACGCGCAGCGTTTTGCACTGCTCGGCTGGACGGCCGCGCAGCTCGCCCAGCAGTTGGATCCGGCATGGGCGCCGCAGATCGTCCATGCGCACGACTGGCACGCCGGCCTCGCCCCCGCCTATCTGAAAGCCGCCGAGCGCCAGCATGGCAAAGCTTTCGCCCACAGCATATTCACCGTGCATAACCTCGCCTACCAGGGCATCTTCCCGGCGCATCTGTTCGGTCAGCTCGGCCTGCCGGCTGACTTCTTCCATATGCAAGGCATCGAGTTCTATGGACAGTTGTCGTTTCTGAAAGCAGGCCTCTACTACAGCGACCGCATCACGACCGTGAGCCCCACCTATGCCCGCGAAATCCAGACGCTGGCCCAGGGCGGCGGCCTCGACGGGCTCTTGCGCAACCGCACGCATGACCTGTCCGGGATCCTGAACGGCGTCGACTACACCGTCTGGAACCCGGCCACCGACACCCTGCTCGCGGAGCATTACACCGCGTCCCTGCTGTCCGGCAAGCACGCCTGCAAGACGGCCCTGCAAAAGCGCTTCGGCCTCGCCGGCAAAAGCGACGCCCTGCTGTTTGGCGTCGTCAGCCGTCTCACCGAACAAAAGGGCCTCGATCTGCTGCTCGCCGCGCTGCCGGAGATCATCAAGCGCGGCGGGCAACTGGTCGTATTCGGCACGGGCGACGCCGCGCTAGAGAAAGGCTTGCAACGGGTGGCGCATGCGCACCCAGAGTCGGTGGCGGTCGAACTGGGTTTCGACGAAGCGCTGGCGCACGCCATCATCGCCGGCAGCGACGTGGTGGCTGTGCCGTCGCGCTTCGAGCCCTGCGGGCTCACGCAGCTCTATGCGCTGGCGTACGGGTCGCTGCCGCTTGTGCATCGCGTCGGCGGCCTCGCGGATACCGTGGTGGACGCGTCTCTGGAGAATCTTGCCGACGATCTCACGACCGGCTTCGTATTCGAGCGCTTCGAACCGGAGGCGCTTGGCGCCGCGATCCGCCGCGCTTTCGCGCTGTACGCGCGCCACGCCGAGTGGAAAGCCACCCAGCGGCGCGCCATGCACCAGGACTTCGGCTGGGGCGCCTCGGCCGAGCGCTATCTGGCGCTGTACCGCGAACTGGCCTGAGCAGGCGGCCTAAAAGCGGGGTCGCGCCTCACCTCTCCGTGACCGCTCAATGACGGTTCGGCGCAACACTGCGGGGACGGATCATGCCGGCCCGGCGAAAACTCATGTATTGTTGATTAAACAGGCACGCCGCGTGTCGGCGTTGCATTGTTCGAGAGGCCAGCAAAGCCGCGCGAGGGGGTTCGCGCCAGCCTGATTGCATGACGTCCCGGCCGGCGTGCTTTTCGCCGGTGCACACGGTAGTACACAAACAGATCCATCCACCGAAACGGCCACTCACGATCCCTCGCGATCCATGTGGCCATAAGCGACCATTAACGGCGCCTAACGGATAGCGCGGCTGAAGACATTATGAAAAACGTCCTGAGCATTCAGTCACATGTCGTCTTCGGGCACGCGGGCAATAGCGCCGCGGTCTTCCCGATGCGTCGTCTCGGCGTCAACGTCTGGCCGCTCAATACCGTGCAGTTCTCCAATCACACGCAATACGGCCATTGGACCGGCAGCGCCATCGATGCTTCGCAGATGCAGGATCTGGTCGAAGGCATCGGCGCAATCGGGGTGCTGCCGCGCTGCGATGCGGTGCTCTCAGGCTATCTTGGCACGCCCGAGCAGGCGCAGGCCGTGATTGAAATCGTCAAGGCCGTCAAGGCGGCCAATCCGCGCGCCTGGTATTTCTGCGATCCGGTGATGGGGATGGCCACCGGCTGCAAGGTGGAACCAGGTATCCAGGAATTTCTCGTGCGCACCATGCCCGAGGTGTCCGACGGCATGGCGCCGAACCACAGTGAATTGCAGCGCCTGGTCGGGCGGGAGATCGAAACCGTAGAAGAAGCGGTCGCCGCGTGCCGCGAGATCATCCGCCGCGGGCCGAAGATCGTGCTGGTCAAGCACCTGCTCGACCGCAACAGCCCCGCCGACCGCTTCAACATGCTGGTGGTCACGCCGACCGAAGCGTGGATGGGACAACGGCCGCTCTACCCGTTCGCCCGGCAGCCGGTCGGCGTCGGCGATCTGACGAGCGCGGTGTTCGTCGCCCGCAGGCTGCTCGGCGACCCGATCCGGGTGGCCTTCGAACATGCGCTCGCTGCCGTGAATGCGGTTGTCAAGGCGACCTGGCAAGCTGGCCGCTACGAGCTGGAACTGGTCGCCGCGCAGGATGAAATTGCGCAGCCGCGCGAGTGGTTCGACGCTTGGACCATCGATTCGGTATAGCGCCAGCGCAACTCGCTTACAGAGCCGCCTTGGCCCAACCGACAGGTTGCAGCGGCTGCGCCGGCTGCGTGGTCAATGCTTGATGGCCGGCGATCTCAGCCAGGACCTCGGCGCTCGTCAGCCCGGCAGCCTGCGCAATCGACGGTACCACGCTCACCACACCCGCTACGCCCAGCGCGAGCGCAACCAGCGAAAACCACACTCCCTTCATCGTATTTCTCCACATTAATCAGACGAATCTACTGCCCGATACCCTGACCGGAACAGCCGGCGCGAGTTTAACGACCCGTGCGTCCTGGCGCATCCCCCTTAGACCTCAGGATTACCCACATCTCTGTGAGTGAAGAGAGGATTTTCTGCTTGTAAACGAAAGGGGTCGATGTTAACTTCGGTCATCCTGTGCTGCAGTGGTAATCGAGATTGGCCGGCGAAAGCGATACGGACGATTGGGCAGGCACCGAGTTCGGCGAAGCGAATCTGGGCGACGCGCGTCTGTCACGGCGTCTGGTTGCGCTGGCGCGTCGGCTTGCTTTCAGCCCGCAGGAATCGTTTCCGCAATCGCTCAAGCCTGCAGAGCTTAAGGCGGCGTACCGGTTCTTCGACAATGCGCAGATCGATACCGATG
>Ga0302314_10021689_pt1 | contig 10567 bp, 9 predicted proteins | sample III_Palsa_N2_3_FD_200533 | JGI IMG/M metagenome (GOLD analysis project Ga0302314, IMG submission 200533) | Peat permafrost microbial communities from Stordalen Mire near Abisko, Sweden - III_Palsa_N2_3 | ecosystem: Environmental > Terrestrial > Soil > Palsa > Peat permafrost | place: Sweden... | reverse complement strand
CGCCTGGCGATCCTTCTCGGCGGCGTCATGCATGGCCTTCAAGGCGATATTGACGCTGGAACCGCTCGAGCCCAGGCCGGCGGCACTGCGCGCCATGTCGGCGCGATCGGATGCCGCCTGCTTCGCCATGCGCGCCCGTTCCATCTCGCGCTGAGCGCGCTCCAGATCGCCGCGGGCACCCTTCAGCTTCTCGCCCAGGGTCGAATAGGCGTCTTCCAGCTGCGCCACGAAATCATGGGCGTCGCTTGCATCCTTCTTGCCCTGCTCGACCTCGGGCGTCATCTGCTCCAACAGGCCGATCAGCGTGGCCAGGCTCTTTTCCAGCGACGCCTTGCGCGCCGGATCGTCGGTGGCTTCGAGCTGCGCCTGGAGGCTGTCGGCCGCGGTCATGCGCTGATGCAGCAGCGTGTTGGCGGTATCGAGCGACTTCTGGGTCTCGGTAAAGCGGGCACGCGCCTTGGCCACGTTCAGGCCCAGCTCGTCGAGCTTGCCTTCCATGGTCTTGAGCTCGGCCTCCGACGCACCCGTCGGATCCCATTTCACATAGAGCTCGATGCCGCTCTGCACGGCCTGGTCGGCCTTGACGCCCAGCAGATTCTTGAAGAAGGAAAGGCCCATTTGAAATCTCCCGATTGGTCAGGCGAGGGTGAGCGCGGCCGGATTGAGATCGATGCCGGCATGGAGGTCGACCCATGCCTGGTCGCGATCCTCGACGACACCGACCATCACATACTCGGTCTGCGGCGCCGGATCGGCGAGGCCGGTCGGGCGCGCATAGAGCATGGCGCGGGTGTCCATCGAGAGTTTTTCATTGAGGGTGGTCACGGTCGTGTCGAACGCGATCGGCTCGATGCGAGCAAGACCCGGCGACCAGACCCGGTCGTAGAGCTGACCGTCGAGCGTCTGGAACTGCGGCCAGCCGACCAGGCCCTGGTCCTGGTTCAGCCAGACGTCCCAAGTCGCCTCGTCCGGCGGGCTTTCGCGGTCGAGCAGGGTGAAGAACCGGCATTCCTCGACCGTGCCGCTCTCCGACACGGCCAGCTGCAGGAACGCGCCGCTTTCGCCCAGGTGCAGGCGCGTGAGCGAGACCTGGCCGGCCTGCAGCAGCGAGACCGCGGTCACCACCAGCCGCTCGCCGCCGGTCGGGTCTTCGACCTTGGTGGCGCCGGCGGCCAGGATGAACGGCGTCGGGTCCGGCTCCATCACCATGCCGACGCGGAACAGGCTGTGGTGATAGGGGGCGCCACCGAGCTTGTATTTGATCAGGTTGGCGAGCGCCTGGAACGAGGACATCGGGATCGAGCTCCGATCGGGGTTCAGGCGAGGCGTGAGCGGCGGAACAGCATCAGCCCGCCGCCCAGGACCAGCATGCCCAGGAGAAAATACAGCGTCGGATGGCCGCTGCTGGGCGACGGCGCCGCGACCGCATGCTCCGAGGCCAACACCAGGTCGGGCTTGGCGTCGGGCGGCAGATAGTTCGGGTCGCGTGGCTGGCCTTCCAGCGTCTGGGTCCGGGCGTCGAGATCGGCCAGCTTCTGCTTCAGATCGGCATCGTCGGCCGACAGCCGGTCGGCTTCGCGCCGCCAATCCTGATAGCCCGGGTCGTTCTGGTGATCGTAAAACCAGGCGGCATGGCTGGCGTTGCTGACCGAATCCAGCATGAACCAGAGGAACATCGCGTCCCACATGCCGAACGACGGGTAGGAGCGATAGACATAGACCGGCGGGCCCCAGCCCATGCCGCCATACCAGCTGCTGCGGCTCGAATACCAGCTGTCATAGCTGCTGTAATGGCCGGCATAGCCCTGGAAGGCGGGCGTGACCGGGGCGGCCGGCGGGGCAGAGCGGGCATAGGCCGCGCGTTCCTGCTGGGCCGAGTAGTTCTTGAGCGCGCTGCCGGAGGTCTGGCGCGACAATGCTGCGTCGCTGCCGGACTGCGCGCGCGGGGCCGCGGCCGGTGCGGTCGACTGGCCGGGCAGGGCATAGCCCTTCGACGAGGTGCCGCTGCCGGTGCTGGGCGTCGATGGGGCGGCAGGAGCGGGCGCCGGCGTTGGTGCTGGGGCCGGACGGCTGTAGCCGTTGCTGCTGCGCGACGACGAGGCGGTGGCCTTGGCGTCGGCGGCGGCCGGGTTCAGGACCAGAAAGACCGACATCATCAGGACGACGGCCGCGTTCACCCATTTGCGCATAAGCGTAGCTCGATGCCTCGTGTTCAGGTCGACTCGTGTGCAGATCGCCGGGCCGCGGTACAGGGCGACCGAGATATAGCGACGCGGGGGCGGGACGCAAGGCCTGATCGGCGAGGGCGCTTCCCTGCCCGGGTCCGTCGATGCTATGTCGCTCGCCATGGATGACGAAGACCAGGATATCGCCGCCCGTCTGTTCGTGACCGTGCCGCTCGCGGCTGGGCTGGCGGTGCCGCTCGATGCCGACCAGGCGCATTATCTGCGCGCCGTGCTGCGGCTGGCCCCTGGCGAAGCCTTGAGCCTGTTCAACGGCAGCCAAGGCGAATGGCGTGGCCGCATCGTCGAGCTGGGTAAGAACAAGGGCCTGGTCGCGCTCGAAGCGCAGACAAGGCCGCAGGATGCCCCGCGCGACCTCTGGCTGGCCTTCGCCCCGGTCAAGCGCGCCCGCATCGATTATATCGCCGAAAAAGCGACGGAGCTGGGCGTCAGCCGCCTGCTGCCGATCATGACCCGGCGCACCAATGTCGGCCGGGTCAATGTCGACCGGTTGCAGGCGAACGCGCGCGAGGCGGCGGAGCAGACCGAACGGCTGAGCGTGCCCATCGTGGACGCGCCGCAGCCGCTCGACCGGTTCCTCGACCGGTTCCCGGCCGGCCGCCGGCTGATGGTGTGCGACGAGACCGGCCAGGCGCCGTCGATCGCGACCGTGCTGGCCGATCCGGCGGCGGCTTCCGCCGATTGGGCCATCCTGATCGGGCCGGAGGGCGGCTTCGCGCCTGAAGAACTCGACCTGCTGCGCAAACTCACCTTCGTCACCGCCGTCGGCCTGGGTCCGCGGGTGCTGCGCGCCGATACGGCGGCGCTGGCATCGCTCGCTGTGTTCCAGGCGCTCGCCGGCGATTGGAATAGCGCGCGCGGTGCTCTTCCATCGGCCGCCGCCATCCCCATTTGATCCATTCCCGCCCGTGCCGACGGGTCGCATCTTTCGTTTGAGGCCCCGACCGTCCATGTCCGCCCCCCCGAGTACTAGCGGCGTCCCGATCGCCAGCAAGACCCAGCTGGTCGAGTATATTGCCGAAGGTTCCAAGCCCGAGGCCGCCTGGCGCATCGGCACCGAACACGAGAAATTCGTGTTCCGTCTGGCCGACCATTATCCGGTCGGCTACGACGGCCCGCAGGGTATCCGCGCGCTGCTGGAGGGCATGCAGCGCTTCGGCTGGGAGGCGGTCTACGAGAACGACCGGCCGGTAGCCCTGCTGCAGGGGCTCTGTTCGATCACGCTCGAGCCCGGCGGCCAGTTCGAACTGTCCGGCGCGCCGCTGGAGACGGTCCACGAGACCTGCGTCGAGGTGCATACCCACCTGCGACAGGTGCGCGAAGTGGCGAGCGAGCTCGGCATCGGCATGATCGGCCTCGGATTCGAGCCGAAATGGACCCGCGCCGACATGCAGCTGATGCCCAAGGCGCGCAGCGACATCATGCGGCGCTATATGCCCAAGGTCGGCAGCCTCGGCCTCGACATGATGCACCGGACCTGCACGGTCCAGGTCAATCTCGACTTCTCGTCCGAAGCCGACATGGTGAAGAAGTTCCGCGCCAGCCTGGCCTTGCAGCCGGTCGCGACGGCTCTGTTCGCCAATTCACCCTTCTCCGAGGGCAAGCCGAACGGTTTCCTGTCCTATCGCAGCAACGTCTGGACCGATACCGACAACAACCGTTCCGGCATGCTGCCGTTCGTGTTCGAACAGGGCTTCGGCTTCGAGCGCTATGTCGACTATCTGCTCGATGTGCCGATGTACTTCGTCTATCGCGACGGCAAATACATCGATGCCGCCGGCCAGTCGTTCCGGGATTTCATGGCCGGCAGGCTGCCGGCGCTGCCGGGCGAACTGCCGCATATGGGCGATTGGTCGGATCATCTGACCACCGCATTTCCCGAAGTGCGCCTGAAGAAATTTCTGGAGATGCGCGGCGCCGACGGCGGTCCCTGGCGCCGGCTGTGCGCGCTGCCCGCGCTCTGGGTCGGCTTGCTCTATGACGCCCAGGCGCTCGATGCCGCGTCCGAGCTGGTCAAGGACTGGTCGGTCGAGGAAATCAGCCAACTGCGGTCGGCGGTACCGCGCCATGGCCTGGCCGTGCCGTTCCGGGACCGGACCGTGCGCGAAGTGGCGCTCGACATGCTGGCGATCGCGCGTGGGGGCCTGCATCGCCGCGCCCGGCGCAACAATGTCGGCGACGACGAGGGCTTCTTCCTGGACACTTTGTTCCAGATCGCCGGTTCCGGCCGCACCCCGGCCGAGGAACTGCTGTCGGACTACCAGACCAAGTGGAACCGCTCGGTCGATCCGGTCTTTACGGATTACGCCTACTAGGAGAAGTCCTAATCGCCCAGGGCGTGCAGCACCAGCTCGCGCCGGTGCGGGCGGCGGCGGTGTTCGAAGACATAGATGCCCTGCCAGGTGCCCAGCACCATCCGGCCGCGTTCGAACGGGATCGACAGGTGCGTCTGGGTCAGTGCCGCCCGCACATGGGCCGGCATGTCGTCGGGCCCTTCGGCGGTATGGACGTAGAGCGGATCGCCTTCCGGCACCAGTCGGCGGAAATAGGCGATCAGATCGCGCTGCACGTCCGGATCGGCATTTTCCTGGATGAGCAGCGAAGCCGAGGTGTGGCGGCAGAAGATCGTCAGCAGCCCGTCGGCCAGGCCCTGCTGGTCCAACCAGCGGGCGATCCGGTCGGTGACGTCGGTCAGGTCGCCGCCGGCGGTCTCGACGGTGAGCCGCCCCAGCGCCTGCCTCATGGCGCCGGCGGCTGATCCACGGCCTGGACGAAGCCCATCCAGCGGCCGTCCGGCCCCAGGCAGGTCTCGCCGGTCGCGGGATCGGTCAGGATCACGCCGCCGAAGCGCCATAGCTTGCGCCAGGTATCGATGTCGGACAGGCCCTTGTCATGGATGCGTCCCTGCAGCCGGCGCTCGACATAGCGCTGGCCCAGGGTTTGATAGATGAGGAAGCCGGCGACGGCGCTGGCGATGCCGGCATAGGTGCCCTCGAACCACCAGATCGCGACGATGATCGGCACGATGGTATAGACCCAGAGATTGCCGTCGGCTTCGAGGCCGAGCGGGAAATCCATGTGCGCCAGCTTCTTGCGGTTGACCTTGACGGTGATCCGACCCGTTTCCTGCAGGTCGCGCAGTCGCGCGAGCAACTGGCGCTCGTCCGGGTCGGACGGCAGAGGGGCGGCCGGCGCCGCCTTTTCGGGCGGCGGCGGCGGAACGGGATGGAACGTGATCATGGTCGCCTCTCCAACCATGTTTTGGCCGATGCGGCAAGGGCCATCGCTAACTGGGCTTGGGCGCCGACGGGTTGCTGAGCGCGGTCAGCACATGGTCGCGCCAGGCGCCGTCGATATAGAGATAGTCGCGGGCGATGCCCTCCGGCGCAAACCCCAGCCGGCGGGCGAGCCCGGCGCTGCGCTCGTTCGACGGCATGTAGTTCAGCATGATGCGATGCAGCTTCATCACCTCGAACATATGGCGGATCGACGCTTCCAGCGCCTCGCGCATCAGGCCGCGGCCTTCCAGGCGATAATCCAGCGCATAGCCGAGGTAGCAGGCCTGGAACGGCCCGCGGAAGATTTGCGTGAAATTCACCACGCCCAGGACCGGGCCCGCCAGATTGCGTTCGGGAAACAGCATGAAGCGCAGCGCCGTGCCGGCGCGTTCGTCGGCGGCGAATTGGTCGAGCCGGCGGCGCCAATTGGCGACCGACAGGTCCTCGCTGCCACGCGGGCCGGTCCAGCGCGCGACATGGTCCCAATTTTCGCGCTGATAGGCCACGATCCGCGGTGCCGCTTCCAAGGGTGCCAGCGTCAGGGTCAGGCGGGGCGTCTCGAGACGGGTCAGCGGTTGCGGTGCCGCTGGGGACGCGGTCATGAAACCCGGCCGAGCCGCGCCACGGTCCAGCGTTTCGGCCGGGCCCAGCCCTGTTCCGGCGGCATGCCCGACAGCGACATCCAGCGCGAGCGGTGCCAGGCGGTCGCCGACACCTCGATGCGCATCAGCCCGCCGGTCGGCGGGCCGTCCAGGCCGAGCGCTGCCCAGGGCAGCAGGCTTTCCGACGTGATGCGGGGCTGATCGGCGCCGAAATAACTGGTGAGCGCGCCCGAGACCGGCCGGCATTGCGGCGAGGGGTCGGCCGGCACCGCGGCGATGCCGGCGCACAGCAGCGCCGTCATCGGCGGATGGTCCTTCACCTTGGTCTTGGGCGGAATGAAATAGAGCGTGAAATGCTTGGCGCCGCCGCCGGCATCGACACCCAGTTCGATCCGATAGGCCTCGGCCAGCGGAAAACCGCCGTCATAAGCCAAGAGATCCAGGTCGTAATAATCCTGGCCAATGGAGGCGAGTGCCAAGCCGTCGCGGTTCCAGGCCAGATAGGCCTCGCCGAACGGCACCTCGCCGGGGGCGGCGATCAGTGCCGGCAACAGGGCCGCCTGCTTCGGCCAATCCGCGAGTGTGCGGTCGCCGACCGCGATCTCGGCATAGGGGATCGAGATTTCCCTGCGGTCGTTCTGGCGGGCCAGGTCCGGTCCGGCCGCGGCATGCAGCGTTGGCAGTTGCTTGTTGATCGCCGAGACGGCGGTCAGCAGCCGCTCGTAGGGCCGATTGTCGATATCGACCAGGCCGAAATCATAATCCTCGCCATCGGCCCGGCCGCCCTTCGGATGGTCGGCATATTGGAACCAATGCATGCCGACCAGGTCGGGAATATGGGCGAACTGGCCGATCGCGGTCGCGGCCCCCTTGGCGCGCTGCGCCTGGGTCTCGACCGTCATCAGATGGCCGTTGTTCTTGTTGCCGGTGCGGTTCTCGTTCGCGGCGTAGAACCATTCGGATACCAGCACCGGCTTGCCGCCGGAGAGCTGATGCAGCCCGTCGAAGAAATAGCGCGCGACCCAGCCGTCCTGGCTGTCGACATTGTAGTTCGTCGCGATCGCATCGACATGGCGCGCCTCGGCGCGGATCGCGATCGGGTCGTAATAGATCGGCAGCCGATCGCCGAAGATCAGCGCCTCAGGGTCGGCGGCGCGGATCGATTGTTCGGTGAGCGCGTAATAATGCTCGGCCAGGATGCCGGTCCAGGCGCGCACCGCCTGGATGCCGTTGCCGCCGGGGCGAAGCTTGGTGATCTCTTCGGTCGCCAGGAGTCCCGACCAGTCGCCGACGCCGGCGGGCGGCTGGAAATCGGCGGCGAAGCGCTGCCAGTCGTTGCCGTAGAATTGCTCCAGGGCCGCGACCCAGCGCTGCTTGGTGAAATTCGACGCAGGCGCCTTGCTGTAGAACACGAACAGCGCGCCGTTCCACCATCCGACCTCGTTGTCGGTGAAATAGCCGATGCGGTAGGGGCTGTCCTTATAAGGGGCGACCAGCGTGACCGCCTCGGCGCGCATCGCCGCTGCCGTCGCCGGATCGAACGGGTCGAACCAGTGGAAGCGGCTCAGGCGCCCCAGCTCCAGGTCGGGGATCTGCGGCAGTTTCAATTGGTCGGGCGGCAGCGACCAGCCGCCGGCGGAATTGAAGCCCCAGGCATGGATGCGCGCCGTGGTCTCGCCGACCCAGTCGGCCAAGGTCGGGGCGAAGGCGGTCCAGCTGTACCAGGTCCGATCATCGGCGACCCGCTGCGGCGCGCCGCCGTCGAGCACATTGACCCCGGCCGAAAAGAAGCGCTCGCCGCATGGCGTCACCAGCCAGGCCGTCCCCTGGTCGCGCGTGACGCTCCAATGGCTGGTCGGCGCCTGGGCCAGATCGCAGGTTTCGGCTGCGGCGGGACCGGCGAGGGTCAGGCCCAGGCCCAGCAGGGCCGCAAGATTCGGAAACGATCGCATCGACGCTCTTAGGGGATCGAGGGTTCGGGTCAGGAGGCCGTGCCGCCGACGGTCAGCCCGTCCATGCGCAGGGTCGGTTGGCCGACGCCGACCGGCACGCCCTGGCCGTCCTTGCCGCAGGTGCCGACGCCGTCGTCCAGCTTCATGTCGTTGCCGATCATGGTGATCTTGTTGAGCGCCTCCGGACCGTTGCCGATCAGCGTGGCGCCCTTGACCGGCCGGGTGATCTTGCCGTCCTCGATCAGATAGGCCTCCGAGGCCGAGAACACGAACTTGCCGTTGGTGATATCGACCTGGCCGCCGCCGAAATTCGCGGCATAGAGCCCGTGCTTGACCGATTTCAGGATCTCATCGGGCGAATGGCTGCCGTTCAGCATCACCGTATTGGTCATGCGCGGCATCGGGTGATGGGCATAGCTCTGGCGCCGGCCGTTGCCGGTCGCCGGCACGCCCATCAGCCGGGCGTTCATGCGGTCCTGCATATAGCCTTTCAGGATGCCGTCCTCGATCAGCACGGTCCGGCTCGACGGCGTGCCCTCGTCATCGACGGTGATCGAGCCGCGCCGGTTCGGGATGGTGCCGTCGTCGACGACGGTGACGCCGGGCGAGGCCACGCGCTCGCCGACCCGGCCGGAGAAGATCGACAGGCCCTTGCGGTTGAAATCGCCTTCCAGCCCATGGCCGACCGCCTCGTGCAGCATGATGCCGGGCCAGCCGGAGCCCAGCACCACGGTCATCTCGCCGGCCGGGGCCGGGACCGAGTCGAGATTGACCAGCGCGCCGCGCAAGGCCTCGTCGACCTGGGCCTGCCATTGGCGGGGGTCGAGATAGAGGTCGTAAGCGGTACGGCCGCCGGCGCCGCACGAACCGGTTTCCATCCGGTCGCCGTCGCCGACCACGACCGAGACGTTGAGCCGAACCAGCGGCCGGATATCGCCGACGCGTACGCCGTCGGCGCGCAGGATCTGCACCGCACTCCATTCGCCCATCAGCGAGCACATGACCTGGCGCACGCGCGGATCCTTGGACCGGGCGTAGGCGTCGATCTGGGCGAGCAGGGCGACCTTGGTCTCGAACGGCACGGCCGACAGCGGGTTGAGGTCGGTATAAAGCGCCTGGTTGGTGCCGCGCGGCGGCTCGGCCAGGGTGCCGCCGCGGCCGGTCTTGACTGCGCCGACCGTGTCGCCGGCCCGCTTGATCGCGGCCTCGCTCAATTCGCCGGAGTGGGCAAAGCCGGTGGCATCGCCGGAAATCGCGCGGAGGCCGAAGCCCTGGGCGGTGTCGAAGCTGGCGCTCTTCAGCTTGCCGTCGTCGAACGACAGCGCCTCCGACTGGCTGTATTCCAGGAACAGCTCGCCGTCGTCCATGCCGTCGAGCGCGTTGCCCACCAGCTTTTCGACGCGGTCGGGATCCATGCCGGTGCGCTCGAAAAACAGCGAATCGGTCGCGGTGAGATCGGTCATGGACGGCAACTCCGGGCAGGCGTACGTCAAGCATACGAAAGAGTGACAAAAAGCTATGATAGAGCGATGGTTCTCCCTCGGGAACTGCGGAAATGCCGCGCCCGTGCCGTATCGTTGCCACAGTCATGCGAAAGCAAGGCTCGTGCGACAGTTCTGGGTGTTGTGAGCCGCGGGGGAGTTGCGGTAGGGTGCCGGCCATTCCTTGAATTGGCCTCATCCCATTTGAGTTGAAATGCCTGGCGGAAATTATCGGCGGGCGATTTTTCGGGTTTGATGGCCGGAGCACCTATTTGGCAGGCAGGAAGAATATGAAGCGAACCGTCGGGCGGGTACTCCTGAGTTTCGCGGCACTGGTCGCCCTCGCGCTTTTCTCAAGCGCGGCAATGGCCGACCAGCCGCATGATTGGCAGATCGGGTTCCAGGAAATGGTGACCCCGGTCGGCGACAAGCTGGAGTCGCTGCACATCCTGCTGATGTGGATCATCACGGCCATCACCTTGTTCGTGGCGGCGCTGTTGCTCTATGTCGCCTACCGCTTCCGGGCCTCGAAGAACCCGGTGGCGTCGAAGACCTCGCACAATACGATCATCGAGATCGCCTGGACGGTCATTCCGATCCTGATCCTGGTCGTGATTGCCTTCCCGTCGTTCAAGCTCTTGTATTTCCAGGAGCGCGTGCCGGAATCGCCGATCACGCTCAAGGTTACGGGCCTGCAGTGGTACTGGCACTATGCCTATCCGGAGAACGGCGACTTCGGCTTCGACAGCTACGGCATCGACGAGAAGGACCTGAAGCCCGGCCAGCTGCGTCTCCTGGACGTGGATAACGAGGTCGTGCTGCCGGTCAACACGAACGTCCGCGTGCAGATCGCCGGCAACGACGTGATGCACAGCTGGTTCGTACCGTCGCTCGCCGTGCAGAAATATGCCGTCGTCGGCCACCTGAACGAGGTCTGGCTGAACGTCGAGAAGGAAGGCACCTACTACGGCGAATGCAACCAGATCTGCGGCGTGAACCATTCGGACATGC
>Ga0302314_10021686_pt1 | contig 10568 bp, 8 predicted proteins | sample III_Palsa_N2_3_FD_200533 | JGI IMG/M metagenome (GOLD analysis project Ga0302314, IMG submission 200533) | Peat permafrost microbial communities from Stordalen Mire near Abisko, Sweden - III_Palsa_N2_3 | ecosystem: Environmental > Terrestrial > Soil > Palsa > Peat permafrost | place: Sweden... | reverse complement strand
GCCCGTCTGCCAAAGCCGACGGGCGGCTCGGTTCCTGGCGCCTTGGGCCGCCCACCCACCGCATCTACGGTGTTTAACGGTGAGCAAGGGTCCGCCGAGGGGTCCCCACATCATCGAAACACATCCTCCGCCCGCCCCCGGACACACGCTGACGCTTCCGCCACGGCCGCCTTCAACTCGCCGCCGAACCGTCGCACAATGCCGGCATGAGCATTCATAGGCAGCGGACGTCATGGACCTGATCATCAAGAACGGAGAGATCGTCGACGGAACCGGCGCGCCGAAGTTCCGCGGCGATGTCGGCGTGAAGGATGGCCGGATCGCTGCGGTCGGCAAGGTCGAAGGCGCCGCCAGGCGCACGATCGACGCCGAGGGCGCCATCGTCACGCCCGGCTTCGTCGACATTCACACCCACTATGACGGCCAGGTCTCCTGGGATGCGCTGCTCGCGCCGTCCTCGATCAACGGCGTCACCTCGACCGCGATGGGGAACTGCGGCGTCGGCTTCGCGCCGGCGCGGGCCGACAAGCACGATTTCCTGATCCGCCTGCTGGAGGGCGTGGAAGACATCCCCGGCACGGCGCTGCATGAGGGCCTCGCCTGGGATTGGGAGAGCTTTCCGGACTATCTCGACGCCCTTTCGCGCCGCGCCTACGCCATCGATATCGGCGCGCATATGCCGCACGCGCCGCTCCGCTCCTATGTGATGGGCGATCGCGGCGCCGACCACACCGCCGCGCCGACCGCCGAAGAGATCGAGCGTATGCGGCGCCTGACGCGCGAGGCGCTCGAGGTCGGCGCGCTCGGATTCTCCACTACACGCACAGTCTTCCACCGCAGCCGCGACGGCCAGAATGTCGGCACACTGACGGCGTCGGAGGAGGAGCTCCTCGGCGTCACCATCGCGCTCAAACAGGCGGGCAAGGGCGTCATCCAGCTCATCTCCGACGCCTATCTCACCGATGACGACGAGTTCGCCGCGCGCGAGCTTCGCCTCATCCGTTCGATCACCGAGCATACGGGCCGCAAGCTCTCCTTCACGGTTCAGCAGAACAACGACGCGCCCGACCGCTGGCGCCACATCTTCAAGGAGATCGCGGCGATGCGCGAGGCCGGCCTCGACGTCAGCGCCCAGGTCGCCTCGCGCTCCATCGGCGCGATCCTCTCCTTCGCCGCGACCTTAAATCCGTTCATCGCCTGCCCGACCTACCGCAAGATCGCCGCTGCGCTCCAGGGCGAGGCGCTGATCGCCGAACTGAAGACGCCCGAGGTGAAGACGCACATCCTTGCCGAGCACGCGCAGGTGAACCTCACCGGCAACGGCGGCGCCATCACCAAGGGCTACGCGTGCATGTTCCGCATGGCCGACCCGGTCGACTACGAGCCGGCCGCCGACACCTCGCTTCAGGCCGAAGCCGACCGCCTCGGCCGCGACGTGCACGACTATGTCTACGATACGCTGCTGGAGGAGAATGGCCGGCGGCTCGTCTACCTGCCGTTGAACAACTACTTCTACGGCAATCTCGACGACGTGCACGCCATGATGACCGGGCCGTACTCGCTCTACGGCCTCTCCGACGGCGGCGCGCATTGCGGCTCGATCTGCGACGGCTCCTTCCCGACGACGACGATCGCGCTCTGGTCCAGAGGCTCGAAATCCGGGCACGCCATGCCGCTCGAGTCGCTGGTTCACGGCTATACCCAGCGCAATGCGCAACATGTCGGCTGGCGCGACCGCGGCGCGGTGAAGGTCGGCCAGCTAGCCGACCTCAACATCATCGATCTGGGCAAGCTCTCGTTGAGCCCGCCGCGGATCGTGCAGGACCTGCCCGCCGGCGGCACGCGCCTGATGCAGACCCCCAGGGGCTATCGCCAGACGATCAAGTCGGGCGTCGTGACTTTCGAGGACGGCAAATGGACCGGCGAAACGCCCGGCAAACTCGTGCGCGGCGAACAGGTGGCGTAACCACCGCCCCCGGCGATGTCGGAACGCCGTCCATACGGCTTCGCACCTTCGCCCGACAATAGAGCAAGCAGAACGGCCCCCGTGGCCTGTGATTTGAAGGTTCGGCGGGCGCCTGAGAGTCAGGGGTAACGAGAATCCGCAAGGTGACCCTGGTTTGGTTCGCGCGCGGCCTGGGTTAGGAACGACTTCACGCGGTCCTTGTACTTGCGGCTCACCGGCGCGGTGGACCCGTCGCTGAGCGTGAGCCGCAGGCGCCGCGGATCCACGGCGGAGATCTCGCGCACGCGCGCCATGTTCACCAGGAAGCGCCGGTGGACGCGCATGAAGCTCGAAGGCTGCAGGGCCGCCTCCACCGCCGCCAGCGTCGATCGCTGCAGGAACACGCGGCCCTCCACCCGGATGCTGATATAGTTGTCCTCCGAAGCGACCAGGATGATCGCGTCCGCGTCGAGCAGGAGGGTGCGCTCGCCGGTTTGCACGGCGAGTTTCGTCCCCCCGCGCACGAGCCGCGCCGCCTCGAGGGTGGCCTTCGCCCGGCGCAAGGCCTTGGTGAAGCGCGCCTCGTCGAACGGCTTGAGCAGGTAGTCGCAGGCCTGCAGTTCGAACGCCTTGACCGCAGGCCAGGCGTAGGCGGTGGTGAAAATGGTCACCGGCGCCTGGTCAGGGGGTAAGGAGTCCAGCAGGTCAGGGCCGGAGAGTCCCGGCATCTGCACGTCGAGGAACAGAATTTCGGGCCTGCATCGGGCGATCTCCGCCTTCGCCTCGACGCCATTGGCGCACTGGCGGATCTCACCGACGCCGCCGTCGCCGAGCAGCAGTCGGTGCAGGAACCGGCGCGCGAGCGGCTCGTCGTCGACGATGAGCACCCGGGGCCGCATCGCCGCCGCCTGTAGCTCAGCCGTCCGCATCAGCCAGCTCCCGCATCGGCATCTGGAGGGTCGCCTCGAACGATCCGGGCGTGGGCGCCTCGCACCGCAGCGATGCGGCGTCACCGTACATCCGGCGCAGGCGCGCGTGAGTGTTGTGCAGGCCAAGCCCCCCGCCGCCCGGCGCTGACCTCGGCCTCGCCGGGTCGGCGCCCGGTTCGCAATTGCGCAGGCTGATCACCAGGTTGCCGCCCCGGCTCGCCGCCTCGACCGCCAGGTCGACGCGGCCCATGGCAGGGGCGACGCCGTGGCGGACGGCGTTTTCGATGAGCGGCTGCAGGATGAGGGTAGGCGTCTCCGCGCCCAGGACCTCGGGTGCGACCTCGATCGTGATCCGCATCCGGTCGCCGAAGCGAACCTTCTCGATGTCCAGGTAGAGTTCGGCGAACCTCAATTCGTCCTCGAAGCGGACGGTCTGGACCGCGCCGCGCTCCAGGGTCGCGCGCAGGAAATCGCCCAGGCGCGAGACCATGGTGAGCGCCTGGGCCGGGGATTCGTAGATCAGCGCCGAGATGGAATGCAGGGTGTTGAACAGGAAGTGCGGCTGGATCTGCATCCGGAGGGTTTGCAACTGCGCCTCGGCCAGCTGGCGTTGCAGCTCGTCGAATCGATGCGCTTCCAGGCGCGCCTGGCGATGGGCGGCGTCGGTCGCGAAGACGAACAGCACCACGCCGTAGGTGACCGTCCCGGTCAGGGACCGGTAGATGAAGTTGTCCTTCAAAGCCACGGCGAGGGAAGGATAGCGAAGGTGGGCGTCGGGGTCGAGCAAACGGTCCGTCGATATGAAGATCAAGGCGTGCGCCATGGCCAGGACGATCGCCGCGACCAGATGGATCGACAGGTTGCGGACAACCTCTTCTCCCCGGACCGGGATCGCCTTCGACAGAAAGAACACCAGCGGGGACAGCAGGAACCACAGGAAGTAGGTGTCGCCGTACCAGATCGCCTCCGACACCCAGGAGGGGCCGCCCGGCTCGGCCTCGGGCAACCAGGACGCGAAGAAGGCCAGCGCCACGAACGACCACGCGCCGGCCATCGCCAGGAAAAGGCCGATCGACCAGCGCCGCCCGCCCGCCGGCGTGTCGGGCCGGGTCTGGGCGCGCCGACCTGTCTGGAGGCGAGCCAGCGGCATAACGGCGGCGAGGTCCCTGGACGCGGCGGGCTGCGAAGCGCGAGCCCCACGGCGCAGTGAATCAGCCCAGTTCACGGCTTGCAACCCCGTCGAACCCTGGCTCAACCAAAGGTCTTACGGATCCGGATATAGGAGACCAGGCCGAACCTGTGCTCCTGGAAGTCGGTGAAATCGAGCGGGTCGAGGCTCCGAGGACCGTCGTAGACCTGCCGCGTGATGGAGTAGGCGCCGCGGTTGGCGTTGTCCAGCTCCATGCGCAGGGAGAGATCGGGCCTCGGCTTGTATTCGACGAACACCGTGTCCCAGTTGGCCATCCGGTCGGTGTCGATCTCATCGAAATAATAGTAGCGTTGGCTGTAGCCGAAGTAGGTGTCGACACCCCAGTTCAGCTTCCATTTTGGCAGATCCTGGCTGAAGTGGAGCTCGGCGTCGACCGGATGCTCGCCCGATATGGGCCGACCGTCACCCGTGGTGGGATCGGTGACCCGCGAGGCGCGCCAGGTTCCTGATCCCCGGATCGTCGCGCCCGCGATCCCGAAGCGGGCGAGCGGCAGGTTGAACGAAGCCGCCAGGTCGTTCTCGCTCCCGCCGCCGATATTGCCGGGCTCGTTGAGGACGCCGGAGGACGTGACCACCGGCAGCTGGTCGATCACGTCCTGAAGCGCAAGGCGCCGCACCGTCAGCGAGACCACCGCGTCCTTCCAGAAATGCCGGTCCCACGCCGCCTCGAAGGCCCAGTCGGTTTGCGGGACGAGGTTGGGGTTTCCAGGAAACACGCCGGGCCCGTTCAGCGTGGCGGTGGCGGCGAAGTAGTTGAAGTTGAGCTGGCCCACCTCGCGCTCGACCCGCACCCGCGCCTGATCGTCGGCGTCCGGCGACCAGGTCAAGACCAGACGCGGCTTGGGATAGACCAGGGTCTTGTTCAACACCACGTCGCCCGAGGAGCTGATGGTGGACGCCTCGGCCCGCAACCCCGCCTCTAGCGTGAGCTTCGGTGTGGATCGCCAGGTCGCAGTGGTGAACGCCTCGCCGCGATCCTCGCGGATCCGCACGTTGGCCGCGGGGAGGGCGACCGGCGCGCCGTTATCGGTGAACAAAGTGCTGGTCTTCAGCCAGTTGAAGGCGAACTCGCCGCCAGCGTCGACGGTCAGGGCCGAGACGGGTCGCCAGTGCAGTATGCCGCGCGCGATGCTCTCGCCGCCGGTCTCGCCGACGCGGAAGACCTGGTCGTCGCTGGTGATGTCGAAGACCGAGTCGTAGCTCGTCCGGTTGAGATGCTGCAGCCCGACGACCTCCAGCGACAACCCGCGCGCGAGGTCGCGCGTGTAGTGCAGGCCGAGCTCCCCGTCGGTCTGGTCCTGGCGCACGCGCTCGACCTCCGGGCCGGCCACTTTGAAGTCGTCCTGGTTCAGGAGGCGGTAGGGCTGGTCTTCCAGCGTCAGGTTCACGCGCACCTTGCCGCCGAAGAGCGGGGCCTCGTAGGCGGCCGTGGCGATGCTCTGGCCGTTGGGCGCGCTGTTGTGCATCGAGGAGGCGTCCAGCAGCCTGCCGTCCGGGGCAAGGATGTCGTGCGGCCCGCTCCCTTGCGTGTTGTCGTGATAGTCGGCCAGGACGAGCGCGGCCTCGAAGGTGCGGTTGGCGCCGCGCCAGGTCCCCTGGAGCCGGACCCCCGGGTCGACCGGCACATCCTCCGGCTTGTACTGGCTGTAGACGGCGACGCCGCTGAAACCCTTGGCCTTGCCGCGGATGACGTTGGCCACCACCGTCTTGCCCAGCATGTCGATGCCGGGCGCCCCGCCGCGGATCAGGTCGATGCGCTCGATCTGGGCGACCGGGATGCGCTGCAGCACGCTGATCAGGTCGTCGGTCTTGCTGGCCGGTCGCTGGCCGTCGATCAGCACATTGCCCACGGCGCCCGCGAAGCCGCGCACGGCGCTGCCGTCGTCGAGCACGAAGCCCGGGATGCGCAGGACCATGTCGTAGGCCGTCTCCAGCCCCATCGACGCGAAGTACGAGGCCGGGTAGCGGATCAAACCGTGGGAGGCCTCAACCGACACGGCTGGCGGAGGGGAGGAGGTGGTTTGCGCGGCGAGCGCCGCCGGCGCGGCGAGGAACAGGGCGGCGAACTTCGCCAATCTGGCCAGCTTGGCCACGGGGCAGGTCGCGTTGGTTCGGCCCGGCATTCGCGTCTCCCGTTGCGCTCTCGCGATCGGGAAGAAACGGGATCGGACTACAAACGAATTGTGGCCAGGGGGCCGTTTTCAGTGGCCAATGGCCCAGGCGCTCGGTCTTCCTCACGATGAGGCGTGTTTCAGGAGCTGGGCACGGGGCGGTTCGCGGCCCTGGGCGAACCTTATTCGGGCGGTGGCTCCCACAATTCCACCGGATTTCCTTCTGGATCGTGGGTACGGGCAAACTTGCCCGTCTCAGGCGTGTCCCAATCCGGGTTCGTGGTGACCGCTATCCCGGCGTCGCGCAGCGCCGAAAGCAGCTTATCCAGCTCAGTGACCCGAAAGTTGATCATCCACTGCTTGCCCGCAGGGAAATGGTCCGTGTCCCGTGGGAAGGGCATGAACAGGGTCGGGCCGGACTGCTGCACCCAGGGAGATGCGTAATCGACGACCACGCCCAGGTGCTTTCGATACCACTCTTGCAGGGCTTCAGGATCGTCTGCTCGGAAGAAGACGCCGCCAATACCCACCACAGACATGACGGCCTCCCGCTCTGCATCGAGGCGTAGCCTCTGCAAACCCTGGAGACAAGCGCCGTATCCCACGCAGTATCGACCTTGAACCGAAGTCGCCTGCGGCTCAGGCGATCTGCGGGCGCGCCATGAGGGGCTGGAGCCGAAACGCCGTTGCCGATAATGGCGCCGAGATTGGTTAGTCCGCCCGATCCGGTAACATCGACCCCATGTCGCCTTCAATGTGCCCGGGAGTGTGCACCAAGCCGCCCCTGTTGGTGATGCAGGCGTTGCCATAAACGCAAATCCCCGAAGATCCCGGATCGACATTGATCTTCCCGGATCCCAGCCGACCGAGATCACCGCCGGTCGCCGAGGCCGCGCAGGCCCTCGCCCAGCAGGCTGAAGCCGAGGACGGCCAAGGTGATGGCGAGGCCCGGGAACAGCGAGGGGAGCAGGTAGGCGCCGACGTAATTGCGTCCGTCGCTCATCATCGCGCCCCACTCGGGCGCCGGGGGCTGAACGCCGAGGCCGAGGAACGACAGGCTGGCGGCCATGAGGATCACCGAGCCGGCGGAGACCGTGCACTGCACCAGGATGGGGCCGGCGGCGTTGGGCAGGATGTGGCGGAACATGATCCGCGGCAGGCCGGCGCCCATGGCGACGGCGGCCTCGACGTAGTCGGCCTTGCGCAGGGCCACGGCCTGGTTGCGCGCCAGCCGCGCGTACACCGGGATCGAGAAGAGGGAGATCGCCAGCAGGACGTTGACCAGTCCCGGCCCCAGCAGACTGACGACGAGCAGAGCCAGCACCAGGCCCGGGAAGGCGAACAGCACGTCCATCAGCCACATCAGCACCTGGTCGGCGAGCCCGCCGGCGACACCGGCGGCCAGCCCCAGCAGGGTTCCGATCGAGGCCGCGAGCGCGATGCAGGCGCCGGCCTCCAGCAGCGAGTAGCGCGCGCCGTAGATCACCCGGGTGGCGATGTCGCGCCCGAGCGCGTCCGTGCCGAACGGATGTCGCCAGGAGACACCCGCAAACGGGTGATAGAGGTCCTGCGCCAGGGGCGAGGCGGCCGGGGCGATCAGCGGGGCCAGCAGGCTGGTCAGCAGTAGCGCGGCCACCAGCGCGCCGCCGATGGTCACGGACGGGTGGCGGGCGAGCCACCGGGCCCAGTCGGTCAAACGCCCCAGGCCGGTCGACAGCGCGGCTCTAGCGGCCATCGCCCAGCCCCTGGCGCAGGCGCGGATCGAGGAAGGCGATGACCAGCTCGGCCGCCAGGTTCGCCAGGGTCACGGCGACCACAGCCGCCAGCGCCACACCCTGCACCACCGGATAGTCGCGGTTGCCTACCGCGTCCACCAGCAGCCGCCCGAGCCCGGGCCAGCTGAACACCGATTCGGTGACCACCGCCCCGCCGACCACGCTGCCGAGGTTGAGGCCGACGATGGTGATGATCGGAGCCAGCGCGTTGCGCAGCGCGTGGCGGAAGTTCACCGCGAAAGGTCCCAGCCCTTTGGCGCGCGCGGTGCGGATGTAATCCTGCGCCAGGACGTCGATCATGCTCGCCCGCGTCATCCGGCCGATCAGGCCCATCGGCGCCAGCGCCAGGGTGATGGCCGGCAGCACGAGGTGGCTGGCCGATCCCGCGCCCATCAGCGGCAGCCACTGCAGGCGCACGGCGAACAACTCCATCGCCATCAGCCCGACCCAGAAATTCGCCAGCGAGACGCAGAGGATGGTGAAGCCAGAAAACAACCGGTCCCAGGCGCCGCCCGGCTTCACGGCGGCGAGCACGCCGCCCGGCACGCCGACACCCACGGCCAGCAGGTAGGCGGCGAGGCCGAGCGCCAGGGTATAGGGTGCATGGTCGGCCAGTTCTTCCGTGACCGGACGATGCGATTCGATCGAGGTCCCCAGGTCGCCGCTGGCCGCGTGGGCGAGGAACGCCAGGTACTGCGCCGGCAAGGGCTGGCCGAGGCCCAGCTGGGCGTGGATGCGTGCGACTTCGGCAGACGAGGCCTCGGGCCCGGCCATCATCCGCGCCGGATCGCCAGGGAGCAGCCGCACCGCGAGGAAGATCAGGACAGAGACGGCGAGCACGACCGCGGGAAGCGTGAGCAGCTTGCGCAGCACGTAAGCGGTCACGCTGCGGCCGCACCGTCAAGCATCAGCTCGCCGCCCGGCAGCACCTCCACGCCCGTCACGCCGCGACGCGCGCCCACCAGATCGTCACGGGTGTAGAGCAGCACGGCCGGCGCGGCCGCGATCAGGTCGCGCTGGGCCGCCGCGTAGAGCCGGCCGCGCTCGGCAAGGTCGCTCGCGCCGGCGGCCGCATCGATCAGCCGGTCGATGGCCGGGTCGCTGAAGAACCCGAGGTTGGCGCCTGCGGGCGCGGCGCTGGCTGAGGCGAACAGCGGCCGCAGTTGGAGGTCGGGCACGACTCCCGACGACCAGGAGGACAGCACGCCCCCGATCCCGTCGGCCGCTTTCGCCGCCGGCGGGGCGAACGCGGTGGCGGCATAGACGCCGCCCTCGAGCCGACGGATATCGAGATCGACGCCCACCTCCGCCCACATCGCCTGCAGCGCCTCGGCGAGCAGTTCGTCGTCGTCCTGGATGGCCACGCCGATGCGCACGCCCCGCGCGTGGCCTGCCTCGGCGAGCAGCCGGCGGGCGAGCCCGGGATCGAAGCGGACGTGCTCGGGATCGGGGCGCACGAAGGGCGTGACGCTTGCCAGCGGCGCGGCGGCCGGCTGACCGTAGCCGCCCAGCAGGCCTGCCACCAGCGCGGCCCGATCGGTGGCGTAGTTCAGCGCTTGGCGCACGCGCACGTCGTCGAAGGGCGCGAGGCGGGTGTTGAGCGCGATCCAGAAGAACGCTGTTCCACTCTGGTGTGCGAGGCTCAACGCCGGGTTGGCCGCGGTCCGGCGGGCGAACACCGGCGAGAGGGGCGTGGCGATATCCGCATCGCCCGTGCGCAGCGCCATGTAGAGCACCGACGGTTCGGACGACCACGTCCAGCGCAGCGCCTCGGCGCGGGCGGGTGGGCCCCAATAGCCCCTGTTGCGCCGCTGCTCGACATAGTCCTCCGAGGCCCAGCGCGCGAAGGCGAACGGCCCGGTGCCGCCGGCGACGCGCTCGATACGCCCGGAGCGCACCGCCGCGGGCGAGACGACGGACGCCTGGTTCGCCGCCAGCAGCGTCAGGAAGTCGGCGTACGGCTTCTTCAGCCGGAACTGCACCGTCAGCGGCCCGGCGGCCGCGACGGCGCCGATCAGCGGCTGGAACTTCCCGGCCCCGGCCAGCGCGGCGTTCGGATCGATCAGCCGCTGGAAACTCGAGGCGACGGCGCTGGCGTCCATCGCCGCGCCGTCGTGAAAGCGCACGCCGCCACGCAGCTGGAAGGTCCAGGTCAGGGCGTCCGACGCCGCCGTCCAGCTGGTGGCGAGCAGCGGGGCGGGCGGGCCATGGCTCAGCGGGCGCACCAGGCCCTCGTACATCGGCCGCAGGATCGCCGCGGTGAGGGTTGCGGTGTGGTTGGCGGGGTCCATGCTGCGCGGCCCCTCCGTCTGCATCACGCTCAGCGACCCGCGGGCGGTCCGGCCGCCGGCCGCGGTCGCCATGAGCGTGCCGCCACTGGCCATCGCCAGGCAAACCGCCCGCCGATCCGGCGCACCCAGGTGACTCGCCAACCGCCCCCCCCTTTCCCCCGATGTCCGCTTACGGGATGCATATCGCGCGAGCTGAACCAAGCCCCTTCGCGCCGCTCCATCTCCAATCCACCCCCAACCCGGCCGTCATGGCCGGGCGCAAGTCCCGGCCACCCATGAACACTACGCCCGCATTTGGCCGCGCCGG
>Ga0302314_10021685_pt1 | contig 10568 bp, 8 predicted proteins | sample III_Palsa_N2_3_FD_200533 | JGI IMG/M metagenome (GOLD analysis project Ga0302314, IMG submission 200533) | Peat permafrost microbial communities from Stordalen Mire near Abisko, Sweden - III_Palsa_N2_3 | ecosystem: Environmental > Terrestrial > Soil > Palsa > Peat permafrost | place: Sweden... | reverse complement strand
AGCCGGAGCCAGGGAAGAAAACAAAAAAGCACCAGAACCAGGAAGACCGCCTGGGCCGCCTTCGACACATTGACGAAGGCCCCCGCGATCGCGATCACCAGCCCCAGCACCCAGAGCCCCCGCCACCAGGGGCTGATCCCGAAAAAGAAAGAGCGCGCGGTGAAGGCCACCGCCAACGGAAAGATCAGGTTGATGAACGCCCCGGCATTCCCATGGTAATAATAGGTGGCGAACGGCCAGACATTGTGCCCGTATTGCGGCCACAGCCCCATCAAGCCGACCGATTTTTCCGACAAACCGAAGGCGGTCAGGGCCACCCCCGTCAACCCCATCGTCATGAGAATCCGCCGCCGCCAGACCGGGTCCCGCGAGAGATCGAGGACCATGACGAAGACCGCCGCGAACGCGGTCAGGCGGACCATGAGATGGAAGCTCGCCTCCCGGTCGTACGAACCGGGCCAGCCCGCGATCGCGGCGGGCAACGGCAGCAGGCGGAGAATCGGCGCGACGTAGACATACTTGGCATTGAGGGCCATCCCCCAACCCAGCAATAAAATCAGCGCCCACAGGACCAGGGGCACCCACGGCAGATCCGTCCAACCGCGCCGCGAGACGAAATCGAAAAAATGGAGCGCGGCAACCAGATAACACCCCTCGACCAGCAAGCACTCCGCCCAGGCGGGAATGCTCCCCATCGCCGTCGGCGCGTAAACAATCAAGAGCAACAGCGCATACCGGCAAACTTGCGAATAAAGCTGGGGCATCCCTCCGCAAGGGTGCGTCAAGCCGCCTTCCCGCACAAGCGATAAGACTTTCCCCCCGGCTCCGGTCCAGTCTACCATCCCGTCGCTTCCGTGCGGGAATCCCGGCGGCAGCCCCCGCGACCCATCGTCCTGAAAAACCCATCGCAAGCATGCCTTCCTCCCCGGGCCTGATCCTCGAAGCCGGACGCGGCGAAAAGCACTATTGGCGCGACCTCTGGAAATACCGGGAGCTCTTCTATTTCCTGGCCTGGCGCGATGTCGTCATCCGCTACAAGCAGACCGTCGTCGGCGTCCTCTGGGCCCTCCTGCGCCCCCTCCTCACCACCGTCGTCCTCACCGTCACCTTCAGCAAGATCGCCCGGATCGCCGCCCCCGCCGGGACTCCCTACGCCATGATCGTCCTGGCGGGGATGCTCCCCTGGACCCTCTTTTCCGGCGCCTTCTCGGGCGGCAGCTCCAGCCTGGTCGGCAATGCCAACCTGATTTCCAAGGTCTACTTCCCCCGCCTCATCCTCCCCGCCAGCGCCGTGATCGTCGGCTTCGTCGAGTTCCTCATCTCCCTCGTCATGCTCGCGCTGCTGATGGCCTGGTATGGGATCGCCCCCTCTTTGCGGCTCCTCACCCTCCCCCTCTTCACCGTCGTCGCAATCGCCGCCGCCGCCGGCCCCTCCATCTGGATCGGGGCCCTCAACGTCCGCTACCGCGACTTCACCCAGATCGTCCCCTTCCTCCTCCTGCTCGGCGCCTACCTCTCGCCCGTCGCCTACACCACCGACCACGTCTTCGCCAACGACCACCTCCCGGCAGCCTGGAAATTCCTCTACGCGCTCAACCCGATGGTCGGCGTCATCGACGGCTTCCGCTGGGCGATCCTCGGGGGGGACTTTCCGATCCGTTGGCCCACCTTCCTCCTTTCCCTCGCCGTCATCGCCGCCCTCCTCATCGGCGGCATCCGCTATTTCCGCCACACGGAAAAAACCTTCGCCGACGTGATCTGAGCCATGTCCGATCCCGTCATCTCCGTCGAAAATCTCGGAAAGAAGTATCTCCTCTCCCATCAAAGCGGGAACGGCGAGGGGCTGCGCCACGCGCTGGAGCGGTCGTTCACCGCGCCCGCCCGCTGGCTCGCCTCCAGATTTCGCGCCGCCGCCGCCCCCCCGCCGAAGGCGAAGACGGAGGAAGAATTCTGGGCCCTCCGCGATGTCTCCTTCGCGGTGGAACCGGGAGAGGTCGTCGGCATCATCGGACGCAACGGCGCGGGCAAGAGCACCCTCCTGAAAATCCTCAGCCGGATCACCGAGCCGACCTCGGGACGGGTCCGCATCCAGGGCCGGGTCGCCAGCCTGCTCGAAGTCGGCACCGGCTTCCACCCGGAGCTGACCGGCCGGGAAAACATCTTCCTCAACGGCGCCATCCTCGGCATGAGCCGCGCCGAGATCCGCGCGAAGTTCGACGAAATCGTCGCCTTCTCCGAAGTGGAACGCTTCCTCGACACCCCGGTCAAGCGCTACTCCAGCGGCATGTACGTCCGGCTCGCCTTCTCCGTCGCCGCCCACCTGGAACCCGAGATCCTCATCATCGACGAGGTCCTCGCGGTCGGCGACGCCCAGTTCCAGAAAAAATGCCTCGGCAAAATGGGCGAAGTCTCGGCCAAACAGGGCCGCACCGTCCTCTTCGTCAGCCACAACATGGGCGCGGTCGCCGCCCTTTGCACCAAGGCCGTCGTCCTCGGCCAGGGCCGGGTGATCCATCCCTGCGGCCCCACCGCCGGGGCGATCGATCATTATCTGGCGAATCTCGGCGCCGGCACCCTGATCCCCCTGCGCGATCGGACCGACCGGGAGGGCCGCGGCGGGCTGCGGGTCACCGGCTTCTCCCTCCATGACCCGCAGGGCAATCCCCTGTCCCACCTCATCTCGGGCCAACCCGCCCAGCTCCGCCTCCATTACGAAGCCGCCCCCGGAACCACCTCGGGACGGATCACCGGCACCTGCAGCCTCTACTCCCAGGGCCGCCACGTCAGCACCCTCTCCAGCGACCTCACCGGGAACGAATTCGCCGATTTTCCGCCGCGCGGGACGATCCGCTGCACCGTGCCCCGCCTCCCCCTGGCGGAAGGCGGCTACCTGGCGAACCTCATGATCCGCCGCAACGGGGAGATCGAGGATTGGATCCGCGAGGGCGTCGATCTCAAGGTCGAAAACGGCGATTTCTTCGGCACCGGCCGCAGCGTCCCCGCCACCCACGGCGGCACCCTGATCGACCAGGAATGGACCGTGAGCGCGGACCAAAGCCATGACGCCTGACGCCATGACCTCGACGTCCCCCCACTACCTCAACCTCGGCTGCGGAGCGCGCTTCCAACCGGGAAGCGGATGGACCAATCTCGATTTCATCAGCCACCATCCCCGGGTGCGGGCCCACGACCTGAACCAGGGCCTCCCCTTTCCCGACGGCAGCTACGACGGGGTCTACCATTCCCACGTCCTCGAACACTTCACCGCCCAGGACGGCCTCCGCCTGCTGCGGGAATGTTTCCGCGTCCTCCGTCCCGGCGGCGTGATCCGGGTGGTCGTCCCCGACCTGGAACGGATCGCGACAGGATACCTGGAGGCGGTCGCCGCGGTGCGGGCAGGAAGAGAGCGGGCGCTGCTCGAACACGAATGGATGATCCTGGAACTCTACGACCAGACCACCCGGCAGGAGCCGGGAGGCCTCCTGGGCCGGTTCTGCCGGGAGCGCGGCGAGTCCCTCCGCCCGTTCATCGAGGAGCGCTATGGCCGATTCGCCACCGACCTGCTCAACCCTCCGCCGCACGCCCCGGCCCCCTCTTCCCTGCTCCGCCGAAAGCTCTCCTGGCTGAGACCGCTCTATCGCTTCCTGCGCCACGCGCCGGACCGGCGGGAAACGATTCTCAAGTGGGTCCTCGGGAAAGACTATCCCGCCTTCGTCCTGGGCCGCTTCCGCCGGGAGGGAGAGATCCACCAGCAGATGTACGACCGGATCAACCTCGCCTCCACCCTCGCCGCCTGCGGCTTCGAGCAGATCTCCGTCCGCAACCAGCGGGAAAGCGCCATCCCCGGCTGGCCGGACTTCCATCTCGACACCGATCCCGACGGCGCGACCTACAAGGCCGATTCCCTCTTCATGGAAGCGCGCCGTCCCTCCGCATGAACGCCGTCCCGATCGTCTACCTCATCTTCAACCGGCCCGAGGTCACCCGGCGGTCGTTCGAGGTCCTGCGCGCCCTGCGCCCCGCCCGGCTCCTGGTCGTCGCGGACGGCCCCCGGCCGAATATCCCCGAGGATGCGGAAAAATGCCGCCTCACCCGCGAGATCGCCACCGCCGTCGATTGGCCCTGCCAACTTCAGACCGATTTTTCCGAAACCAATCTCGGCCTGAAACCGAGAATCGTCAGCGGCCTCAACTGGGCCTTCACCCAGGTCGAAGCGGCGATCGTGATCGAGGACGATTGCCTCCCCGACGCCACCTTCTTCCGCTTCGCCGCCGAGATGCTCGAAAAATTCCGCGACGACCGGCGGATCATGTGCGTCTCCGCCAACAATTTCCAGGAGGGACGCCGCCGGACCGAGGACGACTACTACTTCTCCCGCTACCCCCATTGCTGGGGCTGGGCCACCTGGCGGCGGGCCTGGCGGCATTTCGATCCCGATCTGAAACTGTGGCCCCGCCTCCGCGAAGGCGGCTGGCTGCGGGACATCCTGCAGGACGAGGCGGCGGTCCCCTATTGGCAGGGCATCTTCGATCGGTGCGCGGCGGGAAAGATCAATTCCTGGGCCTTTCCCTGGACCTACTCCTGCTGGGTGCAAAGCGGCCTCACCGTCCTGCCCAACCAAAACCTGGTACAGAACATCGGCTTCGGAAAGGACGGCACCAACACCACCTCCGCCGATAATCCCGCCAGCCATCTCACCGTCTCCCCGCTCTCCTTTCCGCTGCGCCATCCCGCCTGGGTCATCCGCGACGCGGCAGCGGACGCCTTCACCCAATACCGGCAATACGCGCCCCCCGCCCTCCCGCGCTGGAAGCGGGCCCTGCGCCGCCTCCGCGCCGCCTTCAATCTAGGGCGCTGACGCGGGCAACGCGGCGCGGGGCAGATAGAGCGTGACCCGCCCGTTCGCACTGACCGCCGCCGGTTGATAATAGAGAGCGAGCGCGTCGTCCAATTCCTTCAACAGATCGGGCCGGACCCACGAAAAGAGATAGAAATCCTGGTCGAGAAAGACCTTGGGCAACCGATGGTCCCGCAGCGCCGAGACCACCTGGTCGTATTCGCCGACCGTCTCCATTTCCTCGGGGCTGGAGAGATAGAGCATGCCGGGGGTGGCGGAGACGAAGTGATCGAGGCCGCTTTGGCGGGAGAGGATCAGGCACGGCTCGCCCGGCGTGGTGTGGGCTTGGATGAAGGCGGCTCCGATCCGAAACGGCGTCGGGCGGGGATGGAGCATCGAGCCGATCTCCTCCCGGTATCCCCGCGCCACCGGGGGGATCGAGATCGTGAAATTCACCGCCCACCAAAGGAGGAGCAGCAGACCGGGCGCCACCCAGCCCCATTCCCATACCTCCATGGTCCCGGAAGCACGGCCCGTCCGATCGCGGGTAAGAAGGCCGTCGACCCAGCTTCCGAAAAGCAGGACCGCCGGATAGCTCACGAAGAGGAGGCTGGAGGAGCCGGGACGATTCTGGAAATAGGCGAACAACCCCATCCCGAAGATGACCAGCATGAGGGAAACCGCCAGCCGCCAATCGTAGCCGCCCTGATAAAAGCCGAGACCGCAGCGCGCCATTCCCACGATGTAGACCACGATCAGGAGCAGCCAGACGTCCGGAAAAACCGTCGAACAACTCCCCAGGCCGCTGCCGTAGAAAATCTTCTGATAGGCGGCGAGCCGCTGCCCGTCGGGCCAATGGCCGGCCGCCGCGAAGAGATAGAGCCAGAAGAGCCCCCAGGCCGCCCCCGTCACCAGGCCGAGCAAGACGACCTGCCCCGCCAGCCGGCCCCATTCCCTCCGGCAGATCCCGGCATAGGCCAGGCCCGCGAACCACGCAGCCCAAAGGAAAATCCCCGACTCCAGGTTCCAGATCGTGGCCAGCGCGATCAGGATCGAAATCCCGGCCCATTTCCACGCAGACGGTTTCCTGAAATAGGAGAAGGCCAGGCACAGGACCATCGCCGGAAAGAAGGCGCGGAGGGCGTAGGTCTGAAAGAGGAATTCCCCCTGCGAGAACAGGTTCATGTAGAGAGTGCCGCAAAAAAGAAGCCCCAGGCCGACGATCAGGCACAGGCAATCATCGGCGATCAGGAGGCGGGCCAGCAGCACCAGGAAAAAGAGGGCGGCGGCATGCAACAGGCAGAACGTCAGCGAGAGGCTTTCCACCTGATGCGGCAAGACCCGGAGGAGCGGCCCCAAAAACTCGACATAGCCCCCGTATTGGTTGATGAAATCGACCAGCCGATGCCGCCCGTTCGCGACGTCGACGGCGGAATGGGCCACCGCGTTGAACTGCACCATGTACGGGCCGGTATCGGCGACGTCTTCCGCCGAGAAAAACTTGATCGGGCTGGAAAAGAGCCACGCCGCCAGCAGGATCAGCCCGACGGCCCGGCGCCTCCCCGCCGACGGCTGGCGGGCCCGGACGAAAAACCAGGCCAGCCCCAGATCGAGCGCGAGAACGAAGAGCGCCTGCCGCCAGGAAAGATGCTTCACCAGGGAATGGGCCAGCCAGCGGGGGGAATTGTAGAGTTCCGGCGGATGGGGAAAATAGAAGATCCGGATCAGGGAGGCCGCGACAATCAATCCGATGAGAATCGCGAGGATCACCCCGATCCGCCGCTCCCCGCCGGAGGCCAGCCAGCGCTCCGGCAGCCGGTTGGCCAGGGCGATGGAAAAAGGAAGGGTGAGCAGGACCAGGAGCGGGGAGGCCAGGCAGACCGCCTGATAGCCGACACGGTAGAACGGCATCGGGTGGAAGGCGGTGCCCGGAAAGGAGAATTGGCTGGTAAAGGCCGGAGAGAGCACCGGGGTCCGGACCGTCCCCGCCACCCCCCACAGGATGAGGCCGAAACCGAGGAAAGTCAGAAAACAGCTCAGAAAGATCGCCGTCGCCGATCGGATGCCCGAAGAGAGATCCTGTTTGATCGCCATGGAGGCAACACCTATATACGATGGGCGGACGGAACAGGAGCAATTTCCTCCGCCCACCTTCATGAGAATCGCCCATATCAACCCGACCTATCACGGCGGGTCCGGCGAAGCGGCGCGGCGTCTTCATGCCGGTCTCCTCCGGCGCGGCGTCGATTCCACCTTCTTCAACCTGCAGGAGGACCTTCCGCAGGAAAAGGCGGCCCTGATCCGGCCCTCCCGCTCGTGGGCTTCCCGGCTGGGCTCCAAGTGGCGGGCCCTCTCCATCGAGCGCGAGCGGGCGCTCGTCCGGACCCGGCTCGATCCCGCCTGCGACAGCTTCAGCGACGACCGGACCTCCCTGACCCCCGATCTGGCCGAATCCCTGGCCGGGTACGATCTCATCCACATCCACGGCACCTCCTACCTGATCGATTACCGCCGCAGCCTCCGGGCCTTCGCCCGCCGGGGACAGCGGATCGTCTGGACCCTCCACGATATGAACGCCTTCACCGGGGGCTGCCATTACGACCGCCATTGCGGCCGTTTCCGGCAGGCGTGCGGCGCCTGCCCCGCCCTCCGCTCCTCTTCTCCCGCCGATCTCTCGCGGCGCATCTGGAAGCGGAAGAACCAGGGCCTGGCCCAGCTCGATCCGGCCCGGGTCCATCTCGTCTGCCCGAGCCGCTGGCTGGCCGGCCTCGCGGGCGAGAGTCCGCTCCTGGGCCGGTTTTCCATCTCGCGGATCGCGAACGCCGTCGATACCGACCGGTTCCACCCCGCCGACCAACGGGAGGCGCGGAACCGCCTCGGCCTGCCCCCGGACGGCCGCATCGTCCTCTTCGTCTCCTCCTCCCTCGACCTGGAGAGGAAAGGCTTCCACCTCCTCAAGGCGGCGTTGGAAAAGCTCGCCTCGCTGCCCGGCCTTTTCCTCTGCGCCGTCGGCTCCACGCGGCAGGCGCATTCCCCCGGCATCCCGCATCGCCTCTTCGGCACCGTCTCCGATCCGGCCCTGCTGCGCGATCTCTACGCCGCCGCCGACCTCACCGCCGTCCCCTCGCTCCAGGAGGCCTTCGGCAACATCCTCATCGAATCGATGGCCTGCGCCGTCCCCGTGGTCGGCTTCGCCTGCGACGGAATGACCGATATCCTCCGCCACGGAGCATCGGGCCTCTCCGTCCCTCCCGGCGACAGCGCCGCGCTCGCCGAGGCCGTGGAGGCCCTCTTGCGGGACGAGCCCCGGCGCCGGGAAATGGGCCGGAAAGGCCGCCTCCAGGTGGAGCAGGAATACACCCTCGAAATCAATTCCGCCGCCTACCTCCGCGTCTACGACGAGCTCCTCGCCCAGAACTGAAATGAGCTTCCCCCCACCGATCTCCCTTCCCCCACCCCCTCCCGGCAAGACCGGCTGGCCCTGGGACACCCCCCCGGCCCCGCCCCAGCCGGGCGACGCCGATCTCCCGACAATCACCCTCGTCACCCCCTCCTACAATCAGGGCCAATTCATCGAGGAAACGATCCGCTCCGTCCTGCTCCAAGGCTATCCGCACCTCGAATACATCGTCATGGACGGCGGCAGCCGCGACGGGACCGTCGAGATCCTGAAGAAATACGGGCCGTGGCTCGCCCATTGGCAGAGCGAGAAAGACGGCGGCCAGACGGCGGCGATCAACGGCGGCTTCGCCCGCGCCACCGGCGAGCTGCGGGGCTGGCAGAACTCGGACGATTATTTCCTCCCCGGCGCGCTCCTGGCGGCAGGCCGGGCCGCCCAGGCCCAGCCGGAAATCGACGCCTTCTACGGCCCCGTCGATTACGTCGATGCCGCCGGAGGCTTCCTCCGCCACGCCGCGATCCGGGAGCCGAGCTTCGCCCACAACATGCCCTACCCCTGCGTCCTCAACCAGGCGCTCCTGATCCGCCGCCCCCTCTTCGAGCGGGGCGAACGCGGCCTCCGCCTCGACGAAAAGATCACCCACTGCATGGACTACGATCTCCTCTGGCAGCTCCTCTTCCTGGAGGCCCGTTTCGCCGCCGTCCCCGATTTCCGCGCCGAGTTCCGCCAGCACGACGACGCCAAGGGCGTCTACCAGCTCGAAATCTGCTACCAGGAATTCTTCGACTATTACCTCCGCCTCCTCCGGGACAAACGGCTCCCCGCCTCGATCCATCCCGCCTTGATCGCCGAACTCCGCGCCTCCTGCCGCAACGATTTCGGCACCGGCCACTTCGCCAACTGCCGCGCCAAGTTCCACCAAGCCTGCCGCCAGGTCGGCCCCTCCTTCCTCACCGCCGGATTGCTCCTCAACTATGCCGCCACCGCGCTGGGCCCACGGACGGTGGCGCGGCTGAAACAGGGCTGGCGCCGGCTCCGCTCCCGCTGATGCCGACCCCGCCCCCCAACCCTCCCGCCGGGGATCTCCACAGCTTCCAGGCTGGCCGCCGCCTCCAGTCGCTCGACGTCCTGCGGGGCGTCGCCGTGCTGCTCGTTCTCTTCCGCCATATCGGCTACGGCGGAGTCCCCGCCGAATTGCCCGGCTTTCTCTTCGGCCCGTTGACCCTGCTGGAGCGGATGGGGTGGACCGGGGTCGATCTCTTCTTCGTCCTCAGCGGCTTCCTCGTCTCCTCCCTCCTCTTCCGCGATTTTCTCAAACACGGGCGGATCGATTGGAAATCGTTCCTCATCCGGCGCGGCCTGAAAATCTACCCCTCCTTCTACCTCCTGATGGCGGTCACCGTGCTCATCATCGTCGTGAGGCATCCCGCCGTCCCGGCCAGCCATCTCGTGGGAGAGTTCCTCTTCCTGCAAAATTACGTCGGCTATTTCTGGAACCACACCTGGACCCTCGCCGTCGAGGAACACTTCTACCTGGCGCTCCCCCTCCTCCTCATCGCCTATCGGGCCTGCCATCGGGGAGAAAGCCGCCCCTTCCGGCATCTGCCCCGGTTTTTCATCGGCCTCTTCGTCGTCGTCCTGGGACTCCGCCTCCTCACCCAGGCACTGGCTCCCGCCGGCCCGTTCGATTCCGTCCGCTCCCTCATCCCGACCCATCTGCGGATCGATTCCCTCGCCTTCGGAGTCCTGATCTCCTACTTCCATCACTTCCAGCCGGAGGCCTTCCACCGCTTCTTCCGGCGCACCCGCTACCTTCTCCCCGTCGCCGCCCTCCTCTGCTACCTGCCCAGCATGGGGTTCGAGATCGAGCATTCCCCCTTCCTCTACACCTTCGGCTTCACCCTCCTCTATCTGGGCAACGGCGCCCTGGTCATCCTCGCCCTCCACCTCCCCTTCAGCGCCAACCTCATCGTCCGGGCGCTGGCAAGGATCGGCGTCTACTCCTATTCCATCTACCTCTGGCACATCCTGGTCGCCCTTTCCATCTGCCCCCGGCTGAGTCCCTTTCTCCCCCAGGCCCACCACGAATCGTGGAGCCTGCTCTGCTATCTGGCGGGCAGCATTCTCTTCGGCACCGCGATGGGCAAGCTGGTCGAGGTGCCCGTCCTGAAACTGCGCGACCGCTTCTTCCCCTCCCCCAGCGGCACCCTGGCGGGAAGCGCCGACTGACCTCCTCGTCCCATGCCCCCTCCTCCCGATCTCTCCGTCATCGTCATCAACTGGAACTCGTTCGCGCTCCTCGAGACCGCCCTCGATTCGCTCGTCACACAA
>Ga0302314_10021684_pt1 | contig 10569 bp, 8 predicted proteins | sample III_Palsa_N2_3_FD_200533 | JGI IMG/M metagenome (GOLD analysis project Ga0302314, IMG submission 200533) | Peat permafrost microbial communities from Stordalen Mire near Abisko, Sweden - III_Palsa_N2_3 | ecosystem: Environmental > Terrestrial > Soil > Palsa > Peat permafrost | place: Sweden... | reverse complement strand
GTGCGCAAGTCCTTCGTCACCTCCGGCCGGGCGACGGTTAACTGGCAGGTGGGCGACAACGACTTCCTGCAGATCGGGGGCCAGGCCTCGGGGCGCGAGCTGACCGCCCAGGGCTACTATGGCGGCGCGATCTTCTCCGACATGGGCTGGCGGCACAGGTTCAGCCCGCGCCTCGCCACGGTGGTCACCGCGCAGGACCCGTTCGGCCTCTCCCGCCGCACCGTCGCCACCGAGACCCCGACCCTGGTCGACATCCAGAAGCGGAACTTCAACTACACGGCCGTCTTCATCAACCTGACCTACGCCCTCGGCGGCGCCGCGAAGAAGCCCGGCGACAACTTCGACTTCGGCGCGCACCAGACAAGCCCCTGAGCGCGGTCAGCCTCCCAAGGCGATCCGCACTGCGATGGCGGGGATCAGGGCGAGGGGCATGGCCAGCGCCCCCAGCTTGAGGAAGCGCCAGAAGCCCACCCCCTCCCCTTCGCGCCGGATCGCCGTCAGCCACAGGATGGTGGCCAGGGAGCCGGTGATGGAGAGGTTCGGTCCCACGTCGACGCCGATCAGGAGCGCGTCCGTCACCACCCCCGGCGGATGAGCGCCCGCGAGGGCCCGGGCGGCGACCAGGCCGGCGGGCAGGTTGTTCATCAGGTTGCTGGCGAGGGCGAGGATCGCGCCCGCCGCGGCCGCCGCCCCGCCGGGCGAGGTCGCCGCCGCACGCCGCAGCGCCGCCGCCAGCGCCGTGATCACCCCGGTCTCGCCAAGGCCCGCCACCAGCACGAACAGGCCCGCCACCAGGGGCAGCACCGACCAGGACACGCCCTTCAGCACGGGGAGCGGCGACGACCGCGCGCGCAGGAGCACCACCGCCGTGGTCCCCACGCCGAGGAGGCAGGTGGGCAGGCCCAGCTGGCCGTTCAGGGAGGAGACCCCAAGCAGCGCCGCCGCCGTCACGCCGATGCCGGTCAGCGCGGTCCAGCCGCCCGCCGTGAGCCGCGGCTGCGCCACGTCCCGCGCGCACGGGCCCTGGAGCGCCTTGCGCTCCATCCAGCGCAGGGCGGCGTAGGTGGCCAGGATCGCCGCCGCCGACGGCAGGGCGAAGCGTCTCAGCCAGTCCAGCAGCGGCGGGGTGTGGGAGGCGTAGAGCACCAGGTTGGCCGGATTGGAGATCGGCAGAACGAAGCTCGCCGCATTGGCCACGAAGGCGCAGATGACCAGGAGCGGCAGGGCCTGCGCCTGCGCCTTGCGCGCCGCCGCGAACACGGCGGGGGTCAGCACCACGGCGGTGGCGTCGTTGGAGAGGAAGGCGGTCGTCACCACCCCGAGCGCGTAGATCAAAAGGAAGAGCCGCGCGGTCGATCCCCGGGCCAGGTTGACGGCGAAGGCGGCCACGGCGTCGAACAGCCCCTCCCGCCGGGCGATCTCCGACAGCAGCATCATGCCGATCAGGAACAGGTAGACGTCCGCCCCCTCCCCGACCGCCTTCAAGCCCTGCATGGGCGTGAGCAGGCCGAGCGCGAAGAGGAACGCCGCGCCTGCGACCGCCCACACCGCCTCGGGCCACCGGAACGGGCGCGCCAGCACGCCCGCCGTGGCCAGGCCCGCGATCAGCCAGATCAGGATGTTGGGCGCAGAGGCGGTCAAGCCGGAACGCGCCGGTCGCCGGCTCCGGGGGTCGGCGCGGCGCAGGCCGGCCGCAGCATGGGGGCGAAGCCCAGCCACAGCAGCAGCGATCCGATCGAGACGGCGCCGAGGATGATGAAGGTGGGCGGATAGCCCAGCCGGTCCGCGATCAGGCCGCCCAGCGCGGGGCTGAGCGACGCGCCCAGGCCCTGGATGGTCATCACCGCGCCCTGGCCCACGTTCACCCGCCCCGTCCCGCTGAGGATCCGCGCCACGAGGCCCGGCACGGCCACGCTTTGCAGTCCCGCCCCGATACCATCCAGCGCCTGCACCGGCCACACGCCCCAGCCCTTGATGACGGACGCGGCGATCAGGCCGCGAACGGGCAGCACCAGGAAGGTGATCAGCAGCACCAGCCAGTAGCCCTGCTTCTCGGCCATCTTCATGGCGACGAGGGCGGCGGCGATCATCACCCCCTGGGCGACCACGATAGTCAGGGCGACCACCCCCGCCGGGTCGCCCTGGTGGGCGGCCACCACCGCCAGGCCGAACAGGGGCAGCATGGCCCCGTTGCCGAGATGAAACAGGGCCAGCGCCGCGGCCAGCACCAGCAGCGGGCGGCATTCCAGCAGCACCTGCAGCCCCTTGGCGGCGCCGGGATCGTCCCCGCCGTCCTTGTCCTCCAGCCCGCGCGCCGCCCGGTCGTCGATGGCGGACCGCGGGATCATCAGCACGGAGGCGATGGAGAGGGCGCCGAACGCCGCGGCCAGGGCGAACACCGCGACGAAGCCGAACCTCCAGCCGAGCAGGCCGGACAGGCCCGCCCCCACCATGTTGCCGGCGTGGTTGAAGGCCTGGTTGCGCCCGTTCTGCCGATTGAAGCCCCGCTGGCGCACGATGCCGAGGGTGACGCCCGCCACCGCGGGCCCGATGGCGGCGCCGGCGACGGCGGTGGCCACCTGCGAGCTCGCCACCACCCAGAACCTCTGCGAGAAGAAGATCAGGGTGGAGGCGAGAAGGGTGAAGACGCCCGAGGCGATCACCCAGCTGCGCTTGCGCGTGCTGGCGTCGATCAGCGCGCCCGCGGGCGTGGTCATGACCATGCCCGCCACCCCGCCGAGGGTCATGACCAGGCCGATGCCGCCCGCCGCCCACCCCCGCTGCTGCAGGTAGACGCCCAGGAACGGGCCGACGCCCGCCTGCATGTCCGCCATGAAGAAATTCAGCGCCTGCAGCGGCCCCGTGGCGCGCCGCGCCGCCGCGTCTCCGTCGCGCGTTTCAACGTCCGGCACGGCCCCTCCCGTTTGTGTCCAGGCTGAAACACCCGGTTCAAGGCCAAACGCTTGAGCGGCGGATCGGTGTCGGGATGTTCCGGCAAGCCGCCCGGGTGAACGCCGCCGGGGGTGGTGGAGGTTCGGTTCCCGCCGGTCGACCGTCGCCGCGCCTCAGTTCACGCGGCGCTCGCGGCCTGACCAGTAGGGCTCGCGCAGGGCGCGCCGCAGAATCTTGCCCGAGGCGTTGCGCGGCAGGGCCTCGATGAAGTCGACGGACTTGGGCGCCTTGAACCCGGCGATGCGGGTGCGAGCGAAGGCGATGATGTCCTCGGCGCTCGGGTCTGCGCCCGGCTTGCGGACGACCATCGCCTTCACCGCCTCGCCCCACCGCTCGTCGGGCACGCCGATCACGGCCACCTCGGCGACGGCGGGATGCCCGTAGATGGCGCTCTCCACCTCGGCCGGATAGATGTTCTCGGCGCCGGAGATGATCATGTCCTTCACCCGGTCGTGGATGAAGAGATAGCCGTCCTCGTCGAGGTAGCCGGCGTCGCCGGTCCGCAGCCACCCTGCTCCATCCACCGCATCCTGAGTCGCCGCCGGGTTGTTCCAGTAGCCCGCCATATTGGCCTTCGAGCGCGTGGCGACCTCGCCGACGGCCCCGGGCGGCAGGATCTGGCCCGCCTCGTCGATCACCTTGATCTCCACCCCCGGCATCGGCAGGCCGGCGGCCCGCATGCGCGGATTGCCGGCGGGGTCGTGATCCTCGGGCGGCAGGTAGACGATGGTGCCGCAGGTCTCGGTCATGCCGTACTGCTGGCAGAAGCCGCAGCCGAACACCGCCATGCATTCGCGCAGGAGGTCCAGCGGAATGGGGGACGCGCCGTAGAGGATGTACTTCAGGCGGCTGTAGTCCACCGCCCGCGCGCGGGGCTGGCGCACCACGATCTGCAGGGCCGCGGGCACCATGAACATCTTCGAGATCCGGTCGCGCTCGATGAAGTCGAGCACGTCGAGCGGATTGAACTCGCGCGCCACCACCCCCTTGGCCCCGTTGAGGAGGCCGACGACGCCCCAGCCCGTGCCGCCGATATGGGCCACCGGCATGGCCACCAGGCTGACGTCGTCCGGGCCCCAGCTGTTCCACGCCATCCCGGCCGCCGCCGCCTCCCGCCGCCCGCCGAGGATGTTCTCGTGGGTCAGCATCACGCCCTTGGGCCTGCCCGTTGTGCCAGAGGTGTAGAGCTGCACGGCCACGTCGCCGGGCGTGATCGGACGGGCCGGGTCGGCGTCAGACGCCCGATCCCGCCAGGCGAAGGCGGCCCCGCCCTCGTCTCCGAGGGGGATCAGGCGGGGCTTTCGGGGCAGATCGTCCGTCGCCGCGGCGCCGAGGTCGATGAAGTCGGGGTCCACGAACAGGAGCGGCGCCTTGCAGTCGGCGACGATGTAGCCGATCTCCGGCGCGGCCAGCCGCCAGCCGATCGGCGCCGTCACCACCCCGAGCTTGGCCGCGCCGAACAGCAGTTCGAAATAGAGGTCGCTGTTCTTGCCGAGGAAGGTGATGCGATCCCCCGCCTCCAGCCCTTCGGCGGCGAGGGCGTTGGCCACCTGGTTGGTCCGCCGGTCGAACGCGGCGTAGGTGGTCGAGCGCCCCTCGAAGGACAGGGCGATCGCCTCCGGCCGTTCACGGGCGTGATAGCGGGCGATGTCGCCAAGCGTCGGCATCCGGTCGAAATCGACCGGGCGCGGTTCGTGCGCCACAGGCGCGGCCGTCTCCAGCATGGCGTCTCCTCGACCTTTTCTCAGCGGGCCAGCGCGAGGCCCATTCTTCTGCAGGCTTGCGCGGGTGTCGATGCAGGTCCTGGCCTGGAAAGCAACGCCATGGCGCGGAGGGCGGGCAGGCCCACGGCCCGGCGACCGGGGTGGTCGGGCAGCTTCAGCTGGTCTCTCGCCCACGGCGGAAGGATCTCCAGCGCGCCTTCCAGCACCAGCGGCTGGATCAGCCGGCCGACGGGACCGATGGGCGAGGTGCTGGAGACGATCTGCAGGAACTCCCCGATGATGGCGTGGGGCGCGAGCTTGCCGCGCCACTCCGCGATGAAGTCGGCGACCTCGGCCACAGACCTCGGCAGGTTCACCGCGCCGAACCCCGAGCCGACCGCCTCGCTCTCCGCATAGTAGCGGTCCTGCTCCGCCAGGCTGAGGCCGGGATCGACGAAGCGGACATAGCCGTTGAGGAAGCCGTAGCTCGCCGTCACATGGACCCAGGTCAGAATGTCGGCGTCGCTGGCGCGGTAGGCCTGGCCTTCGGGCGTTTTCCCGCCCACCCGCGCGTGCATGCGATTGACCATCTCGATCCGCGCCCGGGCCGCCGCGGTCGGGCCATAGGTGGTGATCATGGTCGCCTCGCCGGTGCGGCGCATGCGGGTCAGGGGATCGGTGCGGAAGATGGAATGCTCCCAGACCCCGGTGCGGACCCGGGGCTCGGCCAGCTCCAGGATCACCGCCGCGACGCCGCCCACCGCCAGGGCGACGGGATTGGCGTGCACACGCCACGCCATGGAGTCCGGCCCGAACAGACCGGGGTCGCCCTTCGGCTCCAGATAGTTCAGGCGGCTGTTCGCCCCGGCCGAGGCGCCTTTCGGAGCGTTCGCCGCCCGGGACGGCTGCAGGTCAGGTTCGGCGTGGATGACGTCGGTCGAAGCCATGGCGATCTCCCTTCAGAGGCCGAGGACAAGTCTGGCGATGATGTCGCGCTGGATCTCGTTGGACCCGCCGTAGATGGTGGCCGCCCGGTCGTTGAGGTAGCGCGCCATGGCGGTGACGGCATGGGCGGGACCTATGGGCGGTGTGTTTGCGCCCGGCTGGCGCGCATCGGGCTGCTCGACCGCGGCGTAGACGCCGGCCAAGCCGACGCCGAGCACGTCGACGCTCTGCAGGGCCTCGGTCCCCTGGATCTTCAGCAGGGACGACGCCGGTCCGGGCGGGCCGCCCGCCGCCAGCGCGCCCAGCACCCGCCGCTCCATCATGTCCATGGCCGTCACCGCGATCTCGAGCTCGGCAAGGCGGCGCCGCACCGCGGGATCACGGTCCAGGAGCGATTCGCCAGGGCCGCCCGCCCCCGCCGCCGCGCGCATCCGCTTCAGGCCGACGCTCAGCCCGGGCGCCGCCGCGCCGCCGCGCTCGAACTCCAAAAGGTATTTTCCACGGTCCAGCCCTGGTTCTCTTCCCCGAGCCGATTGGTCACGGGGACGCAGACGTCGTCGAAGAAGACCTGGTTGACCTCGTGCTCGCCGGCGAGGGTGATGATCGGATCGACGCGGACGCCGGCCGCCGCCATGTCCAGCAGCAGGAAGGTGATCCCCGCCTGAGGCCGCCCGTCCGTGCGCGTGCGCGCCAGGCAGAACATCCGGTTGGCGTGATGGGCGTGGGTGGTCCAGATCTTCGAGCCGTTCAGCACGTATCGGTCGCCGTCCCGCACGGCGCGCAGCTGCAGCGAGGCCAGGTCGGAGCCGGCGCCGGGCTCCGAATAGCCCTGGCACCAGTAGTCCTCGCCGGAGAGGATGCGGGGCAGGTAATGGGCCTTCTGCTCCGGCGTGCCGAACCCCATGATGCAGGGCCCGACCATCTTCAGCCCCATGGGCGCGAGGTTGGGCGCGCCGGCCCTGGCGCATTCCTCGGAGAAGATATGGCGCTGCATCTCGCTCCAGCCCGGACCGCCGTGCTCGCGGGGCCAGGCCGGCGCGGCCCACCCCTGCGCGTGGAGGATCCGCTGCCAGCGCAGGCTGTGCCCGGGGGCGGTGAAGACGCTGGTGGCGAGGCGGCCGGCGGCGATCAGATCACCCGTGAGCGCCGTGGAGAGAAAGGCTCTCACCTCGTCGCGGAAGCGACGATCCTCAGGGCTCAGATCCAGGTTCACCGTGTACGCCGATGCTGTTTCGTCTTCGGGCGAACGGCGAGGTTGCGATGCGCCGCTCGACAGCCTGAGCATGACGGATCAACCTGATCGGCGCCAAGCTGGCAGAAGTCACAGGTAGCCCATGGCCGATCCCTGCAAGGAGTCCGACACCCTCTGGCGCGAGGTCGACCGTCTCGCCGTCGAGGTGGGCAGGCTCGGCGAGGCGGCGGGGCTTCCCCTCACCGCCACCGCCTCCAACCTCGCCGACCCGCTGCCGATGCGGGGCGCGGACGGCCGCCCCTACGCCGAGACCCACTTTCGGTGGATCGAGACAGAGGAGCCCTACTGGCTGAACCGCCGCCTCGCCCTGAACGTGCCGGTGCTGAAGGCGGTCAGGCTGACGTCCGAGCCCTTCTACTTCGACGGCGGCCGCCTGATGAGCTGGCGGCCGAACCTGATGCTGCAGTCGGTGGACGCCCGGCGCGCCGGCGACGACTATGGGGTGGCGGCCGCCATCGTCGCGCCGATCCACCTGCCGTTCGGCGTGCTGGGGGCGGTGGTGTGGGGCAGCGCGAAACCGTTCGAGGATCTGGGGGCGGTGTTCGCGGCCTCGGCGGAGGCGATGTTCGCGCTCGCCCTGAAGTTCATCAGCGCCCACGCGGAAGTCTCCAGCCTGCGCGCCCTGCCCGACGGCGCCCCCACCGCGCGGGAGGTGCAATGCCTGCGCTGGGCGGCGCTCGGAAAGACAGATTTCGAGATCGCGCACATCCTGGAAATATCGGTGCCGACCGTGCGCTTCCATCTGAAGAACGCCGCGCGAAAACTCGGCGCGTCGAGCCGCTCCCACGCCATCTATCGCGCGACAGCGCTTGGCTATGTGGCGACCATCTTCTGACTGGCTGGCCCCTGTCAGAAGTGACAGCTTGTTCTCCCCCCGCTTCATCTTGCTCCATGGGCGACATAAGGCCGCCAAAAGGCCAGTCGAGGGAGCGCTTCAATGGTTCGGATCGGGAGGGTGCGCGCAGGCCTGCTTGCGGGCGGCGCCTTGGTGATGATCGGCGCGCCGACGGGCGCCCGGGCGCAAACGGCGCCAGCGACGCCGCCGCCCGCCGCCTCTACCATCGACACCATCGTCGTCACCGCCCAGCGCCGCGAGCAGCAGGCCAACACGGTGCCGATCTCGATCCAGGCCTTCAGCGGCGCGCAGCTGAAGGAGCTTCACCTCACCAACGTGAACGACCTCTCCATCGTGGCGCCCAGCTTCACCGTCTCCAAGGGCTACGAGGGGGTGCCGATCTACACGCTGCGCGGCATGGGCTTCAACACCATCAACCTGTCCTCCACCTCCACCGTCGGCACCTATGTGGACGAGGTGGCCTACGCCTATCCCTTCATGAACTCTGGCCCGATCTTCGACCTGCAGCGGGTGGAGGTGCTGAAGGGGCCGCAGGGCACCCTCTATGGCCGCAACACCACCGGCGGCCTGATCGACTTCATCACCAACAAGCCGAAGGACAGCGTCGACGCCGGCCTGACCGCCGAGGTCGGCGACTACGGAACCCACAATTTCGAAGGCTACATCACCGGCCCGCTGCTGCAGGGACTGTCCGGCCGTCTGGCCTTCCGCACCGAGGACAGCGACGACGGTTGGCAGAAGAGCCAGTCGCGGCCCGGCGACACCCTCGGCCAGGTGCACAATTACGGGGTGCGCGGCGAGCTGGCCTGGCGTCCCAACACCCGCTTCCAGGCCGACCTGACGCTGAACGGCTGGCGCAACACGTCCGACACTCTCGCGGCCCAGGCCATCGGCTTCACGCCCGCGACCACGGGCAGCCCCTTCAACACCCCCGGCCTCGCCAGCTATATCGCCACCCACGTTCCGACCAAGGACACCCAGGCCGACTGGGAGGCCGACAGCGCCCGCGAAGCCGACATCGGCCGGGGGACGGGGCTGCACAATCCGCTGCAGGAGAACGACGACTTCTACGCCGCCGCCCTCAGGCTCAGCTACGATCTCGGCGGCGGCCTGCGGCTGGTGTCGCTGTCCAGCTACAACCACGTCCGCCGGGACGCCACCTATGACTGGAGCGGCGCGCCCTATGAGATCCTGACGCAGCAGTCGTTCGGTCATATCGGCTCCCTGTCGGAGGAACTGCACCTAGAAGGCGACGCCGGCCCCGCCCATTGGCTGGTCGGCGGCTATTACGGTCACGACAACATCGACGATGCGGACCGGATCGACCTTGGACAGAACGCCAACGTCGGCCTGATCCGCTTCGCCACCACCAGCCTCCTGGCGACGCCCTTCAACTCCGGCGGCTATACGCTGGCGGACGCCGCCACCGCGTTTCGCACCTTCATCGACTTCGGCGACATGACGGCCAGGACCTGGAGCGTCTTCACCAACGTCGACTGGACGCTGACCGATCAGCTCAGCCTCACCACCGGCCTGCGCTTCACCCAGGACGACGAGCGCTCGATCGGATGCTCGCGGGACTACAACGGCGACATGCTGGCCAACGTCAACGTCACCAACCGCGCCCTTTACTTCCAGACCTACGGCGATCTGGTCGCGCCGATCAGCGAGGGCCAGTGCGTGACCTTCGATCCCGCCGTCCCGGGCTTCGCCATCGGCAAGACCAGTCTCAGCGAGGACAATGTGGCCTACCGCGCGGCGCTGGACTGGAAGCCGCGGCCCGACCTTCTGGCCTACGCCTCCATCTCCCGGGGCGCCAAGAACGGCACCATTCCGGTCAACACCGCCAACGTCTCGACCCAGAACCTGCCCGCGAAGCAGGAGCTGCTCACCGCCTATGAGCTCGGCCTCAAGGCGGGCCTGTTCGAGCGGCGGGTGCAGGCCAATCTGGCGCTGTTCTACTACGACTATGACGACAAGCAGCTCAGCGTCTATTTCGCCGATCCGATCTACACCGCCCTAGCCCGCCTCTCCAACGTGCCCACGGCCGACGCCTACGGCTTCGACGGCGACGTGACCTGGCGCATCACCCCGCAGTTCACGCTCACGAGTTCGCTCACCTACGTCCACACCGAGCTTGGCAAGTACATCGGCGTCAACGCCGCAGGCCAGGCGCAGGACTATACCGGCGCCCCCTTCCCCTACAGCCCCGAATGGCAGGGGGCCGCGACCCTGCTGTTCGACCGGCCGATCAACGACCGCTTCGGCGTCCAGGCGGTCCTGAACGGCCGGCTGCAGACCGACAGCCACGCCGACCTCGGCGACGATCCCCTGTTCAAGATCAAGCCCTATGGCCTGCTGAACGGCAGCGTCGGCGTCCATACGCTCGACCACAAGTACGAGCTGTCCGTCTGGGGCCGCAACCTGACCAGCACCTACTACTGGAGTTCGGTCGCCAGCAACGCCAACACGGTGGTCCGCTTCCCGGGACAGCCCCTGACCTTCGGCGCGACGCTGACGGCGAAGTACTGACCGCGAACCGTCGAGGACGGCGGCGCAGTCTTGCGAAGCCCGCATCTCATCTCGGCAGTCTCGCGCAGATCAGGCTCCGCCGGTCGAAATGTCGCACATCCTGCAAAGCAGGCGCGCCCCTCGCCAAGGCGGAAGAACCTTTGATCAACAATCAGGTAAAGCTTTGTTCAGGATATAGCTTTGACCGATATTAACTACACACGACTAAATTACCCACGGGTGCATGACGGCCGATCCTTTCCGTTGTCGTATGGCGGAAGATCAGCCATTTCAGAAAGCTGGTCCCGTGGACGTCGTTTCTATCGATGGTATTCTCTTTCAGGAGCAGA
>Ga0302314_10021682_pt1 | contig 10570 bp, 10 predicted proteins | sample III_Palsa_N2_3_FD_200533 | JGI IMG/M metagenome (GOLD analysis project Ga0302314, IMG submission 200533) | Peat permafrost microbial communities from Stordalen Mire near Abisko, Sweden - III_Palsa_N2_3 | ecosystem: Environmental > Terrestrial > Soil > Palsa > Peat permafrost | place: Sweden... | reverse complement strand
GGCGTGGCCGCTGCGTCCCCCGACAAACAGAACCCGCACATGTATCTTGATCTATTCAAACTGAAAGAACTGCCCTTCCGCCTAAGCCCGGACCCGCAGTTCCTGTATCTGAGCAAGCAGCACGCCCGCGCCAAGGCCTACATGGAGTCGACGATCTGGTTCACCGACGGATTCGTCGTGGTCACCGGAGAGGTCGGCTCGGGCAAGACCACGCTGATCGAGTCGTTTCTGCGCGAAGTCGAGGCGGACATCGTCGTCGCGCAGATCAACCAGACGCAGGTCTCGGCGGTCGACTTTCTACAGGCCGTGCTGGTGCAGTTCGGGTTTGCGCCCTTCAAGATGAAGAAGGGTGAGCTCATCGCGACTCTGAACCAGTTTCTGGTGGAGCAATACGCCGCCGGCAGGAAAGTGCTCCTCATTGTCGATGAGGCGCAGAACCTCTCGCTGCGGGTGCTCGAGGAGGTGCGCCTGCTCTCGGGCGTCGAAACCACGAAGGACAAGGTGCTGCGCATCATCCTCGCCGGGCAGCCGGAGCTCAACGACAAGCTCGACGCGCCGGAACTGGTGCAGCTCGCGCAGCGCATACGCCTGCGGTTTCATCTGGGCACGCTGTCGATCGAAGACATGCAGGCCTATATCCAGCACCGTCTGGAAGTGGCCGGCGCCGCCGACCGCGAGATCTTCGCGGAGGAGGCTTTCGAGGAGATCTACCGCTACTCGGGCGGCGTGCCGCGACTCATCAACACGCTGTGCGACACCTCCATGCTGGTGGCCTCCAATGCCGAACGGGACTTCGTCATCGTCGAGGACATCGCCACCGCCGTGGAGGAGCTGCGCTGGGTGGAGTTCAACGCGCGCATATCCCATCCCCTGCGCGGCAGGCCGGAGAGCGCTCCAGCGCATCCCGGGGCCCACGACGACGCGTCCGTGATAGTCGGCCGGGTGCTGGTGTCAACGGAGGGCCGCACCGTGCAGGAGCTGCCGCTGCGCGTCGGCCGCGTCATCGTCGGCCGCACAGCCGACAATGACCTGCAGATCGACAGCCGCTTTGTGAGCCGCCACCACTGCCAGCTCATCGTGGGCGGGCAGTCCTGCGTGATCGAGGATCTGAACAGCACCAACGGGATCTACGTCAAAGCCAAGCGCGTGCGGCGTCAGCACCTGAACGACGGCGATGTCGTGGTCATCGGCAAGCACGAACTCATCTATGTCGATGAGCGTGCGCGTGGCGGCAGGAACCCCTTCACCGATACGCTGCCGGGCACGCAGGCGACGGTCGAAGAGGCGTGAGGAAGCGCGCGCTAGACCATATGGCCTGACAGATATCGGCAGTCAGGCGTAGTTGGGAAGATTGAGGAAGAAGAGGTCTGCCTCCCGGTATCGTGGGTTGCGCACGGTGGTGCGCCGAGCCACATGCAGAGCGCCCGAGAGCGATTGCTGCAAAATCAGAGGAGGCAGACCATGGATAAGATTATCACTTCGTTTGTTGGATTGGATGTGCACAAGGATTCGATCGCCGTGGGGATAGCGCCGGCGGGAGCCCGCGCGCTTCGTAGGAACGGTCGTGCCGCAATGGGCGCCGTTGTGTAAAGCACTGGGGCGATTGGGTCGAGCCCCAGAGCTGCAGATCGTGTACGAGGCGGGTCCCTGCGGCTACACGCTCGCGCGGCAGCTGCGCTCCCACGGCTATGCCTGCGAGATCATCGCGCCGGCGAAGATCGCGCGCCGGCCCGGGGATCGGATCAAGACCGATCGGCGCGACGCGCTGCTGCTGGCGCGTGCGGCACGGGCCGGGGAGCTGGTGAGCGTTACGATTCCCGATGAGCGCGATGAGGCGCTGCGCGATCTTGCGCGCAGCCGAGAAGATGCGGTGCGGGCGCGACTGAAGGCACGCCAGCAGCTGAAGGCACTGCTGCTGCGCCACGGGCATCGCTACACCGGCAAGAGCTCATGGACCCTGGCGCACGAGCGTTACCTCTCTCAAGTTTCCTTTGCACAGCCCGCGCAGGATATCGCCTTCGCCGAGTATCGCAGCGCCGTGCGCGAGGCTCAGGAGCGTGTGGAACGCTTGACCGAGGCGCTGCGTGGACAACTTGAGCACTGGCGCATGCGTCCGGTGGTTGCAGCGCTGATGAGTCTGCGCGGCATCGATCTGATCGCCGCCATGACGCTGGTGGCGGAGATTGGCGACTTCCACCGCTTTGCCCGGCCGCGCGAGTTGATGGGTTTCCTGGGACTGGTGCCCTCGGAGTACTCCAGTGGCTCCAAGCGCCACCAGGGGGCGATCACCAAAACGGGCAACAGCCACGTCCGGCGCGTGCTGGTGGAGGCGGCCTGGAATTACCGCTTCCCGGCCCGGGTGAGCCGGATCCTGCAAGTGCGTCAGGAAGGTCAACCCAAGGCCGTGCGCGAGATCGCCTGGCGAGCGCAACTGCGCCTCGCCCGGCGCTACCGGCATCTCTTGGCGCGCAAGCTCGCGCTCAACAAGATCTGCGTGGCCATCGCGCGCGAGCTCTCGGGCTTCGTCTGGGACATCGCCCGCCAAGTCAAACCGATCGCATGAATACTCAGCCGCATTGAGATCCCTTGCAGGCAGGAGGGCACAGCGCCCACCCATCTTCATCATTCGAACCGACAACGCACGGGTCACGCGACACGAGAGCACCGATGAGGGGAATCCTCGACGTCGCTACGTGGGCATCCGCGTGATGATCCCCGACACTAGAGCGAGGCAGCCCCGCGACGGATAAATGAATTGCGGTAACCAACCCGCGGATATCAGCATGATCCATCGTCGCCGCAAATCCTCTCGCGTCGCGTGTCCCTTGCGCTGTTGCATCTTCAACTGATTAACATTTGATCACGAAAACCGTGAGAAAAAAGCTCGCCCTCTTGACAACGCACAGGCCATATCAGCGACGATATTAGCTTGGGACTTCCCCGTTAGGACACTACCGATGGCCGCAGTTCTTTGATATGCGCATCACCGGGTTGAATATCAAGTTGCCGTTCGGCATCGCCATGCGTGAGGACATGAGCTGCCGCGCCGTCAACGCCAGCGAGTCCCGCGTCAGCTACCGGTGCGAATTTCGCATGCCGGCGGGCTGGCGCGGAGTGTTCGTGCGCCTGCTACTGCGCCAGCAGTTCGATGCGGGTCCGGCAGACTCGCTCGCGCGCCTCGCACGTGCGGCGGAACGCGAGTTCGCGCATACGCGTTAGCGCTGCGCGAGCGCGGCAACCCCGCCCGCCTGGGAAAATGCGCGCATGCCGCGCGCACGCAGTTCGCTTGCCGCCGCAAGGCTTCTTTGCCCGGCAGCGCACACGAGCAGGTATTTGCCGTCGACGTCGAGCGCCGCATCGCCGTACAAGAGCGTACGCATGGGGATATGCCGCGCCGTACGGCACGGCGTCGGCCAGGCTTCCAGTTCCTGCGGTTCGCGCACGTCGACGACGACAAAACCCTGCGCGGCGGCGTCATCGAGCGAGGCAAAGGCGACTTCGAGCGATTCTTCATCCACGGGTGAATCCTCCTGGTGTTTCTTCAAGTGCACGCACGCACGGCCGCGGCACTCGGCGGCGCGCTGCGTGCGCAGCTTGGTGCTCGACAGGGTAAGGAGATTGACGATGAGCACTTCGTCGCCGAGCTGGCCGGGCAGATCCAGTATGAGCTTCAAAGCCTCGAGCGCCTGCAGGGAACCCAAGACTCCGGGAACCGGCCCGAGGACGCCCGCCTGTGCGCAGTTGCCGATCAGGCCGTCGCGTGTGGCCTCGGGCCATACGCAGCGCAGACAGGCGGCGTCGGGATGCGCGCGCACCACCTGCAGCTGGCCTTCGTATTGATAGACGCTCGCGAGGATCACCGGCTTATTGAGTTCATGGCCCAGATCGTTCAGGAGAAAGCGAGTGGCAAAATTGTCGCTGCAATCGATGACGAGGTCGTAGGGCGCAATGACGGTGGCGGCATTTGCGGCGTCGAGGCGCATGACGTAGGCGCGTGCCGCAACTTCCGGGTTCAATGCGGCGACGCGCGCCGCGGCGAGTTCCGCCTTGGGCGCACCCACGTCGGCGAGCGCGTACAGCGTCTGGCGGTGCAGATTGGATGCTTCGAGCCGATCGGCATCGAGGAGGCCCAAATGGCCCACGCCAGCGCCTGCGAGATAGTTGATGACCGGCACGCCGAGGCCCCCGCAGCCGACCACGAGCACGCGGCTCGCTGCCAGCCGCGCCTGTCCTGCCGCGCCGACTTCTTTGAGTGCCATTTGGCGCGAGTAGTCCATGCGCGGCGCGACGCTGTGTCCGTGCGCAGGCGCATGCGACTCGTGCGCAGCCGGCGCGCAGCGCTCGCAGTTCACCCAGCCGGTGTCGCCGCTTGCGTAGTGCTCCTTCTTCCAGATCGGCAGCCGGTGTTTGACCTCATCAATGATGTAGCGGCAGGCGCGAAATGCCTCATCGCGATGGCGCGCGCTCACGCCCACCCATACGGCAAGCTCGCCCACGGCAAGCCTGCCCACTCGATGGACACACGCCGCATGATCGACGCCGAAGCGCTCGGCTGCTGCGCCGAGGATGCGCTCGGCCTCCTTGTTCGCAAGCGGCGCGAAGGCCTCGTATTCCAGCGCCGTCACGGGCTTGCCCTCATTGAGATTGCGCACCCAGCCTTCGAAGGAAGCATAGCCGCCGCTGGCGGGATCGAGTAGCCGGGCGCGCAACTGCGGCACGTCAATGGGCTCGCTTGAGAGTTCAAAGCTCAGCATCGCAGCCGTGCCTACCCGCCCGCCACCGGCGGAATGAACACGACCCGGTCCCCGTCGGCAAGCTCTTGCGACCAGTCGCCGAACTCGTCGTTGACGGCCACGCGCAGCATCGCCGACGGCAGCGAAAACGGATGCCGGGCCTGCAATTCCTCAAACAGCGCGCGCGGCGTTGCGGCCCGCGTGACGACGGCTTCCTCGCTGCGACCGGCCTCTTCGCGCAGCAGCGCGTAATACTGGATGCGAATCTGCTTCACGGGGGCGCCTGCTGTCATGAGCGCACTGACAGCCGCGTCATATTCAGCTGGCGTATTGACGTTGTCGAGCGCGCGCGGGTCGGGCGCTGCAATGAGATGCGCGTTCGCCTGCTGCAGGAATTTGCGCGGACATTGGCGCCCCTCCTTGAGGTACGCCGCAAGCTGCGCCCGGCTTGCTGGTTCATAGATGGCGCACAGCGGTTCCGGCAGGCCGTCATGGCTTGACAGATAGGCGGTGGCAGCACGCGCCGGATCGCGCGCGCGCAGCAGGTGCTCGAGGGTCGCCGCATTGAGAAACGGCAGGTCACAGGCGAGCACGAGCCAGGCGACATGGGGAAACTCTTCCTGCGCGGCCATGATGCCGGCAATGGGGCCCAGATTCTCGCGGCGGTCGATGATCTGCGCAAAGCCTGCGCGCAGCGGGTCGCTCACCTGGTCGGCGCGCACCGAGACGAAGGCGCGCGCCGTGAGCGGCGCGACGAGCCGCATCGCCTCCACGAGTTGCGCGCGGCCGTGATAGGCTAGCGCCGCCTTGTCGGCGTGCATGCGCGAACTCCTGCCGCCGGCGAGCACCAGGGCGTAGACGGGCGCGCTCATCGGCGCTTCACCGTGCGCTTGCCCCCCGACTTCTCGAGCAGGCGGACGCTCGTGATCTCGATGTCGTGCGACAGCGCCTTGCACATGTCGTAGACGGTGAGCGCGGCGACGGTCGCCCCTGTGAGCGCCTCCATCTCAACTCCGGTGCGGTGATGCACCGCGACGCGGCAGGCAATGCGCAAGCCACCGCGCACGGCGGCGATTTCGATGCTGCAGTCATCGAGCGCGAGCGGATGGCAGAAGGGCAGGAGGTCATGCGTGCGCTTCGCAGCCATCACGCCGGCGATGATCGCGGTGTCAAACACCGGTCCCTTCTTGGTGCGATGGCCGCTCTTCTGCAAGGCGAGCGCGACCGCTCGCGGCAGGCGCATGCGCACCTCGGCCCGCGCCGTGCGCGCGGTGACGGGCTTCGCGCCGACATCGACCATGCGCGGCCGCCGGTCGCGATCCAGGTGTGAGAGCTTGCCTGCCACGTCAGCCGCCGATGTAATACATTTCGACTTTCGGCTGTGCCGCCGTCTCGCGCAGGCGGGCGCGCAACTCGCTGTAACGGTCGGTGCGGTCGAGCCAAACGGCGCGGATGCGCTCGAGCAGCTGCTCATCGCTCGCGCCGCCGCGCAGCGCATCGCGCAGGCTCGTGCCGGCGGTGGCGAACAGGCAGGTATAGAGGACACCGTCAGAGGACAGGCGCGCCCGCGAGCAGTTCCCGCAGAAGGGCTGTGTGACGGATGAGATGAAGCCGATCTCGCCCTGGCCATCGGCGAAGGCGTAGCGCTCCGCGACTTCTGCGCGGTAGTTGCGCTCCAGCGCCGCGAGCGGCCAGCGCGCGCTGATGCGCGCGAGGAGCTCCTTCGACGGCACGACTAGCTCTGGCCGCCAGTCATTGCGATTGCCGACGTCCATGTACTCGATGAAGCGCACGATGACATCCGTGCCGCGGAAGCGCTCCACGAGATCAAGCGCAGTCGAATCATTGACGCCGCGCTGGATCACCGTATTCACCTTGATGGGCGCAAGACCGGCGCGGCGCGCATGCGCAATGCCATTAAGTACCTCCTCCACACTGCCCAGATCGCCGCTCATTTTGGCGAACGTGGCGGGGTCCAGGCTGTCGAGGCTCACGGTGACGCGCTTCAGGCCCGCGGCTTTCAGCTCCGCGGCATGCTGCGACAGGAGCACGCCGTTGGTCGTCAGCGCCACATCCTCGATGCCCGGGATCGCGGTCAGGTCGCCGATGAGATCGGCGAGGTTCGCGCGCAGCAGCGGCTCGCCGCCGGTGAGGCGCAGCTTGCGCACCCCGAGCTGCACGAAAAGCCGCGCGACGCGCACGATCTCGTCGAAGGAGAGCCGCTCCGCGGAGCCCAGGAAGCGGTACTTCGCATGGAAGGTCTCGCTCGGCATGCAATACGGGCAGCGAAAGTTGCAGCGGTCCATGACGGAGATCCGCAGGTCGCTGATCGGCCGGGCGAACGTATCGCGCGGCCGGCGCAGCGCCTCCAGGGGAATGACGGTCTCAGAGCGGGACATAGCCCTATGCTCTTACCATCGGTAGAGGCGGGTGACAAATCCTTTGGGATAGCTGTTTGGTCCGGGCGGCAGCTCGACAAAACCGTCGCTGCCGGCGAGGGCGGTGAAGTCCCCGGAGCCGTTCGTCGGACGCGGCATGGCCCACGGGCGCCCTGAAGCGTCGATTTCAATGCGCACGGGCATGAACAGAGCGAGCGGCTGCCTGACCGTGACCGGCTCTCCCAGCGCTATTTTTGCAGGCTCGCGCGGCGCGGCTCCCATCATGGCGAAAAGCGCCGGCACCACGTAGCGCGCGACACACACCAAAGTGGAGACGGGATTGCCGGGCAGCGCGAACACGGCCGCCCCGGAGGCTGCCACGCCGAACCACAGCGGCAGGCCAGGCCGCTGCGCGATCTTATGGAAAACGGTGCGCACCTTGAGGCCCGCCAGCGCCTGCGGCACAAGGTCAAGCCGCCCCATCGAGACGCCCCCGCTCAGGACGAGCACGTCGTGCGTGTCCAGATGAAACTCGAACCGTGCCGTGAGCTCCTTCAAATCATCGCGCACATGATCGTCCGCGACACGTCCGAAGCCCTGGCCCTTGAGCGCTGCGACGATGGCATAGGCATTGGAGCGGCGCACCTGGTGCGGCAGCACAGGCTCCCCTGGCTCGATGAGCTCATTGCCGGTGGAGATCACGGCGAGCGCCGGCTGGCTTGCGACCCGGATGCGAGCCATACCGGCCGAGGCGGCAATCGCGATTTCGGGCGCACCCAGCCGCACCCCTGAGCTCAGCACCTGCGTGCCCTGGCGGGTATCCGTGCCGCGCCGGTGAACGTTCTGCCACGGGGTTACCGCCAGGTCGGCCGCGAGATGAGCTTCGACGCCGCGGACGCTGATTTGCTCCACCGGGATAACGGCATCGCAGCCGCTCGGCAGTACCGCGCCCGTCATGACCTCGATGCAAGCGCCGGCCGACTCGAGTCGTTGTGGCGGATCGCCCGCCGGCTGCATTCCCTGGATGCGAAAGGTGCGTACGCTTGCGCCGACGGCCCGGCTATCGAGCGCGATGCCATCCATCGCCACGCGGTCAAAGGGCGGCTGATCGCGCTCTGCGAAGATGTCTTCGCGCAGCACCGCCCCGGCACACTGCTGCAGCGGCAGGGATTCGACGGGCAGGGCAGCGAGGTTCTGCCCGATGAGATCCTCGGCTTCAGCGGGTGTCAGCATCGCTCGATGCCTGCACGCCGCATGCGGCTAGCCTTTGGGGGGTGCCGACTTGGCCTTGAAGATGCGTATCTGCTCGTTGAAGCGATCCGCGAGCGCCTGATCCTCGTCGACGGCGGCGTTATTCTTCTGCGCCTGCTGCGCCTCGATAGCCTTCTTCTGCTCGGCGGTGAGTTTGTCGCCTTTGAGCTGCGTGTTTTCCTCGAGCTTGATGCAGGCCGTATAGGCATTGATCTCCTCATCGAACTGCTTGACGGCTTTCTGCGCGGCGACCATCTCGGCAAGCGTCGCGGTCGCGCCGTCGGGAATTTTCGTTGGCGCGGTCGGATAAGTGCAGGCGGCATGCACGGGCGCGGCAAGGAGCGCAATGGCCACAAGGCTGAAGAGAGCTTTCATGAGTGATCCTCGTTTTTCTAACCCGTATCTTAGTGGCGCGCCGCGGCGCCTGCTACTTCTGCGCCGCACGGCGGCTCTTCCCGCCGCCGCCTCGCGCGCTTTACATGGCGCCGCTGGCCGCGCCCCCACGGGGCGTGGCGCTCGCGGTTTTCAGTAACGCGGTGTCCCAGCCGCCGCCGAGCGCCTGGATGAGCGCCACGCTCGCCGTCAGACGGTTCTGGCGAATGGTGAGGAGCGTCTGGGCGTCCGCAAGGGCGGTGGCCTGAGCTGTGACGACCGATGTGTAGGCGACGATGCCGGCCCTGTATTCATTGATCGTGAGCCGCACGGCCTCATTGGCCGACTTGACGGTCCGGTCCTGCACCGCGTACTGCTGCTCGAGGATGCGCAGGGCGACGAGCTGATCCTCGACCTGCTGGAAAGCAGTGAGAACAGTCTGGCGGTAGTTGGCGACGGCGACATCGTAGGCGGCGCGCGCCTGGCGAACTGCCGCAGAGCGCGCGCCGAAGTCGAGCACGGTGTCCGCGATGGTTCCGCCGAAGGACCAGATATTGTTCGGCGCCCTGATCAGCCCGGGAAGGACGCTGCTGCTGAATCCATAAGCGCCCGTCAGCGTCAGATCCGGAAAATAGGCGGCGATGGCAACTCCAATCTGCGCATTGGCCGAGGCCATGGTGCGTTCGGCTGCGGCCACGTCAGGCCGCCGTTCGAGCAGAGCCGAGGGGATCCCGGTGGGAGCGACCGGGACGGCGGTGCCGAAAGTTGCAGGTTCGATTGCAAAGTCGGCCGGTGGCTTGCCGACCAGCACCGCGATTGCGTGCTCGAGCTGGCCACGCATGACTCCGACACTGATCTGCTGCGACTGCGCGCCTTCAAGCTGCGTTTCGGCGGTGATTACGTCGGCCTTGGCGACGATGCCGGACTTGTACTGATTCTGGGTGATGTCGAGCGAGCGCTGATAGGCCGCGACCGTCTGATCGAGGAGCTGCTTCATCTCGTCAGTGACGCGCAGCTCGATGTAGTCGGTCGCGAGAGTCCCCTGCGCCGAGAGGCGCGCAGCGGCGAGGTCGGCGTCGCTTGCCTGTGCGCTTGCTACATCGCTTTCTATAGTGCGGCGGATCTTGCCCCAGATGTCGGGTGCCCAGGAGGCATCGGCGGTCGCATTGAAATTATTGACGGGGTGCGAGGTCATCGGGACGATGGCGGTCGTCGTGCCACCCCCCGTTGTCGTGGTGCCCGTGCCAGTGCTCCCGGGGGTCGTCGTGGTCGTGGTGCCGCCGACCGTTGTTCCCAGACCCTTGGTGCGCGTGGCGCTGCCGCTCACTCCCACGGTTGGAAAGAGCTCGGCCTTCGCGCCGCTCACCACCGCCTCGGCCTCGCGCCACGATGCCTCGGCTGCTTTCAGTGTCTGGTTGGAAATGTCGATCTGCTTTTCCAGCCCATCGAGCACCGAGTCGCTGTATACCGACCACCAGTCGGTGCCGCTCGCGGCCTCTTGGGGTTCGGCAGGCTTCCAGCCCTCCGCCTCTTTGAAGCGCTGCGGCACCGGCGTCGATGGGCGGTGATAGTTGGGACCGACCGCACAGCCGGCGAGCACGGCGGCGGCGAGCAGCCACGATGCCTGGCGCGTGCTCACAGGGGCTGCGCCGGCGCGGCGGGGCCGCTCGCGTGCGTGTATGGGAACAGACGCGACCACACTCGAGTGCACCACGCACCAAAGCGGTCGAGGTACAAATACATGACCGGAGTGGTGTACAGCGTGAGCACCTGGCTCACGAGAAGCCCACCGACAATGGCAATGCCAAGCGGCTGGCGCATCTCCGCGCCATCGCC
>Ga0302314_10021680_pt1 | contig 10570 bp, 7 predicted proteins | sample III_Palsa_N2_3_FD_200533 | JGI IMG/M metagenome (GOLD analysis project Ga0302314, IMG submission 200533) | Peat permafrost microbial communities from Stordalen Mire near Abisko, Sweden - III_Palsa_N2_3 | ecosystem: Environmental > Terrestrial > Soil > Palsa > Peat permafrost | place: Sweden... | reverse complement strand
CGTGGCCAAACTGGCCGGCGGCGTTGCGGTCATCAAGGTCGGTGCCGGCACCGAGATCGAAATGAAGGAAAAGAAGGCACGCGTCGAAGACGCTCTGCACGCAACCCGTGCAGCGGTCGAAGAAGGCGTGGTCCCGGGCGGCGGCGTTGCGCTGATCCGCGCGCTGAAGGCGGTTGAAGGTCTGAAGGGTGACAACACCGATCAGGACCTGGGCATCGCGATCACCCGTCGTGCGCTGGAAGCGCCGCTGCGTGCGATCGTTGCGAACGCTGGCGAAGAGTCATCGGTAGTCGTCAACCGCGTCAAGGAAGGCACCGGCAACTTCGGCTACAACGCCGCGACCGGCGAGTACGGCGACATGGTTGCCATGGGCATCCTGGATCCGACCAAGGTCACCCGCACCGCGCTGCAGAACGCAGCATCGGTTGCCGGCCTGGCGATCACCACCGAGGCGATCGTTGCCGAGTTGCCGAAGAAGGACGACGGCCATAGCCATGGCGGCGGCCAGGGCGGCGGCATGGGCGGCATGGGCGGTATGGACTTCTAAGTCCCGCTTTTCACGCTGCAATAAAAGAAAACCCCGCTACGGCGGGGTTTTTTTTGATTCGACGTGTGCGCCGGCAGTTAAAGAGGCCTGGCGTGTTATCGAGACCCCACGCTCCGAACTCTCAACGAGGGCGTCGATAAACTCACTTGACCATTTTGCCAATCAGGGAGCCGACAACGCCGCCCACCACGCCACCGCCGCCGCTGCCGCCCTCACCGCTTGGCATGTACTCCTGCAGTTGCTGAGCCAGACGAGCGATCGGCAAGGTCTGCAGCCACACTTTTCCCGGGCCGGTGAGCGAGGCGAGGAAGATGCCGTCGCCGCCAAACATCATGTTACGAATACCCGCGATGCGTTCAATCTTGAACGAAACACTGCTCTGGAACGCCCCCACATGACCTGGATGCACGGATAGCACCTGCCCTGGCGCGAGTTCCTTGACGATGACTTCGCCGGACAGTTCGAGCCATGCGGTGCCCTGACCAGAGATCTTCTGCAAACGGAAACCGTTCCCACCGAAAATGCCGGCACCCAGCGACTGCTGGAATCCAATGCCCAGTTCCACGTTGGCTGTTGCACAGAGAAAGCCGTGGCGATGAATCATGTAATCGTGACCGGCACTGACTTCGACCGGAACGATATGGCCCGGAACACGGGCAGCAAACGCCACCTCACCGGGGCCGCCCACCGCACGATACTCGGTCATGAAAAGCGAGCCGCCACCGGCGACGCGTTTGATCGTACCCAGCAGGCCGCCCGCGCCTGCATGCTGTGTGTGCGTGGTCATCTTGATGGTCGATGTCATCCACGATAGTTCGCCCGCCTCGGCAATGATGGCGTCGTCGTGGTCGAGGGAAAACTCCAGCACCGGCATCGTGGTGCCAATAATGTTGTGTTGCATTTGAACTCCACTGGCGAAGATAGAAAAAAGAGAGTTGCGACGAAGCGAGCCATCCGGTCGAAACCTGGCAGTTCCGGCGGCTGATCCATCATGAGATGTCGCTCCGTCGGATCCGGGCCGGGCTACTTGCCGACAAGGTTGGCTTACGCGTAGACGAGCGCGCGGATGCGTCCGACTATCCAGACGACATGATCTGCAGCTCATCTGCTCAGTAGAATGAGAAGAGTCTGATTCTGGCCACATTGACGATGCAAGGCCAGGCGCCCGTCCCGGCTTACCCGTCTGCTTCGTGTACGAGTCGCGCGCCTGTGGATTTTATTGCTGTAGCGCGGCTGAGGCTGGCGGGTTGGTGACCACAGCGTTGTGGGCGATGCCGCCGGTGGGCAGCAGCTCGAGCTTCGGCAGCAGGGGATCCAGTTTGCCGTTCATGCGCAACTGATTGACGCTTGCCATGGCCTGGTCGATCCGTTGCTCCTCGCTGTCCTCTGCCGGCGGCAGTGCACCCGGAGCCTTGGTCAGTGCGGCGAGCTGTGGCCCGACCAGGGTGGTCAACGCAAAGTAGGCGTCATCCTGGATGCCGGCCTGTGCCAGCAATTTGCCCGGCAACAGCCATGCGGCGGTATCTTCCTGTACTGGCGCGGCCTGGCTGTGCGGATCGACCAATATCCAGCTGCCGGCCTGACTGAGCATGTCCTTGCCATCGACGAAGCCGGTGACGCGGTAACTGTCGCTCAGCCCCGGCAGATGATCACCATAGAACAGCACCAGGCTCGGACGTTGACGCTGGGCCAGCCACGCGACCAGGCGACCGAGCTCGGCGTCGGCGTGTTGCATGTGATAGATGTAATTCTGCAGCTCGAGTTTCTCCTGGCCGGCAATCCCTGCAGGTACCGGAATCGCGTCTCGCTCGCTGCCATGCGCCGGTTCGACGTCATACGGCCCGTGCGCCTCGAGACTGATCGCGAAGAGGAATTGCGGCGGCCCCGAGTTTTTCAGCAGCGCCATGATCTCGTCGGTCATCGCGCTGTCGGCCATGTATTTGCCGTCCATCGGCGCGCTGGCCGGGAACGACGATTGCGACACGAAGCGATCGAAGCCGAGCGCCTTGAACGCGGTCGCGCGGTTCCAGAACGCCGGGTCGTTGCCGTGCACGGCCATCGTTTCGTAGCCGTGCGCATTCAGCGTGCGTACCAGCCCCGGCACGGACTTGTTGCCCATCTGCAGATACGGATATTGCAGGTTGTCGAAGTAGCGCAGCGACAGGCCAGTGAGTACCTCGAACTCGGTGCGGATGGTGCCGCCGCCAAAGGTCGGAACGTGCAGTCTGCCGCTGATCCCGTGCGCAGCGAGCCGACGCAGGTTCGGAGTGAAGTTGCTTTGTTCGTAGCCGCGCATGATCGATGGATCGAAGAACGACTCGCTTTGCACCACCACGATGTCCGGCAATTCGTCGCGTGCTGCAGGAGGCTGCATGACCTGGCGCAGCGACGATGCCGACTGGCCGATCAACAGGGTTGCCGCAGCGCGGTCCGGCTTTTTCTTGCCGTGACGATCCTGTAGATGAAACATCATCAGCGAACTGATCAGGCCGGAATGAATACTGGTGGAAGAGGCCGACCATGGCTCCAGCCAGAGCACCCTGGCGTTGTAGATTTTTCCCCAGACGGTCATGCCCACCAGCATGCTGAGCAGGACCGTCGCAAGGACGGCACCGGCCACCAGCCGCTTGCCGTGAGTGCGACGCGGAAACAGCGGCGGCTCGTAACGCCACATCGCAACCACCAGCGCCACTCCGGCCAGCAGCGCAAGATAGGGCCAGGGACTGTGCGGCAGATAGCCGGAAAGCAGATGCATACCGCCTTTGCGTAACTGCCCAACCATGCGGAAGTCCGCCGGAAGCAGTGGCGTACCGAGATTGGCTACCTTCAGGACGTTGACGCCGTAAAACATACCCTGCAGCAGAAACGCCAGCCCGAACGACAGCAGCAGGCGGCGGGTCAGTGCCAGCAATACACCGGCCAGCAGCAGGCCGGGCCACGCGTTCGCCAGCACGAAACGCGGCTGATCGAACATCCGCAACGGCGACACGCCCATCCCACCGTCAAGTAGCCCCGTCAGCAACATGAACGCGAGCGCCAGCAGCAGTGGCAGCAGGATGCGCGCCGCCAGCACGTGCCAGCGATGGGGGGAATTTGTGGGATTCAACGACATAACAGTCCTGCGCTTGCTGTCATGGTCCGAGCTCTGAAATGTAATCGGGATCAGATGAACCAAGTGTTGATTTTAGTGAGAGCGCCTCACGGGGCATCTGGGTGGTATCAACGTCCCACCGGGGCGTCGGTGTACCGGGTGTGGCGATCGCTGACCTGCCGCGGCTGGCAGTGCGGCACAATGCTCCGATGCCTGCCCATGAATCCCCCGCGCTGCGAGCGCTGATCGACGACCGTTATGGCGACCTGGTTGCCCGCTGCCGTGCTGCCGGCGTGCCGTTGCACGACGATGCCGGCGTCGCCGAACGTATCCGGCGCACCCTGCTGGCCAGTGATTTCGCGTTCGACGTATGGAGCCGCCAACCGCAATTGCTGGCCCCCCAAGGGTTGGAGCGGCTGCGTTCGGGCAGCGATGCCAGCGCACGCATCGACGCCCTCAAGTTGCCGGACGATGAAGCTGACTGCATGGTGGCCTTGCGCCGCTTCCGTCATGCCGAAGCGCTGCGGCTGGTGTTTCGTGACGTCAACGGGCTCGACGAGCTGCCCGAGACGCTCTCGGCCACCAGTGTGCTGTACGAGGTACTGCTCAGCGTCGCGCTGGGCTGGTCAGAACGCGCACTGGCCGCCCGTTACGGGCATAGCCGCGATTCCGAGGGAGCATTGCAGCGACTCATCGTGGTCGGCTTTGGCAAGCTCGGCGGCAGCGAGCTGAATTTTTCCTCCGACATCGACCTGGTGCTGGCGTATCCGCAGGGTGGCCACAGCGACGGCACGCGTCCGCTCGACAACAGCGAGTACTTCATCCGGCTCGGGCGTCAGCTAGTGCGGTTGCTGAACGAGCCGACCATGGATGGCATCTGCGCGCGGGTCGATCTGCGCCTGCGGCCATTCGGCAACGCGGGGCGCCTTGCGCTGTCGTTTGCCGCGATGGAGCAGTACTACCAGAGCGAGGGTCGCGACTGGGAACGCTACGCCTGGATCAAGGCCCGCCCGATTGCCGGTGACCGGCATGCCGGCAAGCAATTGCAGGAGTTGTTGCGGCCGTTTGTCTACCGCAAATATCTGGACTACACCGCGTTCGCCGGTCTGCGCGAAATGAAGGCGTTGATCGACGCAGAGGTGGCGCGCAAGGATCTCGCCGACAATCTCAAGCTCGGTCCTGGCGGCATTCGCGAAATCGAATTCATCGTGCAGCTGACCCAGCTGATTCGTGGCGGACGCGAACCCAGTTTGCGCGTGCGGGGTCTGTTGCCGGCGCTCACCGCGTGCGAGGCGCGCGGGCACATCGGCGCCGCGCGTGCGCGCATGCTGCGTGAGGCGTATGTGCTGTTGCGCCGCGTGGAGAACCGCGTGCAGATGCTGCGCGATGCGCAGACCCATGACATTCCCGACGACGCACTGAGTCGCGAGCGCATCGCATTGAGTCTTGAGTATCCGGACTGGGACACGCTCAATGCGGCACTGGCCAAGCATCGCGCCATCGTCAGCGAGGAATTTGCCGCCGTGCTGATGCCGCAGGGCGGCCGCGCCGCGAGCGTGCCGGCTGCCGACATGGTGCTGTGGCACCAGGCCTGCGCCGGATCGCTGGACGCCGGTGTGCTGGAATCCTCCGGCTTCGTGCCTGGCGCCGAATTGGCCGACGCGCTGCTGAAACTTCCGCAAGCTGCTCCGGTGCGCGCCATGTCGCCGCATTCACGCGAGCGCCTGGATCACTTGATGCCGCAGCTGTTCGACGCGGCGCGCGCAAGCGCCGCGCCGGTTTCCTGTCTGCTGCGATTGTGTCGACTGATGCAGGCGGTGGCGCGGCGCTCGTCGTACCTGGCGTTGCTGGAAGAGCAGCCGGCCGCGCGCAAACGTCTGGCCAAGTTATTCGGCGACAGCGCATTCCTGGCAGAGAGAGTAATCGCGCAGCCCTTGCTGCTGGATGACGTGCTCGATCCACGCATCGATCAATTGCCGTTCAAGCGCGTCGATATCGCCGCCGAGATCGCTCGCGTGCTGAGCACGCTGGACGAGCGCGAAGCCGAAGCAGAACTTGAACGGATCAACGAGTTCAAATCGTCCACCGCGTTTCGACTCGGGCTTGCATTCACCGACGGCCGTGCCGACGCCGTGGCTACCGCGCGCCGACTGGGCGCACTGGCCGAATCGGTGGTGGGCGCCATGCTTGCGCTGGCCGAGCGCGAGCTGGTTGCCCAGCACGGCCGACTGCCCGGCGCAGGTTCGGGCTTCGCCGTACTGGGCTATGGCAGCCTGGGCGGCGAGGAGCTTGGCTTCGCATCGGACCTGGATCTGGTGTTCGTCTACGATGGCCGACGCGCGCACGCGATGAGCGACGGCGCCCGTCCGCTGGAAGGTGCGCGCTGGTATCAGCGACTCGCCCAGCGCGTGATGAACTGGTTGACCGTGCTGACCCGCGCCGGTCGCCTGTATGAAGTGGATGCGCGACTGCGACCGGATGGTTCCAAGGGCTTGCTGGTCAGCAGCCTCGACTCCTTCGTGGCGTATCAGAAAAGTCGCGCGTGGACGTGGGAACACCAGGCACTGCTGCGCGCCCGACCAGTTGCTGGCGATGCGGCACTCAATGCGGAACTGGCCGAGGTGCGTCGCGACATCCTGGCGGTGCCGCGGGATCGCGTCGCGGTACTGGCGGAAGTCAGCAACATGCGTCAGCGCTGGCGCGCAGAACGCGATCGCTCCGATGCTGCCCAGCTCGATCTCAAGCAGGGCCATGGCGCGTTGCTCGATATCGAGTTTGCGCTGCAGGGGTTGGTGTTGGCGAACGCAGCGCAGCGGCCCGGGCTGCTTGCAGTCACCGCAAACGCCGCCTTGATCGAAGCTTGCCGTGGCGCGGGGCTGCTCAATGCGGACCAGGCCGCGATGTTGACGGTCGCGCACGCGAACCTGCTGCACCGCGCACTGGCCTGCACTCTTGACCTGCGCTCGCGTGTCGCGCCGCGCGATGGGGAGCTGGAGCAACTTTGCGCGGCTGTGCGCGGCGTTACTGATGCGCTGGGCTTTGCATTCGGCTGATCACGGGCGAGGCCTTCAACCCAGCAAGGGTCGCGCTTGCTGTGCCTGGATACGTTGCCGCAATTCGGCGGCGATCGCCGCGGTCTCTCGCAGCGGCGCATGGGGCGCCGGGGATGGGCCGTCCAGATCGTTCAGCAGGCCCGCATCGCGCAACACGCGATGGAACAGCAGGATTTTCTCCGGCAAAGGTGCGCTGACGAAGGTGTGCACCGGACAACCGACCGCGCACGCTTCGCTGAGCATGTTGACGGAATCAGGAGTCACCACGAGCCGATCGGCCCAACCGAGAACGCCGGGGTAGGGGTTGGGGCCGTCGTCGCGGCCCGACCAGACCAACCCGGGAACGCCTTGCAGCAACTCGCGCATGACCTGCATGACGACGACCGGGGTGCGCCGTGAAGCGAGTACCAGCAAGCTGCCGCCTTCAACACGCTGACGTCCGAGCAATCGCTGCGCGAACTGGCTGGCTACATTCGCATTCAGCGGGACGCCTTTGCGCGGGCCGCCGAGCAGCACGCCGACGCGCGGTTGCGGCAGATCGCCGAGGGTGGGGCAGGACTCGCGACCGTCCTGCAGCCAGGCGTCGTCGACATCGTTGAGCGAGCCTAGCGGCTGCAGCACATTGGGGCCGCCAAGCCGGTCGTGGCGGGGGGCAATCACGGTGTCCCAATGCGCCGGATCGATCCGCGGGTTCAGGATCTGCACGGTGTAACAGCCGCCATCGGAAAGCGCACGCAACTGCCGGGTGAAAAGCGCGGCCGCGCGGCCGCAACCTATCGCCACGCTGGGCCACGGCGGCGCAAACAGTTCACGTTGTGCGGGGCCAAGTGCGAATGGGCCGCCTAGGGCAAGCCGGGGGGCGAACCACGACCAGGGCGCCCGCGGCTCCAGGATCAGATGACGCACCGGCATGCCCAGCCGCTCGGCCAACGCCAATGCCTGACGCTGGTTGCCGGCGGCATGGTCGGTAATTACCCAGCATTCGCCCTGCAGCTTCAGCATGGTGGCGGGCGACGCGGCATTGTTTCCCTGGTCAACACAGTACGTTCTCCCAGCCGCCATCTGTTGGCGTGCGCACACCTATACACTTGCAGGTTCAGGCGCCACTGTCGGCGCGTCAATGCAGCAGAGGATACCCATGAGCGAGTTGCTTTCCGAGGCCGGCCTTGATCAATTGTTCCGCAACGCCCGTACGTTCAATGCGTGGCAGCCCAAAGACGTCAGCGACGAGCAGCTGCACCAGCTCTACGAACTGGCGAAGTTCGGCCCGACCAGCGCGAACGCTTCGCCGATGCGGGTGGTATTCGTGAAGTCGAAAGAGGCGAAGGCGAAGCTGGCGCCCCTCCTGTCCGATAGCAACCGGGCCAAGACGATGGCGGCACCGGTGACGGCGATCATCGCCAACGACCATGAGTTCTACGAGCAGCTGCCGAAGCTGTTTCCGCATGCCGACGCCCGTAGCTGGTTTGCCGGCAATCAGTCGCTGGCCGACACCACCGCTTTTCGCAATGCGACGCTGCAGGGCGCCTATTTGCTGCTGGCGGCGCGCGCGATCGGGCTCGATTGCGGGCCGATGTCCGGTTTCGACAATGCCGGCGTGGATGCGGCATTTTTTGCCGGTACCGCAGTCAAATCGAATTTCCTGATCAATATCGGTTATGGCGATGCCAGCCGTGACCTGTTTGCGCGCAGTCCACGGTTGACGTTTGACGAAGCCTGCCGGATTGCCTGACGAAAACGCTCGAAGCAATGCTGTTGTCCCATCATCCCAAGGAGGCACTCCCATGCATGCAATGAAGTATCTCGCTCTTGCCGGACTGCTCGGCGCCGCCGTGTCGGCCCAGGCCGCCCCGGTGACCTACAAGCTCGATCCCAGCCACACCAATGTGATCTTCACCTGGAACCATCTCGGCTTCTCCAACCCCAGCGGTTATGCCGCATTGGGCGAAGGCACACTGGTGTTTGACGAGAAGGATCCTGCGAAGTCGTCGATCGAGGTGACGTTGCCCATCACCGGCTTCGACACCCATGTCAGCAAGCTCAACGATGAATTCCAGACGGCGGAATTCTTCGACGCGGGCAAGTTCCCCACGGCCACGTTCAAGAGCACCAGCGTGCAGGCGATCGGTGGCGGCAATTTCAAGGTGACCGGCGACCTGACCGTGCATGGCGTGACCAAGCCGCTGGTGCTGACCGCGCATCTGAACAAGGTGGGCATGCATCCAATGGCCAAGGTGCAGGCGATCGCGTTTGATGCGACCGGCACGTTGAATCGTTCGGATTTCGGCGTGAAGGCCTATGTGCCTTACGTCAGCGACGAGATCAAGTTGCAGATCACCACCGAAGGCGAAGTCGGCAAATAAGCGCGACTTCGGTGACAAAAAACGGCCGCGCTGGTGACCGCGCGGCCTTCTTCATGCGGTGTTGAGTATCAGTTTTTTGTCACGCCCTGATCCTTCATCGATTCCAGTTTCGCCAGGTCGACACTGGTGACCGCCTGTTTCAGCTGATCAATGCCATCGGCATTGCCGGTCGCCTTCACGGTGAAGCGCTGGCCCACAATCACACTGAATTCGCCACTCTTTGACTGGGTATCCCAGGCTTCGTGCATCAGTCGACCGGACTCGGTATGGGTTTTCTCATAGCCATGATCGGTCTGCTTTTCCTCTTCGGGTGCCATCGCACTTGCCATCGCCACAAAGCCCTTGGCGCCGCCGGTGTCGGTAATTTCCAGGGTAATGTTGTGGCCGTTGCTGTCGCTGTATTGGGCGCTCGCATCGGCGACCTGCATGCCCATCGCGCCGCTGCGCTGAGCGGACATGCTGGTGCGCTTGAGGTCACCCAGGCTGTCCGGCAGAAACGCCCTGACCTGATCGAGCGACAGCGGCTCGACACTGCTGCCGCTATTGACCGCGCCCATCATCTTGTCCACCGTGACTAGCTGCGCGGTACCGCTGCCGGATGACGAAGTCGCAGCCAGTTGCTTGCTGGCTGCGCTCATCGCCGCCAGTTTGCCGAGCGCACTGTTGCCATCGAGGACGACGGTCTCACCGTTGCGGTCGGTAATGTGCATGCCCATGGCTGCACCCCCGGTCAACGCCGCGGTGCCGATCACGCTGCTGATGATGAGAACCAGGATCCAGCTGAGCACGATCGCGATGAGCACGCTGACCGCGGTGTAGCCGCCGGCCTTGTCTGGTGGACACTTCATGGTTTCCGGCAGACCCAGATATAGCAGGTAGATGCCGTAGATCGCGCCAGCGATCGCGATCAACCAGCCCAGCCATGGCACGATCACGGCGATGCCGGCGATCCAGCCGGCGGTCCATGAATAGGCGACGACCTTCAATGCCTGCACGGGGTCTTTCTGACCGCCAAACGTGGGCGCCAATGCGTTGATGATCAGCGCCAGCACGTACACCACGACGAGCGCCAACAGGTAATGCAGCACCATCTCCAGAATGCCCAGGCCGATCGGTATGCGCACCGTGATGCCGAAGCCACCGGTGCCGATCAGACTGTTCTTGATGAAGTTCGCGATGGCCGGCAGCGCCGCGACGATCGCGATGTAGCCGACATACAAGCGGCGAACCGTGTCCGGTTCGGCCGCTATGACTGGCCACTCGGTTTTTGGCGTGGTCAGGATGGCCTTGACGCGTTCGATGATTTTTCCGAAATCCATGCTCTGCTCCTGCGAATGGACCTGGCGCGCGCGCCGGGTCGAGGATTGAGATGCCTGCTTCGTGAAAACTCCCCACCAGCCCATCGGTTGGATATCGCGCCGACGGCTGTCCCGCGTCCCCATTGCCCTTGCGGCCCCGGCGGAAGGCCTCAGCCTGCTACCATTCGCGGCCTGATGTCCAGTCTGGAGTTCGCCCA
>Ga0302314_10021679_pt1 | contig 10570 bp, 13 predicted proteins | sample III_Palsa_N2_3_FD_200533 | JGI IMG/M metagenome (GOLD analysis project Ga0302314, IMG submission 200533) | Peat permafrost microbial communities from Stordalen Mire near Abisko, Sweden - III_Palsa_N2_3 | ecosystem: Environmental > Terrestrial > Soil > Palsa > Peat permafrost | place: Sweden... | reverse complement strand
ATCACCGGCGTCCACATCGCCGGGTCAAGGGCGGCTTCGTAGACGAGGTCGAGAAAGTCGCTGTTGCCGAGAGCCGCCATGAAACCGCACCAGCCTGTCCGCCGCGCAGCAAAGCTCACCGCCGGCGCGATAGCAATCGGCGAGAGCGCGGCGAGCCGCGGGCGCCTAAGCGCTAGCCAGCACGCTCTGGAAGAAGGCAGCCCCGTCGGCCGAGCCCAGTTCCGGCTCGAAGGCGCGGTCGGGATGCGGCATCAGGCCGATGACGTTGCCGCGATCGTTGACGATTCCGGCGATGTCGCGCGCCGAGCCGTTGGGGTTCCTGCGATAGCGGAACACCACCTGGCCCTCGCCCTCCAGCCGCTCCAGCGTGGGCTCGTCGGCGAAGAAATTACCCTCGCCGTGGCCGACGGTCATCCGCACCTCGCGGCGGCCCTGGTAGCCGGCGGTGAAGCGGGTCTGGCCGTTGACCACCTCGAGGTCCACCGGCTCGCAGACGTATTTCAGCCCGGCGTTGCGCAGCAGCGCGCCCGGCAGCATCCGCGCTTCGCACAGCACCTGGAAACCGTTGCAGATGCCGGCCACGGCGACGCCGCGGTCCGCGGCGGCGCGCACCTCGGCCATCACTGGCGAGAGCGAGGCCATGGCGCCGCAGCGCAGATAGTCGCCATAGGCGAAGCCGCCGGGCAGCACGACCAGGTCGAGGCGATCGGGCAGGGCGCTCTCGCCGTGCCAGACCATGTCGACATGCGCGCCGGTCGACCGTTCGATGGCGGTCTTGCAGTCGCGGTCGCAGTTGGACCCGGGAAAGACGATGACGGCGGCTTTCATGCCACCTCCGCGCGGTAGCTTTCGATCACGGTGTTGGCGAGCAACTTGTCGCACATGGCCTTGACCTCGGCCTCGGCCACCGCCGCGTCCTCGCCGGCGACGTCGAACTCGATCACCCGGCCGATGCGCACGTTGGACGCACCGCCCCAGCCCAGGCCGTGCAGCGCAGCCTCCACCGCCTTGCCCTGCACGTCGAGCACGCCGGGCTTCAGGAACACATGGACGGTCGCCTTCAGTGGATGCCCCCCTGGATCACGGTGGGCATCTCCTTCATGATTCCGAGCCGGCGCGCCACCTCGGTGTAGCTCTCGATGACGTTGCCGAGGTCGCGGCGGAAGCGGTCCTTGTCGAGCTTCTCGTTGGTGGTCGAGTCCCACAGCCGGCAGCTGTCGGGGCTGATCTCGTCGGCCAGCAGCACGCGCGAGAAGTCGCCGTCCCAGATCCGGCCGAACTCGACCTTAAAGTCCACCAGGGTGATGCCGACCGCGCCGAACATGCCGCAGAGGTAGTCGTTGACCCGGAGCGTCAGCGCCATGATGTCGTCGATCTCCTGGGTCGTGGCCCAGTTGAAGGCGGTGATGTGCTCCTCGGCCACCATCGGGTCGTGCAGCTTGTCGTTCTTGTAGTAGAACTCGATGATCGAGCGCGGCAGCGCCTCGCCCTCGGTCAGGCCGAGCCGCTGCGACAGCGAGCCGGCCGCGATGTTGCGGCAAACCACCTCCAGCGGAATGATCTCCACCTCCTTGATCAGCTGCTCACGCAGGTTGAGCCGCTTGATGAAGTGGTTCTGCACCCCAATGCCGTTCAGGCGCATCATCACGAACTCGCTGATGCGGTTGTTGATGACGCCCTTGCCCTCCAGCACCGCCTTCTTGGTGGCGTCGAAGGCGGTGGTGTCGTCCTTGAAGTATTGGATCAGGGTGCCGGGCTCGGGTCCCTCGTAAAGGATCTTGGCCTTGCCCTCGTAGATCTTTTTGCGGCGGGTCATAATGGTCAGCCTTCCTCCAGCGCGCGAGGGATGCGGAAACAAAAGCGCGCGCGGATGGCGATCCGGCGCGCGGCTGTCCGACTCGGGGTCGCGTCTCGCTTCAAGGCTGCGCAAGCCTAGCGGAAATGCCGCCGGCTCGCAAACGGCGCGTGGGCCGCGCTCGCCTTTGCCGGCGAATTGGGCGATGACGAGGCGATGGCGAGGGATGAACCCAGGATAGCGCGCGCCTACGTTCCCCGCATGACGGGCGATGGCCGCACCGAGGTGCGCTACGTCGGCGGCGGGCGGGAAGGCTGGAGCGACACCTACCACTATCTGCTCACCATGCCGCTGGCGGCGTTCTTCGCCACCATGGGCGCCGTCTACCTGGCGATCAACGCCGTCTTCGGCCTGATCTACTTCTTCGTCGGCGGCATCGACAACCTGCCGCGAGGGGATTTCCTCGGCGCCTTCTTCTTCTCGGTCGAGACCATCAGCACCGTCGGCTACGGCGTCATGTCGCCGCGCAGCGTGCCGGCGCACCTGGTGATGACGCTCGAGAGCTTCGTCGGCATCTTCAACCTGGCCGTCTCCACGGGGCTGCTGTTCGCGCGGATCTCCCGCCCGACGGCGCGGGTGATGTTCTCCGAGAAGGCGGTGGTGACGGCCCACGACGGCATTCCGACGCTGATGTTCCGCGCCGCCAATCGGCGTCGCAATCGGATCCTCGAAGCCGAGGTCAGCGTCACCCTGCTGCACGACCGGGTCACCAAGGAGGGCAATATGATCCGGGCCTTCGAGACCCTCTCCACGATCAGGTCGCGCTCACCGGTGTTCATCCTCTCCTGGCAGATCATGCATCCGATCGACGAGCTCAGTCCGCTGCTGGGCGACACCGCCGAGAGCCTCGCGGCCCGCAACGCCGAGATCCTGGTGGTGGTCAAGGGGCTGGACGAGACCTTCGCCCAGACCATCCACGCGCGGGGATATTACACGCCGGAGCAGATCGTCTGGGGCGCGCGGCTCGCCGACATCTTCTCCCGCGACGAAGACGGCATGCGGCTGATCGACCTCACCCATTTCCACGACGTGGCCTGAGAGCCGCGGGCGTCCGCGGCTGGGCTGATCGCCAGGACGCAGCCGGGCGATATCCGCCCGGTGCGGCGACGGTTCCGATTGCCGGGGGGCATGACGCGGGATAAGACCCGCTACCCGCCGCCGATTTGGAGTGCCGATGTCCGCATTCGAGGACCGTGAAAAAGGCTTCGAGAAGAAGCTGGCGCTCGACGAGGAGCTCGAGTTCCGAGCCCAGTCGCGCGGCTCGCGCATGCTTGGCGAGTGGGCGGCGAAGAAGATGGGCCTCGAGAACGTCGACGACTATGTGCGCGCCGTGGTGCGCGCCGAGCTCGGTTCAGGCGGCGAAGACGACGTGGTGCGCAAGGTGATCCAGGACCTCGCCGGATCCGGCATCGAAGTGCGCGAGACCGAAGTCCGCTCGAAAATGGACGAATTCCTCGCCGTCGCCCGCGAGCAGGTGAAGGCGGGCGAATAGCTCGGGTTTCTTCCTTATCCCGCGGGGAGAAGGACGCTATGCGCCTTCCGCCTCCCGTTCCGCCCGCACCCGCTCGTTGATCGCCGCCCGCAGCTCCTCGCCCCAGCCCGGCGCGACCGCGTCGCCGAGCGCGAACTGCGGCGGCACCACTTCCGGCCCCTGGCCCGGCGGCAGCGGCGGCGAGTAGTAGCCCAGCGCATAGCTGCCCATGGCGTAGCCCAGCAGCGACTGCAGCTTCGGATCGAGGCTGCGCGCGATCGATGGCGGGCACGACAGGTACTGGTTCTCCTCCTGCCGCAGCCAGCCCAGGCAATAGGTGATGTTGATGCCGATGCGGTCGGCGTCGGTGCGGTTCTCGCCGCCGCCGTGGATCACCGAGCCGGAATAGATCAGCACCGAGCCGCGGCTCATCTCGGCGAAGCCGATCTCGGACGGCTCGGCCCGGCGGCTCTCGGGCCACGCCGGGCTGCCGGGCACGATCTGGGTCGCGCCGTTGGCCTCGGTGAAGTCGGTCATCGCCCAGATGGTGTTGAACTGCGGTTCGACGCCCTTCAGGAAGCCGCCCCAGGCCAGCCGGTCGCGGTGCAGCGGCTGGCGCGGCTGGCCGGGCCGGATGCGGATCACCTGGGTCAGGTGCAGCTGATAGCGGTCGCAGGCGCGCTTCAGAAAGGCGTCGCAGCCGGCGAGGATGGCCGGGTGCATGACCAGGTCGCGGCACGCCGGCGAGCGCGCCACCAGCGCCCCGGTGCGGGTGGTCTGGTAGCCGGTGAAGCTGTCGCGGCCGTCCGCCGTGGTCTCGACATAGGGATCGATCTCGCCCCGCACCCGCGCCACCTCGGCCTCGGTCAGCATATGGTCGAGGATCAGCGCGCCGTCGGCATCCAGGATGGCGGCGATCGTCTCGGGCGCGGCGTCAGGCGGCAGGTGCTTCAGGCTGGTCATGGCGTGGAGTTCATGCCGCGAACGCGCGACGGTCAAGCGTCCCGGCTCTGAACTCGACACTTCAGAGCTCGCCCACGACGGCTGAGGCGAGCCCCGTGTAGGTCGCGGGGGTAAGCGCCAGCAGACGCGCCTTCGCCTCGTCACCGATGTCGAGGCCGCGCACGAACTCGGCCAGCTCCGCCGCGCTGACGCGGTGGCCGCGCGTGAGTTGCTTCAGCAGCGCGTAAGGATCGGTGATGTGAGAGCGGCCAGCGCTGATCTCGGCGCGTATGACCGTCTGAACCGCCTCGGCGAGCACCTCCCAGTTCGCCTCGAGATCGGCGCGCAGCACGTCCGCCGCGAGCGAGATCTCCCCCAGGCCACGCTGCAGGTTGTCCAAGGCCAGCAGCGAATGCCCGAAGGCGACCCCGATGTTGCGCTGGGTCGTCGAGTCGGTGAGGTCGCGCTGCAGACGCGAGGTGACCAGCGTCTGCGCGAGGGTGGCGAACAGGCCGCCGGAAATCTCGAGGTTCGCCTCGGCGTTCTCAAACCGGATCGGATTGATCTTGTGCGGCATCGTCGACGACCCGGTCGCCCCGGCGACGGGCGTCTGCGCGAAGTAGCCCAAGGAGATGTAGGTCCACACGTCCGTGGCGAAGTTGTGCAGGATGCCGCCCGCATGCCTGACACGGTCGTACAGCTCCACCTGCCAGTCATGCGACTCGATCTGGGTGGTGACGGGGTTGAAGCCGAGGTCGAGCGACTCGATGAACTTGCGGCTGAGGGCCAGCCAGTCCACATCGGGCGCCGCGGCCACGTGCGCCGACCAGGTGCCGGTGGCGCCGGAAAACTTCGCGAGATACTCCGACGCCTGGATTTGCCGCGCGACGCGCCGCAGCCGCCAGGCGAACACGCCGATCTCCTTGCCCATCGTCGTCGGCGTCGCGGGCTGTCCGTGCGTGCGGGCGAGCATGGCCGCATCCCGGTGCGACGCGGCCAGCGCCATCAGCATGTCGACCACGGCCTGGAGCTTCGGCAGCCACACGCGCGTCACCGCGCGCTTGACGGTGAGGGCGTAGGCGGTGGAGTTGATATCCTCGCTGGTGCAGGCGAAGTGCGTCAGCTCGGCCGCCGCGGAGAGACCTAAGCGTTCCAGCCGATCGCGGACGAGGTACTCGACCGCCTTGACGTCGTGGCGCGTGATCGCCTCGCGCTCGGCCAGCCAGTCGATCTCGTCTTGGCCGAACGCCTCGTACAGGGCCCGCAGCTGTGTCTTGTCGGCGGGGCTCATCGGCGAGGCGCCGAGCAGCGAGCGGTCGGTGAGGGCTAGCAGCCACTCCACCTCGACTTCGACTCGGGCTCGGTTGAGCCCGGCTTCCGAGAGGTAGTCTGCAAGCGGCGCAACGACCGAATGGTAGCGGCCATCCAGCGGGCTGAGGGGCTGTGGGGGCAAAGACGTCACGAAATCTCCGGCAAGGGCTGGCGTAGCCTGAGGGATGATAGTGCTAGATAGTCCCGGTCCGCGCCGCGAGAAAGCGCGCCTTGACGCCGCTCAGGCGAAGAACCGCCGCAGCACCGCCTCGGCGCGGTCCGGCTGGTCGCGGTGGACGCCGTGGCCGGCGTCGTCGAACACCACCAGCTCGCCCACGCCCTCCGGCAGCGCGGCCAGGATCGCCTTGGCGCAGCCTACCGGCGTGATCGGGTCGAGCCCGCCAGCCAGCACCAGGGTCGGACAGCGCACCGCGGCGAGGCCGGGGCGCAGGTCCATCGTCGCCTGCTCGTGCTCGATGAAGTGGAACATCACCTCGGTGCGCTGGATCGCCCGCTTGCGCGCCGCCTCGCCCAGGCCGCTGCCCGGATCGGCGCTGCCGGGATTATAGAGCGGCATGCACACCGACATGTACTCGGCGGCGCGCTCGACGCTGGGAGCGGTCCAGAAGGCTTCGGCGATGCGCCGCGCCTCCGGCCCGCCCAGCCGCGCCATGACCCGGTAGGTCTCGGCCAGGTCCATCGTGGCCGCGGTCGAGGAGAACACCAGCTTCGACGGCGCATCGGGGTGCCGCGACGCATAGGACATCGCCACCATGCCGCCGAACGACAATCCGTACACGACCGGTTTGTCGATCCCGAGCGCCTGGCAGAATGCGTGCACGTCGTCGCCCCACTGGGCGAGGGTCCAGGTCGAGGGATCGCCGCCCGAGCGGCCGTTGCCGCGGTGGTCGAGATAGATCACCTGGTGGGTGTCGGCGAAGCGGTCGAAATAGGGCCGCATCAGCGAGTGGTCGAAGCCGGGCCCGCCGTGCATCACGATCAGGCTCGGCCGCTCGACCATCGCCTCGCCCTCCGGCGCGAGCTTGGCGCCGACGGTGTCGAAGAAGAGGCGCGCGCCGTTGACGTCGATATGCAAGGCCGGGTCCCGGGTGGCTGGTCCGCCACCCTCCGTCAGCGGGCCGCCGATGACAAGCCGGGCCGGCCGTCAGCCGCGCCGCGGCCGGTAGAGCACCAGCACCGGGCTGCCCATCAGGCCGAGGTAGAAACCGACGTCGTAGACGACGCCGGTGCCGCGCGATTCGTAGAACTTCACGCTCCATGGCAGCAGCTTCGGCGCGAACTTATCGACCACCTCGACGATGAGCATGATCGGCGCGATCAGGCCGTGCCAGAAGCCGAGCGCGAGCTGGGCGATGAAGCCGCCCGACGCGGCGTGCTCGGATTCGGCCGACCCCGCGGCGCAGGCGGCGAGCGCCAGGCCGAGGACGACGACGAGGGTAAGGATAGCGGCGCGCTTCATGATGATTTTCCTCAGACGGTGCGTCGCACCAGCCGCAAGACGAACAGCAACAGGATCGCTCCCGCGGTGGCGCCGATCAACTCGCCGATAAAGCCCGAACCGTGGACCAGGTGGAAGTAGCTGAACAGCCAGCCGCCGATGAAGGATCCGATCACGCCGACGACAATGTCGCCGACCAGGCCCAGGCCGTAGCCCTTGACCACGATGCCGCCGAGCCAGCCGGCGAGCGCGCCGATGACGAGGAAGATGAGCAGGGATTCGCCGTTCATTTTGGTCTCCTTTCAGGCGCCTCGCGGCGCGCCGTCGCCATCGTCCGATCGCGCGGACGATGGCGGCAGGTGGTTTTGGCTAGCCGGCGTCGCCGAGGGTCTTGCGAAGCTCCGCGTTCAGATGGTCGAGCCGGTCCTGCAGCTGGCCCTCGTCCTGGGGGGAGAGTTGGCCGGCGCCGTCGCGCATTCCGGCTTCCTGGTGACGGATGGAGTCCAGGCGCGTCAGGTCGTTGTCGGTGTCCTCGCGGTTCAAAATGCCGTCGTGAGAGGCCGAGCGGATGCGTTGCTCCAGCCGCGCCTCCCGTCGGTCGAGGTCACGCCGATCCGCCGGACCCTGGAAGTCCGCGTCCGCGCCGCTGGCGTCGGCGCTCCGCGGGGTCGCCATCCAGACGCCCTGGCTGTCGTAGTAGCCGCGGATTTCGCCGCTGCGCCAATGGTGGTCGGAGTCGTAGTAGCCGGGCTGGGCGTCGGCGATCCACACGCCGTCGGGACCCGCGTGGCCGCTGCGCGCGCCGGCGACCCAGCGACCGCTGACGTCGTAGGCGCCCATGGCCTGGCCGGGGACCCAGCGTCCGTTGTCGTCATAGTGGCCGCTGACGCTGGCGACCCACAGGCCGCTGTCGTCGTAATAGCCGTCGGCGGACGCGGGGACCCAGCGTCCGTGACCGTCGTCATAGCCGTTGGCCATCGGATCGGTCGCGGCGGCGATCCAGCGGCCGCCGCCATCGTAGTAGCCGTTCGGCGCGCCGTCGACCCAGGCGCCGTCGCGATCGTAGTAGCCGCGGGCGTCGGCCCGGTCGATCGCGTTGGCGTGCCACTGGTTGGCGTGGTCGTAGTAGCCGTAGGCGTGCCGGCAGTCGGCGTAGGGCCGGGCGACCTGGCTGCCGATGACGGCCCCGCTCGCGGCGCCGATCACGGCCCCGGCGGCGCGGTCGCCGCGCGGCGCGATGGCGCTGCCGATGAGGGCGCCGGCGCCGGCGCCGGCGAAGGTGTCGGCGACCTGGCCGTTATGTTGCTGTTCGCAGCTCTGCTGCGCGAGCGCGATGGACGGAACGAGGGCCGCGGCGGCCAAGCCGGCCACGAGCAGTAACCTTCTCATTTTAGGGGTGTCTCCCGGAAAGGACAGATGCCTTCCCTTGCCACCCGAATGCGCCAGGTCGCGCTTTGTTCCCCTGGGCGATCAAGAAAAACCTGTCACCTAGGTGCGTTATTATTATTCGCTGCGAGCGAAATTCGACGTCGTCTGGCGAATTTCCGAAAAGGTTAAGGAACTTTTTTCTGAAATATTCGCTCCTATGCGGTTCTGAATGGGAATTGCGCGAGCATGGACGCCGCAGAGTGCAATAAAAGAGCGAGTGAATGCGCGGCGAGCGCCGCCATCGCTCCGGCTGAATCCCTGGCGCTTGAATTTCTGCAACTAGCGGCGCAGTGGAGAGCGATGGCGGCGCGGGAAAATTTTCTCGGCGCGCTCGGCGAGAGCATTGCACCGCTGCCGAAGTGAGAACCTCGCCGAGTAATCGGCGATATCCATTGCCATGCTGCAACGCAAATAGACCACAGGTCCCGCGCGATCCGTGCTATGGTGCCGCTGAGATCGCACGCGGGCCTGGTTTGGGCCTCGGCGCTTTCGGACTAGACTTCGCCGGGAATGGCTTTCGCACCGCGAGCCTCCGGCGGCCTTGAGGCCTCCATGGCCGATGACCGACCTACGCCGGCTGTAGTCGACGCCCTGGCCCTGGCTTTGGTGGCGTCCTCCGATGCGCCGATCCTGTTGCTGGACGGCGACCTCGCGGTGGTCGCGGCCAGCGCTTCGTTCTGCGGCGCCTTCAAGATCGATCCGGCCGCCACCGATGGCCGCTCGCTGTTCGCGCTCGGCGCGGGCGAATGGGACGTGCCGCAACTGCGCTCGCTGTTGCGGGTGACGCTGAGCGGCGGCGCGCAGGTGGGCGCCTATGAGATGGACCTGAAGCCTCCCGGCCGCGATACGCGCCGCTTGGTGATCACCGCCCATCAGCTCGAGCACGGCGATCCGCTGAACGTGCGGCTGCTGCTATCGATCTCCGACGTCACCGACGCGCGCCTCGCCGAGCGGCTGAAGGACGACCTGCTGCGCGAGAAGGCGATCCTCTACCAGGAGCTCCAGCACCGCGTCGCCAACAGTCTGCAGATCATCGCCAGCGTGCTGATGCAGAGCGCCCGCCGGATCCCGTCGGCGCAGACGCGCAGCCATCTCTTCGACGCCCACAGCCGGGTGATGTCGGTCGCCGCGCTGCAGAGCCAGCTCGTGGCCTCTCGCGTCGGTGAAGTGCATCTGCGCGCCTATTTCACCGAACTGTGCCAGAGCATCGGCGCCTCGATGATCCAGGATCACGACAAGCTGAAGCTCAGGGTCGAGGCCGACGAGAGCGTCGCCCTCGCCGACGCCTCGGTCAGCCTGGGTCTGATCGTCACCGAACTGGTGATCAACGCGCTCAAGCACGCCTTTCCGCAGGGCCGCGGCGGCGACATCCTGGTCAGCTACAAGTCCCGCGCCTCGGACTGGACGCTGTCGGTGAGAGATGACGGCGTTGGCATGGTCGCCGGGCAGGCCCCATCGAAGGGCCTGGGGACCAGCATTGTCGAGGCGCTGGCCAAGCAGCTCCACGCCACGGTGGACACGGCCGCCGCCAATCCCGGCACGCGGGTCTCGATCGTCCACGTGGTCGCGCCCGGCGAGGGCGGGCGCGCCGGACTGGCGGTCCCCGAAACGGGTAGCGCCGACGCGCCGTTCGGGTAGCCGGCCGAGCCTGGAGACCTAGTTGCGCATCCACACCGGCTTCGAGATCATCTACGACTGCCCGGCGCCGACGCCGATGCTGCTGAGCCTCAGCGTGCATCCTTCGCGCCGCGGCGACCTTGAGACCCCGGACTGGGTGCGCACCGATCCGATCACCGACGTGCGCCAGTACCTCGACGGCTTCGGCAACATCTGCAGCCGCATCCTCGCGCCGGCCGGCCGCACGGTGCTCTCCGCCGATTTCATCGTCCGCGACAACGGCCTGGTCGACGAATATGCGCCGTGGGCGACGCAAGGCCCGGTGGGCGACCTGCCCGACGAGACGCTCGTCTACCTGCTGGGCAGCCGCTATTGCGAGACCGACCGCCTGAGCGACGTGGCCTGGTCGCTGTTCGGCGCCGCGCCGACCGGCTGGGGCCGCGTCCAGGCCATCTCCGACTATGTGCACGACCACATCGCCTTCGGC
>Ga0302314_10021678_pt1 | contig 10570 bp, 10 predicted proteins | sample III_Palsa_N2_3_FD_200533 | JGI IMG/M metagenome (GOLD analysis project Ga0302314, IMG submission 200533) | Peat permafrost microbial communities from Stordalen Mire near Abisko, Sweden - III_Palsa_N2_3 | ecosystem: Environmental > Terrestrial > Soil > Palsa > Peat permafrost | place: Sweden... | reverse complement strand
GCGAGTACGCGGCCGACTTTCTCGACACCGTGCTCGTTCGCGACGCGATGACGAGCGTGGTGATCACGCTCGCGGCCAGCGACGCCGTGGAGCGCGTGCGCGAATGGCTCGTTTCGAGCGACGACGCGGCGACCCACCAAGGGTTCCCGGTGCTCGACGGCGATCGGATCGTGGGGGTGGTGACGCGCCGCAATCTCGTCGCGCCGCTCACGCGCGCCGATCTCACCGTGCGCGATCTCGTCACGCGCGAGCCGATCCTCGTACGCGAAGACGCCACGCTGCGCGACGCGGCCGATCAGATGGTGCGCACGGGTGTCGGGCGATTCCCCGTGATCAGCGCGGACGATCCGCGAAAGCTCGTCGGGTTCCTCACGCGCAGCGACGTGCTGGGGGCGCACCGCGGGCGACTCGACGCGACAGTGCCACAGAGCACGCGGCTCGCGATCCCGCGGCTGCGCGTGAAGGGCGCTTAGCCCGGGTCGGCCTTCTTCTCGCGCTCCTCGAGCCCGATCTCGACGAGCCTCGCGATGCGCTTCGCGCGCGTCGCGTCGGCCACAGCTTGATCGAGCCAGCGGAGGATCGCGTTCCTCTTGCTCCGCACGATCCCCTCGAACGCCGCGTGCGCGTCGGCTTCGCGCAGGGCGTCGACGAGGTCTTCGGGGATGGGATCCTCGGGCGGCGCCTCATCGAGCACGACGCGGATCCGGACGCGCGCGCCTTCCGCGAGGCCTACGCGCTTCCGGAGGCGAGCGTTCAAGATCAGCTTGTGACGCCCTCCGCCCGAGGGGACGAGCGTGAGGTGATCATCGACCCCCTTCGACTTCGCCGCCGCCATGCCGACCGATGCCGGCCACAACGTCGCGACCACCGGCACCGGACCGCGCTTGCCAAACGCCGCGCTCACCGAGCGTGGCACCGTGACGACGTGCTGGACGATGCCTCGCACGACCTTCTCGAGCTTCCCCGTGAACGTGAGAGGCCGCGGCTTCACGTCACGGACGCTGCACCGGCAACCCCTCGCTCTCCCAAGCGAGGAACCCACCCTCGAGGAACGCGACCGGAACCCCTTGCTCGGCGAGCGTAGCCGCGAGCGTCTTGGTCTTGTCGCCCGCGCGGCAATAGACGACCGGCTGACCCGCGAGCATGTGCAGCTCCGCGAGGCGCCCTTCGATCGTCTCGAACGGCATGTTGATCGCGCCGGGAATGTGCGCGCGCTTGAACGCCGCTTCTTCGCGCGTATCGACTGGAACGACGGCGCCCTCCTTCAGCAGCTGCGCCAGCTCGGGCGCCTTCAACGCGCCGGCCGCGCGTGGAAGGAAAGGCTCGACCATGTCGCGAAGCTTCTTCTTCGCGACCACCCCCACGACGCCGTCGACGATCCGCTGCTCGGCGAAGAGCACGAACATCGGCACCGACTGCACGCGGAGCTCGCGCGCCAGCACCGGCGACTTCTCGACGTCGACGTTCACGACGCTGACCTTCCCCTCCATCTCGCGCGCGAAGGCCTCGACCTCGGGGGCGACCTGCCGGCATTGCTGGCTCCGCTCGGAGGTGAACTGAACCATCACCGGAAGCTCGCTCCGGAGCACCGCGCCTTCGAACTCGCGCTCGCTCACGTACGGGATCGTGCTCGCGCCCGGTGCGCCCTTGTTTCCCGCGCCTTTGCCCGCGCCGGGGCCGCCCAACATCGTCATCTTCTGGCCTCTCGCTCGCTTTACCCGATCAGGCGTGCGGTGTCTCGTCGTACGCCGTGCTCGAGGGCGGGCCGTCGCCCATGCGTCCTGCGCTCTCCGGCTCGCGGTCGATGGCGCCGCCGACCGCCGCGGCGAGGCGCGGATCGAGCGCGTCGCGGAGCGCTTCGCCCACCAGGTTCAGCGCCATCACCGTCACGAACACAGCGAGCCCGGGGAACACCAGGAGCCACCACGCGCCGATGTGCTCGCGCGTCTCGCTGAGCGTCTCGCCCCATGATGCCGTCGCCGGCGGAAGACCCACGCGCAGGAAATCGAGCGAAGCTTCGACCAGCACAACCGACGCCACGCCGAACGTCGCCGCCACGAGCATCGGCGCGAACGCGTTCGGTCCCACGTGTCTCCGCAAGATTCGCCACGGTCCTGCGCCGAGCGCGCGCGCCGCGAGCACGTAGTCCTGCGACGACACCAAGAGCACCTCGGCCCGCACGAGCCGCGCGACTTCGGGCCAGCGCGTGAATGCGATCGCCGTCAGCAGCGTCGTGAGCGAAGGGTGAGCCACGAGCGCCTGCACGACGAGCACCAGGACGAGCGTGGGGAACGCGGTGAGCGTCTCGATGACCCTCGCGACGACGGCGTCGAGCACGCCGCCGAAGAAGCCGGCGAGCGCACCCAAGATCGTTCCGATCGCGACGAACGCGAGCGCCGCGATGAACGCTGCACCGAGCGAGGTACGCGCCCCGTGCACCAGCCGCGCGAAGACGTCGCGACCGAAGGCGTCGGTGCCGAGCGGGTGCTCGCCGAAGATCGTGGGCGAGCGGAGGACGGCGAGGTGACCGCGCGTCGAGGTTTGCTGCGGGCCGAAGTGGACGAGCGGGAAGAGGGTCCAATCGCCGGTGGCGCGCTCGGCTTCGATGCGTCCGTTGTCGTACGTCGCCAGCGCGGCAGGGTGCGTCACCGCCGGTAGGAGGAACGTCGTGCCGTGGAAGTGGCAGGCCAGTGGAAGATCGCTCGCCAGCACGTCGGCGAAGACGCCCACGAGCGCGATGCACGCGATGGCCACGACTCCGATGCGCGCGGTGCGATGGCTACGCAAGCGCGCGAGCGTCGATCCCGCCTCGCGCGGGCGACGGCGTGACGAGGGGTTCGTCGAAGGGCGCTCGTTCACGCGCGTCCTCCTCGCGGCGTTGCGGTCGCCTCACGCACGCGCGGATCGAGCATGCCGTACGCTACGTCGCTCGCAATGAGCGCGATCGTCGTGATGACGGCGGTGACGAGCGCGATCGCCACGAGCCACGCCGCGTCGTGCGCCTCCACCGCGCGCATCGTCTCGTACCCGATCCCCGGCACGGCGAAGACCTCTTCGACCACGAACGCCCCGCCGAGCAGCGCCGGAAACTGGAGCCCCGTGAGCGTCACCACCGGCAACATCGCGTTCCGCAGCGCGTGCACGACCACCTGCCGAAACGCGGACGCGCCTTTCGCTTTCGCGGTGCGCACGTAGTCCAGCCCAATCGTCTCGAGCACCGCTGCGCGCTGGTACCGCGACAGGGTCGCCAGCGATCCGAGCATCAACGCGACCACGGGCAACGCGAGCCGCCACAGGGTCTCCGCCGTGTGCCGGAGGTCCATCGGGCGCGCGACTCCGTGCGTCGGCGCGTAGGTGTGCGCGAGGAGCTGCGCGGCCCAGAACGTCGGCAGCGAGTACATCGCGAAGAGAACGATCGCGAGCGTCACGTCGACCGGACGCCCGCGCCACCACGCCGTCAGCGCGCCGATGGGCACCGCGATCGCGTAGCTCGCGAGGAGCGCCAACGCCGTGAGCAGCAGCGTCACCGGCGTGCGGGCGCGGAGCTTGTCGGCGATGGGGACGCCGTCGATGGCGCTCGTGCCGAGCCTTCCGGTGGTCGCGCCGAAGATCCATTTGCCGTAGCGGGTCTGCAGCGTCGTGGCCGCGATCCGCGCCGCGCCGTCGTACGCGACATAGTCGCTCTCGTGCACTTGCCACCAGGCGTCCCACCCGTTCACCGCGCGACGAAGCGCGTCGTCGTCGGCGTCGAACGCGATCTCCCCGTGCCGCCCGCTCACGTGCGATGCCAGCGCCGCCAGCGCGCGGATCGCCTCGCGATCGTCGGTCTCGTGCATCGCGGGGATGACGGCGGAGAGCGCGTACGTGTCGACCTCGAGGAGATCGCGCTCGCGGAGATCGGTCGTGTGAAGCACGAGGCGATGGACGGCGCGATGAAGCGCGGGCCCCGTGAAATCGAGCGCGCGGTCTTCCCAGAAGCGCGACCAGAAGAGGATGGCCGAGTTGGGATCGCTCAGCCGATCTTCTTCCGCCGTCCCCATCCGGAGCCCGACCGGAGCCAGGGCGATCGCCACACGCGCGCGCTCGGCCGGCGGCAGATCGTCCAACGACGGGAGCACGTACGGCAGCGCCGCCCCCCCCATCTTCGCCAGCTGATGCGCGCCGAGCGCCGCCTGGTCGTCGTTGGCCGCGATGTGGTGCATCGCGGCGATCGCGCGCGACCGCACGTCCTTTGGGGTCGCATTGAAGAACGCAGGGAGATCGAGGTACCGCGCGCGCCGCTGCTCTTCGAGAGCGTCGTACGCATCGGGATCGCTGGCCGCCAGCGCAGCCGCGCGCTTGGGTAGGTCGGCCGCCGGGTCGGGGAGCAGGGAGGTCACGAAGAACACGACCAAGCTGATCCCGAACAACGTCGGGATGGCCCAGAGCATTCGTCGAAGGGCGTAGCGCAGCATCCCGGACGCCATCGACTATCTCACGAAGCCGCGTTAGTTCACCGTGCATGACGAGCGAGACCGAGCGGGACCTCCGCGCACGCGCCGAACGATTCATGGCGGATGACGTCGACCCGACGACGCAAGGCGAGCTTCGCGCGCTCCTCGCGAGCCCCGATCTGTCGAAGACGGATCTGGCCGATCGCTTTGCCGGCGCGCTCGAGTTCGGGACCGCGGGGCTACGCGGGGTCGTCGGTGCGGGGCCGAATCGGATGAACCGCGCGGTGGTGTTGCGGACGTCGTACGGGCTCGCGAAGGCGCTTCTCGCGCACGGCAAAGACGCGCGCAAGCGCGGCGTGGTCATCGGGTTCGACGGGCGTCACATGAGCCGCGAGTTCGCCGAAGACACCGCGTGCGTCCTCGCCGCGCACGACATTCGCGCCTTCGTCTTCGACGACTTCGCCCCCACGCCGCTCACCGCGTTCGCGGTCGGCGCGCTCGGCGCCGCAGCCGGCGTGATGGTCACGGCGAGCCACAACCCGCGCGAGTACAACGGCTACAAAGTCTACTGGGAGAACGCGGCGCAGATCATTCCGCCGATCGACGCGCTCATCGCGAAGGAGATCGAGCTCGCTCCCGCCGCCCGCGAAGTCCCGCGCCTGCCGATCGACCGCGCGCGCGCCGAGAAGCTCGTCACGTCGGTCGCCCCGGGAGTCACCAACGCGTACCTCGATCGCGTCCACGCCCTCACGCTCCACACGCCGACGCCCGAAGGGTGCGCGCTCCCCATCGTCTACACCGCGATGCACGGCGTCGGCGCCAAGCTCGCGCGCGCCGCGTTCGACCGCGACGGCTTCACGCGCGTCGCCTTCGTGGCCGAGCAAGAGCACCCCGACCCCGCGTTCCCGACCGTCGCCTTCCCGAATCCCGAAGAGAAAGGCGCGATGGATCTCTCCTTCGCGCTCGCGCGAAAGACCGGCGCGGAGCTCGTCCTCGCCAACGATCCCGACGCCGATCGCCTCGCGGTCGCGGTCCCCTCGAAGGAGAGCTCCACGGGCTACGTGCAGCTCACGGGCAACCAGGTCGGCGTGCTGCTCGGTCACTACGTGCTCACCGAAGCGCGGGACCAGAGCGCGGACCGCTGCGTGCTCGTGTCGATCGTGTCGTCGCCGCTCCTCGGCCTCATCGCCGGCGCGCTCGGCGTCGCGTACGAAGAGACGCTCACCGGGTTCAAGTGGATCGCGAACCGCGCGATGGACCTCGAGCACCAGGTGTCGAACCCGAAGCGATTCGTCTTCGGCTACGAAGAGGCGCTCGGCTACACGGTGGGCGACGTCGTTCGCGACAAGGACGGCGTCAGCGCCGCGGCAGTCATGGCCGAGATGGTCGCGTGGCTGCGCGACGGGAAGCGGACCCTGCTCGGCGAGCTCGACGCGATCCACCGCAAGTACGGCCTCTTCGTGAGCTCGCAGGTCAACATCACGCGCCCCGGCGCGAGCGGCGTCTCGGAAATCCGCGCGATCATGGAGCGCCTCCGCGCGTCCTCCCCTCGCGCGTTCGGCGCGCACGAAGTCGCGATCGTTCGCGACTACGAAGCGCAGACCGCGACGCGACTCGTGGACGGCCAGGTCACCAAGCTCACCCTCCCCAAGAGCAACGTCATCGCCTTCGAGCTCGTCTCTGGGAGTCGGATCATCGCGCGCCCGAGCGGCACGGAGCCGAAGATCAAATTCTACTTCGACGTCCGCGCCGTCGTCGGTCAGGGCGAGCCGATGAAAGACGCCGAGACCCGCGCGAACGCGACGATGAGCGAGCTCTCTCGCCTCTTCGTCGCGGCCGCGCAGCCTTCCTGATTCAACGGACCCTCGGGAAGCTTCACATCAATTGGGCGCGCAGCCCGAGGGTCAGCCACTCGTGCATCGTCGTCTGCGTGACCGACGGGCTCGACGTCCCGTTGCTCGCCGAGCTGTACTCCCCCACCGAGAAGGTCCCGAACGGCCCCAACGTGAGCGCGCGCGTGACGCGCCAGTCCATCCCGGCCTGCACGTTCGCCAGCTCGAAGCCGTCGAAGTGGACGCTTCCGCTGCCTTCGCTGCTGCTCGCGCCGAGACCGAGCTGCTCGTACCCCGCGCCATACCCAATCCACGGATCGAGGTCTCCGCGCGGTCGCAGGTGGTACTGCAGGTCGATCCCGCCGCGCACGTCGTATGCGCTGCAGCTCTCGCCTTGTCCGCAGCTGCTCGTGGTGAGAAAGCCGTACTGCCCGTAGATGCCGACGTAGACGTTCTCGGTGAAGCGGTACCCGAGCGAGAGCCAGAAGGGGAACTCGATGGAGACGAACGTGCTCAAGCTCGTCCCGCTCATCACGCTGCCCGTCGGAAACGCGATGCCGGTGCGAAATCCGACCTCGAGCCCGGTCCGGTCCGACTCCGGGTCCGAAACCAGCTCGGGGCCGCCGCTCCATGCGGGGTCGGACGGATCGGGCGCATGGCCGGTGAAGGACGGGGTCGCCCCGGGCCCGCTGGGGGGCGCCGGCATCGTGGGCGGCAGGATGGGCGCCGGCTGGGCGTGCGCCGCCTTGGTGCCAGCGAGCGCGAAGGCCACGAAAAGAGCGGGAATCAGGGTCGAAAGGGAACGTACGATGGGCTTCATGGGCGAGGCCCTCCATGGCCTCCATAAGTCCCATCGGATCATCGGCAGCAAACGTTGCTAGGAATCGCCTTCGCGGGGCGCAGCCCCCCGCTTGACAAATCCGGCGCCGACGACCATAACGCCGCTCCCTTCCGCATCCCTGTGGCCCTCAACTGCCCGTGCGTTTCGCGCGGCGGCCATCTCGGAGCGGCAAGCAAGGCAGTCATGCCGAAGATGAAGACGAACAAAGCCGCTTCGAAGCGGTTCAAGATCACCGGGAAGGGGCGCGTTCGCCGCTCCAAGGCCGGCGGAAACCACGGCATGCAAGAGAAGTCGCGCAAGCGCCTTCGCCGCAACCGCAACAACGACATGGTCCACAAGACCATGGAGAAGCACGTGAAAAAGCTTCTCCCTTACGGTTGATCGGAGTCCCAGATGCCCCGCGCGAAAAAAGGTTTCAAGGCTCGTCGCCGTCGTAATCGCTGGTTGAAGCACGCCGAAGGCTTCCACAGCGCCCGCTCACGCCTCTTCGCGTATGCGAAGGAAGTCGTGATGAAGTCGTGGGTTTACGCCTACGCCCACCGCAAGCTCAAGAAGCGTGACTTCCGCCGGCTGTGGATCGCCCGCATCAACGCGGCGGCGCGCCAGAACGGCACGTCGTACTCGCGCCTGATGCACGGGCTCAAGACGTCGAAGATCGCGCTCGACCGCAAGGTGCTGAGCGACATCGCGATCACCGACGCGGCCGCGTTCACGCAGGTCGTGAAGTCGGCCGGGCTCGCTGCCAAGGCCTCGTAGTCAGCGCTCGCTTTCCCGCGCTCGGAGCCTCTCGGCGCTAGCTAGCGCTTCGGGGGCTTCGGGGGCGGAGGCTTCGATGCGTTCTTCACGGACCCCTCCGACGATCGCGGGGGCGTGGCCGCCTTCCATGTGGCGGACGAGGGGAAGCTCGGTAGCGCGCCGGACGACGGTGGGAGCGGCGGCGGCGGCGCAGACGGCGGCCTCGATTGGAGCCGGCGAATGCTGTCGCGTGCTTCCTTGACCCCTTGTTGGTCGGGACGCAGCGACGTCCACCGGACTTCCCAGTAACAGCGCGCGTCGCCGCGCGTGCGGCACTCGGTGTGGCGCGCGACAGGGTTCTGGATGCCGAGGGCGGTCGCGACCTCGCGGATCCATCCCGTCAGCACCAAACAGAAGACCGCGCTCGGCTTCTCGATGCCGCGCACCTCCATCGCGCCGGAGCGCTCGCCGATCGCGTGCGCGAGCATCTCCCCTTCGTCATTGAACTGGCGCCATAGGCCGGCCACGCGACGAAGAAAGAACTCGGGCTGCGCCATGTAGAACGCGACCCGCACGACGATCCCCTTCATGTTCGCGCGCGCCCCGGCCGCGCCGATCTCTTCCACGAGCCGCCCTTTGCCGTGGCCCAAGATCTTGTCGGCCGTCTGCACGAACTCGAGGAACTCTTCGAGGGGGTGCCAGTTGATGGCGATGGCCGAGATGTAGCGATCGCGCACCTGCTCGCTGCACGCGCGAATGACCGCGCCGAGGGCGTCACGCCCGTACTCGGCCTCGATGTATTTCGCCGCGTTCAGCAGCCCTTGCGCCTTGATCTGCACGCTGACCGCTCAGCTTAGCGCCTTGGGCGAGCCGGCGGTGGGCAACTGATCGTTCGTCACAGCGTCGTCGCAGGCCTTGTCTCACGGTCCCCCCCGTCACAGCCTAGACCGCTGCGCTCTGCCCTTTGCTCCCACAGGCGTGCTACCCAAACGCGCTCCCCCCATGACCACCACGTCCACGCCCCCGGAAGGCTCCATCGACGCGGCGCTCTCGCAGCTTCGCGCGCAGTTTCCGGTGCGGTTCGAGCGCGCGGAGACCGAGCAGCTCCTCCGCGATGAGAACGCGAAGATCCTCGGCAAGAAAGGCGAGCTCACGGCCATCCTCAAAGGAATGGGTGCAGTTCCGGCCGATGCGCGGAAGGCCATCGGCGAGAAGGTGAACGCGCTGAAATTAGAGGTGGAGCGCGCGTTCGAGGCGCGCCTCGGGCTGCTCGCGCGAGCGAAGCGCGCAGGCGAGCTGAACGCGCGCCCGTTCGATCTCACGATGCCGGCGCGAATGCCGGCGCCGCTCGGGCACAAGCATCCGCTGTCGATCGTGCGCGAAGAGATCGTCGACGTGTTTCGCGGGATGGGCTTCGCCGTTCACGACGGGCCCGAAGTGGAGCTCGAAGAGAACAACTTCACCAAGCTCGGTTTCCCTCCGGACCACCCCGCGACGGACATGCAGGACAGCTTCTGGACGACCGATGGCCTCCTCCTCCGCACGCACACGAGCAACGTGCAGATCCGAGCGATGAGCTCGAAGAAGCCCCCGTTCGCGTTCATCGCGCCCGGAGCGGTCTATCGCCGCGACGACGACGCGACGCACTCGCCGATGTTCCACCAGCTCGAGGCGTTCCTGGTGGATCGCGACGTCTCGATGGCGCACCTGCGCGGCGTCCTCGGCGAGTTCGCCGAGCGCTTCTTCGGCGCCGGGAGCCCGGTGCGCTGGCGTCCGAGCTACTTCCCGTTCGTCGAGCCGGGCGCGGAGGTGGACGTCGCGTGCGCGCGCTGCCGCCAACCCGACGGGACCCGAGCGGGATGCAACGTGTGCAAGCACACCGGATGGGTGGAGATTCTCGGCTGCGGGATGATCCACCCCGTGGTCTTCGAACAGTGCGGCATCGATCCCGAAGAGTGGACGGGGTTCGCGCTGGGGATGGGCATCGAGCGCATGGCGATGGTCAGGTACGACCTGCCGGACTTGCGCCTGTTCTTCGAGAACGACCCGCGGTTCCTGGCGCAGTTCTAGGGCCGGCGCCGTACGGGGCGAGTCGTGCTATCCCTCGGCCGCGATGAAAGCCTCGATTCAGTGGCTCCGCGCCCTCGTTCCGCAGCTCACGGCGACACCCAAAGAGATCGCCGCGCGCTTCACGGCCGCGGGGCTCGAAGTGGAGGCGATGCACGAGTACGGCGAAGGGGCCGAGGCGTGCGCGGTCGTGGCCGTGGTGTCGGTGCGGCCGCATCCGTCGAAGTCGGGGTTGAACCTGGTGACGGTCGATCGCGGTGCGGCGGGGGCCATCGAGATCGTGTGCGGCGCGCCGAACGTGCCGGCGCCCGGGGGGCTCGTGGTGCTGGCGCCGCTCGGCGCGTATCTCCCCGCGAAAAAGATGAAGATCGAGTCGCGCGCGATCGCGGGCGTGACGAGCGAAGGGATGCTCTGCAGCGAAGCGGAGCTCGGGCTCACCGACGATAGCGACGGGATCCTCGTGCTCCCGGCGAAGAGCGCGAAGGCGGGCGACAGGTTCGTCGATGCCGTGCCGAGCGCGCGCGACACGATCCTCGAGATTGGCCTCACGCCGAATCGCCCCGACGGGCTCGGGCACATCGGGCTCGCGCGCGAGCTTGCGGCGCTCTTCGACCTGCCGTTCGCGCTTCCGAAGATCGCGGCGCCGGTGCGTGCGGCGAGCG
>Ga0302314_10021674_pt1 | contig 10572 bp, 6 predicted proteins | sample III_Palsa_N2_3_FD_200533 | JGI IMG/M metagenome (GOLD analysis project Ga0302314, IMG submission 200533) | Peat permafrost microbial communities from Stordalen Mire near Abisko, Sweden - III_Palsa_N2_3 | ecosystem: Environmental > Terrestrial > Soil > Palsa > Peat permafrost | place: Sweden... | reverse complement strand
GGCTGGTGGCTATAGCGGGGGCGGGGGTGGGGGTGGTACGGGGATGCAGGGGCGCTGGGCGATGCAGGCGTCTTGCACGGCCTGGACGAGGGGGGTTTCGACGGGGGCGGCGGCGCCGACGAGCTCGGAGATGAAGTTGTGGTTGCTGGTGATCCAGACGTTGCCGGCGCTGTCGACGGCTATGCCGTAGGGGTTGGAGACGGCGGTGCTGCCACCGCCGGTGTAGCCGGTGGAGGGAGAGATGGGGATGCCGGTGCTGGAGAACTCGGAGACGGCGGCATTGTTGTTGGCTGCCCAGACGTTCCCTGCGCCATCGATGGAGAGGTTGGTGGGGAGGTTGAGGCCGCCGCCGGTGTAGCCGGTGGAAGAAGAGATGGGTGTGCCGTCGCTGGTGAACTCGCTGAGGGTGTTGCCGCCGAAGTTGGCGGTCCAGAGGTCTCCAGAACTGTCGATGGCAATGGAGTAGGGGTCGCTCAGGCCGCCACCGGTGAAGCCGGCACTAGTGGAGATGGGGGAGCCGGTGCTGGAGAGTTCGCTGATGGAGCTATTGCTGTTGGAGGCCCAGACATTGCCGGAGGCGTCGATGGCGACGGAGATGGGCTGATTGAGGCCGGCGCCGGTAATACCGCTGCCGGTTGCGGGTGTTCCGCTGCTGTCGAACTGGCTGAGGGAGGAGGCACAGGCATTGGGAGCCCAGAGATTGCCGGAGAGGTCGATGGCGGGAACATCGGGGCAGTCCAGGCCGTCGCCGGTGAAACCCGCGGAGGAGGAGATGGCAATGCCGGTGTTGGAGTATTCGCTGATGGAGTTTTGGCTGTCGTTGGCGATCCAGACGTTGCCGTTGAGGTCGATGGCAAGGCCGATGGGTTCGATGGCTGAATCGCCGCCGGTAAAGCCGGAGGAGGGAGAGATGGGGGCGCCAAGGGGTGAGAGTTTACCTAGGGCGCCAAAGATGTTCGCGACCCAGACGCTGCCGGTGGCGTCGACGGCCAGGGCGGTAGGAATGTTGTTGCCGCCGCCGGTGAAGGAGATGGCGAGGGTGAAGTCGTTGGGCTCGGCGCCGAGGGTTGGGCTGAAGGGGGCCTGGGGGGTGGGCAGGATGTAGCGGGCATGCTCATTGAGGCCGGGGGTCTGGGCGATGAGGATGGCGGCGGTGGCGGTGTCGAAGGTGTGGCCGGAGAACAGATTGGGGCCCGGTCCGTTGACGGCATCTTCCAGGGAGTAGCAGGCGCTGGAGAAGTCCGGCGCGCTGTGCGGGTGGGCGGTGTGGGGTTGGAGAGATCCGGGATGGGAGATGACCAGGGCGACTTCGTCGGCGGTGTTGACGCAGGAGGCGAGGATGTTGGCGAGGGTATTGATGGTGGTGTTGGGGGGTGTGCCGTTGCCGGCGGGGGTGACGGTGAGGGCGGTTCCGGAGCCGAGGTCGACCAGGTTGGAGGCGGTAGCGAAGGCGTTGTCGATGCCGGTGGTGGCCTGGGTTGTGGGGTTGCTGGAGACGTGGGTGGCGTCAGAGGCGAAGCCGGCGAAGGAGTAGGCGGCGGCGATGGTGGAGACCTCGTTGATCTCGATGAAGGGAACCGAGGCAAAGGTGCCGGCTGAGCAGTCGCCGAGGACGGTGAGCAGGCCGATGGCGGAGTTAGCGCCGCCGCCGGCGTCGCCGCCATGGACGTAGAGGTAGACCTGGGTGCCGGAGGTGCAGCTATAGTCGCCGGAGATGTCGAAGTCGCCGGCGGGATTGGTGAGGACGTAGGCGCCTATGCTGTCGGAGGTGAGGGTGTAGGCGACGTTGAGCAGGGAGGCGGAGGCGTTGCTTGCGGAGTCTACGAGGTTATAGCCGCCGTAGCCGGTCCCGCCGGCGGCGAAGAGGTAGACGTGAGCGCCGTTGATGGGGGCCTGGCCTCCGTGAACGTGGCCGTGGAGGGCGACGCCGGGCAGGGCGGAGGGTGAGGCGAGGGGGCCGACGCCGCAGCCGGTGAGTGTCGCGGTCGCGGCTGCGAGGAGTGCGGCCAGCCAGAGGAGATCGAGTTTGAGTAGAGAGGAGGGGGCGTACGAGCGCATGGAGGGTCCTTTCAAGGTGGCGAACTAGAGCGGGGGCTATTGGGGAGGCAGGCAGGGGCGCTGGGCGATGCAGCTGGTGGTGACGGCGGCGGAGAGGGGGGTGACGATGGGGGCGGCGACGCCGACTACCTCGACTACATCTCCGCCATCGGCAAACCAGAGGTTGCCTGAGCCGTCCAAAACGAAGTCGCTGGCGTTCGCGGAGGCGGTGAGGCCGGAGGTGGTGAGGGAGTTTCCGGCATCGTCGAAGACGAGAAGATTGTTGGTGGTAGCTTCGGTATCCTGGTTGGTCGTTTGGGTGAGGGCGAAGACGTGGTTCTGACCGTCGATCGCCAAGTCGATTTGGCTCGCATCCGTCCCGGTGTTATACGGGGATCCGGAGAGAGCGACGTCGGCGCTGGTGATGGCGCTGATGCTGCCGTCGTTGTTGAGGGCCCAGATATTGCCACTGGAGTCGAAGGCGATGGAGGCGGATGCGACGATGCCGCCAGCAGTGAAGGGGTCGTAGGTACTGGGTGTGCCGCTGTTGTTGTATTCGGTGAGGCCGCTGGCTGTGCCCTCGTTCGATACCCAGACATCCCCAGACGGGTTGATGGCGATGGCGTTGGGCCGGGCGAGGCCGCCACCGGAGAAGCTGTTGAAGAGGACGCCGGTGGAGGAGAGTTTGGATACTTCGCCGACAGTGCCGTTCGTGTTTGGGACCCAGAGATCGCCGAAGGAGTCGATTGCAAGCAACGACGCGGTGTAAGGGACGGTAGCGGTGCGGAGGAAGGTACCAGTGTCGTCGAACTCGGTGAGCGAGCCAGCGGTGGATTGCTCATTCGCGAGCCAGATGTCTCCAGAAGAATCGATGGCGATTCCATAGGGGCCCTTGAGGCTGGGGTCGGTGAATCCCGAAGCGGAGACGGGTGAGCCGAGCGGGTTCAACTCGGCGATGGTGTCGTTGTAGCCAGAGATCCAGACATCTCCAGCGGCATCGATTGCGAGTTGTTCGGCATACTGGACGCCGCCGCCGGTGAAGGGGATGGAGAGGGTGAAGTCGTTGGGCTGGGCGGTAAGCGCGGGGCCGAAGGGTGGCTGCTTGGCGGGCAGGGTATAGAGGGCGTTGACGTTGAGGCCGGGGGACTGGGCGATGAAGATGGCGATGGTGGCGGTATCAAAGACGTACCCGTCGAAGTTTTCGATGTTGCCACCCGTGGCGGCTTCGCCGAGGGCGAGGCAGGCGCTGGAGTAGGGATTGCTGTGGGGGCGGGCGGCGAGGGGGTGGGAAGATCCAGGATGGGAGACAGAGTCCTGGGTGGTGTCGGCGGTGTTGACGCAGGAGGCGAGGATGTTGGCCAGGGTGTTGATGGTGGTGTTGGGGGGAAGGCCATTGCCGGCGGGAGTGAGGGTGAGGGCGGTGCCGGTGCCGAGGTCGGAGAGGTTGGAGGCGGTGGCGAAGGCGTTGGCGATGCCGGTGAGGGCCAGGGGCGCGCCGTTGGTGGAGACGTGGGTGGAGTCGGAGGCGAAGCCGGCGAAGGAGTAGGCGGCGGCGATGGTGGAGACTTCGTTGATCTCGATGAAGGGGACCGCGGCGAAGGTGCCGGCGGAGCAGTTACCGAGGATGGTAAGCAGGCCGATGGCGGAGTTAGAGCCGCCACCGGAGTCGCCGCCATGGACGTAGAGGTAGACCTCGGTGCCGGCAGTGCAGGTGTAGTCGCCGGAGATGTCGAAGTCGCCGGCGGAATTGGTGAGGACGTAGGCTCCGGTGTCGTCGGAGGCGCCGGTGTCGTCGGAGTCGAGCAGGGAGACGGAGGCGTTGGTTGGGGAGTCCACGAGCCCGAAGCCGCCGTAGCCGGTGGTGTTCGCGGCGAGGAGATAGACGTGCGCGCCGTTGATGGGGTCCTGGCCTCCATGGACGTGGCCGTGCAGGGCGACGCCGGGTTGCACAGAGGGTGGGGCGAGGCGGCCGACGCCGCAGCCGGTGAGTGCCGCCGCCGCGGCTGCGAGGAGCGCGGCCAGCCAAAGGGCCTCGAACTTGAGAAGATCGAGCTTGAGGAGAGAGGAGGCGGCGTATGAGCGCATGGAGGGTCCTTTCAAGGCGGCAGGGTCAGCGGGGCCGCGGCTATGGCTGGCGGCCACAGCGGGCTTATCGGCGATTGGCGGCGGAGCTTGAAGAACGCTTCGGGTGAAATTGGGGGTGGTGCCGATTTGGGACAGGGTGGCGAGGGTTAGCCGGGGAGAGCGGATGATTGGGTGCGGGAGGAGAGGAGATGGTCGAGCAGAGAGACGACGGCGATGGCGAGCCAGTAGGCGGCGATGTTCTTCGGGGAGAAGAAGCGGCCGAGGAGGATGCGGCCGGCGAGGGTGAGACGGAAGGCGTCGGTTGCGTGGGTGTGCCAGAGGCGGGAGAACTCGACGAGAGCTGAGGCGAGCGCGGCGATGGGGGCGAGGCGGGCTGGAGTGAGTTTGGGCAGGAGAGCGGCGAGGAACCAGTAGAGGGCGATCGCCCAGAGGACGGAGCCTCCGTATTTGAAGAGGAAGGGTGAGAGAGGTAGCGGGGCCATGCGCCAGGCCAGGCCCAGAGGGATGGTGACCAGCAGGAGAGTAAGGGTGGTGAGGCGGCGACGGGCGAGGAGGTTGGGAGCGACTTCGGTGGTGGGTTGCATGATGCTAATGGGATGAGGGGGATGTACGGGTGTAGACATCGAAGTCGAGGGCGGTTTGCTGGAGGCGGTAGTTGTGCCACTCGGCGGCAAAGGCGGGACTGCGCTGGAACCAGGCGAGGGTGTCGAAGGAGAGGTTTTCGAGGGCGAAACAGGGGTGGGTGATGGGATCGCAGTGCTCGACGAAGACGACGGTGGGGGCGAAGGTGTGGAGGTCGTCGGCGACGTTGGAGCGGAGGAGCGTGGCGAGCTGCTGGACGCGGGCGGGCGGCAGGGGGGCAATGGCGGGAGGTCCACCGGCTTCGGCGTTTTCGTTGAGGACGATGGCGGGGAGCATAAAGAGGTGAACGTAGCGGCCGCCCCAGAGGAGGTGATCGTGGACGACGTCGGAGAAGTTGTAGAAGTTGGTGGATAGGACGTAGACGGTGGTGCCGGGAGGAAGGCTGGCGTAGGTCCGCTGTTCGAGCGTGGGGACGCCGGTGTTGCGGCCGTGGCGGATTCGCTTGAGGGCGAAGAGAGAGGCCGGGAGCACGACGAAGAGGATGGCGACGGTGGAGAGGAGACGAAAGTGCTTGTCCGGTTGAAGACGGGCGATGGCAGGGGCGCTGAGCTCTGTGACAAGCCACAATATGGCGGCAAGAAGCAAGGCATTGCGGGGGACGGTCTGGTAGGGCCAGCCGGTGCGTTGGATGCCGAAGGCGAGCGTGGCGAAGAAGGTGGCAGCGAGCAGGGCGATCGGGGCGACGGGATAGCGAAGGGAGCGGCGGTAGACGATCCAGGCCAGGAGGGTTGCGAAAAAGAGGAGATCGTAGACGGGGCGGTTGAACATGACCGCCAGGATGGGGTGGTTGCCGCGGTAGGTCGGGTAGGCGTCGCGAAGGATGGGGACGATCTGGGTGAAGTACAGCGGGGTGATGTAGCGGACGGCGGCGATGTAGGCCAGGCCGGTGAGGATGAGGGCGAGCAGCTCGGGCCGCCATAGACGGCGGGGCTGGCGGTACCAGAGGGCGAGAAAGAGTTCGGTGCCGAGGGGGATGAGGGCGTATTGGGGCTTGATGCAGGCGCTGAGGCCGGCGGTGAGGCCCAGCGCTATGCGTTCCGTGAGCCCCAGGGAGGCGGAGAGCTGGAAGAACGAGGCGAAGAGGTAAGGCAGGAGTAGTGGTAAGAGGATGTGCTCACGCTCTGCGAAGTCGACGTCGCGCACCCAGGTTTGGGCGACGAGCAAGGCAGCGAACGCGGCGAGGGTGGCTGTGCGGCCTCGCAGGACGCCGGCGGCGCGCAGGATGCGAACACTCCAGACGGAGCTTAGGACGATGAGCAGAGTGACGAGCGACTGCAGGACGAGCAGAGGCTGGAGATGGAGATGGATCGCGAGCCAGGCGGGGAGGGTAGAGAGCCAGATGATGAGTGGTGGGTTGGTTTCGACGAGGCGCGGACCGTAGAGCTGGGTGCCGTCGAGGACGCGGGCGGCGGCGTAGAGGAGCCAGGTCTGGTCCTGGCGCTGTAAGCCGAAGTAGAAGATTTGGTAGAGGGCGATGTCAAAAAGTAGAGCGATTGCCGCGCCGAGGAGGATGAGCCGCAGAAGCGTGAAACGAGGCGCTTTCGGGGAAGCGGAGTGCAAGGGAGCGGACCTCGGGGGGAGTGGTTCAGGCTGATCGTTTGGGGTGAGTGGGTGGGTGATGAGACAAATTTATCATGCGGTAGCTGCTGGCGGAGGAGTCAAGGCGTGGGTGAGATGAGCTTCATGCCGTGCCTGGCGAAGATGGCGGGCATGGTGGCTTCGAATCTGTTTTGATAGGACCCCGAACCGGTGTTCATGTGTTCAAGAGTGAAGATGGTGCCTTTGGGGAACTGATCAAGCTTGGCTTCGAAGAGTTCCATGGTGGCAGGGTCGAATGCGCCGATATGAAGATCGTATTGTTCGTGCGGTGGGGTCACGAGGACGGTGAGGTTGGGTTCGCTGATTCTGGCAACTTCATCGCACATTTGCTTGCCCCTGCAGTGGCTTTGAACGTTGGCGACGAGAGCGGGGTCGGGTAGCCAGGCCTGGGCGGCGAGAAGGGCGCGGGCCAGATCATCGCCCAAGTAGCGGTCATCGTGAACTTCGTTGAACTCGTCGTAGCCTGGGTTCGCAGTGACGTTTGGGTCGATGGGTTTGTTGGACCATTCGCTGGACCACTGTAGATAGCGGTCGAGGATGGGCTGCTTTACACTCTCGTCGCCGAACTTTCTCAGATATGTGAGGGCGTCACTGACTGCGGGAGGGTCGGAGCTGCTGAGTGCCTTGAGTGCGACCTGGGTGAGGATCGGATCCTGTACGAAGCTGGCAACAAAGTCGATCTGGCTTGTAGAACAGTTGTATTCCGAGGCCTGGTGTTTCCCTGCGGGTCGATTGAAGAAGCGTGTTGCTGCTTGCGGATCGAACTTGACGAGATAGGCGAGTGCCTCGTCAAGCCGGTTACATGAATAATCTGAGGTTTGCTTGGTGAGGAGAGCGGTCATCTGAGGTATGGCACCGCCTGCGCCGAAGCGTATGAGAAGTGAGGCGGCGGGTTCGTAGTCGTTGATATCGCTTCCGTCGATGAGGCCTTGTGCCCAGAGGCTTTCGAACTGGGGGAAGGTTTGATCGGGAAGGAAGTGCAGATCGGCCGCGGACAGTTTCGGGAAGGTGGTACCGATCTGATGGAGTATTTCGATCATGGCGCTGTCGGGTTCAAATTCATACCAGCGCTCTAAGGCGCTCGCCCTGAGGCTTCGCATGGAGCCGACACCAAATTGCATGTCGTCGTTTTCGCCCGGAGTTGACTCTGCAAGAGCACGCAGTTGGGGGATCAAAGAACGGGAACGAATGGCGTCCCATTGTTCAGCTAAGAGCCTGGCCTTGTCTGGGGTTGAGAGGTTAGGGAAAGATGCGCGGAGGATCGATCCGAGTTGTGCGAGGGCCGCAGCGGAGGGGTGTGCGGGCTGGAGCTCGACGAGGGTTTGCGCGGTGACGGCACGGGCTGGTCCCTCTTTGCGAGGGAGTTGGGAGGCGGTTGCTTCCCATGCGGCGTCGAGGAACGGTTGCATTACGGCCTGATGGGTTGCGAAGGCGGCGCGGATTTCGGTCTCCGATTCGAGATTCGGTAATGGCGCGTCGTCGATCTGGAGCCATGGAATGGTTTCGAGAAACTGCTGCGAGACAGGGAAGGATGGGTCATCGATGAGCTTGTTCATCGCGGCCAGGCCAACGTCTTTCAGATTGCGTGGGAGACCGACTAGGCCGAGGGCGGCATCGTCGTTGGTGCCGGGACGATCGTCGCGAACGTAGGCGGCGAGGGTCGCGATGGAAGCGGGGGTATCGAGGAAACGAAGGTCTGCAATGGGGACTCTTTGTTTCGGCGAATCGTCGGAAACGTCGTGGGGGATGGCGAGTTCCTTGAGGCTCCGGTCGAGGATGGCCTTCTGCCATTTTGGGGTCGCGGGGATGATGTGAATCTGGAGTGGATTGGAGGTGACGTCGATGTGAGGCGCGCCGAGACTGCCCTCCGTGCCTGGGGAGATGCGATGGGTGGTGATGGTTACGGTGTATGTGCCTGGGTCATCGAAGCGTGCCCACTCGTTGAGGTCGACTTGGAGGGTGGTGGGTTTGGAGGACAGCGATCCGGATTGCTTTGCGCCGCAACAGCCTCCCGCGCTGAAGAGAGAATATGCGGCGAGGGAGTCGACCCAACCTGTTGCGGGAGCGATCGCAAAGGAGTCGAGTCGCAGAGGATCGGAACGGCCGAAGTTGAAGAGGAGGATGCCGTAGGTTTTGTCGGGGCCGGTGAAGCTGAGGATGAGGGGGATGCGCTCACCGATGTGGAAGGTGGTTTGGCCGGTGGCGGTGCGGACTTCGAAGTGGGGAGCGGGAGTCTGGGCGCAGAGTGGCAGCGACGTTAGCGCTAGTGCGGCGATGGAGAGGATGCTTCTCATGCGCGCTTGTGTCCGGCGACTGTGATTCTAGGCCTAATCTGGGCCTAATCTTCGGGGAGCTGAGCGGCGGGCTTGGAGAGGTCGCAGGCGCGCCACATGTACCAGCTGGCTACGGAGCGGTAGGGCTGCCATTTTTTGGCGCGGCGCTCCAGTTGGGCGGGGGTGGGGAGGAGCGCGGGGGTGACCTTGGTGGTGGGTTTGAGGTTCTGGAAGGTGAGGGCGAAGCCTTTGCGGACGCCGTAGTCGGACGTGGGGAAGATGTCGGGGCGGCCGAGACGGAAGATGAGGAGCATTTCTACGGTCCATTTGCCGATGCCGCGGACCTGGGTGAGGTGGTCGATGATGGCGTGGTCGGACATGCGGCGGATGGCTGCGAGGGAGGGGACTGTGCCGTCGAGGGTTTTGGCGGCGAGATCGCGGAGGGCGAGGGTCTTGTTGGCGGAGAGGCCGGCGGCGCGGAGTTGCGGGGTGGGGGCGTCGAGGAAATCCTGCGGGGAGGGGTGGACGGAGTTGGCGGCTAGATGGCCGGCGATCACGTTGGGGAAGGCGTTGGGCTGGAAGCTGGCGATGAGGCGGGCATGGATGGTGGCGGCGGCCTTGCCGTTGAGCTGCTGGTAGATGATGGACTCGGTGAGGGCTTCAAAGGGGGATTGGCCGGCGGCGAGACGCATGGTGAGAGGGCCGACGCGGGCGATCAGCTTCGCGAGTTTGGGGTCGGCGGCGGAGAGATGCGCGACGGCTGCTTCGGGGTCGTAGGGGAGCTTGCGGGTTGGGCCGGTGCGGCGGGGCATGAAGGGAATGATACAGAGGCAGGCGTGCGAACCATGCTGTCTGCAATCCGAGGCGTTGTGGCGGGATGTTCTTGGGTTGGATGGGTCGGTGTGTCTCGTTGAGCGGACAGCGTCGGGGTCCTTCGACTTCGGCTCTCGCGGTGAGGCTACGAGAGGCTTCGCTCAGGATGACAGTTTTGGGGTGATGTTATCGGCAAACTAGCCAATGGAACTCGGACTGAAGTGGACGGGATTTACAACGGATGAGGGGTTCGGGGAGGATGGGAGGGTTGTGACGGGCCGGGTTTGGAGTGGATTTTTGTGGGGGAATTGAAGGCGGAGTAAAAATTCACGGTCGATAATCGAAGATCGTTCGGGTATCGATGCGGATGTGGTGACCGCTGTCACAATTCTCTGGAATTCGACTGCTATACTCATGTTTTCAAAAGGTTGTTTTGGGCTTCGGGAGTTGGTTGCAGACGAAGTGTCTGTGGCGGGTGTAGAGTCCGAGGCAACAATGCAGGTCAGGGAGAGCTCCTCAGGTCACGGAGAACTCCACGTCACAGGGTTGGTTTGACGCGAGAGGAAGCAGGAAGCACTCATGGCGCAAGTTTTTGACCGCAGTTCGAACGCCCTGGCTCGCGCGAGCCTCGTGCTGACGGGCTTGATCGTCATCGCGCTGGGTGTGGCGCTGAATAGTCTGCAGCGGTCGCCGTGGGTGACCAGGCAGGGACAGCGGCCGGACCAGCCAGTACCGTTTAGTCATAAGCACCATGTTGAGGGTCTGGGGCTGCAGTGCCAGTACTGTCATACGTCGGTGGAGAAGAGCTCGTATGCGGGGATACCGCCGACGAAGACTTGCATCAATTGCCACTCGCAGATTTGGACCAATGCGGAATTGTTGGAGCCGGTGCGGCATAGCTGGGCGACGGGGGAGTCGATCCAGTGGATCAAGGTGCATGACCTGCCGGACTATGTGTACTTCAATCATGAGATTCATGTGAACAAGGGGATCGGATGCGCGAGCTGTCATGGACGCGTGGACCAGATGCCGCTGATGTATGAAGAGAACACGCTGCAGATGGAGTGGTGTTTGAACTGCCATCGGAACCCGGCGGTGAATCTGCGGCCGACGGCGGAGATCT
>Ga0302314_10021671_pt1 | contig 10573 bp, 11 predicted proteins | sample III_Palsa_N2_3_FD_200533 | JGI IMG/M metagenome (GOLD analysis project Ga0302314, IMG submission 200533) | Peat permafrost microbial communities from Stordalen Mire near Abisko, Sweden - III_Palsa_N2_3 | ecosystem: Environmental > Terrestrial > Soil > Palsa > Peat permafrost | place: Sweden... | reverse complement strand
CCGCCGGGCCAACTCGACGACCGTGCCTCGCTTGTCCGAGGTCGCGGTGATGTCGAGGAACACGACCTCATCAGCGCCGTCGCGGTCATAGCGGGCGGCGAGCTCGACCGGATCCCCAGCGTCACGGAGATCGACGAACTCGATGCCCTTGACAACCCGGCCGCCGTCGACGTCCAGGCACGGGATCACCCGCTTGTAGTGATTCATCCCCCCACGCACCCCCACTACGCCGCGCCGGCGTGAGCCGGGCCGGCCGCGGCATCGAGCGCGGCCTGGCCGTCGCCCACGCTCAAGCGACGCTCGTACAGCGCCTTGCCGACGATCACGCCGGTCAGGTTGACCTGGCGCAGCGCGGCCAGCACCTTCAGGTCCGAAATCGATGAGACTCCGCCGGAGTAGATGAACGTGCCCCGGACGACGCTGGCGATCCGCCGCACCTCGTCGAGATCGGGCCCGCACATCATCCCGTCGCGATCGATGCTCGAGTACACGAACCGCGACACGCCGCGGGTGGCGAGGCTCTCGATCACGCCCTCGGCCGGGATCTCGGTCTGGTCGGTCCAGCCGGCGGCGGCCAGCAGCCCACCGCGGGCGTCGACCGAGACGGTGATCCGATCACCGTGCGTGGCGACCGCGTGGTCGAGGAACTCGACATCGTCGAAGGCTGCGGTCCCGAGCACGATCCGGGTCGCGCCGGCGTCGAGCACCGCGTCGATCGCCTCGGCGCTGCGCAGCCCGCCGCCGACCTGCACGGGCACGTCGACGGCGGCGACGATCCGCCGGACGTGCTCGACGTTGACCGGCGTGCCGCTGCGGGCGCCGTCGAGATCGACGACATGCAGCGCCCGGGCGCCGGCGGCGACCCAGCGCAGCGCCGCGTCGAGCGGGTCGGCGTCATAGTGGGTCCGCTGGTCGAACTCGCCGCGCGCCAGCCGCACCGCGCCCCCGTCGAGGATGTCGATCGCCGGGTAGAGGATCATGCCCGCGCCCGCGTCGCCGCGGCGGGCGCGCCGGCCGCGCTCTCCGCGCAGAGCCCGACGAAGCTGTGCAGCAACACCAGCCCGTGCGTCGAGGACTTCTCGGGATGAAACTGGGTGCCGAACACGTTGCCCGAGGCGACGATCGAAACGAAGCGCTCGCCGTACTCGGTCGTCCCGACCACATCCGCGCCGTCACGCGGGCGGACCGCGAACGAGTGCACGTGGTAAAAGGCCGCGCCGCGCTCGGGCAGCGCCGCGGTGAGCGGCGAACGGCGCTCAAACGAGACCTCGTTCCAGCCGATGTGCGGGATCCTCAGCGCGCCGACCGAGAGCCGGGTGACCTCACCCGCGATCAGCCCGAGGCCGTCGTGGACGCCCCGCTCGTGCGAGCGTTCGAACAGCAGCTGCATTCCGAGGCAGATCCCGAGCACGGGCGTCCCGGCCTGCGCGGCGCCGCAGATCACCTCATCCAGGCCGGCCGCGCGCACGCTCGTCATCGCGGCCCCGAACGCGCCCACGCCAGGGACGACCAGCCCGTCGGCGTCGGCGATCACGGCGTGATCGGCGGTCAGCGACACGTTGGCGCCGAGATGCTCGAGCGCCTTGACGACCGAACGCCGGTTGCCCATCCCGTAGTCGACGACGGCGATCCGTGTCACAGCCTGCCCTTCGTCGAGGGGATGCCGGCCTCGGTCGGGTCCACCGTGACCGCCGCCCGCAGGGCCCGGGCCGATGCCTTGAACGCCGCCTCGATCATGTGGTGGGCGTTGGTTCCCGTTTCGATCGTCAGGTGCAGCGTGAGCCGGGCATTGGCCGCGAACGCCCGGAAGAACTCCTCGGCCAGCTCGTAGTCGAAGTCGCCGATCGCCCCGGCTCCCAGCAGCGCGCCGTCGAACACCGACAGGCCCCGGCCGGAGATGTCGATCGCACACGTCGCCCGGGCCTCGTCCATCGGAACCGTCGCCTGACCGTAGCGGTGGATGCCGGCGCGGTCGGCGAGCGCGCGGTCGAGCGCTTGCCCGAGGCAGATGCCGACGTCCTCGACGGTGTGGTGACCACCGGTCTGGAGGTCCCCGTGCGCGTCGACGGTCAGATCGATGCGGCCGTGACGGGCCAGCAGGTCGAGCATGTGGTCAAAGAAGCCGACGCCCGTCGATCGCGTCCCCTGACCGGTGCCGTCGAGCGCCAGGCGCAGCGAGATCGTCGTCTCGGCGGTGCTGCGTTCGATCTCGGCGGCGCGGGTCATCGCGTCATGCATTGTCACCGACGCGCGCCTCCATCGACCGGGCGTGGAGCTCGAAGCCCTCCGCCCGCGCGATCGACGCCCCCGCGGCCGCCAGCGCGGCGGCGCCGTCGCCGATCCTGACCTCGGTGAACCGCCGGCGAAAGACCGCCGGCGACAGCGCCGAGGCGAAGCGGGCGGCGCCGTTGGTCGGCAGCACGTGGTTGGAGCCCGCGACGTAGTCCGAGAAGGCCGTGGCGCTCGTCGGGCCGACCAGCACACAGCCGGCATGACGGACGTCGGCAGCGAGCGCCTCGGCGTCGGCGCCGATCAGCTGCAGATGCTCGGGCGCGAACGTCTCGGAGATCGCCAGCGCCTGCGCGGCGTCTGAGACATGCACGAGGCGGACGACCGCCTCCCCGTCGGGCTCGGGCTCCAAGCGCGTGGCCAACGCGTCGAGCAGGTCCGACGAGTCCGAGATCGCGATCACGATCGTGCCCGGGCCATGCTCGGCCTGCGCCAGCAGGTCCAAGGCGATCAGCTCCGGCTCCAGGCCATCACCGGTCGCGATCACGATCAGGTCCGACGGGCCATTGAAGCCGTCGATCGACACCTGACCGAAGACCTGGGTCTTGGCCTCCTGCACGTACAGGCCGCCCGGGCCGACGATCACGTCGACCGGCGCAACCGTCTCGGTCCCGTACGCGAGCGCGGCAATTGCCTGGGCGCCGCCCATCCGGTAGACGACCGACGCACCGGCCAGGCGGCAGGCGGCCAGGATCACCGGGTCGACATCGCCGGTGCGGCCAGGCGGCGAGCAGACCGCGATCTCGCGAACGCCGGCGACGCGCGCGACCACCGTGCACATGACGACGCTGCTCGGGTACGGGGCCCGGCCCCCGGGGGCGTAGACGCCGGCGCGGTCCAGCGCCACCTCGCGCAGCCGCACCTCGTGCCCGTCGAATTCGACCGCGCGGTCACCGGCCAGCCGCGCCTCGGCGACCTTCGCCACGTTCGCGATCGCCAGCTCCAGACCGGCTCGCACGGGCTGCTCCAGCCGCTCGGCGGCGGTGTCCAACTCCGCCTCCGGGACCCGCAGCGCGGCCGGGGTCGCCCCGCGGGTGTCGAACTCCCGCGTGTAGTAGCGCAGCGCGTCGTCGCCCGAGGCCCGGACCCGCTCGATGATCTCGCCGACCGCGCCGGCGACCGATTGCGGAGCCGGGACCAGCGCGCGGAGGTCGGCGGCCAGCATCGCCGGATCACCGGACAGCGTCAGTCGCTCAAATTCCACGTACGCGCTCCAGCAGCGAGTCGATCTCCGCCGCTCGCAGCTTGTGGGCGACGGGGTTGGCGATCAGCCGCGCGGTCGCGACGGCGATCCGCTCGCGGATCACCAGCCCGTTCTCGCGCAGCGTCGTGCCGGTCGCGGTCAGGTCGACGATCGCCTCGGCCAGGCCCGTCAGCGGCGCCAGCTCGACCGAGCCCTTGACCTCGACGATCTCCGCCTGGCGGCCGGTCTGCAGGAAGTAGCCGGTGGCGATCTTCGGGTACTTGGTCGCGATTCGAACGACGCCGAGGCGCCGCAGCGCCTCCTCGGCCCGGTCCTCGCCGGCGACCGACGCCAGCACCATCTCGCAGCGGCCGAAGCCGAGGTCGATCAGCTCGTAGACGTCGCGCTCTGACTGCTCCAGCAGCACGTCCTTGCCGGTGATCCCGAGGTCGGCCGCGCCGGCCTCGACGTACGTCGGCACGTCGGACGGGCGCATTGTCACGATGCCCGCGTCCTCGAACAGCAGCTTGCGGTCGTTGGAGCGCACCTCGGCGGTGTCGATCCCCAGCTGCGCCAGCAGGTCGAGCGTCTCGCCGAACAGCGCCCCGCGAGGCACCGCGATCCGCAGGCCACTCATCGCCGCGGATAATTGGGGGTCGTGCGGGACATCGATTCCTCGGCGGTCAGCGCGATGTGCAGGCGCTCGACGTTGAGCGCGAAACCGACTGCCGGCAGCGGGCGTCCGAACGTGCCCAGCAGCTCGTCATAGCGCCCGCCGGAGCCGATCGGCATCCCGTAGGCGGGGTCATAGACCTGAAACACGGCGCCCGTGTAGTAGCCGAGGTTGCGTACCAGGCCAAGGTCGAAGATCACGCGCGCGGCCACCTCCGCCGACAGCAGCCGGTGGACCTCTCGCATGCCGCCGAGCGCGTCGTGCAGCCGGCCGGAGAGCCCGTCGAGCACCTCCGGGCCGCCGCGCGTGCGCGCCAGGCGCAGCAGCATCGCCTGATCCGCAGGCGAGAGTCCGAGCGCCGCGACCTCCTCCTCGACGCCGACGAAGTCGCCGGCGGCAAGCTCTGAGAGGATCCGCTCACGCCGCCCCTGATCGACGTCGAAGGCCTCCAACAGCGACGGATACAGGGAGGAGTCGCCGAGCCCGACGCGGTAGTTGCGCAGCCCGGCCGCGTCGAGCGCCGCGCACAGGACCGCGAGCGTCTCGGCCGTCCCGACCGCCCCCGGGGAGCCGATCAGCTCGACCCCAGCCTGCAGGAACTCCCGTGACTGGCCGCGCTGCGGGCGCACGCCGCGGTAGGCGTAGGCCGCATAGCAGAACCGTAGCGGCGGCTCCGCGTGCCCGTAGCGGGTCGCGACCAGCCGCGCGATCGGGATCGTCATGTCGGGGCGCAGCACGAGCACGCTGCCCTGCTCGTCGAACATCCGGTAGGCGGGCGCCGCCTGCGCCAGCGTCTGGCGTGAGAACGTGCTCTCGTACTCCAGCGCTGGCGTGTAGACCTCGCCGTAACCGGCCTGCTCGAACACCGCGTGGATCCGGTCGATCAGCGCTCGCAGCTCCCGCATCTCGTCGGGCAGCACGTCACGCGTACCGCTCGGTATGCGGTCGACCTGCGCGGGGCCTGTCCGCTCGCCGAGCCGGCCGTCGTCGGTCACGCGTTTACGGGAGCGTCTTCTGTTCGTGTGATCCGGGCCCCAAGCTCGCGCAGGCGCTCGTCGATCCGCTCGTAGCCGCGGTCGATCTGCCGGACGTTGCCGATCTGGGTCACTCCGTCGGCGCACAGCGCCGCCATCAGCATCGCCATCCCGGCGCGGATGTCGGGCGACTCCACCCGTGACGCGTGCAGCTGGCGGCGTCCGGAGACGATCGCGCGATGGGGGTCGCAGATCATGATCGACGCCCCCATCCCGACCAGCTTGTCGCAGAAGTACAGGCGGTTCTCGAACATCCACTCGTGGATCAGCACGGTGCCCTCGGCCTGGGTCGCGAGCGCCAGCGCGATGCTCGTCAGATCAGCGGGGAACGCGGGCCACGGGCCGTCCTGGACCTTGGGGATGTGATCGCCCTGGTCGTTGTGGATCCGCAGCTCCTGGTTGCCCGGGACGATGATGTCGTTGCCGCGCTTCTCGGTCCGCAGCCCGAGCCGGCCGAACACGAGCCGGATCATCCGCAGGTCGTCGGGTCGCGTGTCCTGGACGATCAGCTCGCCGCCGGTCACTCCGGCGAGCGCCATGAACGAGCCGATCTCGATGTGGTCGGGCGCGATCGTGTGCGTGCAGCCGCCGAGGCTCGCCTGGCCGTGGACGGTGATCACGTTCGAGCCGATCCCGTCGATCGGGGCCCCCATGTCGACCAGCATCCGCGCCAGGTCCTGGACATGGGGCTCGGACGCCGCGTTGCGGATCACGGTCGTGCCGCGCGTCAGCGCGGCGGCCATCAGCGCGTTCTCGGTCGCCATCACCGACGGCTCGTCCATCAGGAAGTCACAAGGCCGCAGGCCCAGCGCGGGGGCCTCCAGGACGATCTCGGCGCGCTCGTTGCGCACGTCGGCGCCGAGCAGCCGGAACGCGTCGATGTGCGGGTCAAGCCGCCGGCGGCCGATCACGTCGCCGCCCGGCGGCGGCATCGTCGCCGAGCCGAACCGCGCCAGCAGCGGGCCGGCCAGCAGGAACGACGCGCGGATCCGCTCGGCCAGCGCGACGTCGACGGTCGTGCTGCTCACGTCGGAGGCGTCGATCTTGACCTCACCGGGATGGCCGGTCCACTCCACGCGGGCGCCGAGCAGGGCGATCAGCTCGAGCATCGCCTCGACGTCGGAGATCCGCGGCACGTTGTTGAGCACCACCACCTCGTCGGTCAGCAGGCAGGCGGCGATGATCGGCAGCGCGCCGTTCTTGTTGCCGGCCGGCGTGATCGTGCCCGACAGCGGCACGCCGCCTTCGATGACGAACTTCTCCAGGGGAATCGACCTCGATCGGTTGGGGGACGCCGACATCCTGCGGTCAGACAGCAGAGTAGCCGGTGGTTTGAGCTGCGTCGTGTGCGAGCGTGCGTCGACGGTGTCCTGAGCTAGGGTTAGAGCCATGCCGGAGGATTCGCGCGCGCAGGCCTGGACCCTGCTTTGCGAATGGACCGAGTCCGACTCGCTGCGCCGCCACATGCTGGCCGTCGAGGCGGCGATGCGGGCGTACGCTCTGCGTTTCGATGGCGACGTCGAGCTGTGGGGCCTGACCGGCCTGCTGCACGACCTCGACTACGAGCGCTATCCGGACCTTCAGACCGGCCATCCGCGCTATGCGCTGACCGAGCTGGAGGCGCGCGGCTACCCGCCGGAGCTGGTCCGCGCGGTCGCCTCGCACGCCCCCTACCTCGGCGTCTCACGAGACAGTCCGATGGAGCGGGCGCTGTTCGCCGTCGACGAGCTGTGCGGCTTCGTGATGGCGTGCGCGTACGTGCGGCCCGAGGGCCTGGTCGGGATGACGCCCAAATCGGTCAAGAAGAAGCTCAAGACGCCCGCGTTCGCCGCCGCCGTCAGCCGGGAGGACATCACGACCGGCGCGGCCGAGCTCGGCGTCGACTTCGACGAGCACCTGCGCACGGTGATTTCGGCGCTGACCGAGCATCGTCAGGAGCTGATGCCCGCCGCCGCCTCCTCGGAGGCCGGGCAGGCGTGAGCGCCGCGGGGGCGGGCGAAGGTCCGATTCAGATCGTCGTGATGGACGGCGATGAGACCGGCCAGGAGTTGCTTGAGCAGTCGCTGCGGGTGCTCGATCCGGAGCTGCTGGGACTGGAGTTCGAGCTGCATCGCTACGACCTGTCGCTGCCGCACCGGCGTGCCACGAGCAACCAGGTGGTCGTCGAGGCGGCCGCCGGAATGCGGTCGGCCGGGCTGGGCCTGAAGGCGGCGACGATCACCCCGGAGGGCGCCGGTGACGTCGGCTCCCCGAACCGGATCCTGCGCGAGCAGGTCGACGGCAAGGTGATCGTGCGGACCGGCCGGCGGCTGCCGGGCGTCACCCCGATCGCCGGCGTGCACTACCCGATCTCGGTCGTGCGGATGGCGGTCGAGGACGCCTACGGGGCGGCCGAGCGGCGCGTCGGCGAGCGCGGCGCCGAGGACGAGGTCGCGTTCCGTGAGGAGCGGATCACCCGCTCCACCTGCCGCGCGGTCGCCGAGTACGCGTTCCGGGCCGCGGCCGGGCTGGGCGCGCGCGTCTACGGCGGACCGAAGTGGACCGTCTCGCCCGTGTATGAGGGGATGCTCAAGGAGGAGCTCGACGCCGCCGCCGCGCGCCATCCCGAGATCCCCTACCAACCGGTTCTGATCGACGCCACCTACGCGGGCCTGTTGTCGGGCGCGACCGACGCCCCGCTCGTGATCCCGGCGCTCAACCGCGACGGCGACTGCCTCTCGGATCTCGTGCTGCCGATGTTCGGTTCGATCGCGGGCGCCGAATCGGTGCTGCTGGCGTTCGACCCCGACTACGACACGACGGTCGCGATGGCCGAGGCGCCGCACGGGACCGCGCCGGCGCTCGAGGGCAAGGACCTCGCCAACCCGCTGGCGATGATCCTCGCCTGCGGCGCGCTGCTGCGCGAGGCCGCCGCCCGCCACGGCTCAGACTGCGAGCGCGCCTCGCGTGCTGTCTACGAGGGGGCGCTGGAGACGGTCGCCGCCGGCGTCAAGACCCCAGACCTGGGTGGCCACGCGGGCACGACCGAGTTCACCGACGCCGTCGTCGGGCGGATCGCGACCAAGCTCGAAGTCTGGTCCTCGTTGGGCGCCTGACCGCGGCGGACCGTTCCGTCCGACCCGGAACCTACGCTTGCGAACATATGTTCCAGAGAACGAAGCAGCGTTTCGAGGCCCTGATGGCGATCGTCGACGACGTGCTGGCGGCCGATCCCGAGCCCCCGCCGCCCCACCCCCATGACCGGACCGTCGCGCTGTCGATCCAGCGCCGCGGCGGCTCGGTCGCCGCCCGTGAACTGCACTGCTTGTGCCCCGTGCGCCCCGCGCCCGAGCGCGCCGGGCGCGCACCGGTCGGGAGGTCGCACTGAGGGCCCCCGCAGAAGTTCCTGCGGGTTCTGACGATCCCCGCTCAGCCGGAAATCTCGCCTGAGCCGCGGAGGACGAGCTCCGTCGGCACGACCAGGCGCTGAGGCTTGCGATCGTCGCCGTCGATGCGGCTGAACGCGAGCTCGGCGGCCAACTGTCCGATGCGGTAGGGGTTGGTGCGCACGACGGTCACCTCGAGCAGGTCGGCGAGCTCGAAGTCGTCGAAGCCGACCAGCCCAACGCGCTTGCGTTTGCCGTCGAGTGCGTGCAGCGCGCCGATCGTGCAGCGGTTGTTGCCGGTGAAGATCGCCGTCGGTCGCCGCCCGCGCGGGAGCCCGATCAGCTGCGAGGCCGCCAGCGTGGCGGCGCTGGAGGTGCTGTTGCCGACCAGCACGAGCTCCGGGTGTATCGGCAGGTCGGCCGCTCTGAGTGCGCGCCGGTAGCCGGTGAGCCGCTCACGAGCGGTGTACAGGCGGAGGTCGTCGCCGATGAAGGCGATCCGGGTGTGTCCTGCCGCGAGCAGATGATCGACGGCGCGCCGCGCACCGGAGGCGTTGTCGACCAGAACCGTATCCGCCTTGGTTTTCGCGGGCGGGCGGTCCAGGAACACGGTCTTGGTATCGAACCCGGCATCCTGGATGTAGCGGTGATCGGTGCCCGCCGGGACCACGAGCAGCGCGTCGACGCGGCGGCGCAGCAGGGCGGTCACGAGCTCACGCTCGCGACGCTGATCCTCCCGCGCCGACGCGGTGATCAGGAGGCTCGATCGCTCCCGTGCACTCTCCTCCACGGCTTGCGCGATCGCCGAGTAGAACGGGTTGGTCACGTCCTCGATGACCAGGCCCAGGGTGAACGATCGCGCGCCGTGGCGCAGGCTCGCCGCCAGGTCGTTGCGCTCGTAACGCAACGCTGCCGCCGCGTCGCGCACCTTGGTGATCGTGCCGGGCCGGACGCCCGGCTCGTCGTTGATCACTCGCGAGACGGTCTTGAGGCTGACGCCCGCCGCGCGCGCGACGTCGACCATCGTCGCCCGTCCGGCCCTGCCATGGTTCTCGGTGCTGTCGCTCAAGCTGCCACCCCCCACGAATCGCGCGGCTGGCGCCAGGATACGGCGAACCTCGGCGCTGCTGACGGCGTTTCCCTGACCGCGCTGACGTTTGACATAGACAACGTTGTCAAATAGTGTCTCACGCGGCAAATGGGTGAGGGAGTGAGAGATCGTTTGCGCCAGAGCGCCGGGACGCCGTGGCCGCCAGTGGGCGGGCCAGTCGCGGTCGCCCCGACGGTGTTGGGACGCAACCAGCTGACGCGCTCCTACCAGGGTGGCGCTCGGATCAGGCGGCTGCGCGGCAGCTCTGGCACCGGCGGCGGACCCGAGGATTGGGTCGGTTCGACGACGACCACGCTCGGCAGTGACAGCCAGGGCCTGAGCCGGCTGCCCAACGGACGCTTCCTGCGCGACGCGATCGAGGCCGACCCGGTCTCGTTCCTCGGGACCGAGCATGTGCAGAAGTGGGGCCCCAACCCGGCGTTGCTGGTCAAGCTGCTTGATGCCGGGGAGCGGCTGCCGGTTCACTTTCATCCGGGGCGTAGGTTCGCCCGCGAGGCGTTGGGCCTGGGTTTTGGCAAGACAGAGGCGTGGCTAATCGTCGCCGCCGAGGCGGACGCGGTGGCGCATCTCGGCCTCAAGGGAGAGGTCACGCGTTCCACCGTGTCTGGCTGGGTGCGCGAGCAGGACGTGTCCGCGATGCTCGCCGCGCTGCACGAGTTGCCGGTCAGCCCGGGCCAGGTGCTGTTCGTTCCGGCGGGGACGCTGCACGCGATCGGAGCCGGAATCCTGATGGTCGAGCTCCAGGAGCCCATCGATCTGTCGGTGCTGCTGGAGTGGGAGCGGTTCGGCGTCGACGACGGCGCCGAACACCTTCACCTCGGGTGGGAGCGCGTTCTCGCTGCCGTCGACCTCACGCCGAGCTCAGCGGGCGAGCTCGTCGCGCAAGACGCGGCGGGGGCGCAGCCTGGCCCGGTGGCC
>Ga0302314_10021669_pt1 | contig 10573 bp, 10 predicted proteins | sample III_Palsa_N2_3_FD_200533 | JGI IMG/M metagenome (GOLD analysis project Ga0302314, IMG submission 200533) | Peat permafrost microbial communities from Stordalen Mire near Abisko, Sweden - III_Palsa_N2_3 | ecosystem: Environmental > Terrestrial > Soil > Palsa > Peat permafrost | place: Sweden... | reverse complement strand
GCGACGTCCTCGCGCCGCTCGGAAAGGCCCGGCACGCGCAGCGGCACCACGTTGAGCCGGTGATAGAGGTCCTCGCGGAACCGGCCCTCGGCGATCTCGTCGCGCAGGTTGCGCGCGGTGGAGGACACCACACGGACATCGACCTGCACGTCGGTGTCGCCGCCGACCCGCCGGAAGCGCTGCTCGACCAGCACCCTCAGGATACGCCCCTGGGTCTCGCGGGGCATGTCGGCGATCTCGTCCAGGAACAGGGTGCCGTTGTGGGCGCGCTCGAACACGCCGATCTTGCGGGGGCGTCCGCCCTCGCCCTCCTCGCCGAACAGCTCCAGGTCCATCCGTTCGGGCGTCATGCCGGCGGCGCCGACGGCGATGAACTCGGCCCGCACGCGGGGGCTCGACTGGTGGATCATCCGCGCGGCCAGCTCCTTGCCGGCGCCGGACGGGCCGGTGATCAGGATCCGGCTGTTGGCCGGCGCGATCTTGGCGATGGTGTTGCGCAGCTGCTGGGCGGCGGCGGAGCGGCCGATGATCCCGTCCGGGGCCATGGCCTGGGTGCGCAACCGCTTGTTCTCGCGCCGCAGGGAGGCGGCTTCGAGCGCCCGCTCGACCACCAGGATCAGCCGGTCGGACTTGAACGGCTTCTCCAGAAAGTCATAGGCGCCGCGCTTGATGGCGCTGACGGCGGTCTCGATATTGCCGTGGCCGGAGATCATCACCACCGGCATGTCGGGGTCCATCTGCTTGACCACGTCGAGCAGTTCGAGGCCGTCCAGGCCCCCGCCCTGCATCCAGATGTCCTGCACCAACAGCGCCGGGCGCCGGGCGCGGATCGCCGCCAGCGCCGTGTGACTGTCGGCCGCCGTGCGCACGGCGTAGCCTTCATCCTCCAGGATGCCGGAGACCAGTTCGCGGATGTCGGCCTCGTCGTCGACGATCAATATGTCGGCCATGAAGAACTCCTAGACCGCCGCCGCGTCGGCTGACGCGAGCGGGCGGGGAAAAACAAAGACGGCGCGGGCGCCGGGCAGGATGCGGGCGTCGGTCAGCTCCAGATCGCCGCCGTGCTCCTCGAGGATCCGCTTGACGATGGCCAGGCCGAGGCCCGTGCCCTTCTCGCGGGTGGTGACATAGGGCTCGGTCAGCCGCTCGCGGCCGCGTGCGGGCAGGCCCACCCCCTCATCCTCGACCTCGAACACGATTTCATGCCCGGTCGCCACCAGGCGGGCCTTCAGGCCGCCGTGATGGCCGGGCTCCGCCACCCGGCGCGCCATCTCGGCTTCACCGGCGTTCTTCAGCACATTGGCCAGCGCCTGGCCGACCATGCGCGCATCGCAGACCAGCGGAACCGGACCTGCGGGCTCGTCGAGCTCGACCGGGATGTCCGGATAGGCCACCCGCTGGGCGAACACCGCCTGGCGGATCAGCTCGACGGCGTCCTCCTCGGCGAACTTCGGCGCCGGCATGCGGGCGAAGGCGGAGAACTCGTCGACCATCCGGCCGATGTCGCCGACCTGGCGGATGATGGTGTCGGTGCAGCGGTCGAAGGTCTCGATATCGTTCTTGATCTCGCCGCGGTATTTGCGGCGCAGTCGCTCGGCGGACAGCTGGATCGGCGTCAGCGGGTTCTTGATCTCATGGGCGATCCGGCGCGCCACGTCGCGCCAGGCGGCGTTGCGCTGCGCCGCCATCAGCCGGGTGATGTCGTCGAAGGTGAGCACCAGGCCGTCGGCCCGTCCCGAGGCGAGCACGCGCAGGCGCAGGCTGTCGGCGCCCCGGATCACGTCGAGTTCAGTCTCCGCGTCATGACCGATGTCGCGGGCGCGGTGCGCCACCGGCGCCAGCTCCGGGGCCGCGTCGTCGATGAGAAGGCCCTGCGCCTCCTCCTTCAGGCCGAGCAACGCCTGCGCCCGCTCGTTCATCGCCGAGATCCGGCCATGCGCATCCAGGCCGATCACGCCGGCGCTGACGCCCGAGAGCACGGTTTCGATGAAGCGGCTGCGCGCTTGCGCCTCGTCGCTGGCGGCCAGCAACGCCTTCTGCTGATCCTGAAGATCGCTGGTCATCCGATTGAAAGCTCTGGATAAAACGGCGATCTCTTCAGGGTCGTTGTGCGTCGGCACCCGGGCGGTGAGATCGCCGCCGGCCACCCGGTCGGCGGCCTGCACCAGCCGCGCCACCGGCGTGGCGATCTGGGTCGCCGCTCCAAGACCGACCCACACCGCGCCGATCAGCACCAGGAGCGCGGTCGAGGCGTAGCTCATGGCGAAGACCAGCTGCACGCGCTGCCGGCTCGCGGCGGCGTCGCGGTAGGAGACGACCGCCGCATAGGACTCCCGAAGCTGGGTCAGGGTCTTGGCGTCCATCGAACGCGTCACGTACAGATAGGCGTCGGGGTAACCCCTGAGGCGCAGGACGGCGCGGAACAGATCGGTGTCCTTCGGCTCGGTGGTCTCGAGGTTGCCGTTGCGCGCGGCCAGCGCCAGTGTGTGCGGCGGCGGGGCCGCGTAAGGCGAGGCTCCGGGCGCCTCGGCGCGAGCCAGGACCCGGCCGTCGCCATCGATCACATAGACGGCGGTGAAGTCGTGCTCCACGCCCTGGGCCAACAGAGCGCTGTAGGCCAGCCGGTGCTTCTGGAAAGCGCCGATCACGGCGGGATCATTCAGGTCCTGCGCCATCGGCGTGACCCGGCTCAGCACATTGTCCTCCTGCAGTCGCAGATAGGACGTCGCCACGTCGGCCGTGTTCTGCACCAGGGTGGAGAGGCGGCTGGAGAACCAGTTCTCGATCCCCTGGGTCACCAGCAGGCCGAAGAACAGCGCCACCACGATGGCCGGCAGCATGGCCGCCAGGGCGAACAGGATCACGAAGCGCCGATGCAGGCGCACGCCGGCGTCCTTCGCGCCCGGTCCGAACAGTCTCAGCGCCCGCCAGCCGGCCCCGGCGGCGAGGGTGAGGATCAGGAGCAGGTTCAGCGACAGGACCGTCAGCGTCACCGTGCTCGGCCCCGCCGCCGTCCGCGATCCGGGGGCCGTCGCGGTCAGGAAGATGGTGATGGCGGTGATGGCGGCCGCGACGACGAAGCCGACGCCGAAGGCGTAGCGCATCGGGCCGCGAAGGACCTGGCCCAGCGCGGACGCCGGCTCCAGGGCCTCAAGGGCGTCGTCGACAGCCGCGCTCATGGGCCCTGTTTGCCCCGACTGTGGTCTGAACTCAACAGGGATGTGGCGAAATAGCTACGCCCCGGTCGATCCCAACTGACCTTTCAGGCCTTCCGCGCGCCGCCGCATAAACCTGCCGCGGCGGGAAGGGCGGCACGATTGAAATCGACCGCCGACCCCTTGCTCCATCGGGTCCGGGAGGCATACGAGCGACCGGAGCGCCGCTCTGCTCCGAGGATCCGCCATGACCCCGCTCCACTTCCAGTCGGCCACCGCCATCGCCCGCGCCATCCGCGCCGGCCAACTCAGCGCACGTGAGGCGCTGGAGCACTTCCTGGCCCGGGTCGACCAGTTGAACGGGCCGATCAACGCCGTCGTCTGGCAGGACCGGGAGGGTGCGCGGGCCCGGGCCGACGCCGCCGACGCGGCGCGGGCGGCGGGCGCGCCGCTCGGCGCCCTGCACGGCGTACCGATGACGGTGAAGGAGAGCTACCAGATCAAGGGCTCGCCCACGACCTTCGGCATACCCCAGTTCGAGGGCTCCATCGCCAATCGCGACGCCCTGGCGGTGGAGCGGCTGACGGCGGCCGGGGCGAACATCTTCGGCAAGACCAATGTGCCGGTGCGGCTGGCCGACTTCCAGAGCTACAACCCGATCTACGGCGACACCAACAATCCCTGGGACCTGAGCAAGACGCCCGGCGGCTCCTCCGGCGGTTCGGCGGCGGCGCTGGCGGCCGGGCTGACCGGGATCGAGGCGGGCAGCGACATCGGCGGCTCGATCCGCAATCCGGCGCACTTCTGCGGGGTGTTCGGCCACAAGCCGACCTGGGGCCTGGTTCCACCGCGGGGGCACGCCCTGGATGACAGCATGGCGCCGACCGATATCTCGGTGATCGGTCCCCTGGCTCGTTCGGCCGATGACTTGATGGCGGCGATGGAGGCGATGGCCGGGCCGGACGACATCGAATGGCCTGGCGTGTCCTATGACCTGCCGATCCTGGAAGAGCCGCTGTCGGACCTGCGCATCGCCGTCTGGGACAGCGTGCCGGGCTGTCCGACCTCGGCCGGCGTGGGCGAACGGCTGGAGACGGTGGTGCAGGCCCTGTCCAGAGCCGGCGCGGCCATCGACGACAAGGCGCGGCCGGGCTTCACCATCGAGCACAGCCACGAAGTCTTCCTGGCCCTGCTGATGGCCTCCATGGCCGCCCGCATGCCGGACGAGGCCTACCGGCAACGGATCGCCCAGGCCGAGGCGGCCGCGCCGGACGACACGAGCGCCGATGTGGCGACGGCGCGGTTCGAGACCCTGCGCTTCCGCGACTGGGGCCGCTACAACGAGGCCCGGGTGAAGCTGCGCTGGGCCTGGCGGCGCTTCTTCGACGAGGTGGACTTCCTGATCACCCCGGTCATGCCCACCACCGCCTTCCCGCACGAGCGGCGGCGGGACAGCGAGCGCACCATCGCCATCGACGGGGTCGACTACCCTTACTTCAACCAGACCATCTGGGCCGGGCTGGCTGGCGTGGCCGCCCTGCCCGCCACCGTCTTCCCGGCCGGCCCGGCCCGCGACGGCCTGCCGGTCGGCTTCCAGATCATCGGCCCGGCCTACGGCGACCTGCGCACGATCGGCCTGGCGCAACGGCTGGAGGCGATGGGCTTCGGGTTCACCCCGCCGCCGGGACTGTGAAGGCGGCCCTTTCGGCGATTGCTTGAAAAGACTGGCGCGCCCGGCAGGACTCGAACCTGCAACCGCCCGCTTAGAAGGCGGGTGCTCTATCCGGTTGAGCTACGGGCGCCCTGAGCTCCTTATAGGGAGGATGTCCGGGGGGCGAAACCGCGTCCACTTTCGCCTGACATGCCGGACTCAGTGGGTCCAGGGAAACCGTCTGACGATGGCGAAGTTGTCGGCGTAGGCCTTGAGCAGTTTCTTGGCCGGCTTGGGCTCCATCAGGCGAAAGGGGATGCCGTGACGCTGGGCGTAGGCCACCGCCTCGTCCTCGGTGTCGAAGCTCAGCCGCACCTGGCCGCGCATGTCGTTCGATGAAGTCCAGCCGGTCAGCGGGTCCGGCGTCCGCGCCGTCGCCGGTTCGAACTCCAGCACCCAGTCGCGGGTCTTGGCCAGGCCCGACTGCATCGCCGACTTGGCGGGGCGGAAGATACGCGCCAGCATGACTGTCCCTCGTTCGATGGTCGGAGCGGCCCTTCGCCCCTAAAGCATTATACCAATTAGCAATTTCAAGCGGTTGGCATGAATCCGCCTGATGCCAGCCTTCGCTCTATAAGGTGTTATCGAGGTGCTGCAATACCGGAAATGCCGTGGTCCGGCGTGAATGACAATGCGCCAGCGGCGGGCGACAAACGCCCCACCGAGCCACGGACCACCGACACCGCGGGCGCCACACGCATTCCAACGAGTTATATTTTTGTTGTATTGGAATATTCCTACCGTATAACTTTGGAATGAAGGCGGTTCTCTACACGCTCGCAGCGCGCAGGAGCTTCAGGAAGCTTCCAGTCGAGGTGCAGGCGCAGATTGAAGCCAAGCTCCGGCGATACGCCGAGACCGGCGCAGGCGACGCGACGGCGCTGCAGGGCGTTGAAGGATACCGGCTTCGATCAGGAGACTATCGAGCGATCTTCGTCACCACTGATGAAGCGATCGAGGTGCGGGCCGTGGGACATCGCCGCGACATCTACCGATGACCGACGACTATTGGAGATACCGATGACCGAAATCCAGATCCTCAAGACCGGCGGCGGCGACCTCGTCGTGTTGAGCCGCCGGGACTACGACGCCCTGATGGCTCGCGCGGGCGATCCTGGCGCTGAGGACGCTGTGTCCGCGCGTATCATCAGCGAGACGGATGGACATGTCGCTCTGCCCGGCGAGGTCATGGACCGCATTATCGATGGAGAGAGCCCGCTCAAGGTTCTGATGGATCACCGCGGCATGACTCAAGCCGAGCTGGCGCACGCATCAGGACTAAGCCAGCCTTTCGTTTCCAAGATGGTGCGCGGGAAAGTGGGCGGCGGCAGCGAAACGATGAAAGCTCTGGCGCAGGCGCTGGCCGTGTCCGAGGACGTCCTTCGCCTGAGTTAGATGATGGTCGGAGCGGCAGGATTCGAACCTGCGACCCTCTGCTCCCAAAGCAGATGCGCTACCAGGCTGCGCTACGCTCCGAAATCTGGTCTAGTGTCCCCAGGCGCCTGAACCCAGGGTGATCGGCGGGATGAGTGGCGTGCGCCCCTGCCCGCGTCAAGACCGGGACACGAAGACCTGTGCAACGCCGATCGATACGCCCAGGTCGTTCGCAGGGAATAAAGCCGAACGTGGGCGAGTCTGATAGGGTTGCAGCCGTGCCGTCGGACCCAGGAATGGATAGTCACAGAACCGAGTTCGAACGGCTGGCCATGCCGCATCTCGACGCCGCCTACAGCCTGGCGCACTGGCTGTCGCGGTCGGCCGTCGACGCCGAGGACATCGTGCAGGACGCCATGCTGCGCGCCTTCCGGGCCTTCGACACCGTGCGCGGCGAGAGCGTACGGCCGTGGCTGATGACCATCGTGCGCAACTGCTTCCGCGACCATGTGGCCAGGGTGAACCGGCTGGAAGGCCTGGGCGATCGGCTGGAGCAGGCCCCGTCCGACGATCCGAGCCCGGAGGCGGAGGCCGCGGCCGCCAGCGACCGCCGGCGGCTGGACGCCATGCTGGCCCTGCTGCCGGACGACTACCGCGAGGTCCTGATCCTGCGCGAGATGGAGGACATGAGCTATCGCGAGATCGCCGACGCCATCGGCGCGCCCATCGGCACGGTGATGTCCCGCCTGGCGCGGGCGCGGGGCCTGCTTAAGGACAAATGGCTGGCGGAGGACGGCCGATGAGCTGCACCGAATACGAACGGACCTCCGCCTTCCTGGACGGCGAACTCGACGACCGGGAGAGCGCCGAGGTGGAGCAACACCTCGAGACCTGCCCGCACTGCCAGGCCCTGGCCGCGGCGGCCGGGGACGCCAGCGAGCTGCTGCGCGGGCCGGCGGCGCGGCTGACGGCGCCGGCGGGCCTGCGCGCGCGGATCGGACAGCGGCTCGACGCCGAGGCCGCCACGGTGGTGCGCCTGCCGCGCGTCCGCCGTCAGAGCGGCTGGGACCGATTCTGGGTCGGCGCCGCGGGCGGCGTCGGCGTCAGCGCCATCGCCGCGGCCCTGGCGCTCGTGGCCTTCCTGCCGCCCTCCCCGGCGACCCTCACCGGCGAACTGGCCGACGCGCACATCGACGCCTTGATGAGCGGACGCACCATCGCCGTGGTCTCCAGCAGCCATCACACCGTCAAGCCGTGGTTCGCCGGGCGCGCGCCGCTGTCGCCGCCGGTGGCCGACTTCGCCCAGCAGGGCTTCCCCCTGACCGGCGGCCGGGTCGACCGGATCGGCCGGCAGAAGGCCGCAGTGGTGGTCTATCGCCACGGCGCGCACGAGATCGACCTCTACGCCTGGCCCACCGACGGCGCCTTGCCCATGGGCGCGGATCGGCGGGGCTATCACCTGGTGTTCTGGGCCGAGGGCGACCTCAGCTTCGCCGCTGTGTCGGACGTCCAGCGAAGCGAACTCGAGGCCTTTGTGCAGTTGGTGAAGTCCGAGCGGGGATAAATCCGGCGCCCCCGCGGTCAAGCCTGCATATCCCGCAGGAGAGATCGACTTGACCCAAGACACCACCCGCCGCGGCGCCCTCGCGTGCCTCGGCCTGACCGCCGGAACCCTGTTCAGCCTGTCCGGCGGCATCCTCACCGCCCCTTGCGTTCCATCAGCTTGAACACGGCGGTGGCGCGGACGACGTCGCGGGCGCCGACGTAGGCGCGGGCCTCGGCGAAGGCGACGTCGCGGGCCAGGCGGGTGACCTTGGCCTCGCCCTCGATCCAGTCGCCGGCGCGCGCCATCGACAGATAATCCAGCGACAGCTGGATCGTCACGCCGGGCTTTTTCGCCGTCGCGCCGACCGCATGGCCGAGCAGGCCGTCCAGGAAGCTGGCCAGCATGCCGCCGTGAACGATGCCGAGGCCGTTGCAGTGCCGCCTGAGGGCGTGGAAGCCGTGTACCACGGCCAGGGTCCCCTCGCGGTGATAGAGCGGCCCGTTGTGCTCGGTGAACGGTCCCCGGCGAAGGGAGCGGACGAACCCCTCAGGCGGCTGGAAGCTCTCCTCGTCCTCAACCATGCGGGCGGAGCACCGGATGCGGGTGCGGCGCCGGGGTTTTCGGCACGAGTTTGATCTCGAACAGCGACGGCCACATCTTGCCGGTGACGAACAGCCGATCGTGCTGGGCGTCATAGGCGATGCCGTTCAGCACCGAATCGGTCTGGTCGGGCGGCGGCAATCCCGGCATCAGGCCGGTCAGGTCGATCCAGCCCGTCACCTTGCCGGTCTTGGGATCGATGCGGGCGATCTTGTTGGTGCGCCAGATGTTGGCCAGCACCTCGCCCTTCACATACTCGAGCTCGTTCAGGTTCTGCACCGGCCGGCCTTCATCGGTCACGGTCACCCGCCCGATCTCCTTGACCGTCTCCGGGTCGATGAATCGCAGCACCGGCGTACCGTCGCTCATGATCAGCCGATGATCGTCGGCGGTCAGCGCCCAGCCTTCGCCCGGATAGGTGAAGCTGGCGAAGGGGGTGAAGGTGGAGAGGTCGTAGACGAAGCCGATGTGCGACTGCCAGGTCAGCTCGAAGATCCGGTCCTTCCAGTTGACGATGCCCTCGCCGAAATACTGGGCCGGCAGGCTCTTCCATTGCAGCAGTTCGCCGGTCTCGAGCTTCTCGCGGCGGATGCCGGAGTGTCCGGGCTCGCCGGTGCTCTCGTAGAGGAAGCCGTTGAGGTAGAAGAGCCCTTCGGTGAAGGCCGTCCGGTCGTGGGGATAGACGCGCACGACCTTGTAGCCGTATTCGGGCACGGCCGCCGCAGCGGGGCCATAAAACGCCAGCATCGCCGCAAGGGCGAGGAAAACCGATCTCAACACCGACGCTCGCCTCTCAGGCCAAAGTCCCTCGGGCCGAGGGACCGTCGTCAGTGTGCCGGTTGAATCTCGGCGACCACAAGGCCTTTCGGACCGTCGGCGAAGCGGACCATCACCACCTCGCCCGGCTGCAGGTCTTCCAGGCCGCAGCGGCGCAGGGTCTCGATGTGGACGAAGATGTCGCCCGCCTCGGCCTCGCGCATGACGAAGCCATAGCCCTTGGTGCGATTGAACCACTTGACCGTCGCCCGCTCGAGGGCGCCGCGCGCCTCCAGCGGCCGGCGCGGCGGCCGGCTGTCGAAACGGCTTTCGCTGTCATGACTGTCGCGCGGCCGAAAGCCGCCGCGATCGAAGCTGTCGCGCCGCGGCGGTCCGTCCCGGCGGAACCCATCGTGCTGGGGGCGCTCATGCCGTTCCGTCGCCGGCGTGGCGCAGGTTTCGTCGAGCTCCACCACGGTGGATACCTGCCAGCCCTTGGGCCGACGCACGGCGTCGCACACGATGATCGAGCCTTCGAGCGCGTTCTCGTGACCGAAATGACGCAGGCTGGTGACGTGCAACAAGACGTCCTTCAGGCCCGTCTGACCCGGGTCGTCGGGCACGATGAACCCGTAGCCCTTACCCGGATCGAACCACTTCACCTTACCGCTGATCCGAACAGACTCGTCTTGAGGACCAGCTCCCTCGAAATCCAACCCTGACATATAGCCCCTCTCGCCCACACCTCCCTGCGGACAGTTAAGCTTATATCACGAATTGTGGCAGATTGCGCCCTTGAAATCGTCATGTAACGAATCGCCGCTGCTCGAAACGAGCGCTGTAATTCGAAATAACGGAGGGGGCAGTTCGCGTGGCAGTCCCTAGGGGAGTCGAACCCCTCTTCCCAGAATGAAAATCTGGTGTCCTAACCGATAGACGAAGGGACCGCGTCGCGGAGGGCGGCTTATATCGCGCGTTCGCTGCGGATCGCAAGAGGGTGTGATGCGGGTTTTATTCTGCCGCCATCGCCGCCGATGATCAGGCCGGTGACGGGAAGATTTCCACGGCGCGCGGGTCCGCCAGGTCCTCGATCTCGAACTGCACGCCCTCGCGCCCGTTCCAGTCGTCGGGCTTCAACCGGCCGACCACGTGCACCGCCCCGCCGCCTTCGAGCAGCCTCTGGCCGAGCGCCGTGTCCTCCGCCCGCCAGGCGATCGCCTTCAGCCGCCCGCCCTGCCCCACCAGCCGGCAGGCCACATGGCCGCCGCGCACCAGCCGAGGGTCCTCGATCGTCACGTCGGCCAGGGCGAACACCGGTTCGGGCGCGCCCGGGCCGAACGGGGCCAGGCGCTGGAAATCCGACCACAGGCCGCGGTCGGCGCCGGCCGGCGTGGTCAGGGCGTCGATCTCGAGCGCGTCGGCCGCCAGCGC
>Ga0302314_10021668_pt1 | contig 10574 bp, 10 predicted proteins | sample III_Palsa_N2_3_FD_200533 | JGI IMG/M metagenome (GOLD analysis project Ga0302314, IMG submission 200533) | Peat permafrost microbial communities from Stordalen Mire near Abisko, Sweden - III_Palsa_N2_3 | ecosystem: Environmental > Terrestrial > Soil > Palsa > Peat permafrost | place: Sweden... | reverse complement strand
CTGGGAGTGGTCAACCGTCCCGAAGCTCAATTGGTACTGGTCGACACGCCGGGCCTGCATGAATCGACGCGCCGCGTGATGAATCAATACATGAACCGGGTGGCGATTTCATCTTCCCAGGACGCGGACGTCATCCTGTTCGTGATCGAAGCCATGCGCTTCACCGACGAGGACTTGTGGGTGTGGGAACGCGTACGGGGCTTGAAGCAGCCGCTGTTTCTGGTCATCAACAAGGTCGATCGGGTGTTCCCGAAGGAGCAGCTGCTGCCCTTCCTCGAGGAGATGACGCAGCGCATCCCAGCATCGGGGATCATCCCGATTTCGGCGCTGCAGTCTGATAATCTTGAGCGGCTGGTCGATGTCATCGGTTCGCGGCTGCCGGTGTCGCCGCCGCTGTTCGCCGCGGATGTGCTCACCGACCGGGATGAGCCGTTCCATGCGGCCGAGATCGTGCGTGAGAAGCTGACGTTGAAGCTGCGCGAGGAATTGCCCTATGGCATCAATGTGCAAATCGAACGCTTTGCGGATGAGAACAATCGCATCATGATCAACGCGGTCATCTGGGTCGAGCGTGCCGGGCAGAAGGCCATCGTCATCGGCCAGGGCGGCGAGCGGTTGAAGGAAATCGGCCGGCTCGCCCGCATAGAGCTCAACGATCTATGGCAGCGCTCCGTGCATCTCGAGCTCTGGGTCAAGGTCAAGGAAAACTGGGCCGACAGCGAGATGGCGCTGCGCCAGTTTGGGTACGACACGCTGTGAACGGCGCAGGCAGGCCGCCCGCACGGCGCGTGTGGTTGGCGCCTGCCTATGTGCTGCACCAATATGCCTACCGCGACACCAGCCGCATCGTCGAGGTTTTCACGGCGCAGTACGGACGGCTCACCCTGTTCGCGCGGGGGGCCAACGGACCCAAATCCACCTTGAGAGGCGTATTGCGGCCCTTTCAGCGCATGCTGGTGTCCTGGTCCGGCAGAGGCGAGGCCTGTCAACTCGTCTCGGCAGAGATCGACGGCCTGGCGACCAGTCTTGCACCTGAGCGGCTCATGAGCGGGTTCTATTTGAACGAGCTGCTGCTGAAGCTGACGCAGCGTTGCGATCCGCATCCCGAGATTTTCCTCTCTTATGCGTCCTGCGTGCAGGCGCTGTGCGGCGGGGAGATCGAGGAGCCCACGCTGCGCTGCTTCGAGAAGCGATTGCTGAACGATTTGGGCTACGGGTTGGATCTCGCGAGGACGAGCGACGGAGCCCCCGTGGATCGTGACGGATACTATCGGTTCGCCCTGCAAAGCGGCCTGCAGCGCTGCGTGGCCGAGACACCCGGCGCCGTGTACGGTCAATCCATGGCTGATCTACAGGCGGAGAGCTTCGGCGACACCCGCTCGCTGCGTGATGCCAAGCGCATACTGCGCACGGCCATAGACGAGTGCTTGGACGGCCGCTCCCTGAAATCCCGCGAAGTGGCGCTGGCCTTGCGCCACCGTGAGCCGTCGGAGGCGCGTGGGCCGCGGCGCCGGAACGAATCGCTGCAGGAGGAGTGTCCATGAGCGGCGGCGTCTTGCACCCGGGGATAGCCCTCGGCGTGAACATCGATCATGTGGCCACCTTGCGCCAGGCGCGCCGTGCTCGTTACCCCGACCCCTTGTATGCGGCGCTGGCGGCCGAGGAGGCGGGCGCCGACAGCATCACCCTGCATCTGCGCGAAGACCGGCGGCACATCCAGGACCGCGATGTCACGGTGATGCGCGAGGCCTTGCAGACCCGGATGAACCTTGAGATGGCGGTGACGGAGGAGATGATCCGGATCGCACAGAAGGTGCTGCCTCAGGATTGCTGCCTGGTGCCTGAATCCCGCCAGGAAGTCACCACCGAAGGAGGCTTGAACGTCGCGGGCCAGGGCGCGCGGGTCGGCGACGCCGTGCAGGCGCTCGGCGCCGCGGGGATCCGGGTCTCCTTGTTCATCGATCCGGATCTGGCGCAAATAGAGGCGGCGCAGCGCGCCGGGGCTCCGGTCATCGAGCTGCATACCGGCGCCTACGCTTACTCCACCGGCGCCGCCCGTGCCCGTGAATTCGAGCGGTTGCTCGGTGCGGCGAAATTCGCAGCGCGGCTCGGGCTCGTCGTGAATGCGGGCCACGGCCTGGACTACCACAACGTGGAGCCGATCGCTGCCATTCCGGAAATCGTCGAGCTCAACATCGGCCACGCCATCGTGGCGCGGGCAGTGTTCGACGGATTGGCGAAGGCCGTGCGCGACATGAAAGAGATGATGCGCGCGGCGCGGGCGTGAGGCGATATGATTTACGGCATCGGGATCGATGTGCTCAAGGTCGATCGCGTCGAGCGCGTGTACGAGAAGCACGGCGAACGCTTCCTGTCGCATCTGCTGATGCCCGAGGAGCGGGTGCAGTTCGAGCGTACGGCGCGTCCCGTCCGATTCATCGCCATGCGTTTCGCGGCCAAGGAAGCCATCGTCAAGGGCATGGGTACGGGGTTTGCGCACGGCATCTGGATACGTGACGTGGGCGTCGTGCAGAACTCCTGGGGCAAACCGGAAGTGGTGTACTCGCCGCGGGGCGCCAAGGTCCGCGACGGCCTCGGCATCGGTGAAGGCCACGTGACCTTGACCGACGAGGCGGGCCTGGTGGTGGCGGTCGCGATCCTCATGCGACGAGCGCCGGCATGAATACCCCCACATGAATACTCTGGTTTTCGACATCGAAACCGTTCCCGATACGGACCTCGGCAGGCGTCTTCATGGCCTGCATGATCTGTCGGATGAGCAGGTGGCGCAGATCATGTTCACCAAGCGCCGCCAGGAAACCGGCAGCGAATTCCTGTCGCACGAGCAGCACCGCGTCGTCGCGATCTCCGTGGCGATGCGTTCGAGGGACTCTCTGAAGTTATGGAGCCTCGGCGACGAGGGCTCTTCGGAGAAGGTATTGATCGAACGCTTCTTCGACGGCTTGGATAAGTTCACGCCGGATCTGGTTTCCTGGAACGGCGCCGGCTTCGACCTGCCCGTACTGCACTACAGAAGCCTGCTGCACGGCGTGACCGCCGCGCGCTACTGGGAAATGGGTGATTCCGACCAGAGTTTCAGGTACAGCAACTACTTGAGCCGGTTCCATTGGCGGCACATGGATTTGATGGATATTTTGTCGGGTTTTCAGGGGCGCGGCCGTGCGAGCCTGGACGACATCGCCACTCTGCTCGGCTTCCCCGGCAAGGTGGGAATGAACGGCGCCGACGTGTGGCCCGAGTTTCTGCGCGGTGGGCTTGGACGGATCCGCGATTATTGCGAGACGGATGTGCTGAACACTTATTTGATCTATCTGCGCTTCGAGCTCGTGCGCGGACATCTCAACCCGGCCGAACATGCCCACGAGGTGGCGCGCGTTCGCAAGCTGCTGGAAGAATCGAGCACGGAACATCTGAAGGAGTTTGCGGCGGCATGGCCCGTGAGTTGAGCTCCGGCGCCATTCAGGAAGCCGATATCCTGGATCTGGCGCATGACGGCAGGGGAATCGCGCGCCTCGACGGCAAGGCGGTCTTCGTGGACGGCGCGCTGCCGGGAGAGCGTGTCCGCCTGCGCATCATCAAGCGGCGCCGGCAATTCGACGAGGCCGGTTTGGTCGAAGTGCTGTCCGCCTCGCCGGATCGAGTCGAGCCGGCCTGCGCGCACTTTGGGATTTGCGGCGGCTGCTCCCTGCAGCATCTGTCGGCGCCGGCTCAAATAGCGGCCAAGCAGCGCCAGCTGCTCGATAATCTGGAGCGAATCGGCAGAGTGCGCCCGGAGCAGGTATTGCCGCCGCTGCGCGGTCCACAGTGGGCTTATCGGCGCCGCGCGCGACTCGGCGTGAAATACGTGCATAAGAAGGGCCGCGTGCTGGCCGGGTTTCGCGAGCGCGAGAAGCCCTACATAGCGGACGTAAAGCGGTGCGAGGTGCTGCAGCAGCCGCTGGCCGATTTGCCGCGGGATCTCGCCGCCCTGGTGGAAACGCTGTCCATCCGCGAGAAGCTGCCGCAGGTGGAAGTGGCCGCCGGGGATGCGGCGATGGCGCTGGTGTTTCGTGTTTTGGAGACACCCGATGCCGCGGATATGGAAAAAATCGCGGCGTTCGGCGTCCAGCAGGGCGTGCAGATATTTCTGCAAAGCGGCGGGCTCGACAGCGTACGGCCCCTGCTTCCGAGCTATGCACCTCTGAATTATGCGGTGGACGCCGGGCGCGTGGTCATAGAATTCGGTCCGGTGGACTTCATACAAGTCAACCGCGAGGTCAATGCGTCCATGGTGACGGCGGCGCTGGAGATGCTGTCACCGGCGCAGGACGACGCGGTGCTCGACCTGTTTTGCGGGTTGGGTAATTTCACGCTGCCGCTGGCGCGCCGCGCGCGGCGGGTGGTCGGGGTGGAGGGCGATTCGGCGCTGGTCGCCAAGGGCGAAGCCAATGCCTCCCGCAACGGCATCGGCAACGCAGCATTCTTCAAGGAGAATCTATTCGAACCGGCGCAGTTCGGGCCTTGGGCGAACGAGCGCTACGATCGGGTGCTGCTCGACCCGCCACGAGCCGGGGCCGCGGCCCTGCTGACGCGCATGGCGCATTGGCGACCGAGTCGCGTGGTGTATATTTCCTGCCATCCGGGGAGTTTAGCGCGGGACGCTGAGATCTTGGTTCACGACCAAGGGTTCAAGCTGACCCACGCAGGGGTGATGGACATGTTTCCGCATACGACGCACGTGGAATCGATCGCGGTGTTCGAGGCTCCCGCATGAGCCTCGGGCTGGGGCCGCTCATGGTGGATATCGCCGGCACGGAATTGAGCGCCGAGGATGTCGGCGTGCTCACCCATCCGCTGGTCGGCAGTGTGCTGTTGTTCACCCGAAACTACACTGATCCGGGGCAAATCACCGCGCTCACGGCCGCGATCCGCGCCCTACGTTCGCCCCATTTATTGATCGCGGTGGATCATGAGGGAGGCCGGGTACAGCGCTTTCGCGAGGGATTTACGCGTCTTCCGGCCGCGCGTCTGCTGGGCAGGCAGTATGACGAGGATCGGCGCGACGGCCTGGCGCTTGCACAATCGGTCGGCTGGCTCCTGGCCGCGGAATTGCGGGCCGTGGGCGTGGATTTCAGCTTTGCCCCCTGCGCCGACCTCGATTATGGCGTGAGCGAGATCATTGGCGATCGGGCCTTCCACAGCGATCCGGACTCCGTGGCCGCACTGGCCGTGGCCACCCTGACGGGCATGCGCGAGGCCGGGATGGCGGCGGTCGCCAAGCACTTTCCGGGCCACGGGGCGGTGGTGGCCGATTCCCATGTTGCATTGCCGGTGGACCGGCGCGAATTCGCCGATCTGGAGGGGGATATTCGTCCCTATCGGCCGCTCATCGACAACAATGTCCCTGGAATCATGGCGGCCCACGTGGTGTTCCCGGCCATCGACGCGCTCCCGGCCAGCTTGTCGAAACGCTGGATTACAGGGGTTTTGCGCGGTGAATTGGGGTTTCACGGCTGCGTATTCGCGGACGATCTGAGCATGGCGGGAGCCGTCGCATTCGGCAACGTCGTGGAGCGCGCCGAACTGGCAATTGCCGCAGGTTGCGACGTCCTGCCCATTTGCAATGACCGGTATTCCGTAGAATTGGCCCTGGACCGCCTCGGGGCCGATGCTGTTTCCGCGGCGTCGCAGGCCCGCTTGGTACGAATGCGTGCCCGTGGCGAGGCGCCGGTGGATTTGCACGACAACCGGCATTGGCAGGAGACGGCGGCACGGATCGCGGCGCTGCGGACCCCACCGCCGCCGCTGGTGCTGACAGAGGGCGAGTCATGACGGACTTTGACGCGGATATGTATCGGCGCTTGGTCGAGACTTCGCCCGAGGGAGTGGTGCTCGTGGACGCGCAAAACCCCGAGCGTCCTGTCATCTACGCCAATCCCGGCTTCGAAGCCTTGACCGGCTACTCGGCGTCCGAACTGCTTGGCCGCAACCTGCGCCTGCTGCAGGGAGAGGACCGCGAACAGGACGGGCGGCATCGATTGCGCGAGGCGCTCGGGAAGGGAGAGTCCTGCCGTGTGCTGCTGCGCAACTACCGCAAGGACGGCACGGTATTCTGGAACGAGATGACGATTCTGCCGCTGCTCGATGCGGACGGTCGCGTCACTCATTTTGCGGGCCATCACCGCGATGCGGGCGAACGGTTACGCGCCGATCCCAAGCTGAGCCGGGACTCATTGAGCGGGGCGCATCAACCCACCGCCATGGCCATTCGTGACGATCGCTTGACGGGCCTATTTACCCTGGCCTATCTCGAAGAACTGCTGAAACGCGATTGGGCGCTTGCGCAGCGGGAAAAACGCAGCATCGCGGTGTTTGCCATCGACATCGACGCCTTGGATCTCTACAACACGACCTTCGGCCGCGCCGCCGGTGATTCCACGATTCGCCGCGTGGCGCATGTGGTGTCGGGATGTCTGCGCCGCTCGAGCGATGTGACGGCGCGCATCGACGGCGGCAGCTTGATTGCGTTCGCACCCGGCCTGACGACCGAGCAGGCATTGCGCATCGGCCAGCTCATGGCCGAAAGAGTGCGGGAGCTCAGAATCCATCATCCGCGTTCGGCGATCCTGCGCTATATCAGCGTGAGCGTCGGCGTCTGCGCCGCCGTGCCGGAGTCGGCCGACAGCCCCGCAGGCTTGGTGGAGAAGTCGCAGAAGCAGCTGCAGATCGCGAAAAAATCAGGACGCAATCAGGCGGCGTGAGAGGCGTGAAAGTGGCACGGCTGAAACACCCACCGGGAAGCCTAAGCCGCTGAAGGCCACGTTAAGGCAGCAGTGGCCTTCAGCGGCTTAGGCTTCTCGGTGGGTGCTACAACCGGTCAACATCACGCACCGTGGTAATGGTGGAGATAGTATGGATTTTGCTCGCGCCATAGTACGTGTTCCGGGGCGGACCTTTGCGGAGGGGCTGTCGAGTGCGAGCGAGGGACCGCCTGATCTTGGCCGCGCACTCGAGCAGCATGCCCTTTATGTGGAGGCGTTGCGCGAATGCGGTCTCGAAGTGACCGGCCTCGAGCCGGACGCTGCGTATCCTGACTCAACCTTTGTCGAGGACACGGCCGTCATGACGGAACGGGGGGCCATCGTCATGCGGCCGGGCGCGGCCAGCCGGGAGGGCGAAGTGACGAGCATGAGATTGTGCTTGCGAAATTTCTATCCGGAGTTGCCTGCCATCGAGGCTCCGGGCACCGTGGACGGCGGCGATATCTGCGAAGCGGACGGACATTTTCTGATCGGCGTGTCGGCGCGCACCAACGAGAACGGAGCGCATCAATTGGCGCAGCATCTGCATCGGTGGGAATATTCATCGAGCATCATCGATATCAGGGACAACGCTGCGCTGCTGCACTTGAAGAGCGGCATTGCCTATCTGGGCGGCGGACTCTGGGTGGTACAGGACGGCATCGAGCGTGAGCTACGATCCCACGCGGGAATCGATGTCCGCGATGTAATCACGGTAACGCCTGAGGAGGCTTACGCGGCGAACTGCGTACGCGTGAATGGTGCCGTGCTGGTTGCCGCGGGATACCCGCTCCTGAGTGCGGCCGTCGCGGCACGGGGTTGCCGTGTGCTGGCGCTCGAGGTGTCCGAATTCAGAAAAATGGACGGCGGCCTGAGCTGCCTGTCTCTGCGTTTCTAAGCAGCGCACGGGGAAGCGCCGATCGCTTCCCCGTGACGCGCGGACACCGTTCGGCTATTTCGGCGGAATCTGACTGCCGATGCCATTCTCCTGGCCGTTCAGCACCCGTTGTTCCGGCTTCGTGATATGGCCACCGTTCTGGCTTGCCATGTCGCGTTCTTCCTGCCGCACCTGATGGTCCTCATGGTGCAGTTGTGCCGCTTGCCCCTTGCTCAGCGTGCCGTTCTTGACGTCTTGGTGGATGCGTTTGTTCTGGTTGGCGAGGCGATGATTCACCTGCGTGCGGCGCGGGTGATTTTTCTGCCAGGTGGTTTCCGCCGATGCGGTGCCGACGACGCCGGCCAACGAAACGAGCATGGCGGCGAAGGTCAGACGTTTGCGAGATAAACTTAACATAAGTACTCCTTGCAGCCAGCGGAAGGCCGGCTCTTGCATGAAGTAACGCGGGGGCCCGCGATAGGGCTACACCGATTAAGCAGAGTTAATGGCGGCCCCGCGGCGCGCGGCGCGCGGCATCGTGACGCGCTTCTCATTCCAGCCTCATACAGTGCTGCGCCCGACTCGAAATGAGACGAAATAAGACAGAGGCACGGCCGCACGGCGGAAATTCTGGTACGAAGGGTGGATGAATATCCGCACCAAAATGATTTCGCTGCTGGCGCTGCTGTTCGCGGTGCTGATCGCGCTCGAGATCGCGGTGCAGAAGCAGGTGCTGATGCCGAGCTTTGCTCAGCTCGAGCGGGAAGATGCGGATACCTCGATGAAGCGCATCGCATTCGCGCTCGACGTGACTCTCGAGAGCCTGCAATTGAGCGCCGCCGACTGGGGCAACTGGGCGGACATATACCAATTCGTGCAATCCCCGGACGCGGCCTTCGTGAAGGCCAATATCACACCCGTGGCGATGAAGCAGCTCAAAGTGAATGCCATGCTCATCGTCGATTTGAACGGTCGCTATGTATCTTCGATCGCCCGGAACTTGGAAACCGGCGGGCCGCTGGATCTCGATCTGGCCGCACGCAAGGCGTTGCCGGAGGACTTTCCCTGGCGCAAGAACTTGGCCGAAGGCAAGCCGGCGAGGGGGCTGCTTCGCACCAACCAGGGCATCATGATGATCGCCGCCGCGCCGGTGCTGGACGGCAGCGGCGGCGGACAACCCTTGGGGATGGTGATCATGGGCAGGCTGCTCACCACTTTCCAGGTGCATTTGATCGGCACGCAGGCGGAGGCCAGCCTGACCATGCTGCCGGCTACTCCACGCAGCGGCGCGGAGGAGATCACCGAGACTGACGCTGCGACGCAGGTCGTCAGGTCTTTCGCGGACGTTTATGACCGGCCCGTGATGAGCTTCCGTGTCGAGGTCCCGCGCAGGATCACCGAGCGCGGTCATGGCGCGGTGACCTATGCCTCGCTGTACCTGATCGGCGCGGCGGTCACCGTTCTGCTGCTGCTGGTCGTCGCTCTCAACCGCATCGTGCTCAGGCCCCTGGCGCGCGTGACGCGGCACGCCGTGGCGGTGGGCGAGGGTACCGACCTGTCGGCTCGCCTGGACCTTCCGGGACGCGATGAGATCGCCTTGCTTGCACGCGAATTCGATCGAATGGTCGAGCGCGTGGCGGACTCACGGCGGCAACTCGTCGATCAGTCGTTCCAAGCCGGATTCGCGGAACTCGCCAAGGGGGTGTTGCACAATCTCGGAAATGCCATGACCCCTCTCGGCGTCAGGCTCGCGAAGCTCGGCGATCGCCTGCGCGATGCGCCCACCGACGATGTCGGCCTGGCGCTCGCGGAACTCGCCAAGGAGCCTCGCGGCTCGGCTCGGTATGCCGATCTCGAGGAATTTATGCGCCTGGCATGCCGCGAATTGGCGAGCACCGTCCGTGAATCGCAGAACGAGGTCGCCGTGGTACAGCGGCAGGCCACCATCGTGCAGACGGCGCTGAGCGAGCTCATGCGCTCCACACGCAACTCGCACGTGATCGAGTCGGTGCGGCTGCCCGATCTCGTCGCCCAGACATTGGAAATCGTGCCCGACACCTGCCGCCAGCGCTTGGTGGTGGACAGCGATGAGTCGATGCGCAAGATCGGCGCGGTGCAGGTGGCGCGCACAGTGCTGCGGCTGATCCTGCAGAATTTGATCATCAATGCCGCCGACGCTGTGCGCGACGCGGGCCGGGACAGGGGCAAGCTACGCTTCGCCGCCGAGATCGTTCGCGACGCCGGCAGCGAGCAGCTGCACCTACATTGCAAGGACGACGGCGTTGGTATAACCGCCGACAATCTACAGCGTGTCTTCGACAAAGGGTTCTCCACCAAGTCGCGCGAAACCAACTACGGCATCGGACTGCATTGGTGCGCCAATGCGATCGGCGCTCTGGGCGGGCGGATCTGGGCGGCGAGCGAGGGCCCGGGGTTGGGTGCGTCCATGCATTTGATGTTGCCATTGCCGGTTCGAGAAGATCGCTCAATCAACTAAGGATGGGTTTGTCCGTGTCCGACAAAAAACGCTTGCCGATTCGAGTGCTCGTCGCCGACGACGAAGCCGGGGTGCGCGACGCCTATCGGCAGATCCTGTCCGAAGCCGACATGAGCAGCGAAACCGCCATGTTCCACAACCTGCGCGAACGGCTCTTCAGCAAAGCCATGCAGGATCAGTTGGCGAAGGGCGTCTCGTCCAGCGATACCTCTTTCACGCCGGTATTCTGCGATGGCGCCGAAGCCGCCGTCGCCGCCGTGCGTGAGGCGCTTGCGGCGGACGATCCTTTCGCGGTCGCGTTCCTGGACATGCGGATGCCGCCCGGCCCCGATGGTGTGTGGGCGGCGGCGCGGATCCGGGAACTCGACCCCGCCATTGAGATCGTCATTTGCACGGCCTA
>Ga0302314_10021667_pt1 | contig 10574 bp, 11 predicted proteins | sample III_Palsa_N2_3_FD_200533 | JGI IMG/M metagenome (GOLD analysis project Ga0302314, IMG submission 200533) | Peat permafrost microbial communities from Stordalen Mire near Abisko, Sweden - III_Palsa_N2_3 | ecosystem: Environmental > Terrestrial > Soil > Palsa > Peat permafrost | place: Sweden... | reverse complement strand
GCTCCATTTCCGGCTCGAGGTTGAGCGGCAGATAGGCGCTGACGCCCTCCGCTCCGGCGGTTCGAGCCATCAGGGCGAGCAGACCCGCGCAGATGACGCAAAACCTCGGCGTGTCGATGCGGGTAATCACGATATACGGACGATCCTATTGACCGGGCTCGGATGCGCCCACCTTTGGGCGGCAAAGGTCCGTCATTTCGCCGTCCCGGTCAAGCGCCGTCCGTTACCGCTGTTGTGGGCGCGCCACGCGTCAGCGGCTGTAATTCTTAGTCACCCACGCGCTGTAGTCCCGCCCCAACAGCGCCTGCCACCAGCCCGTATTGTCGACATACCATTGCAACGTCGCCTTGAGACCGCGGGTGAGATCGCGCCCCGGCGCATAACGAAGCTCCTTCGCAGCCTTCGCATAGTCGATGGCGTAGCGCCGGTCGTGACCGGGGCGATCGCGCACATGAGAGATCAAATCCACCGAGCGCTTGCCGTTCGCCGCAGGCGCGGCCGCGAAAGCGCCGCGCAATTCCGCGTTCTCGGTCACGTGCTCATCCACCAGAGCGCAGAGCGTGCGCACGATCTCGATGTTGGTCGTTTCGCTGTTGCCCCCGATGTTGTACACCTCGCCGGAGCTGCCCTGGGTCAGCGCCTGTGCTATCGCCGCGCAGTGGTCCTCGACGTGCAGCCAATCGCGTACCTGCAGCCCGTCGCCATACACCGGCAGCGGCTTACCCAGCAAGATATTGACGATGGTGAGCGGTATCAATTTCTCGGGAAACTGATAAGGCCCGTAATTGTTCGAGCAATTGGTCACTGTGGTCGATAGACCGTAGGTCTCGTGATACGCCCGCACCAGATGATCGGAGGCGGCCTTGCTGGCGGAATAAGGCGAGTTGGGCGCATAGGGGGTCGATTCGCAGAACGGCGCGTCGGCCGGCCCTAAGGATCCGTACACCTCGTCCGTCGACACATGGTGAAAGCGGTGCGGGAGCGCCCGCTCGCCTCGGCCGTCGAGCCAGACCGCTTTTGCGGCCTTGAGGAGCGAATGCGTGCCGACGATGTTGGTGCGGATGAAGTCATCAGGTCCCAAGATCGAGCGGTCGACATGCGATTCGGCCGCGAAGTGCACGAGGGTGTCGATGGCGTATCTCTCGAGCAGCTCGCGCACGGCACCTTCATCGCAGATATCGCCCCGCACGAACACATAACGCGGATCGCGCTCGAGGCCGGCAAGGCTTTCGAGATTCCCGGCATAGGTTAATGCATCGAGCACCACCACCCGCCCCGCGCGGCTTCGGGAGAGCCAATAGCGGACGAAATTCGCGCCGATGAAGCCTGCCCCACCGGTGATACACACGTTACGCGGTTCGAAGCTCATCCAGCATCGTCCTCAAGTTAGCTCTCCAATGCAGCGCCGCCGTGGTCGGCAGCAATGCCCGAGTCGCGGAAGTGTCCAGAACGCTGAACGCGGGCCGGCGCGCGCGCGTCGGATAGTCCGCCGTGGCAATGGGCACGATCGTGGTCGCGCGCGGCAGAAGACCGCGCACCAGTGCCTCCTCCTGGATGGCAACCGCGAAATCGTACCAGCTCGCCACACCGAGATCGGTCCAGTGATAAAGCCCGGCGCCGGCTCCCACACCTATCAGGCCCCAGATCGCCCGCGCGAGGCCCGAAGCCCAGGTGGGCGCACCGATTTGGTCGCTCACCACCCTCACCTGCTCGCGCTCACGCATGAGGCGCAGCATGGTGAGCACGAAATTGCGTCCCGTCGCGGCGTATACCCATGCCGTGCGCAGCACCAGCCCCTCGCAATCGCTCTCGAGTACCCGGGCTTCGCCCGCCAGCTTGGTCGCGCCATACACGCTGAGCGGCTTCGGCGCATCGCCCGGCAAATAGGCGCGGCTCGAGGTCCCGTCGAAGACGAAATCCGTCGACAGATGCAAGACCCGGCGGCCCGCACGCGCGACGGCGGCCGCGATCGCGCCGACCGCGGCGTCGTTGATGGCGGCCGCCTTCTGCGGCTCGTCCTCCGCCAGATCCACCGCCGTATAGGCGCCCGCGTTGACGACCCAATCCGCTGCTGCCTCGGCGATCTCACGGCCGACGGCCGATGCGTCGCCGATATCGACGTCCGCGCGCGTCCGCGCAATCACCTCATGCCCGGACGGCGCCGTTTGGGCCACCGCGCGGCCCACCTGGCCGCCGGCGCCCAGCACCAGCACTCTCATTCGAATTTCTCGATATCGGCGAAGCTCTTACCGCCGGCATCTTTCGCCGAAAGCTCGGGCGCGACACCCGCCGGCAGCGGCCATTGGATGCCGAGCGAGGGCTCATCCCACGCCAGGGTGCGCTCGTCCGGCGGGCTGTAATAGTCCGTGCATTTGTAGAGAAAATCGGCGCTCTGAGAAGTGACGAGGATGCCGTGCGCTAGTCCGGGCGGCACCCAGAGCAGACGCTGGCTGTCGGCGGAGAGCTCGGTCCCCCACCACTTCCCGAAGCTCGACGAGCTGCGGCGCAAGTCGACAACTACGTCGAAGACGCTTCCGCTGGAGACGCGCACCAGCTTGCCTTGCGTGTGCGTCACTTGCAGATGCAGACCGCGCAGCGTCCACTGTTTGGAGCGGGAGTGATTGTCTTGCACGAACACCGCGTCGATTCCAGCATCGGCGAACTTCCGAGCCTGCCAGGTCTCCATGAAGAAGCCGCGCGCATCGCCGAACACCTGCGGCTCGATGAGGATCACCCCATTGATCGGTGTCGCGACGAACTTCATCGCGGATGCCGTGGTGCTGCCGGGAAGGTCACGGCCGAGCGCCCTCGCGCACGATGCGCACGAGATATTCGCCGTAACCGCTCTTCGCGAGCGGCTTGGCGAGCTCGAGCAATTTGTCCGCGCCGATGAAGCCCTGGCGCCATGCGATCTCCTCCACGCAGGAGACCTTGAGACCCTGCCGCTCCTCGATGATTCGCACGAACACCCCGGCGTCGAGCAGCGAATTGTGCGTGCCGGTGTCGAGCCATGCCGTTCCGCGTCCTAGTATCTCGACGTGCAGACTGCGCTCGTTGAGATACGCGCGATTCAAGTCCGTAATCTCGAGCTCACCGCGAGGGGACGGCTTGAGCGATCTCGCGAGCGCGCTCGCGCGAGTATCGTAAAAATAAATGCCGGTGACCGCATAGTTCGATGGCGGACGGCTCGGCTTCTCCAACAAGTCCTTTACGTGACCCTGCGCGTCGAACTCGACGACGCCGTAGCGCTCCGGGTCTTGCACGTAGTAACCGAACACCGTCGCACCTTCGACACGCGCGGAAGCCGACTGCAGGAGCTCGGACAGGTTCGCGCCGTAGAAGATATTGTCCCCGAGGATCAAGGCCGAGGGAGCGCCCTGCAGAAAGTCCTCGGCAATGATCAGTGCCTGCGCAATCCCATTCGGCTGCGCCTGCACGGCAAACTCGAACTTGACTCCCCACTGCTCTCCCGTACCCAGCAGCTCGCGGAACGGCGTCTGGTCCCGCGGGGTCGTGATGATCAAGAACTCCCTGATGCCCGCCAGCATCAACGTTGCCAGCGGATAATAGATCATGGGTTTGTCGTACACCGGCAGGAGCTGTTTGCTCTGCGACAGCGTGATCGGATGCAAGCGGGTGCCCGCGCCGCCGGCGAGGATGATTCCCTTGCGTTGTGATTGTTGCAAAATATTCGCCCTATGAATTGACCCGCCGATTATAGGGTGTCGGCGCGCAAACCCCGTAAAGATATACCATATGACGCCGCCGAATCTCGGCGCCGACGCACGCGCCGGCTAGCCGCCGTAGTAGCTCAAATACCAATCGACGAAGCGCCGCACGCCGTCCTCCAGCTGGGTGCTCGGACGGTAGCCTACGTCCCGCGCCAACGCATCGACATCCGCCCAGGTATCCGGCAGATCGCCCGGCTGCATCGGCACAAGATTTTTGCGCGCCTTGCGCCCGAGGCACTGCTCGAGCACTTCGATGTAGCGCAGCAGCGTCACCGGCCGCTGATTGCCGATATTGTAGATCTTGTAGGGAGCGTAGCTCGTGCTCGGATCGGGCGCACGGGCATCGAAGCCCGCATCGGGGGCGGCGGGATGATCGACCGCCTCGACCACTCCGGCGACGATGTCCTCGATGTAGGTAAAATCACGCTGATGGTGCCCCTCGTTGAACACATCGATGGGCTCGCCCGCGAGAATGCGTTTGGTGAACACGAACAGCGCCATGTCCGGCCGTCCCCAGGGCCCATAGACGGTAAAAAACCTGAGTCCTGTCGTCGGCAAACCATAGAGCGACGAATAACTATGTGCCATGAGCTCGTTCGCTTTCTTGGTCGCGGCGTACAGCGTCAACGGATGATCGACGTTTTGCCGCTCGGAAAACGGCATGCTGGTGTTCGCCCCGTACACCGAGCTCGTCGATGCGTACACGAGATGACCGACGCGCTGTTGGCGGCAGCCCTCGAGCACGTGCAGGAATCCGGTGATGTTGCTCTGCACGTAGACGTGAGGATTGCTGATCGAATGGCGCACGCCCGCCTGCGCAGCAAGATGCACGACCGCACCGAACTGGTCGCGGTCGAACAGCGTCTGCATCGCCTCTCGGTCGGCGATATCGAGCTTGTCGAAGCGAAACCCGCGCTCACGCTCGAGAATGGCGAGCCGCGCCGATTTGAGCTCTGGAGGATAGTAGGCGTTGAGATTGTCGACCCCGATCACCTCATCGCCGCGCGCCAGCAGCGCGCGTGCCGTGTGAAAGCCGATGAAGCCGGCGGCTCCGGTCACGAGCACCTTCACAAAGTCCGCCAGACCGTCTTGCCCGCGGACGCCTTGTCGAGTACGGCGAGCACGTGCTCGTGCGCGCCCATCTCCTCCTCGCTCGCGCGCACGACGATGATGCGCAGACTGTCGAGCGAGCGACCCGCATCCGTCCGCGCCTTGCTGCGTACCGGGTCCGCGTCCGCGCCGAGCACGAACGTCGCCTGACCGCCCGTCATCGCGAGATAGACCTCGGCGAGCAGACGCGCGTCGAGCAGCGCGCCGTGATAGTCGCGGTGCGAATTGTCGACCGAATAGCGTCGGCACAAGGCATCGAGGCTGTTGCGCTGGCCGGGATGCATCTGGCGCGCGAGCGACAGGCTGTCGAGAACCCGGCACATCGAGCCTAGCCCGAAGTCACCGGCCCGTGCGAGCTCGGCGTCGAGGAACGCCACGTCGAAGGCGGCGTTGTGGATGATGAGCTCGGCGTCGCGCACGAACTCGAGGAACTCGGCGCGAATCTCCGCGAACTTGGGCTCCTTGGCGAGCTTCTCGCGGCTGAGTCCGTGTACCTCGAGCGCGCCCTCGTCGATGTCGCGCTCCGGATTCAAGTAGCGATGGAAGGAGCGGCCGGTCAACCGGCGATTGAACAGCTCCACGCAGCCGATCTCGATGACGCGATGATCCTGCTCCACTTCGAGACCCGTGGTCTCGGTATCGAGAACGACTTGACGCACCTACACCCCTAATTGCCCTTCACGCGCGCTTCTGCGCGAGCATTTGGTCGATGGCACGGTTCGCGAGGCTGTCCACGTACTCGTTGCCTTCGTGGCCGGAATGCCCCCGCACCCAGTGCCATTCGATATCTTGCGCCGCGGTGGCGGCATCGAGCTTCTCCCATAAATCCTGATTCTTGACAGGTTGGCGCGAGGCGGTACGCCAGCCGCGCGCCTTCCATTGCGGCAGCCATTCGGTCGCACCCTGCAGCACGTACTTCGAGTCGGTGTAGAGCTGCACCGCGCAGCGGCGCTTGAGCGCCCCCAACCCGCCGATGACGGCCATGAGCTCCATGCGATTGTTGGTGGTCGCGGCCTCGGCGCCGGAGATTTCCTTGCGTTCGGTGCCCGCAATCAGCAACGCCGCCCATGCGCCGGGGCCGGGATTGCCGCGGCACGCCCCGTCGGTATAGATCTCGACTCGCGTCATCGACCGACTTTACTGGTCGGCTCCGGCGCCGGTACGAGGACCCGTTGCCGCGTTCTGCGCCTCGGGCGCACGAGAGTGAGCGTCTGCACACGCTTACGCGCCTTGAGCAGGTACCCACCCGCGGTCAGCGCCGTCCGCGGTCGGTAGGGAGGCTCGACCGCCGGGGGATCGCTCATGAGGCGCAGCCGCCCGGCGATCGGCAGCGATCCGAGGTAGCCCTGGACGTCCGCCACCTCGAAGTCGAGCAGTGCCATCCAGTCGCGCAACCGCCGCTCGGCCAGCAAGCGGCGTGTTTGCGGCGGAAAGGAAGGACGCCTGAAGAAGTGGCCGAAGAGCCGCCGCGCGCCCCAACCGCTCCACGGATTGAAACCGCAGATGAGCAGGCACCCCTCGGCGCACAGCACCCGTTCCGCCTCGCGCAGCACCGCGTACGGATCCGGCACGAGCTCGAGCGTGTGCGGCAGCAGAATGGCATCGATCGAGTCCGAGGCGAACGGCAGGGAGGTCAGCGGCGCACACAGGGTCACGCCGGCACCGGGACGAGGGGCAAGTAGGGTCGTGTGTTGCGTGCGCGCGCCGCCGAGGAGATGGCTCGCCGGTCCCCAGGCGCCCACCTGCAGGAGCTCGAATCCGAATACATCGTCCAAGGCGTGACGCGCGATCAAGCTCTCCTCGCGCAGAACCCGCCCGCCGATGGGAGTCTCGAACCAACTTGCCGGCGTGTTGTCTGACGTCGCTTTCAAAGCTCGCCCTTTGCAAAAAAACTAGCGTCGCTCATATGTTACAGGTTAAATACGCCGCAAAATGCCAACCCAAACCTCCGCGCTCGGCGTGCGCGCCGTCCGCGCGTTCACCGACAACTACATCTGGCTCATCGAAGCACCGGGGAATCGCCTGATCGCGGTCGATCCGGGCGAGGCCGCTCCGGTGCGGGCCGAGCTCGAGCGCAGCGGTGCGAGCTTAGCCGCCATTTTACTCACCCACCATCACCTCGATCATATCGGCGGCGTCGCAGAGCTTCAGGCCGCGGCGCCCGTGCGGGTGATCGGGCCGGCCGACAGCCGGATTCCCTTCGGCGTAGAGACCGTGGGCGAGGGCGACCGGTGCGAATTTCCAGACTTGGGACTTGGGTTCGATATTTTGCACGTGCCCGGACATACCTTAAGCCACATCGCATTCTTTGGACATGGCGCATTGTTTTGCGGAGACACCCTGTTTAGCGCGGGCTGCGGACGGATGTTCGAAGGCACACCCCCACAAATGTGGGCTTCCTTGAACCGGCTGCGGGAGCTGGCGCCCGAGACCTTGATGTACTGCGGACACGAATACACGGCCGCGAATTTACGCTTCGCCCTGGCGGCGGAACCCGCCAATTCGGCCGCGTCCGACTACCGCGATCGGGTGGCGCAGGTGCGCGCCGAAAACCTGCCGACCCTCCCCTCCCCGCTGTCCCTAGAGCGGCGCATCAACCCGTTTTTGCGCTGCGACATCCCCGAGGTTCGCCAGGCCGCCGCGGCGCATGCCGGCCGGGCTCTGCGGAGCGATGACGAGGTCTTCGGGACGTTGCGCGCCTGGAAGGATCAGTTCCGCTGATGGCCGGGGCATCTCTACGCGCCGTTTGCGCCGCCGGCGTGCTGCTGCTCGGCGCGTGCGCGCATCAGACCCCGCATGAGCGCATCGTGGCCCCTGCCGTCGTTCCGAGCACGCCGCCGAATGACAGCGCCCAAGCCGAGCCCCCGCCTTCCCTCGCTCTGCCGCGCGAATGGCGGCAACAGCAGGGCGAAGATTACGACGATCTGTTCGATCGGATGCGGGCCGGCTTCGCGTTCGATGAGGTGCAGGAGCCCGCGATCGACCAGCAGCTCGCCTGGTTCGAGCACAACCCGGAGTATCTCGAGCGCTGTTTCCAGCGCGGGCAGCGCTATCTTTATCACGTCGTCACCGAGGTCGAGGCGCGCGGTATGCCGCTCGAGTTCGCCTTGCTGCCGGTGGTGGAAAGCGCGTATGAGCCGTTCGCCTATTCCCCGAGCCGCGCGGCGGGCCTGTGGCAGTTCATTCCCGCGACGGGCGTGCGCTTCGGCTTGAAAGAGGACTGGTGGTACGACGGCCGCCGCGACGTGGTCGAATCGACGCGCGCTGCCCTCGATTATCTGCAGGCGCTGCACGATCAATTCGGCGACTGGCTGCTGGCCATCGCCGCGTATAACGTCGGCGAGGCGTGGGTACAGCGCGCGATCGATTACAACGTGGCGCACGGCTTGCCGAGCGACTTCTGGCACCTCAACTTGCCCGCCGAGACGCGCGCGTACGTACCCAAGCTCCTCGCACTCAAGCGCCTGATGGCCGAGCCCGAGCGCTACGGCATCGACTTCGCGGCGATACCCAACGAGCCTTACTTCGCGGTCGTGGAGACTGAATCGCAGTTGCAACTCACCATCGCCGCCCAGCTGGCGGGCACGAGCTATGAGGAGCTGGTCGCGCTGAATCCCGGGTTCAACCGCTGGGCCACCGATCCCGACGGGCCGCACCGTATGCTGGTGCCGATCGACAACGCCGATGCCTTCGAGGCGGCGCTCAAGACCTTGGCTCCCGATGAGCGCATGCGCTACGAGACGCATACCGTCACCGCGCACGAAACGCTCGCCGGCATCGCCAAGCAATACGACACCTCGGCTGCGGTGCTCGCGAAGATCAACGATCTGCCCGGTGGACGCGTGAGCGCGGGAGAGACCGTGAAGATTCCCGCCGTGAGCGTCCAGCTCCCGGAGAAAGTGATGCTCGCCGCGGAGCGCGTCGATCGGCCGGAAACCGACACCGGCCGCAAACAGCGGCAGCTCGTTTACCGGGTCCGCGCCGGCGAGACTTTGAGCAGCATCGCACGGCGTCACGGCGTACCGGTGAGCACGCTCGCGCGCCTCAACAACTTGCAGCTCGGCAATGCCGTGACCAAGGGCCAGCGGCTCATCATCAAGGCGAGCACGCGGCGCTATCGCGACGAAGGCATCGTGAGCGGGCGGCGCACGCTCTACGTGGTGCGCCACGGCGACACGGTGTTCAGCATTTCGCATCAATTCCAGGTCTCGGTGGCACAATTGAAGAGTTGGAACGGCATCAACAAGAATCATCAGATCAGAGCCGGACAGCGGCTCGTCATGTACGTCGACGCGAGCCGGCAGCAAGGGTAGTCGCCTCCGTGCGGTCGCGGCTGCGCGCACCGCCTCGTCTGATAGCAAGAAGGGGATCAATATGGGTTTTCTCAACGGCAAGCGAGCCCTGATCGTGGGCCTTGCGACGGATCGCTCCATCGCCTGGGGAATCGCCCAGGCCATGCATCGCGAGGGCGCCGAGCTCGCGTTCTCCTACGTCGAGCGCATGGCCGATCGGGTCGTACCTCTCGCCCGCTCGCTCAGTTCGGACATCACCTTTCCCATGGACGTCGCGAGCGATGAGGACATCGCACGCGGCTTCGCGCATTTGAAATCCCGCTGGGAAGGTTTCGACATCCTCGTGCACGCCGTGGCATTCGCGCCCCGTGAAGCGCTCGCTGGCACCTTCATCGAGGCGACGACACGCGAGGCATTTCGCATCGCGCACGACGTATCGAGCTACAGTCTGACGGCCCTCGCTCGCGCCTCGCTCCCGTTCATGCAAAGCCGCGCGGGCGCCATCGTGACGTTGAGCTACTTGGGCGCCATGCGCTCGCTCCCCGGCTATAACGTCATGGGACTCGCGAAGGCGAGTCTCGAGGCGAACGTGCGCTTTCTCGCCGCGGACTTAGGCCCCCGCGGCATCCGCGTGAATGCCATATCTGCAGGGCCGATCAAGACCTTGAGCGCGGCCGGCGTTTCCGGCTTGCGCAAAATGCTCGCGCATGTAGCCGCCGTCTCGCCGATCAAGCGCAACGTCACCATCGAGGACGTCGGCAACGCCGCGGCATTCCTGTGCTCGGACCTCGCCGCAGGAATCACCGGTGAGGTAACCTATGTCGACGGCGGATTTAATTCCGTCGCGATGAGTTTTCCCGAAGCGGCTGGGGAATAAGTGGCCGTTTGCTCAGGACGCTGCGTGCGTCGGAAGGGTGAGATTATGTCAAGTTATGCCAAGTTCTGCCTGATCCTGACGGGTCTCTCGGCCGGTCTCGCGGCGTGCACCACGTTGCGCGTCACCACCGACGTCAACCCGAACTTTTCCGTGTCGAATTGCCACACCTACAGCTTCGCCAACGAGCGTAGCGGCGGCGCGGACGCGGCATTCTCCAACCCCCTGAACGGGGACCGTTTGCGTGCGGCGATCGAGGCCAACCTCGCCTCCCGAGGCGTAACCAAGGTGGCGGACAAAGCCTCCGCGGATTGCGTGGTCGGCTACGCCTTAGGCACCCGCCAAGTCTTCAACGACTACTATGCCGGCTGGGGGCCGAGCTGGGGTGTCGGGTACGGCTGGGGTCGGCGCGGATACGGCTGGGGCGGCGGCTGGGGATATGACACCCCCTGGGTGGAGAACGAGACTCGGATCGTGGTCGATGTGTTCGATGCTCGGGCGCACAAGGCGATCTGGCACGGCGCGGTCAGCCAATCCATCTCGGACCTGAACGGACCGGCTGCCGCG
>Ga0302314_10021666_pt1 | contig 10574 bp, 6 predicted proteins | sample III_Palsa_N2_3_FD_200533 | JGI IMG/M metagenome (GOLD analysis project Ga0302314, IMG submission 200533) | Peat permafrost microbial communities from Stordalen Mire near Abisko, Sweden - III_Palsa_N2_3 | ecosystem: Environmental > Terrestrial > Soil > Palsa > Peat permafrost | place: Sweden... | reverse complement strand
TCGGCGCGCTCACGCTCTCCTTCGGCCTCGAGTTCGTACAGACCTACCTCATGCAGTGGACCGGCCAGAAGATCATGTTCGATCTCCGCAGCCAGATCTTCCGCCACATCCAGCGCATGACCGTCGCTTTCTTCGATCGCAACCCCGTAGGCCGCCTCGTCACCCGCGTCACCTCAGACGTCGACGCCCTCAACGAGATGTTCACCTCCGGCGTCCTCGCCATCTTTGAAGACGTCTTCGCCCTCACCTTCATCGTCGCCATCATGCTCAGCATGAGCTGGCCGCTCGCGCTGCTCACGCTCTCCGTCATCCCGGCCATCCTCTACGCCACGCAGCGCTTCCGCACCCACGTCCGCGACAGCTACCGGCGTCAGCGCGCCGCCACCGCCAAGATCAACTCCTTCACCCAGGAGTACGTCTCCGGCATGAGCATCGTGCAGCTCTTCAACCGCGAACCCCGCGCCTTCAACGACTTCTCCGACGTCAACCACGAAAATAAACTCGCCTGGACCGACGCCATCTTCGCCTACGCCCTCTACTACCCCGTAGTCGAGTTCCTTAGCTCCATCGCCATCGCCCTCGTCATCTGGTACGGAGGCGTCGCCGTCCTCCACGCCTCCTCCCTCACCTGGCTCACGCACCATCGTTACGCCACAGGCACAGGCGCCGGCTTCAGCATCCTCGGCAACACCGTCACCATCGGCATCCTGATCGCGTTCATCCAGTACGCGCAGCGATTCTTCCGTCCCATCCAGGATCTCTCCGACAAATACAACATCCTCCAAGCCGCCATGGCCGCCTCCGAGCGCGTCTTCAAGCTCCTCGACACCGAACCCGAAATCCCGCTCCTCCCCAACCCCATCGCCGGCGACGGCTCCGGCCGCATCGAGTTCCGTAACGTCTGGTTCACCTACCAGCAACTCACCGAAGCCCAAGAGGATGCCCTGAGTGCGGCCCACCAAATCAATCAACACGACCCTGACGGAGACCCATCAGAGCATATCGAATTGATTGAACAGGTCATCACCCACGAATGTAGCGACATCGAATGGATCCTCCGCGGCGTCTCCTTCACCGTAGAACCCAACTCCACCGCCGCCATCGTAGGCCACACCGGGGCAGGCAAAACCACCATCACCGCCCTCATGATGCGCTTCTACGACATCCAGGCCGGCCAGGTCCTCGTGGACGGCATAGACGTCCGCGACCAGGACCTCAAAGTCCTCCGCCAGCGCTTCGGCGTCGTCCTTCAAGACCCGTTCCTCTTCTCCGGCACCATCGCCAAAAACATCCGCCTTGGCACCGCCTCCATCACCGATCAGGAAGTAGAAAACGCCGCCGAAGAAGTAAACGTAGCCGACTTCATCCGCACCCTCCCCGCTGGCTTCGACGAACCCGTCCTAGAACGCGGTTCCACCCTCTCAACAGGTCAAAAGCAGCTCATCAGCTTCGCCCGCGCCCTGGCTCACCGTCCCGGCATCCTCATCCTCGACGAAGCCACCAGCTCCGTCGACACCGAAACCGAGTTCCGCGTCCGTTCCGCGCTCGACCGCATGATCACCGGCCGCACCAGCGTCCTCATCGCGCATCGCCTCTCCACCATCCAGCGCGCCGACACCATCCTCGTCATGCACAAAGGCCACCTCCGCGAGCAAGGCACCCACCAACAACTCCTTACCCTCCGCGGCCTCTACTACAAGCTCTACCAACTCCAGTACAAAGATCAGGAGCTAGGCGAACCCATGTCCGCCTGATTCGCTGAGCCGACCACGGCTTTGCGAGCACACGGGATATACTTCTCGAATCGTGTCCTCAGAGAATTCTTCCAGCATTTTATTGAACACTCCCACCAGCGATCCTAACGAGCCGCGCTCCTGGATACGGCCCTACTACAGCTCGTTCAATGGCATCCGCGGCCTTGCCGTTCTCATGGTCTTTGCCGAGCACAATGCCTGGCTCTCACCCTGGCACTTCATCCTCATGCTGGATAGATTTCTTTTTGTTGGGGTCGATCTGTTTTTTGTTCTGTCCGGTTTCCTGATCACCGGCATCCTCTACGATTCGCTTGAGGATCCGCACTACTTCAAAAGCTTTTACATACGGCGCGCCCTCAGAATCTTTCCCGTCTTCTACGGATTCTTCTTGATCGTCCTCATACTGACGCCCATTCTGCACCTGGACTATGGGGTCACTACGGTTGGGGCGATCTTCTATGTCGAAAACCTCCTCCAACCCTTCACCGATCTCACGCGGGAACACGCAGCCCTCATCTCCATGCCCTTCCATGGTCACCTCCTTCCCGTGGCCAGCATCGGTCACTTCTGGAGCCTGTGCGTTGAAGAGCAGTTCTATCTCATCTGGCCAGCAGTAATCTGGATAGTCCGTGACCGGCAGCGTCTCATGCGGGTCTGTGTCATCGGAAGCATCCTGGCCCTGTTAGGCCGGATCGCGATCCAGATATTCGTCAGCCCCGCGACTCTGGGAAGAGAAATCCTCTACGTCAGCACGTACACGCGCTTCGACACGTTGCTCATCGGCTCGTGGCTTGCCTTGTACCTTCGTGGCCGTCTTCTCTCGCTGGTTCAATTGCGGCGAATGTCTGCGCTGCTCTTCTGGCCATCCACAATCATCGCGCTTGTTGGCGGGTTCTATAAGTGGAGAACATACCTGTTCCAGATCAGCCCCTTCACCAGGACCATTGGCTTCACATTGATCGCATTCGCAGCTACTGGATTCCTCATGCGTTCGCTGGATGAGTCCAGCGTGTTATCGCGTGCTCTAAGGAACCGGTTTCTCAACGCTCTTGGCGTCGTCAGTTACGGCTTCTATCTCTATCATGGGATTCCAGGAATCTCAGTCCATTACTTCGCAGAGCACAACCGGCAGCTCAGCAAATGGGTGCTCGGAACGATACCTATCATCGTCTTCGTCATCACGTTTGGCATCGCTCAATTCAGCTTCCGTTACTTTGAGACGCCCTTCCTTCGCCTCAAGAAGACGCTAGCGCCTCAAAAGACAGCAGAAGCTCGCGACCAATAAGCTTTCCCTCCTCCATCGCAAGCCATCTTTAGCAGTAGGTCCTAGCAGTTCCCTGCTAGGACCTACTGCTTGATCCGCTCTTCCACCGTCAAGTTCCCAAACGTCGCAACAGGACGATAAGTACCCTCTAGGTATTCATCCAAAGCCTTTACTCCCGTGCTCTTGCTGCTTTCATTCGGCTCGTTTACCGCGTCCCACTCCGCATCTAAAACGACATAAGGCGGCTTGTTGCGTTCAAGATCGCCAATCATCTCCTCCTGAATATCCAGCCGGTTCTCCAAAAGAGCATCAAATTCATTCCACTTCGTCGCCGGCAGCCGCTGCGTGGCAAAGTACGTAATGTTGTCGTTGATAAAAATGCGATCGTGATGCGACACCCCCAGAAACAACGTATCGCTCGGCTTGGTGTGGCTCTCTAAAAACTCCACAGTGTCCCTGCGGTCGTCTTCCGGCAAAAAACAAAACCCTTTGGTCAGCACACTCGGGCCGTCACACCACGTCATCGTTGCCGCAGAGTCTTTGTGCTTCTCTTCACTCCACATCGCGTACACCGCGGAGTCATGATGCTTATACATCGCCTTCAAAGTAGCCAGCGACGCCCTCACCGGCACCGCCACAGAAAGAACCATCAGCAGCAGTACCACTATCGAAACCCAGGGACGCAGCAAGCTCCTCCGCTCATAGAGCAAAGCAATCAGCAGCAGCGAAGGAAGAATCGAAAGATACATCTGTGACGGCGATACCCGCACCAGCCCCTTCAGATACATCACCAGCGTCAGCAGTCCAAATGTGATCAACAAGCCGCACCACCGCCGCACCTCCAGCGTCGTCGCAGGATGACGCTTCTCCAACCGCTGCGCCCCTAACAGCATCACCACCACAACCCCGATAGCGACGCAGGCAATCATCACCGGCAGATACACCCCGAGACTCGCCACATCATGCATCGAGGGATGCGGAAACGGCAGCGACCGCGCACGCTTGTAGTACTTGGCAGGAAACGTAAACACATCAAACAAAAAGTCTCGCGCCGGGGCCACCGCAAGATACGCACCCACGACCGGCGCAACCACAAACACAAACCCAGCCACACACGCACAGAGGCAAACAACAAACGCAATCACCCTGTTACGCAGGCCCTCAAAGCGAAGCCACACCCCCCCTGCGACCACGCAAGCCTCAATCGCAAGCATCGCAATTCCCGTGTCGTACCGAAACAACGTCGCCATTCCGGCTGCCGCTCCAGCGGCGACAAAACGCCACGGCGACAACTTCCGCCAGAACACCGGGACCACCAACACGCACGCCAGAAGATTGCAAAGCGCAGTCGGATACATCGCCGAGCCACCTACAGCATTCAACGTATACAGCCAGCATATCGTCGCCACCGCAGCCCACAACGCAATTGCTTGCCGGCAGTAGTAAGAAACAATGCCATAGACAGCCGCGACAGTCCCCGCGGTCAACCCCAGAAACAACAACCGCTCTACCAGCAGCGACACGCCGAAAACTTTAAAAAGCCCCGCAAGAAGATAAAACTCCGCCGGCCCATAGATCGCATAAAAATCCCGATGCGGTATCTGACCCGCCATAATCCGCATCGTGTCGGTAAGCATGATGCCTTCGTCATAAACGCCGGGACGCACCGACATGCTCAAAAATAAAAAAAATGCCGCAACCGCAAACACCGCAGCGACCAAGCTCCAGCGAAACTCCGGTCTCGCCCCACGTTCCAGCGACGATTGTTCTTTCAATGCCAATTGATTTCCACCTGTTGCAAGCCAGCACAAGCCATCGGTCGAATCAGCAAGTTCATGCTCAGAAGATTAGGTGCCAGTAAACCTGATTTTCTCTCGACTTACAACCCATCAAAGTATCCCTTTACAATCGTTCTCCAAGGAGACAACCATGCAAGAAGGCCTTCAATCCCTCACTACCATCCACTCCGTCGACGAAACCGTCACCCACCTCCAAACCATCCTCGCCGCAAAAGGCATCAAGCTCTTCTGCCTCGTCGATCACTCCGGGGAAGCCGCATCCGTCGGTCTCACCATGCTACCCACCAAGCTCCTCATCTTCGGCAACCCCAAAGCCGGCACACCCCTCATGCTCGCCGCACCCTCCATCGCACTCGATCTCCCCCTAAAGATCCTCGTAGCCCAATCCCCCACCGGCGAAACCCTCATCACCTGGAACGACCCCACCTACCTCCAACAGCGTCACAACTTCCCCACCGACCTAACCGCCAACCTCGCCGCCGCAGCCAACCTCGCAAAAGCCGCAGCCGAATAGCTCGTCCTACGCCTTCTTCTCCGCCTCATCGCACAACTTCCCCACACGCTTCTCTCTCGCTTCCGGCGTCTGGTAATAAAACACCGCCATCAACTCCCCACGCCTCTGCGTCACCGTCATCTTCGCCCATCCAGCCTTCGCCTTTGGCCTCCGCCGAAATGCTGCCGCAATTACCGGAGGCAGCTCCCGCTCACCCTCCATCGCCCCCAACAATCGCTCCGCCGCCTGCTGCGCACGCCTCATCCGCGCCTCATTACTCTTCACGCCCAGCACCCACTTCCCCAGCTCCCGCCGCGTGTACTCGGTCAGCTCGTCGTACCACTCCCTCAACCCCGGTTCGTCCTCCAGCAACACCGCCAGCTCATCCGGCAGCTCCGCTTCACGAGCCTCCATATCCGGTTCCAGCCAAAACTCCGCAACATCCCCCACGACCACACCGGCCCCTTGCTGCACCGTCCTATTCACCAGCAGACAAAACCCACCCCGCACATCCGGAAACAGCGAAGTCCTAAACCCAAACCCATTCGCCTCCCCCCGAACCCTCAACCTCACCATCTTCGGCCAAACCTCCGCCGGCACAAACGGCACCCGCGCCGTAGTCCACCCCAACGCTCGATCCACCTTCTCCAACACCGCCTTGAACTTCTGCACCTTAGCCATGCCCCATCCTAAAACTCGAAACTCAAACCTGGGAACTCGAAACTCAAAGCCTAACCCAACAACTTCCCCCACCAGCTAAACTGAAACCATCGCTACGATCCCCAACCCGCGCATCTTCCTCTCCGCCGGCGAAGCCTCCGGAGACACCTACGGCGCGGCCCTCATCACCGCCCTCCGCACGCATCTTCCCCAGGCCACCTTCACCGGACTCGGCGGCCAGCACATGCAGCAGGCCGGCCAAACCCGCATCGTCCGTGCGGAAGACGTCGCCCACATGGGCATCACCGAAGTCATCCGCCACGCTCCGTTCATCTACGCGCAGTACCGCAAGCTGGTCGCTTCCATCAAAGCCAACAGGCCCGACATTGCCATCCTTATCGACTTCCCCGACGTCAACTTCCGCCTCGCCAAACACCTCGCCAAAGCCGGTGTTCCCGTCGTCTGGTTCGTCAGCCCACAGCTCTGGGCATGGAAGCGCAGCCGCCTCCGCTGGGTGCAGCAACGCGTCTCCAAAATGCTCGTCATCTTCCCCTTCGAAGAAACCTTCTACCGCGAACGCAACGTAGACGCGGAGTTCGTCGGCCACCCCCTCGCCGAGCTTCCACTCCCCACCTCCACCCGCGAGTCCTACGCCGCCCTCCATGACCTCGACCCCGCCAAGACCTGGATCGCTCTCCTCCCCGGCAGCCGTTGGAAAGAGATCCGCGCCAACCTCCCCGCGCTGCATGAGCTCGCCATGTCCGACCTCATCTCCAGCTCCGCCGCCTACACCACCTTCGACGGCTCCAACACCTCGCAACCCCGCAACCCCGCCTCCTATACCCTCTACGAATTCCTGCTCCCCGTCGCTTCCACCATCGAAGCCGCCGACCTCCAGCGCTACATCGAAACCCTCAACGCCGAACACCTCCGCTACTTCGGCCCGGAAGCCTCCACCCTCCGCCTCACCCTCGTCCCCGACGCCCGCGAAGCTCTCCACCACGCCCGCGCCTCCGTCGTCGCCTCAGGCACCGCGACCGTACAGGCCGCCGTCATCGGCAACCCTTTCATCGTCGTCTACCGCGTCTCCCCCATCACCTTCGCCCTCGCCAAAGCCCTCGTCCAATACCCCATCGAGTTCCGCAACATGCCCGACGCCTCCGGCAACCAGCCCATCGCGATGGTCAACCTCATCGCCCAGCAACGCCTCGTCCCTGAGCTCCTGCAATCCAACTTCACCGCTGCCAACGTAGCCAACGCCTTGTCGCCTCTACTAGCCGACACCCCCGACCGCGAACGCCAAATCGCCGGCCTCGCCCGCGTCCGTCAAAGCCTCCTCCCCAACTCCACCACCACCGCCATCGACCGCGTAGCCAACGCCGTCCTCCATCTCCTTTCCCCAACATTGTCATCCTGAGCGAAGCAACTCGCGCTCTTTGCGAGTTGCGTAGTCGAAGGACCTGCCATGCCTCCCAACACAGCACACCGCTCGAACCTTTCTGCCAACAAAAGCCCGACCACCACCACCACGTAGCCCGATCCCCCTACCATAGCGTCTAATAGGGCAAGCACTTAGGATCCCGCGCCACATGACCCAGAGACTCCGCATTCTCGGCCTCCTCCTGCTCGCCTTTTCAGCAGCCGCGCTCCACGCCGCTCCTCTTCGTCCGCAGATCGACGTCACCCACTACGTCATCCACGCCGACCTCGACCCCGCCACCGGCAAGCTCACCGCCACCGCCGCCGTCACCTTCACCGCCCTCGACGATCTCAACGTCGTCACCTTCGGCCTCAACAACGGCCTGCAAGTCTCCAGCATCACCGACACCACCAACGCCAAGCTCAACTCCGAGCGCAACGTCACCGACTCCACCATCCGCATCACCCCCGCCACGCTCCTCGCCAAAGGCAGCGCCAACACCTACACCTTCACCTACACCGGCGCACCCACCGTAGAAACAAGCCCCGTAGACGGCATCAAGCTCGTCCAGATCACCGACCCCATCAGCATCCTCCTCTACGCCGGCCGCTGGTTCCCCATGACCGGTCTCTTCACCGACCGCTTCACCGCCGACATCCACGTCACCGTCCCCAAAGGCGAACGCGTCATCGGCAGCGGTTCCACCGGCAAAACCCTCCCCCTCCCCAATGACCGCGCCGAGTACGACTTCAACTGGGACAAACCCGGTTTCCCCGGCACCATCATCGCCGGCCAGTTTCTCGCTCCCATCACCATCCCCGGCGTCTCCAACATCCGCGCCTTCGTCACCGAAAAATCCAAAGACAAAGGCCACGACTTCGCCTCCACCGTCACCCGCGAGTTCGAGTTCATGACCAACCTCTTCGGTGGCGCCGAGTCCGGCCGCCTCGACGTCGTCGAACTACCCGCCGACTCCGTCTCCGCCGCCTGGGCTCCTGAAGTCATCGCCATCCGCGCCGACCGCGCCACCCCTCGCCTCTTCGCCAACACCATCGCTCACCAGTGGTGGGGCTCCATGGTCTCCCCCGCCACGCTCAACGACGCTTGGATCACCAACGGCATGTCCCGCTACGCCGAGCTCATGTACGTCGAAGACACCGCCGGCAAAAACGCCCTCCAGTCCGCCATCACCGACGTCCAGGCCGGCGCGCTCGCCTACGACACCGATCCCCTCACCACCCTCGGCCGCCTCGATCCCTTCAGCCCCCAGTTCCAGTCCGAGACCCTCGAAAAAGGCGCCATGGTCTTCCACATGCTCCGCTGGGAGATGGGCGACGACGTCTTCCTCAAGTTCCTGCAAAACGTCATCACCCAATACACCGACAAATCCGTCCGCACCGCCAACATCCAGAACGTAGCGCAAGACACCTCCCACCTCGAGCTAACCCCCTTCTTCTCGCAATGGCTCGACGGCACCGGCGCTCCCGAACTCGGCAACAACTATAGCGTCTTCCGACTCAGCAACAACAAGGGCTTCCGCACCGTCGGCTCCGTCACGCAGGATCTCGATCTCTTCCGCATGCCCATCCAGCTCCGCGTCGAAACCGAGGGCAAAACCGAAGACCGCCGCGTCGATCTCTCCGGCAACGAGTCGTCCTACTCCATCGAAACCTTCGGCCGTCCCCGCCGCATCACCCTCGACCCCGAAAACTGGCTCCTCAAAACCACGCCCGACCTCGAAGTCCGCGTAGCCGTCCTCCGCGGCCAGCAAGCCGTAGCCCAGGGCGACCTCATCGGCGCCATCGCCGAGTACCAAAAGGCGCTCGACTCCAATCGCTCCAGCGCTCTCGCCAACTACCGGCTCGCAGAAATCTACATGACACAGCACAACTACCAGTCCGCCGCCAACAGCTTCCGCGACGCCATCCGCGGCGACGGCGACCCCAAGTGGGTAGAAGTCTGGGGCCACATCAACCTCGGCCGCATCTTCGACCTAACCGGCCAGCGCGAACGTGCCGTCAACGAGTACCGCCTCGCCGTCCAAACCAACGACAACACCCAGGGCGCCATCAACGAAGCCCGCGCCCTCATGCAAAAACCCTACCAACGCCCAGAAGCCTCCGGCAGCTAGCAACTAGCCTTGCCCTTGCAGTTGCAGTTGCCTTTCTAGTTGTCATTCCGAGCAAAGCGAGCGAACCTGCTGTCTCCCGTTCTTCGCCAGCAGCCGCACAATCCGTTCCTCCTCCGTAGCCGCACAATCCGGGTGCCCCATCCTAACGACGGCATCATCGTCGTTAGGATGGGGCATCGCGCGCTTAGCGCGACCGCTCCCGCCCATGCCAACACCGGCACCCCCTCGAAACAAACCACCCCAAAGCCCCTGTCAAGCCCCCAAACCCCGCATCTCCCTCACCCAAAACAAGATACCCCGTGCCGATCCACCCCCACCAATCAGCTATTCTTGATACAGTAACCCACAAAGAATCAGGAATTTACCCCCAGGCACCCTCAAAAACAAAGACTTTCCCACCAGGTTCCACCTCTAACCCCAATCCTTTGAAGATTTTACCCACTTTTACCGGGTGGGGGCCTACGCGCCTTCCACGTAAACCCGTGTCATGTTCTTCACCAGCATCGGCTCTTCCGTATCCTCGACCACCCTCGACGACACGCCAACCCCCGCCAGAAAGGAAACCACCCCAGCTTCCACCGAAGCCTCCAGAAACCGGCTCCGCACCACCTCTAGCTCACCATGCAGCAGCAAATCCGCTCCCGCAACCCGCAGCCCCACACAACGTCCCGCGCGATACGTACAAGAAGCCAAATCCGTAATGCTCAGCGCGAGGGTCGGCGTACACAAAACCGTCCGTGGCGGAGCCATCCGGTCCAGCAGGCTAAAGATCTCCAGCTTCGACTCCAGCTCATCCGGCACAAAGTCGATCGCCAGATCAGCCTCTCGCACCGCATCCTCCACCGTCGTCGCAAACCGCAGCGACCCCGTAGCCCCAACCGCAGCCGCGTACTCCGCATACTCATCCTGCGCCCGCCGCAGGTTGGAGGGCATCACGTCCTCCAGCACCACCTGCAACCCAGCCGCTGCACACCGAAACGCAAAAGCGCGTCCCGCAGGCCCGGCGCCAATAACGGCAACCGACCTGACCGAGAACGCGCTTTGCTGTTCGTT
>Ga0302314_10021665_pt1 | contig 10574 bp, 8 predicted proteins | sample III_Palsa_N2_3_FD_200533 | JGI IMG/M metagenome (GOLD analysis project Ga0302314, IMG submission 200533) | Peat permafrost microbial communities from Stordalen Mire near Abisko, Sweden - III_Palsa_N2_3 | ecosystem: Environmental > Terrestrial > Soil > Palsa > Peat permafrost | place: Sweden... | reverse complement strand
CAACGGATACTTCTCGGGCGGATCGGCCATCGGCAGCAGTCTACACTGCGCCACGGTTGCTCTGGCAACGGGCGCGGCTCCAAAGTCGGCATCGGCGCTGTAGCGGCCTCCGTTGGGATGCAGCTTCAGGCGGGCGCGAATAAGTAATCCGCCACGCCGTCTTGATCCTTCCGATCGGCCTGCAGCTTCGAGCTATGCCATCGGTCTTCCGCAGCGGGCGAGAACGCCGCGCAGGTCGCGCAGCGCGGGGAATACTTCGTTGTTCCAGTCCGCGCCCTGCGCATCGTAGGCGCGCTGCTCGTATTCCACGATTTCCTTATCTTCGCGGAAGATGTTCTCCGTGAACCACACCACGAAGGGCCATACGGCATGGATGATGCCGGGGACCTGAGGTTTCTTCACGGACAGGTAGCCGTAGGTGCGGTTGGTGCGCTGCTCGGCATCCAACGGGGTATAGCCGAGCCACACTTCCAGCACAGGGTCATTGGTCTCCTGGATGTCGCGTCCGACCCACACCTTTAGATTCTGGGCGGGGTAGTCGGTGCGAATTCGCATGTGATCGGAGAAGGCTTTTTTCGCCTCACCGCGCTTGCGCATCAAATCCACGATGACCTGTTCGCCGACGGAAGATTTCCCGGCGGTACGACTGAAACTGTATTCCACCTGTGCCCAGTTCTCGCCGTGTTGCCGTCCGATGCAATGCGCTCTGATCGAGCCCATCTGCTTGCGGTGCATGAATTGGTGGTTCATGTCGAAGAGGTTCTCGTGCATGAACGTGTAGTGGCAGGCGACTTCACGATTGAGCCGCCGGGTCTTGTAGTCCTTGCGCTGTGACGCGCCGAGGCGCGCCGGCAAGCGGCCGCTCGCCAGAGTGGCATCGCCCGGAAAGACGAAGATGAGACCATCCACTTCGCGCGCGGGATAGCTCTTCACGCCATTCGGCAGACGCTCCGCACCCAGGTAAGGCACGCTCACGCACTTGCCGCTGCAGTCATAGGTCCAGCCGTGATAGTGGCATTTGAGTTCATCGCCGCTCACGACCCCCAGGTGCAGCGGCACCTGACGATGGGCGCAACGGTCCTCGAGTGCAAAGACCTGCCCGCTCTTGCCTCGATACAGCACGATGGGGTCGCCCGCGAAGCGTCGACCGAGCGTGCGCCCCACTTTGAGCTCATCGCACCAGGCGATGGGGTACCAGTAATCCGGATGCGCGCCCACGCGCCGCAGATCGAATGCGTTGGGCGAATTCGCGGTGCGCATCGTGAGGAGGTTTGAACTGTCTTCGGCCATTGGGTCCTCGAGGCAGCGATCCTTCCGACAGGGTAGCGCGTCGCTGCGCCCTGCGGTCAAGAGCTCCGGGTTCTGGCGAGCGGCAGCTGAGTCTGGACGCCTGATTCTACCGCGCCTCGGCACTGCCGGCAGGCCAAGGCGCTGCCGGCCCCCGGCAGAGGTGGCTGCGCCCCCCACGCGGCCCTCAAAACGGATAATTGAGGCCGGTGAATGCGGCAAATCCCTCGCTACCGTAGCCGAGATCGACGTATCCGACCACAAAGGGCCGCGCGACACCGCGAAACCCCACGCCAAAGACGTGATGCAGCTGGTCCAGGGGAAAGGTCCCCGGATCGGAAAATACGCGACCGACATCGACGAACGGCGTCAATTCCATGTCGACATGGGTGGAGATAGCATTGAAGGAGGCCACCGTGCGGCGCAGCTCGACGCTGGTGGAAAAGGAATCGCGATCGTAAAACCGGCCCTCGCCAAAGCCGCGCAGCGGCTGCTCGCCGCCTATCATGCTGGCATCTCCTCCCAGGCTGCTGAGCGCCCAGAACGGCACGGCGTGCGCGGACGGCAGATAACGCAAAGACGTGTGCACCGCCAGAATCGTCTGCGGCGCGATAGGCCAGAAACCGCGCCCATCCACACCGGCTTCGCTATTCATTGACTCATTGAATATGCCCCTGCGGCTGGCGACCCCGCCGTAGATGACCCATTCCGAGCCCTCCGTGGGCACCGTCAAGTCATTGCGCGTATCGCGGATGATGGACAGGCGATTCAACACCTCGTCATTCGTGCCCACACCCAGAGTGTGGCTGAAGCGCGTATCAATAGAGGCGATGCGCGCCAACGTCCCCGGCTGCACATCCACGACCTCTTCGCGCAAGGTGTACTGTAGCTGCCAGGTATGGGTGAGGTTGAAGCCCACCTGCACCTGCGCCAGCTCCTGCTCGTTGGTGTAGTTCGTTTCATTGGTCGCCGGGGACTCGTTGCCGATGCCGTAGAAACGCGGCGTACCGTCGCGATTGAAGATCAGGCTTGCGTTGATTGACCAGCGCTTGTCGCGCAAGCGCCCACTCGTATACTCGGCATCGAATTCGCGCTCGACGCGCTCCTTGATGCCGGCCACCAATGACCACTGCTCATCCGCAGAAGGGTAGGCGTACAGGCGCCCGTGCACTCCCACTCCAAAATAGGGGTTGTACAGCACATCCGGCGCGATGATGCGGCGGATCTGATGCTCATCATCCGTCTGGACCCAGGTCGGCAGGACGCCGACCGTGGTGCCGCTGTTCGGATCGACGCCTATCGACGGGATGGGAATGAATGGCGCAGTCGCGGGATTGAACCAGCTCGACAATCCTGAATGGGGCGGTGGCGGAGCGGGCAAAGGGCCGGGTTCCGCCGGCGGTGGCGCCGCTGCCTGCGCGGCGGCATCGTTGGAGCCAGCCGCCGCAGGTCGCCCGACAAGGCTTGCCAATCCGCACCAGAACAGTGCGGCGACGATATGCCTTTGGATTCCCGCTCTGTGCATAACGGCCGTTGCCCGGTCAACACTGCCTTTGCCGCTCGCAGCGCGCCGATTCGCGCTGCGGCGCCTGCCTTTCGAAATTGAGCCGGCCGCTGCGCGTTGCCATGCCGCGTGTCATCTGCGCAATGCCGACAGTGGCTGCAGGAGCGGCAGCACTTCCGCGGCTGCACGTGCCACGTCTTCGGAATAATCGATCTCGATCCACGGCGCTCCTGTGACATCGGTCACCTCGAAGATCTGGCTGCGCTCCTGCAGCAGATCCCGCACCGCTTCCTCATGTGGCATATGGGCGCGGTCGCTCGCGACGTAGGCGGCGACCAGCGCGGCAAGCCTGCGCGCGCCGGTTTCGTCAAAGCGAAAAAATCCGACCGACTCCCCTATGGTGTCGAACCGCAAGTCCGCGGCGAGCTGCTTGCGCAACTCAATCGGCACGCCGTCGCGCACGCACAGCTTCACCGGCTCATCACCGCCTTCGAAATCGCGATCGATCAGCACGCGATTGAGCGGCTCCTCACCCGCTACCAGGGCGTTCATGATGCGCTCGTCGTAGAGCACATCCGCATCCATCAATAAGACGCCACCACCGCGCGTGAGCGCATCCGCTACGGTATGCACCGTGAGCACGCTGCCCAAATCGAAGCGTTGGTTCAATACGATTTCGGGGCGCGGCTGCCAGCGCAGCCGGTCGAGCTCGATCTCCACCAGCGGATGGCGGAAGCCGAGACCCAGGACAACCTCATCGATGCCTGCGTTCTCCAGCATATGCAAGTGTCGCTCGAGCAGGCTCATGCCGCCAAAGCGCAGCAGGCACTTGGGCAGCTGCTGATCTTCGGGTAATTGCAGACGCAGACCGCGGCCCGCGGCGAGAATGATGGCGCGCATGAAAATCCCGGCAAGAATCGACGAAAGAAGCGTTACAAGACATTACCATACCGTACGTGCGTGATCCTGCGGCGCGCCGGCAAGAGCACGCAAGCGTTCTGGTTCGCTTACGGCGGTGATGAGCGCGCCGCGACTGCCACCGACCGCTCGCTTAGGTGCAGATAAAGAAGCCCCGGCAATCCGAGCAGAAGCTCGCGTGCCCGCTTTGCGAGCGACAATGCCAGTGCCACGTCGGGCGGCAATCCCGCGAGCGGCGCGAGCAATAGATAGCCGCCCTCTTGCACGCCGAGCGCACCCGGAATGGCAAATGCGGCGCCGCGAATCGCCTGTCCGAGACTTTCCAGCAGCAGAGCATCCGTCCAGCTCACCGGATGTGCGAGCAATTGGGTGATCAGGTAGACCTCGCCCGTGCCGACAAACCAGCCGACGAGACTCAGCACAAAGCTTGCGGCCACCAGGCCATTGCGGCCGTAGGTGAGCTGCACCGCAAGGTCCATCGCTTCCGCCTGGCTCAGCCATTTGGACCAATCGCGCTTGCCGGAGAAGCGGTTGGCCGCGCGCATCAGCTTGCCGAAGAACCCGCGCCGCTGCAGCAGATAGAACCCGCCCACTTGCAGTGCGAGTACGCCGCTTACCAGCAACGCAGAAGTGCGCAGCGCATCTTGTGAGATATGGCTCGCGTGCGCGCCCAGGAGCGCAACCCCTGCAAGGACGAAGAGAATCTGCGCAAAGGTCTGCACGGTGGTGCTCACCGTGATAGCGGCGACGGCATCCTGCATGCGCATGCCGCGCTGCGCGAGATGGCGCGCCATCAGCACCGGGCCGCCAAGCTGGCCGGCAGGCATCAGACTGTTGGCAGACTCCCCCACCCAGCGAGCGAGCAAGGCATCGCGCAGCGCGGCGTGCGTGGCGGAGCCGGCGAACAACACGCGAATCGCAGCCCCATCGAGCACCAGAGGCAGGAGGTGAAACAGGGCGACCAGCAATAGCCCCCAGCCGGCGAGCGCCAATGTTGCCAGCACCGCCGGCAGGCCCTGAGAAGCCAACACGCCGATCAATAGCAGTACCCCCGCCGACAAAAGCCAGGCGGCTGCACGCGTCATGCGCGTCCGGCCCGCCTTGGCACGAGGCGACGGAAAACCTGACGGAAGCCGAAGTACGCGACCGCGTCTTTCATATTGGATATGAGGCGCCAGTAGGGATGCATCCTAGGATCGGTCACGTATTCGAACGTGAGCGACACGCGGATCTCACCCGCGCCGAGTGGCGTGATGCGGTGGCGCAATTTGTCGCCATCGAAAAACACCATGCCACCAGGGGGAATCACCAGCGATCCTGGGACCTTGGTCGCACCGGCCTCGCGGGTGTGCAGTTCATATTCGAGCCGGCACGATGATTCGTCGAGAATTCCGAGGAGCAGCGTATAGCGCCGACCGCGGTAGTAGGAGGTGTCGTAGTGCCAGCCGATGTGATCGCCAGGCTCGGTGTAGAAATAAAGCGCATAGGCGTGCGGATCTTGCGCAGGTGACATCTGTAGAGCTTCGCCCGCGAGTTTCCCCAGCCACTCGATGAGCGCAGCAGAGCCGTACAGCTCGGCGACCACAGGCGCGAGCGTGTCGATGACATGACGGCTGACGCTGCCGCCTTGCTTGTGCCGCGGCAGGTAATTGCGGTGCACTGCTGACTTGACGTTCTCGACTGCGGCGATCAATTGCGCCGTGACCTCGGAGGTCAGGAAATCCTGCATATGCAGGAACGCGCCGCACCGCGCATATTCACGGCGCAAAGATTGCAAATCGTAGTCCGCCAAGCGCGCCGCCAATGCCTGATCGGCATCGAAGTGCGCCTGCGGCGCACGCGCCGCTGGATTGGCAATGACGGCGCTTATTGGGGTACCCGCGTATCGGCAGGAGCGCGCATCGAACGCTGTCGGCGTTCCGACCGCAGATCGTCGATCACGACCCAGACGGCAAATAGCGGCGCGCATATCGATGCAACTACCAGAAACGGTACCAGTGCATTGCAGAGAGTGACGAGCGGCACCAAATAAAGAACGTCCTCGGTCTCGAACCCGCCAAGTGAGGCCTGCTGAGTTGCGGCCTTGCCGCCGCGCTCCTCGATGCGCATGCGCAAAAAGAAAATCAGGGCGATCGCGCCGCCGGCGGCCGCCCCGAGCACGATCGGGGGGTATAGGAAGGTGGCGCTGTGCTTCGTGGCGACCCCGATGCCGATGCCGATAAAAAACAGGATCGTGACCGCGGCGTCGCTCGCGAGGTCATATATATGACCGATTCGGCTCGTCTTGCCGCTCATGCGCGCCAACTCGCCGTCGGTATGGTCGGCAAAATTCGACAGGACAAGAAGGAAGGATGCGACATTCGACCAGGCATAAGTCCCGGGTAAAAATGCGGCTGCGGCAGCAAGGCCGATCAGCAGGCGCACCGACGTCAGATGGTTGGGTGTGACCCAGGTGTCCTTGAGTGGTGCGACGAGATAATGCGCCAAGCGCGCATCCCATGGGCGTGGCGTAATCAAACTCGAGTGCCGAGATTCAAACATTATAATTGGTGGCCGCAATGCAAATAGCGCAGCAGGCGCGCTTGCGAATCTACATATTTTACGCGGGATTTTCTTGTGCCATCGCGGTGCACGAGCACAAATGGGCATTAGGGGATCTATAACCCATTGAGTGCGGTAGCAAAAGCGCTGTTTTGCAGGTGCGGCACCGATCGTCGGCCTTTACCGCGGGCTTGCTTATCGAGACAAAAGAGCATCCACCCCAGCAGCATTAATTTGCGCGCTTGCAGCGCGCTTCGGGAAAAGTTATAATTTATTCAGTAGCTTACGAGCGTTTTCACTTCCGGACCTGGGGGGCGGGCGGCGTTTCGAAAGGCGGCATGGGTCGCTGCGAAGAAACGCAGGATGTTCTCGCCTCAATGGGTCTCCCATTTGGGCAAACTTATTGCATGCAACCTGTATGTCGAACGGTTGCGCATTACGTTAGCTTGCAACGTGGGTCGCGCTAGCGTGTTCCTATTCCTACGATTTCCCGAGATACTGCCTGCATGGATCCAGTCATTTCCGATGAAGTCTATCAAGATCGGATTCTCCCCTACGTCTCGCGCACCTTTGCGCTGACTATTCCGCAATTGCCGCCGGCTCTGCGCAGCGCGGTGACGAGCGCCTATCTGCTGTGTCGGATCGCCGATACGATCGAAGATGAGCCGGCGCTCTCGGCCGCTGAGACTCTGGCGTTCTTGCAACGCTTCAAAGCCGCTGTGTCGGGCAGTGCGGATTCGGCGCCGCTTGCCCGGGATCTGGAGCTGCGCCTGACAGAGCGGACCTTGCTCGAAGAGCGCGACCTTGTGAGCAATATGGCGCGGGTCATTCGCATGACCCGGGCGCTTGATGAGCGCCCGCGCGCCGCGATCCAGCGCTGCGTGGAGCTCATGTGCTACGGCATGCCGCATTTTCAGCACAATGCCAGGGTGCGCGGTCTTGCACGCTCGAGCGACCTCGACGAGTACTGCTATTACGTCGCCGGGGTGGTCGGTGAAATGCTCACCGAACTGTTCTGCGACTACTCCGCGGATATCGCACAGCAGCGCGCGTCGCTGCAGAGCCTCGCCGCATCCTTCGCGCAGGGACTGCAGATGACCAATATTCTGAAGGACGTTTGGGAGGACCGCAGTCGCGGCGCCTGCTGGTTACCGCAGGAGGTTTTTATCCGTCATGGCATCGATCTTGCGCACGTATCGCCGGAGCGGTACGACGCGCGTTTCGGCGCGGGCATGAGCGAGCTCATTGGAGTCGCGCACGCACACCTGCGCAATGCTCTTGAGTTTACGCTACTGATTCCCGCCAAGGAGACTGGTATTCGGCGCTTCTGCCTGTGGGCAATCGGTCTTGCCGTGCTGACGCTGCGCAAGATTTATCACCACCCGCAATTTACGAGCGGCTCGCAGGTGAAGGTATCGCGCTCGGCAGTCGCCATGACCCGGCTGCTGACAAACCTCACGGTGCGCAGTAACGGCCTGCTCAGGCTTCTCTTCGAGGTGGCTGCACACGGTCTGCCGCTGGCACGCCCGCCGGAGTTGCGCCACGCATTGCCGGCGGCTCCAGCCGCCGAGCAGATTCTGGAGTCAGTCTCCCTGTACAGCCGTCCCGCGGCGCGCGCTCAACCCGAAGCCGGTATACAGCTGGAACGAGCAAGACGCCGCTCCGACGGGAGTCCCGCGTCGTGAGTGTCTCGCGCACGCGTGCCGCGCGCATCGCTGCAAAGGCCGAGGCGCGCCCGGAAATCCTGTCGCACAATCTTGCGCGAGTTAAGGACTCGCCGCTGCTGGATCGCAGCATTGCTGCCGCGCGCGACGCACTCATCGCCGTGCAACACGAAGAGGGTTATTGGCTCTTCGAGCTGGAGGCGGATTGTACGATTCCCTCCGAATACATTTTGATGATGCATTTTCTGGCGGAGATCGACGCCTCTTTGGAGGTCAAGATCGCCGCCTATCTGCGCGCACGCCAGGCAGAACACGGCGGCTGGCCTCTCTACTACGGTGGCGACCTTGATTTGAGCTGTACCGTCAAAGCCTACTATGCCCTGAAGCTCGTCGGCGACGATCCTAATGCCGCGCACATGCAGCGTGCGCGCGCTGCAATTTTGCAGCGCGGCGGCGCGGCGCGGGCCAATGTATTCACGCGCATTGCCCTTGCACTGTTCGGGCAGCTCCCGTGGCGCGGTGTTCCATACATTCCCGTCGAGATCATGCTGCTGCCGAAATGGTTTCCCTTTCATCTCGATAGGGTTTCTTACTGGTCGCGAGCGGTGATGGTGCCGCTCCTCATTCTGTGCACGCGCAAGCCTGTCGCCCGCAACCCACGTAACGTGCACATTCGTGAGTTGTTCACGACGCCCCCCGAAGAGGAGCGTGACTATTTCCGCGCCAGTCACGAGCGTGCAGGATTCCTGCCGAAGCTGTTCTTAGTACTCGATCGAATCGGGCGCATGGTCGATCCGCTTGTACCGCGCTTCATGCGCGCGCACGCCACACAGCGCGCGCAAGCGTGGATCCTGGATCGATTGAACGGCGAAGATGGGCTCGGCGCCATCTTTCCGGCCATGGTGAACGCACTTGAGGCGCTGGCGATACTCGGGTTTGACAGTGAGGATCCGCGGCGCGTCACGGCAAAGCGCGCGCTGCAGAAACTCGTGGTCGCCAACTCATCGAGCGCCTATTGCCAGCCGTGCGTTTCACCGGTGTGGGACACGGCGTTAGCGGGCCTTGCCATGCAAGAGACCGGTTGCACCGCGGCACTCGGTGCGTCGGTCCGCGCGCTCGACTGGCTGAAATCGAAGCAGCTACTCGATGAACCGGGAGACTGGCGCGTACGCCGACCGAATCTTAAGGGCGGCGGTTGGGCTTTCCAATTCGGCAACAGCTACTACCCGGATCTTGACGACACTGCGGTCGTCGCCTGGGCCATGCATCAGGCGCGCAATTCCGCGAGCTACTCCGAATCGATGACCCGGGCGCTCGACTGGCTCGTCGGCATGCAGAGCAGCAACGGTGGCTTTGCCTCGTTCGATGCGGACAATACCTACTATTACCTCAATGAGATTCCATTCGCAGACCACGGCGCGCTCCTGGATCCGCCGACGAGCGATGTTACCGCCCGCGTGGTGGCAGCGTTGGCGCGCATCGGGCGCCCGCAGGACAAAGCGGCACTCGATCGCGCGATCGCCTACCTGCGCGATCAGCAGGAAGAGGACGGCTCGTGGTTTGGGCGTTGGGGCACAAACTATATCTATGGCACGTGGTCGGTGCTCAGTGCTTTCGCGCAAGCTGGCATCATTGCGGATGATCCGACCGTTCGCCGCGCGGTCAATTGGTTGTTCGCTCGGCAGAATGTGGATGGCGGCTGGGGCGAGAGCAACGCGAACTACGCACAGCCACATGTTGCGGGCGCGAATTCTGCGAACACTCCTCACCAAACCGCGTGGGCTCTTCTGGCACTGCTGGCGGCGGGCGAGGCTGGATCGGACGCAGTACGGCGCGGAGTCGATTACCTCATGCGCACGCAGCAGGCAGACGGGCTTTGGAGCGATCCAAACTTCACCGCACCCGGTTTCCCGCGCGTGTTCTATCTCAAATACCACGGCTATTGCGGATATTTTCCGCTGTGGGCGCTTGCGGCCTACCGAAATCTGACGAGCTTCGGAACCTCTCATTGAATGTGGTCGGCATCGTCGCCGCGCTCGCGGCGGAGGCGCGTACTCTTGGGCCCACGAAGTCGGCGTTGGCGCAACCGACGGCTCTACCCGATGGCACACTGCTCGCGGTGAGTGGCATAGGCTTCGCCGCCGCCACGCGTGCAGCCCGAGCACTCGTCGATGCCGGCGTCGCGGCGCTCGCGAGCTGGGGCATGGCCGGAGGGCTCGATCCCGCGTTGCGCGCCGGCAGAATCTTCCTGCCCAGTGAAGTCATCTCCATGGATGGCACAAGCTTGCCGACAGCGCGCCGCTGGCGCGAGCGGCTCGCCGCTGCGCTTGGCGCGCAACAGCCACTCGAGGGAGGCAAGCTCCTCAGCAGCTCGCATGCCGTAGCGGCTGTGGCTGAGAAGGATGCGATTTTCCGCGCGACTGGCGCGTCGGCGGTCGACATGGAGAGTCTCGCGATCGCCGAGCTTGCGGCAGCTGAAGGGTTGCCGTTCATTGCCGTGCGCGTCATCGTTGATACCGCACACGATGCGCTACCGCGGGCCGTTGTTGAGGCAGGCCGCAGCGGTCAGGTACAGATCTGGCGCCTGATGGCTGCGCTCGCTTTGGCACCCGCCGAACTCCCTGCAGTCATCCGTCTCGCACAGCAGTATCGGACGGCCA
>Ga0302314_10021660_pt1 | contig 10575 bp, 9 predicted proteins | sample III_Palsa_N2_3_FD_200533 | JGI IMG/M metagenome (GOLD analysis project Ga0302314, IMG submission 200533) | Peat permafrost microbial communities from Stordalen Mire near Abisko, Sweden - III_Palsa_N2_3 | ecosystem: Environmental > Terrestrial > Soil > Palsa > Peat permafrost | place: Sweden... | reverse complement strand
CCACCCGGCCATAGAGGAAGGTGGCCTCGAACCAGTCGACGAAATCCGGATCGTCCTCGGCGTCCTCGCCGATGGCCTGCAGCATCGAGCGCCAGGCCGGCAGGGTCATCCGCGCCCGCCGATCCAGGCCGCGCAGGGCGCCTTCGATCCGCGCCCGTTCGTTGCCGCCGAGATTTTCGGCCTCCTCGTCCAGCAGGTCTTCCAACCGCCGCGCCAGGGCCAGCAGCGGCGCCTCCACCTCGGCCAGGGCGCGCGCCGCCAGACCCGCCGTCTCGCGCACCAGGTCCAGCGCCGGGCGGGCCGAACATTCCTGGCCGACGTCGGACGGCGCGGCGCGGGCGCGCAGCTGCTCCAGCGCTGCGGTGAGAAAGGCCTCGATCGGGCCGATTGGATTGGATTCGCCGGAGGGCGGGGCGATGCGCCCGGACCAGCCCTCGCCGGGCAGGGCGGCGGCGGCGCGGATCACCTGATGCAGCGCCTCTCGCGCATCTTCGCGATCCCCCACCAGATCGCCCAGCCGCTGCTCCAGCCCGCGTCCACGCCGGCCACGGCCTTCTGGACCTCTGATCCAGCGGCGCAGTTCGGCCGCCTCCGCGCCCGACAAGGCCGCGCTGAAGGCGGCGTCGGCGGCGTCGAACAGGTGGTGGCCTTCGTCGAACACGATCCGCTTGGGCGCCGTGGTCTCGACATCGGTCTTCAGCCCCCGCGCCGCCCGCGCCCCGTCAAACGCGGCCTGGGTCAGCACCAGGGCGTGGTTGGCGATCACCAGGTCCGCGCGGCGGGAGGCGCGCACCGCCTTCTCGATGAAACAGACCCGGTAGTGAGGGCAGGCGGCGTGGACGCATTCGCCGCGCCGGTCCACCAGGTTTCCAGGGCCCGCCTGCGAGGCCGCGCCCACCGCGAACAGGCCAGGCAGCCAGGCGGGGAAGTCGCCGCCGGTCATGTCGCCGTCCCGCGTCGCCCGCGCCCAGCGCGCCGCCAGGGCCGTGCCGACCAGATCGCCGCCGCCGGACATGGCCGCATTGACCTGCTCCTGCAGGTTCAGCAGGCAGAGGTAGTTCTCCCGCCCCTTGCGCACCACCGCCTTGCGGGCGCGCACGTCGGGGTCGGGATAGATGGCGTGGGTCTCGCGCTCGATTTGACGCTGCAGGGCGCGGGTGAAGGTGGAGACCCAGACCGAAGGGCCATTGACCTCGGCCCACAGGGACGCCGGCGCCAGGTAGCCCAGGGTCTTGCCGACGCCGGTCCCGGCCTCGGCCAGCATCAAATTGGGTTCGTCCTCCCGGTCGCGGGGCTGGAAGGCGAAGGCGGTCTCGGCGGCGAACTCCGCCTGGGCGGGACGGGCCTCGTCCAGCCCGGCGCGACCGAGGATTTCCGCCAGCCGCATGCGCGCGGCGTCCGGGTCCACCGGCCTGGAGCCAGGTTCGCCCATCGGCGCCTGATCCTCCCATTCGGGAATGCGGGTCCACGGGTCCATGCCGGTCCCGCGCCAGCCCTCGCGCACTGCCCGGGTGCGCAGGGCGGCGGTGATCGCCGGCGCCCAGGCCCAGCCGGCGCGGCCGAGAGTCTCGACCGTGGCCAGCGCTTCTTCGCGGCCCGGCCAGGGGTTGTCCGCGACCTCCGCCAGCAGCAGGGCGCAGGCGTCGCGCAGAGCCTGGGCCTTGGATTCGGCCGTCTTCGGTTCAGGCAGTCCTAGCGCCAGGGCCAGCCCCGTCGCCGAAGGCGCACAGAACCGCGCCGGCCGCACAAACGCATAGAGCTCCAGGGCGTCGAAAATCTCCCGCGAGCGCGGCGGCGCCGACAACTCCAGCCGCTTGGCCGTCAGGGCCGCATGCGCCACCACCACCGGCGCGGACAGGGCCAGCTTGCGCGCTTCCGACGCGCTGACCCGCCGCGCGCCCGCACCATCGCAGACGGCGGCCTGGGGTCCGGGGAGGACGACCAGGGCGGGGGCGAGATCGAGAGTCGGAGCAAAGGCGTTCACAGCCTAACACTAGCGGATCGGAAATCGAAACGGAACGGGAACATTTGCCACGTTCATCAACGCGCTTGGCGGCGGCGCGGTATGCCGGCGTGCAAGGGGGTCAGTCACTTTCATATGTACCGTCTATATCGCGTCCGCCGTAGAAAATGCGGTCGATGGTTATGGTGTCTGGCACGACGTGGAAGGCGATGGTGATACGCCGCTCGAATCCGATCGTGCGTAACCCGTGCCTCAAATCGTCCCGGCGCGTTCCCCGGAGCGGAAACTCCACGAAGTCGGCGCAGAACCGCTCTACGCGATCAAGGTAGGCCATTGCCCGCCCTCGGCCGGCACGGTCGGCGATGTAGTCGTAGATTTCGGTCAGGTCTGTTTGCGCCTCGGGCGAAAAGACCAGCCTATAGGTCACGGTCGCCGTTCGCGTGTCGGTCGCGAAGGACCGCGAAGACATCTTTTGCCGGAATCGCTCTGGCGGGGTCGGCGATCATGGCGTCGTAGACTGGGACAACCTGATCGCGCAACCACCGCTCGACGAACACGTCACGCTCCTTCAAAGCGCGCAGGCCGGCTCGAACGACCTCGCTGGCCGAGGCATAACCACCCGAAGCGACCAAGCCATCTATATAGTCCGCCTGGTCGGCAGGAAGACTCACGGTGCGCTTAGAGACCTTGGACATCAGCCGAGCTCCTTCACCGTCATCCTATCACGGGTATGACAATTTCATACCGCATGGATCAGTGTGAAGACGCCGGCCGTCCAAGCGCTCCTGGCGCCGCTAAACGCGTCGAACCGCGCGCAGGATGACCAGCAGCACGATCGCGCCGGCTGCGGCGGTGAGGATCGAGGAGATCCAGCCCGAGCCGAGATGAATGTGCAACACGCCGGCCAGCCAGCCGCCGATGAAGGCGCCGATGATGCCGACGATGATGTCGCCGATCAGGCCGAAACCGCCGCCCTTGACCAGGACCCCGGCGAGCCAGCCGGCCACGGCGCCGACGATAAGCCAAGCGATAATACCATGCATTGCCATTGGGCTTCCCCCTTATGGTTCGGCTTGCGCCGACGAAGCGGTGCGTCCGCTCCTGACCAGATTAAGCTTAACCGGACAAAAGAGTTCCACAAGGGCGCGCGTCTCTCACAAAGGCGTTGCTCAACGCCCCTCGAAACAGAACAGGAACATGCTATAGCAAGCGGGATGGACGGCGCCGCCCTCCCTGCCCTGCTCCCTGCCCGGTTCGCCGATTGGTTCACCGCGCGTGGATGGTCGCCGCGCAGCCATCAGCTGGCCATGCTGGAAAAAGCCCGCTCCGGACGCGACGCCCTGCTGATCGCCCCCACCGGCGGCGGCAAGACCCTGGCCGGGTTCCTGCCCAGCCTGGTCGAGCTGATGCAGCGGCCGCCGCGCAATGGGCCGCCGGGGCTGCACACTCTCTACATCTCGCCACTGAAGGCGCTGGCCACCGACGTGGCGCGCAACCTGACCGCGCCGGTGACCGAGATGGGACTGCCGATCACTATCGAGGCGCGCACCGGCGACATGAGCGTCGCCAAGCGCCAGCGACAAAGGCTGCATCCACCCGACATTCTGCTGACCACGCCCGAGCAGCTGGCCCTGTTCTGCGCCTGGGAAGGCTCACGCGCCTTCTTCGCCGACCTCAGCCAGGTGATCATCGACGAGATCCACGCCATCCATTCGTCCAAGCGCGGCGACCTGCTCTCCCTCGGCCTGGCGCGGTTGCAGGAATTCGCCCCCAATCTGCGCCGAACGGGTCTGTCGGCGACGGTGAACGATCCGGACATGCTGCGCCGCTGGCTGTCGCCCGGACCGGGCATGGTCGACCTGGTCATGGGCGAGCCTGGCGCGCCGGCGGTGATCGATGTGCTGCTGTCGGACAATCGCGTGCCCTGGGCCGGCCACACGGCGCAGCACGCCATGGCCGAGGTCTATGAGGTCATCAAGGGCGCCCGGACGGCGCTGGTGTTCGTCAACACCCGCTTCCAGGCCGAGTTTGCCTTCCAGGAACTGTGGCGGCTGAACGACGACAATCTGCCGATCGCCTTGCACCATGGCTCGCTGGCGCCGGAGCAGCGGCGCAAGGTCGAGGCGGCGATGGCGCGAGGGGATTTGCGCGCCGTGATCTGCACCTCGACTCTTGATCTCGGCATCGACTGGGGCGCGGTGGACCTGGTGATCCAGTTGGCGGCGCCAAAGGGTTCGTCGCGGCTGGTGCAGCGGGTGGGCCGGGCCAACCACCGGCTCGACGAGGCGTCGCGGGCCCTGCTGGTCCCCGCCAACCGGTTCGAGATGCTGGAGTGCCGCGCCGCCGCCGACGCCGTCGCCGAGAACGCCCTGGACGGCGATCCGGCCAGGGACGGCGCCCTGGACGTGCTGGCCCAGCACATCATGGCCTGCGCCTGCGGCGAGCCATTCGACGAGGATGGTCTGTATACGGAGGTCTGCCACGCCGGACCGTTCAAAGGCCTGACCCGCGACAGCTTCAATGAGGTCCTGCAGTTCGTCTCCACCGGCGGCTATGCGCTGAAGACCTATGACCACTTCCGCCGCATCGTGAAAGGAAGGGACGGGAAGTGGAGGGTTCGAAATCCGCAGACGGCTTTGCGGCATCGGCTGAACTCCGGCGCCATCGTCGGGCCGGAGCTGCTCAGCATACGGATGTCCAGCCGGCGCGGGGGCGGCGGCGGCCGCAAGATCGGCGAGATGGAGGAGTGGTATTTCGAGGGGCTGACCAACGGCGACACCTTCCTGTTCGGCGGCCAGGTCTGGCGGTTTGAAGGCATCGTCGGGCTCGATGTGCTGGTCACCCGCTCCCACGACCCCGACCCAAAAATCCCCTCCTGGGGCGGATCGAAATTTCCCCTGTCCACCTATCTGGCCAAGCGGGTGCGGGGGATGGTGCATGACGAGGCGGGGTGGCGCAGGCTGCCGGACGATGTGCGCGAATGGCTGGAGGCGCAGAAGCAGCACTCCAGCATTCCGGCTACGGACGGTCTGCTGATCGAGACCTTCCCGCACCAGAAACGCCACTTCATGTACTGCTATCCGTTCGAGGGACGGTTGGCCCACACCACCCTGGCCATGCTGCTGACCCGGCGGCTGGACCGACTAGGCGTCGGACCGGTGGGCTATCTGGCCAACGACTACGCCGTCTCGGTCTGGGCGCTGGAGTCCATGGCCGACATCGACTTCGACGTTCTGTTCCAGGAGGACATGCTTGGCGACGACCTGGAGGCCTGGCTGGAGGAAAGCTATCTGATGAAACGCTCCTTCCGCCAATGCGCCCAGATCAGCGGCCTGATCGAGCGGCGGTTTCCGGGGCAGGAGAAGTCCGGCCGCCAGGTGACGTTTTCTTCCGACCTGATCTTCGATGTCCTGCGTCGCCATCAGCCGGATCATCTGATGCTCAAATGTGCGCGCACGGATGCGTCACAGGGTCTGCTTGATCTGCGGCGGCTGGGGGAGTTCCTGGCCCGCATCCGGGGGCGAATCCAGGTAACCAGGCTGGACAAGCTTTCGCCCTTCGCCGTGCCCATGCTGATGGAGATCGGCAAGGAGCCGGTTTACGGCGGACGGGCGGGTGAGATGGTGCTGGAGGCGGCCAGCCTGGAAGCGTTGATTGAAGAGGCGATGGCGTGAGCGTGGCGTTCAGCAGATCCGGATATGGTTTCGCGGCCAGCCCCTGCGGCTCGGCCCGCGTGGGCCTTGCCGGCGCCGAAGTGTTGATGCGGGCCTCCGGCGCCCTGTGGATCGAAGCCACGCAGACTCTGGCCGTCGCCGATCTGCATTTCGAGAAGGGCTCGGCCTTCGCCGCGCGGGGCCAGCTGCTGCCGCCCTACGATACCGGCGAGACCCTGCGCCGGCTGGAGGCGGAGGTCGCCGCCTTGTCGCCACGCACCCTGATCTTCCTGGGCGACAGTTTTCATGACGGCCGCGCGGAAGCCCGGCTCGCGCCCCGCGACGCCATCCGGCTGGCGGAGCTGGCCCGTGGCCGGCAACTGATCTGGGTGGTCGGCAATCACGATGCGGACGGCCCGCGCATCCTGCCGGGCGAGGTGGTCGAGGATCTGGTCGTCGAAGGCCTGATGTTGCGCCACGAACCTCGCCCGGGCCTGCAACCGAACGAGACCGCCGGCCACCTGCACCCCAGCGCCCGGATCGTTGCCCGGGGACGCTCCGTACGCAGACGGTGTTTCATCACCGATGGTGAACGGGTGATCCTGCCGGCCTTCGGCGCCTATGCCGGCGGCCTCAGCGTTCGCGATGTCGCCTTCGCCGGCCTGTTCGCCCGCACCCCCACCGTGGTCGCCCTCGGCGCCGACCGCGCCCATGTGGTCGCCTGGACGTCTGTGGCGGGGGAGTAGGACTTTAACCTCATCATCGGGCGTCAGGCCCGCGGCGAACCGGCGCGTCACCCGGAAAATCCGAGAGCGGAGGAATGCATGGCAAATTCGCAACGGCCGCCCTTCATCGCCCATTGGCGTGATCTCGAAGGGGCTGACGACAGCCACTATGACGGCGACGATGAGCTGATGAGCATCGGCGCGCCGCTGGGCCAGATGTTCGGCCTGACGCGAGTCGGCATCCATCACGAACGGTTGCCGCCAGGGCGGCGCACCTCCTTTCCTCACGCCGAGCGCACCGAGGAGGAGTTCGTCCATGTGCTGGAAGGAACGCCCGATGTCTGGATCGACGGGGTTGTGCATCGGCTGAAACCCGGGGACTCCGTGGGCTTTCCGGCCGGCACGGGCATCGCCCACACCTTCATCAACGACACGGACACCGAGGTGCGACTGCTCGTGTTCGGCGAGAAGCGCCCGGCCGATAATCAATACTTCTATCCCCTGCATCCGGACCGCCCGTTAGAGCGGGAATTCCTGTGGAAGGACCACCCCCGCCACGACCTTGGTCCCCACGACGGCATGCCGTATCTGGTGCGAGCCAAAAAGGCGGCCCGCGAATAGACCACCTCTTCTGGAGGCGCGTTCTGCAAACCAAATGAGGGTCCGAAATCCTTATGCTTCGACAAGCTCAGCATGAGGATTTCTATTGCGCTCTCAGTCGTCCTCACCCTGAGCCTGTCGAAGGGCGAGGCGGCCCACAACTTTTGCAGAGGTCTCCTCCGGGAGAGGCGACCCACGAAAGGCTACGCGCCAAAAAGCCCATTGACTCGACAGATTACTCTGTGACATAGAGTTATCTGCGCAACCAACCTCACCGGGACTCATCCCATGACCCTCGACAAAACCCAGGCGGCCCAGGCGCTCGCCGATATCGACCAGAGCCGCCGCTATTCCAGCAGCCTCTACAGCTATGGTCGCGCCTCGCCCTACCTGATCATCGCCGGCCTGATGTGGCTGGTGGCGGACCTGCTGATGCAGTTCAGTTCACTCGACAAGGCCTTGATCTGGCCTGTGGTAAGCTTGGTGGGAACGGCCGCCTTCGTCCTGCTGGCCATGACTCAAACCGGAAAGCCGCCGAAGGGTTCAAGCCCGGTAAAGCGTGGGCTGTTCTGGCGCTTCATGCTGGTCTGGCTGGCGGTGTTCGCCTTCATGGTCGCCACCTTCACCATTTTCGGCCTCTCCGACGGACGCCAGGAGCATAGTTTCATCGGCGTCTTTTTCGGCTTCAGCTATGTGGCCGTGGGCGTCTTCATGGGCTGGCGGATGGTGGTCATCGGCGTGGCGCTCGCCGCCCTCAGCATGGCCGGCTTCTTCTATGTGCATGACTATTACCTCGCCTACATGGGCGTGGTCGGCGGCGGCGCCCTGATTGGCTCGGGCCTGTGGCTGAGGGCGGCCTGATGAGCGGCCCTGACGAGATCATCCACCAGTCGACCCGACTGAAGCTGATGGCGGCCCTGCGCGGCCTGCCCCCCGGCGAACGGGTCGAATTCACCCGGCTGAAGGCGATCCTGAAGGCCACCGACGGCAACCTCGGCGCCCACCTGACCGCCCTGGAAAAGCCTGGCTATATCGAAGTGACCAAGGACTTCGTCGGCAAGAAGCCGCGCACCCGGGTCGCCATCACCCGCGCCGGCGGCGCGGCCTTCGACGACCACGTGGCCTATTTGCGGGAGATCATCGACGGGTAGGTCTATTTCGCCTTGATCTGGGCGATCGCCTTCACCTTCGGGTCGGAGGCGATGGTCGATGGGGCGATGAAGCCCAGGCCGTCCCACGCGATCTCGATGCCCACGGCCGCATAGCATTTGGCGACATATTCCGAGCAGATGAACTCGTCCTTCGGGCCCAGCATCTTCGGCATGTCGCGGCCCAGCTTTCCGACCGCCACGCGGGTGGCGATCTTGAGGATTTCGCCCGGCGCGAACGGATCGCCCAACCGGCTGATCGCAAAGTCGGCCAGCCGCTTCATCGCCGCCGACCCATGCTCGCCGCCCTTCTCCGAATAGTCGGCATGGCGGGCGAGCAGAATCTTGCCCGGAAACGGCTTTTGTCCGCCGCTGCCCTGGGAGATGAAGGTGGTGAGCGGCACGGTCCGCACGCCGATCTTCTGCACCGCCTCGAACACCATGATGTGGCCGATCCCGGGCCAACGGTAGGCCAGGGCGATATGGCTCCACGGGCTCTTGGTGGCCCAGCGGATCAGCTTGGAGAAGGGCTCATCGCAGGAGCAGAGCAGAATGTCGCCATCACGAATGCGCCGCGTCACCGCATCCAGCGGCTCTGCCTTCATGGTCGTGAGAATGTCGTTGTCGATCGCCATGTGCGGGCGCCTGCCAAGCTTGTCCTTGGCAACAAACGGCGCCGTAGGGATGAGGTTCCGCCTAAGCCTCGACTTCAAGTCTGGCGAGCACAACGCCTTCGCTGACCTGGTCGCCCAGCTTGACCCTCAGCTCCGCCACCACCCCATCGCTGGGCGCGGTCAGGGCGTGCTCCATCTTCATGGCCTCCAGCACCACCAGCACCTGGCCCTTGGTGACCGTGTCGCCTTCGGCCACCGGAGCCTGGACGATCTTGCCGGGCATGGGCGAGCGGATCTGGCCATCGCTCTTGCCTTGCGCGGCGCCAGACACCGCGACCTCGTCGGCGAAGGCATAGGCCAGCCCGTCTTCGAACACTATGGTCTGGCCGCCGCGCCTGAACGTCGATCGCGGCGGCGCGGTCGACAGGTCCAATTCGACCTGTTGTTCGCCATCAGCGAAATTAAGCCAATACTTATTTGATGACGCCGCATTCGTTCTGAAACCGCTGAGCGCGGCCCACGGCGACATACTGGTGACCTGCCGACCCGACTTCACCGCATTGGCCATCACAGCCGCGCTCGGCGCGCCGTCGGGCACAAGCGAATCCAGATGCCGTTCGATGAAGCCGGTGTCCAGCCGCGCCCCGACGAAGTCCGGATGGGCGGCGCAGCGGGCCAGGAAGGCGGCGTTGGTCTTCACCGGCCACACCTCGACCGCGCGGCAGGCGTCCGCCAACCTGGCCGCCGCCGCCTCCCGCGTCGGCGCATGGACGATCAGCTTGGCGATCATCGGATCGTAGTAGGGCGTCACCTCGCCCCCCTGCTCCACCGCGCTGTCGATGCGCGCGTCGGTGGGGAGCTTGAAATGGGTCAGCGGCCCGATCGAGGGCAGGAAGCCGGAGGTCGGGTCTTCCGCGTAAAGCCTGGCCTCCATCGCCCAGCCGTTCAGGCCGATCTGTTCCTGCTTCAGCGGCAGCAGCTCGCCCGAGGCGACGCGCAGCTGCCATTCCACCAGATCCAGACCCGTAACCGCCTCGGTGACCGGATGCTCCACCTGCAGGCGGGTGTTCATCTCCATGAACCAGATGCGGTCGGCGCGCAGGCCGTCGGAACCATCGGCGATAAACTCGATGGTGCCGGCGCCCTGGTAGTTCACCGCCTTGGCCGCGCGCACCGCAGCGCCGCAGATGGCCTCGCGGGTCGCCGCGTCCATGCCCGGCGCCGGCGCCTCCTCGATCACCTTCTGGTGGCGGCGCTGCAGCGAACAGTCGCGCTCGAACAGATGCACGGCTTCACCGTGGGAGTCCGCGAACACCTGCACCTCGATATGACGCGGGTGGTCGATGTATTTCTCCAGCAGCACCCGATCGTCGCCGAACGACGCCGCGGCCTCGCGCCGACAACTGGCCAGGGCGGGCAGGAAATCCTCCGCCTTCTCGACCTTGCGCATGCCCTTGCCGCCGCCGCCGGCCACGGCCTTGATCAGCACTGGCCAGCCGATGGCGATGGCCTCGCGCTCCAGCCGCGCCTCCGACTGATCGTCGCCCAGATAACCCGGCGTCACCGGCACGCCCGCCTCGGACATCAGCCGCTTGGCCGCGTCCTTCAGCCCCATGGCGCGGATCGCCGAGGGCGGCGGCCCGACCCAGGTCAGGCCGGCGGCGATCACCTGTTCGGCGAAGGCGGCGTTCTCGGACAGAAAGCCATAGCCCGGGTGGATGGCGGCAGCGCCGGTCTCCCGCGCCGCGCGCAGAATCTCCGCGCCCAGCAGATAGCTTTGCGCCGCCGGCGGTGGGCCGATCAGCACGGCGGCGTCGGCTTCCCGCACGAACGGCGCCTCGGCGTCGGCCTCCGAATAGACAGCGATGGCGC